>Ga0316628_100005189_pt1 | contig 10373 bp, 9 predicted proteins | sample OWC_Aug_M2_C1_D5_FD_207648 | JGI IMG/M metagenome (GOLD analysis project Ga0316628, IMG submission 207648) | Wetland soil microbial communities from Old Woman Creek delta, Ohio, United States - OWC_Aug_M2_C1_D5_C | ecosystem: Environmental > Terrestrial > Soil > Wetlands | place: USA: Ohio... | reverse complement strand
ACCAGACGCAGGCGGTCCGCATGAGCTTGAATGACTTTCAGGGCGTTCTTACCGATCGAACCGGTCGATCCCAGCAGGGCGATATGTCTCATGGGCGAATGAAGGGGAGAGCCGCTGACCGTCCATTCATTTTAAAGCCGCCAAAAATAGACAGCCAAAAAATAGAGTGCGGGAGCGCAAAAAATGTAACTGTCCAGCCGGTCAAGCACGCCTCCATGCCCCGGGAGCAACGCGCTCGAGTCTTTCTCTCCCACGGCCCGTTTGAAAAGCGATTCCACGGGATCCGAAAGCTGGGAAACCAATCCGAGCAGGGCACCGCTGACAACGACCTTGAGTATGGAAACGGTCAGGGGGAAGATGCTGATCGTCAACCAGCCGGCGGCGCCAGCCGTGATCACGCCGGCAAGCAACCCCTGCAGTGACTTTTTCGGAGATGCCACCGGGTAGATCTTGGTCCGGCCTATGGCCCGACCCACGAAATATGCGCCCGAATCGCCCACGGCGATGACCGCAATCAAAAAAAACAAGAGATGGGGATCGATCCTCCTCAAGGCCATAATGAAGAACAGCGGAAAAAACAGGTAGATGGAAGAAAGATAATGGATTCCCATGTCGCGCACGAAGGACTCCAGCTCATCCTGGCGCCGAATGGCGAAAAGAAAAAAGAGGCCATAGGAAACGACCACCGTCGCTACGGCCAAAGCGAGGGGCATATCCGGAGAAAGGAACGCGAAACCGATCACGGCGCCATTGGCGATCATCAACGGCAGGGAGCGGATGCGCGGTCGGCACAATCGTACCAACTCGTGAGCGGCCAGGCAAATGATGATGAATAAAAGACAGGTGAAAGGGAGGAGCGGCAAAAATTCAATGACCGTATAGGCAAACGCCAGCAATCCGATCGTTGTGGGCAGGCGACGGGCTAGATCATTCATAGTTTCCCGAATCTCCGTTGCCGGCTCTGGTAGTCGACAACGGCGGAAAATAATTCCCGGGCCTTAAAATCGGGCCATAGCGTGGGGGTGAAATAGAGCTCCGTATACGCGCTCTGATAGAGTAAAAAATTTGAGAGCCGGAATTCACCCGAGGTGCGGATGAGTAAATCGGGATCGGGGACAGAGGCCGTATCCAGATAGGCGGAAAACACTTTGTGGGAAATACGGGATGGAGAAACGCCGGCGGCGATCAACCGCCGTACGGCACGCAGGATCTCGTCCCGTGAACCGTAGTTCAAAGCCAAGTTCAACTGCATGCACCGATGGTGGCGGGATAGTGATTCGACCTCCGCCAGTTTCTCCCGCAACTTTCTTGGCAAAGGGCTGATATCGCCGATCACTTTCAGGCGTATCCCGTTCTCGTGTAACAGCGCGCTCTTGTTGACCAAATTGTCGTACAGCATGCGCATGAGGAAGTTGACCTCTGAGGCGGGACGTTTGATGTTTTCCGTCGAGAAAGTGAAAAGGGTCAGATAGGCGATGCCCAGGCGGGCGGCGCTTTCGGTCACTTCGCGGGCGGCGTCCGATCCATGCGCATGCCCCTTCGCCCTCGGTATATGCCGCATCTGAGCCCAACGTCCGTTACCGTCCATGATAATTGCGACATGGGCGGGAAGCTTGGCCGAATCGATCTGCTGCAACAGGCTATGTTCTGGACTGGCGTCGGGGAAGATCCCCGAAAAATTGGCCAACGGAGCGGGCAGCGGATTCATTGGGAAATTATAGTTATTCCCCCGTCCATTGTCAATCGCCGTTTCCCGGCTCGCGCCTGTGAAATCCGTAGCTGTACGGCATTTGCAGTCAGCCGGAAAATATACTATAATCATTGATCGCACCCATGAAAATCTGTCCCATCATTCTCATTGCCGTACTTGTCGGGGGCGGCTGTTCCTCAAAGGAAACGAAGTCGGACGCAGCCCATCCCGGTGAAAAGGCTGGCGGTAACGACGATCAGGTCGTCCTGAAAATAAACGGGACTTCCTTCGCCAACTGGGACGTGAAAAGCTTCATCAAAATCCGGTTTTCCGATACATCGGCGAGCCAAGGCAACCATCGGCTGCTATCCAGGCTGTTCGACCAATTCGTGGAACACCAATTAATTTTGTTCAAGGCAGAACATGACCGAATCACCGTTCTTCCCGAAGATGCGGCTGCTTATCTTGAAAAAATGAATCTCGGCGAGGAGGGCGCCAGCCTCAATCCAACCCAGTTGGAACCGAACATCAAGGTCCAGAAATATCTCTATCTCAATGTGTACAAGGATGTGTCGGTCAGCGATGCTGAAGTCCGAGATTACTATCAATCCCATCGGGAAGATTTTCAGCGTGCCGAGCAAGTGGTGCTGCATCAAATTCTCGTTCAAACCCAAGATCGGGCGGTCCGGATCCGCGAGGAGCTGCTGAATGCCCCGCAAAAATTCACCGAAATCGCGCGCCGGGAATCCCTCGCACCCGATGCCGAAAACGACGGGCAGATGGGATCATTCGAGAAGGGCCAACTTCCCCAAGAAATGGAGAATGTGGTCTTCTCCCTGAAAATCGACGAAATCAGCCCTGTGGTCCAATCTCCCTACGGATTTCATATTTTCAAAGTGACCCGGAAAATGAAAAAACGGCTACTGCCGCTGGCCGGTGAAAAGGAAACCATCCACAACAAACTGCTGGCGGAGAAACTAGCTTCAGCCTACCAGGAATATCTTGAGCGATTGAAAAAAGACCTGCGCATCCAGGTCTTTTACGATAAATTGTATTTCCCCTACAGTCAATCCGAATAAGGAGAGTATCGTATGCCCGGAAAAACAAAAATGGCAGTCATCACCAGCCTCATGGTGCTCGCGTTGAGTCCCGCCTGGTCAGCCGAAGTCATCGAAAGCATATACGCAATCGTCGGCGATGAGATCGTCACCCATTCCGAGATTCAAATGGTATCCCGGCAATTGGAAAAGGCCCTGGCTGAGCAATTTGAAGGGGAGAAGCTAGTCACAGCCGTAGCGGAAATGAAAAAAAGCCTGCTGGAACAGTTGATCGAACAAAAACTGATCATGGCCAAGGCCAAAGAAAAGAACTACAACATAGAAAGCGACATCGAAATGATCATGCAAGAAATCAAGAAACAAAACAACCTTACAACCGATGATGAGCTCAAGCAAGCGCTGCAATCGCAACGCATCGACTATGAAGAGTGGAAAAAACAAATCCGAAACCAACGCCTCCAGGAACGTCTGATCTGGGAGGAGATCGGCTCCAAAATCAAGATCGATAATTCCGAGATTCTCGATGTTTACCGCCGGGATATCGCTAAATACACCGTCCCCGAAGAGGTGACTTTAAATTGCATTTTCCTGAAAAAAGCCCCGCCGGCCGACCGACCGCAACAGACGATGGAGCAAATTACCGCCGCGTTGAACGGCGGCGATTTCGTCGCCGTCGCCACTCAGTACTCGCAGCTGAGCGGAGCGGAAAACAATTATTACCTGGGCAAATTCAAAAAAGGCGAGTTGCAGAAAGAACTGGAAGAGGCGGTGCAAGGATTGAAAAAAGGCGAGCACTCATCCTGGGTGGAGACCGAAAGCGGTTGGTATATGATCCAACTGGTCGACCGGCAGGAGACCCATCAGCTTGAATTGAAGGATGTGCAGGAAGAAATACAACGGGCGCTTCAAGAATCCAAACAGCAAGAAAAACTGCAAGGGTATGTCGAGCAACTGAAAAAAGAAACGTACATAAAAATACTGCAGGAATACCACTGATCCCGATCAGCGGACAATGCGGAGTTCCCGCAACGGACGCTTGAGAATGTCGATGATTTCCAGGTTTTTATCGATTGCCAACGCCAGCGCTTTCTCGAAGAGCGGTAAGGGCACGGTCCGACCCTCGGAAAATGCCAGGATTTCGACGACATCCCGTTTTTCGGAGGACACGATGCTGATGTCCATGTCGCTCGCCGCATCCTCCTGATAATCGAGGTCCGCCAGAATCTGTTCCTCCCGGATGCCGCATGACACGGCGGCGATCAGGGTGAACGGCGGAAAGGCGGGAATGAGTGTCTCAAACACCATGTGCTTAAAGGCGAGCAGCAAGGCAAAAAAACCGCCGTTGAGCGAAGCACAGCGGGTACTGCCGTCGGCCTGAATCACGTCGGTATCGATAAAAACCGTATAATCGGGCATTTTTTTCAAGTCAACGGCCGCCCGCAAGGCGCGACCGATGAATCGTTGGATTTCACCATGACGGTTGTGGATTTTCTGGCGCTCCCGGGCCACCCGCGCATTCCCGGATGATCCCGGAAGCATGGAGTACTCGGCGGTGATCCAGCCTCCCTCCCCCGCTTTCAGGAAATGGGGCACTTTTTTCTCGATGGTGGCCGTACAGATCACCCGGGTATTGCCTTGTTCAATCAGAACCGATCCGGGAATGTTGGTCACATACCCGGGGACGATACGCATCGGGCGAAGGGCTGTTTCATCCCTGTTTTCTTTTCTCATTGCTTTCTCCGGGGGGGCGAGTCTTCCAACGGTTGTGAAACCAGAGCCATTGCTCAGGATGGCGACGGATCTGCCCCTCGATCATCGCGGTCAATTGCTGGGTCAGATCCAGGCGATCGCGCTCAAAATCAGCGCTTTCACAAAAGGCGACTTCGGGGAAAATATCGAGCACAATCGCGTCCCGGTCGTAATGAACGAAAATAGGAACCAGCGGAATCTTTTTTTTCAAGTGCAAATGGGCAATGGAAGGGGTGGTGGCCGCCGGGCGAGCGAAAAAATTGACGAACACCCCTTCTTGCGGAACTGTATTTTGATCGATCAGCATCACGACCAGGCTGTTTTGGCCCAGCTTTTCGAGCATGGCGCGCAGCGAACCCCGTTTGTAGATCACCTCCGCTCCCATGAAACGCCGGAATTCAAGCACCAAGCGCTCCACCAGGGGATTGTCCATCCTGCGTACGACTCCGAAGATCGGACGGGTGGAGCGTTCCCGCAGCAATGCGGGGATAAGCTCCCAGTTTCCGAAATGTGCCGTAAAGAGGATTGCTCCCTGGCCCCGGCCTAAAACCTCTTGCAGAATTTCCAGCCCATTCAGTTGCGCACGTTGCAGCAAACTCCGCATGTCCCGCCGGGCGACCGCGCGGACGTCTTCTATAAAAATTCTGATGAAGTGGGTGTAAACGTCCCGCCTCAACTCCCCGATTTCGGCAAGCGGCTTCTCTGGAAAGGCGGTCCGCAAGTTGGTGTCCACAATCCCGGCATGGCGTCGGCCAGGGCGGCACAGAAAAAACAGCAACAACCGCTCGGCATACCGGAGCAGGAAAAGCGGGGCGAACTTAAAAAAAAAGACGCAGAAAGCCAGCAGCAGGTATTCTCCGCGCTCTTTAAAGGATGCCTTCTGCCTGGACATGCTCGGCGATCTGAGTGAACAGATCGACGCTTAATTCTATCCTATTTCGGGCATAAATAAAAGGCAGACCGGGCCAAGCCAGTTCCGCTACCTTGACAAAGTCCTTTTCCGTGCACACCAAGCAAGACGCCCCCATCTCGCGTCCCCAATCGTTGAGCGAACGCACGTCCGTTGCCGTGTAGCGGTGGTGGTCGGGATACTCCCGGAAACCGGCGGGGTGAAAGGCCGTCAAATCTTGCTGGAAGCGGCGGTTGTTTCCCAGACCGGCAAAAGCGGCGAAACGACCTGCGGCGGCAATATCGACGATCCGCCCATCCCGGTCAAAGAAGCCTTCGATCGCGAAGGAATAGGTCCCGGAAGAAAAATTCCGAAAGCGGGGCGGCACTGTCCGGAAAAAGAAAACGCTCCGCGCTCGGCGCATGAGAAAGTAAAAATGGCGCAAATAGTAGTACGGCTGGTCGGGATCAATCAACAGAATCGGCCAATCTTGATGAATGTCTTGGGATTGGAAGCCGTCATCAAGAATCAGAACGCGGTTGTCCTTGGCCAACGCCCGCTGGATGGAGCGGTGCCGGTCGCGGCCGACGAACACATTCTGGGCGGGGAAACGGCGCTTGAGCAGCTTGGCTTCATCGCCGACGTCCCGCGTCGAATGCGCGGCCAACACTTCGCCCCCCTGGCGCTCCAGAAACGAGCGGTACCCGCGGGTGATCACCGCAAACTTGACTCCCCGCCGTTCTAAAAAGGCCCCCAAATCGATGATCAGGGCGGTCTTCCCGGTGCCGCCGAACGCCAAATTGCCCACCGAAATGATCCGCGTGTCGGGAACGGCCGTCGCTCTGCGTTCCTTGCATCGCAGATGCGCGTAAGCCACAGCCTTAAAGGCCAGCGAACAGCCGTTGAGCGCAGCCGTTACGGCTCGACCAGTCGCTGAAGTTCCGCCAACGTGCATGTCAACGCTCCCCGCTTTCCGGCGACGATCCGGCGGGCGGCCTCGCTCCGCCATCCCAGGTCTGCAGCGGTCAATTTTTTCAGGGCAACGATGAATTCCTCCCGGTTATTGACGCGGATATAGGCGCCGGCAGCCTCAAGCTCCCGGCCGATATCGGGGAAATTATTGTACCAGCGGCCGCCGACAACCGGTTTTCCCAACACGGCCGGCTCAAACAGGTTGTGGCCGCCGATCCGCCGCTGCCGAGTGCCGCCCATGAAGACCACCGCGGCCGCTTTCATGACCGGGAACAGGTACCCCATGCAATCCAAGATCAACAGCGCCGAACTGCCGGCCACGGCATCGGTTTCGCTCCAAACCGAAAAATCGAGATGCAACCGCCGCGCCCTTTTGCGAATGGCATCCAGACGATCGACATGACGAGGGACCAGTATGAAAAAATAGCGGTCGCGCAAGGCCGCCAACGCCGGCAACAGCAGGTCTTCATCCCGGGGGTGGGTGCTCGCCAGCACGACAAGCGGACGGCGAACATCCTCGATTTTCAGCCAGCGCCGGATTTCATCCGTGCCCATCATCCCGGCGGCCCCCTGGCTGGCCTCATCAGCCTTGATATTGCCGCAGACGCGGATTTTTTCAGCCGCCACGCCCAATGCCAGGAATCGGGCACGATACAATTCGCTCTGCACGACAAACAGGGCAATCGACCGCAGAAAATGTCGGGACAGGAAGGCCAGGCAACGATAGCGGCAAAAGGCCCGATCCGAAATCCTTCCGTTGACCACAGCTACCGGCACGTGGCGACGTTCGAGGCCAGTGATCCAATTGGGCCAAATCTCAAGCTCATTGAAAATCATCAACCGCGGCCGCAGGGCGTTCAAAAAACGGCGAATGATAAAAGAAAAGTCGAGAGGGGCGGGAATAACCTGGACCCCAGGGCATGCGGAACGGGCGTAGTCATAGCCCGCCGGAGTGGTGACCGACAGGATGATCGGCTGGGGAAAGTGGCCGCTGAGCCATTCCAGAAGACCCGTCAGGCTGCGAACTTCGCCGACCGAAACGGCATGAACCCACACGCCCGGTTCTCCCTGCAGGTCAATTTTGGGAAAGAAACGTTCCCGCAGAAAGCGGCGATACTTCCTTTTAAAAAAATATTTCCCTGCGCTCACGAGGGTGAGCGGCAACAGCAGCAAATAGAGGAGATCGACCCACACCATTTTTTATTATAACACAGGCAAAACACGCGTGCCATGCGCCACCGGCCCATGCGTCGACGGCGATTGACAGTGCCGGCGAATTGGTGGTATAACGCGAAAAAGGTACATACCATGGTTCGCGTCCGTTTTGCCCCATCTCCGACTGGCTATTTGCATATCGGCGGCGCGCGCACCGCTCTCTTCAATTATCTTTTCGCCCGCCGCCACGGCGGAACGTTCATCCTGCGCATTGAGGACACAGACCAGAAGCGTTTTCAGCCTGAGGCACTGGCCGAGATTTATGAAAGCCTGAAATGGCTCGGTCTCACCTGGGACGAAGGCCCCGATGTGGGAGGCCCCGCGGCTCCGTACGTGCAATCTCAGCGCACGGCGATCTATCGGCAGCATGCCGAACAATTGCTGGCGGAGGGGAAGGCCTATCGCTGTTTCTGCACCCCCGAACGTTTGGCCCAGGTTCGCGAGGAGCAGGAGAAAGCCAAGATGCAGCAGGGTTCGGGATATGACCGTCACTGCCGTCACCTACCCGCCGCCGAAACGGAGCGCCAATACGAGTCCCAACAGTCTCATGTCATCCGTTTTAAAATCCCTTTGGAACGCACCATCGCTTTCAGCGACATCATCCGCGGCCCCATCCAAATACGCGGCGAACTGCTCGATGATTTCGTGCTTTTAAAATCGGACGGCTTTCCCACCTACCACCTGGCCAACATCGTCGACGACCACCTCATGGGGGTCACGCACGTCTTGCGCGGCGATGAATGGCTGACCTCGACTCCGCGCCACATTCTGCTCTACGAGGCCTTCGGCTGGGAACCGCCCCAATTTGCCCACCTGCCCATCATCCTGGCACCCGGCGGCGGCAAGCTTTCCAAGCGCAAGGGCGCCGCATCGGTCCTCGATTACCGGCAAGCGGGCTATCTCCCCGACGCGTTGTTCAACTTTCTGGCCCTGATCGGCTGGAACCCGGGAAACGACAAGGAGATCATGAGCCGGGAAGAGCTCTGCCAGCGCTTCAGCCTTGAGCAGATATCGCCAAAAGCGTCGGTATTCGATGAAAAAAAACTGGAATGGATGAATGCCGAATATATGAAAATGGAAAGGCACTTCTCTGAAATTTTGGATATTGTCAAAAAAGATTGGGAACAAAAGGGCTATGATAAAAACGGAAATTATTATGAAAATGTCCTCAAATTATTCATCCCCCGAGCAAAAAAAATCACGGAAATCAGTGAATCAGGTTTTTCAGGTTATTTTTTCGAAGATCCAATAGAATTTGAAAAAGAGAAATCCGAAAAATATTTAACTAAGGAATTTCTTCCAATCTTGCAACAATTAGTCTATGAATTAAATCAATTAAGTGAAAATGACTTCACACCTAACCAAATCGAATTGGTTTTAAAGAGAATAGCCCAAAAAAAAGACATCAAAATTGGAGAAATCATCCATCCTACTCGTTTAGCCCTTTCCGGAAAGTCTATTGGCCCCGGGCTATTCGAGATGATGGCTGTTTTGGGGAAAGATGTCGTACTCCAAAGACTAGGAAAAATCGCTTCCAAATTGAAATAATAATCTAAATGTGGTGATTAAAACTGAAGCCTCCGGATCGCCATCGAAAGACATGCCGCCGCAAACGTGATATAATCGCGGCAATTGAAAATAAACCGAGGAGCCCCCATGGCTGACGAGGCGCACATTTCGGGACTCGATTTCATCCGCAATATAATCGAAGCCGATCGCAAGTCCGGCAAGCATGGCGGCCGGGTGCACACCCGTTTTCCCCCGGAGCCCAACGGCTATCTGCATATCGGCCACGCCAAGTCGATCTGCCTGAATTTCGGGCTGGCCGCGGAGTACGGCGGAGAATGCAATCTCCGCTTCGACGACACCAACCCCGCCAAAGAGGATATCGAATACGTGGAATCGATCATGGAAGATATCCGCTGGCTCGGGTTCGACTGGCAGGACCGCCTCTTTTATGCCTCCGATTATTTTGAGCAATTGTATCAATACGCCGAACAGCTGATCCGCGAAGGAAACGCCTACGTGGATGACTTGAGCGGCGACGAGATCCGCGAATACCGGGGCACCCTGACCGAGCCCGGACGCGATAGCCCGCACCGCACCCGTCCGGCTGAGGAAAGTCTTGGCCTGTTCCGCCGCATGCGGGCCGGGGAGTTCACCGACGGCAGCCGCGTCCTGCGCGCCAAAATCGACATGGCCTCCCCCAACCTGAACATGCGCGATCCGGTGTTGTACCGGATCAAACGCGCCCGCCACCACCGCACCGGCGACCGATGGTGCATTTACCCGATGTACGATTACGCCCATCCCGTCTCCGATGCCCTGGAAGGGATCACCCACTCTGTCTGCACCCTCGAATTCGAGGATCACCGCCCTTTTTACGATTGGGTGCTGGATGCCCTGAGGACTTCCGGCCATCCCCAGCAAATCGAATTCGCCCGCCTCAATTTGACCCATACCGTCATGAGTAAGCGCAAACTTCTGGAGCTGGTGGAAAAAGGCCTGGTTCGCGGCTGGGACGATCCGCGGCTGCCGACGATCGCCGGGCTGAGACGGCGCGGTTATTCTCCGGAAGCGATCAGAAAGTTCGCCGAGATCGTCGGCGTGTCCAAGCGGGAGAGCACGGTGGACATCGCCCTGCTCGAGCACTGCCTGCGCGAAGACCTCAACCGCAGGGCCCCAAGGGCGATGGTCGTGTTGCGCCCCCTTAAAGTAGTCCTGCTCAACTATCCGGAAGGAAAAACCGAAGAGATTGAGGCAGAAAACAACCCCGAAGACCCGGCCATGGGCAAGCGGA
>Ga0316628_100005188_pt1 | contig 10373 bp, 9 predicted proteins | sample OWC_Aug_M2_C1_D5_FD_207648 | JGI IMG/M metagenome (GOLD analysis project Ga0316628, IMG submission 207648) | Wetland soil microbial communities from Old Woman Creek delta, Ohio, United States - OWC_Aug_M2_C1_D5_C | ecosystem: Environmental > Terrestrial > Soil > Wetlands | place: USA: Ohio... | reverse complement strand
GCGGTCCGAGCTCCACGACAAGGGCCGGGGGCAGATCATAGAACACCACATCCCGCGGCAGCGGCCGGCCGATGTGCCACTTTTTCGCCTGGCCGGGTGGCATGCAGCCGTTGCGTTTTTTTGCGAGGCCAGGCGGGCACCGGCCCGCCTGAAATTGCCCTACGTAGTAATCGCGAATCACAACTCGATGCCGGTCGCTGAAGTGAATAATGGTCGTGCTGCGTCGCTCTGGGCCACGATCCGATTCTTCGTCGCGATCGCGTGTGTGTCCCTTTCCTTTTATTTCCCCCTTGTCGCTGGCGCCGGCCCACGCCGGTTTGTCCGCGAGCGTTGGATTCGCCACCAGGGTTCCGACGATAAGGAGCGCCAGCGCGTAACTCGTGTGAAAGCCAATTCGCTTCACGACACGCCTCCCCAGAGAGGTTTCTCCGCACTTCAGAAACGTCTCTCTTTATAAGATTTGTCCCACAGGGTTTGATGCGATTCATAACATATTCCGGTCTGACCCTTTGGATCTCCCGGGAATGCGGACTGCGTGCTCGTTGGTACAGGCGTGACAACCAACCGACTCACCGGCAGATCGCGTCACCTATTTCCTGCGCGCGGCACAGGAGCAAGGCTCTTCCATGCGAGCAGAAATAGCCCAAGAAACACAAGGTCGGCCCAAGCCCAGGGGATCCACATGAACGGTATGGACTGCGTAATTTGATACCAGAAGGCAGTCCCGCTGTAAGCACCCTTTAAACCAACTCCATAGAGAATGAGTTTTCTGTTTTTCGCGGGATCGTTGGCAACCCGAAAAAACATGGCAGCAAATATCAACAACAGCAGCGCCGGGAACTTGACATAGGCTGGATGATTGGGAGCTTCCACCCCGAACCACTGAAAGATGGAGCCGGCGAAGAACAGGAACGCCACCGCTAAAACGCCATCATATAACCCTGCGAGAATGAACAGTGGCTTTATCCAGTTTTTATCCATGGTCTGTGCCCTCCTTGTTTTTCATGTTGAAGTCGGAGTGAGGTACGCCACCGTTCGCGAAACCTTTCTCTACGTTCCTTCGTAACACTGCCGCTGTAGAGTTTCTCGGCGAGATTACGGAATCCGGATTCGAGTTCCGAGACACTCATGTCCGTGGGCCTAAAGTTGACATCAAACAACGTGCAAAACTCCCAGGCGGTTTCCCGTAAGAGCCGCCCCTCCTTCTTCAAGCGGTTATAGAGTGGCGTGCCTGGGAAAGGGGTAAGGATGGTGATTTGCACCTCGTAGAGACCACTCTTGCGCGCGAATTCCCATACAGCATCAAAGCTCTCGCGCCCGGTACCGTCCAGACCAAGAACAAAGCAACCATTGACGGTGATGCCGTGATCTTGAATTCGAGCGATGGCACGCGAGTACCGATCGAATTGCTTTGCTTTCCAATTTGTCCGTTGTTCCAATCCGTTGAGGCCGGTGAGAGACGGGCTTTCGAAGCCGATCAGCGCCTGTGCGCAGCCGCTCTCACGCATTAAATGCAAAAGCTCATCGTCTTCTGCGACCGACACGTCGGTTTCGGTAAACCAGCGTATGCGCTCTTTGATCAAGGCGCGCAAAAGGTTTTTCGAGTGTGCTTTATTCACGAAGGTGTTGTCGTCGGCAAACTCGATGAACGGATGCGGCCAAATTTCCTTGATGCGCTGGACCTCAGCGATGACCTTGTCAACGGGTTTGATTTTATAGATCGGAGAGATGCGTATGGATGCGGCGCAGAAATCACATCGCCACGGGCAGCCGCGTTGGGTCTGGACGGTCAGGCGATTGTACTTGTTGACGTCAAGAAGGTGAAAGGCCGGCATCGGGGCATCGGCAAGATCAAAACTCTGGCCGCGAGAGTCATAGATGCTCTTAAGTTCGCCGTGGCGCAGGTCTGAAACGAGCATCGGCCATATAGGTTCACCTTCGCCGAGCACAACACTGTCGGCATGTCGCGTGGCTTCGTCCGGAACGGCGCTTACGTGGAGGCCGCCGAGCACTACCTTAGTGCCGATGCTACGGTAACTATCCGCCAGCCGGTAGGCTTCGTTGATTTGTGCGCTAAAACTCGAAATAGCAACGAGGTCAAAGTCACCGGGAAGCCCCGTCAACGCGTCGAGGTTCGGAACCTCAAGGTATTCAACGTCAAAATCATCAGGTGTCGCCCCTGCCAGAGTCAGTAGTCCCAGGCTGGGTAGTGAGGCAATGGTTTTATTGCGCTCAACGAAGCCAGGTAGCGTGAGTCCTAGTTCGGTGAGCTCCTTGTTGTGGGCGCGGACCCCACTCATCGCGATAAAACCGATTTTCATTTTGCTCCCCATCCTATCAGAATGGAGACGACGCCAAGCAGCACGCAGATAACTGGAACCGGGAACAGAAATCTAAACGATTCCCGCCATGCGGTGAGAAAACAGCACAACGGCATTGTGACTAAACCTAGCATGAAACCCAGCGACGCAACTCGCATACTCATTATAGGGAGTTCCACGGCTCTCACGCTGAGGGCGAACATCACATTGATGAAGCCAAGCCCCCAAAATGATATGTGACCCAAGCGTGTCATGCGTCTCCGAAAGGAGGAGTACCCGCCCAACCATCCTTCATGGTGGAAAAACAACCCAATGATGGCACCGGAGATAACACCTGCAAGCATGCCTATCCATCCCACGAGAAGATTGAAACTTGCGATTTCCATAGTCATGTTCAGACGGACTGGCGAGGGCTAACGTTTTGCGCGTGAGCCGCTGGCGCAGTGACCTCCTAACGTGCAGTGAAGTTGATGGGTATGGTCCGGACACATAGGTAACAGTTTAGTCCAGGGACATCGGTAGCACTCGCGAGAATATCGCGGGCACCAAAGGAGGTGTCCATCCCTTGAAGTCAAACTACACCTATGGACCAAGAGACACAATTTATCGCCGATTATTTACGGTAGCGTCTGTCAAAAAAATGCAAAACGAACTCTCCTTCGGTACCGACAACGCAATCGGATGGCGCCATAGACCGTCTGCAGTTGATCCAAAAGAGACTCTGGCAAGAACGGGGGATTGGATTCATTAAAGATCTCTAATCGCTCAGATCGCGACAGTTCCAAGTTTTTAGAGGGCTTTGATCAGCGTATATACTGCCATTGCGATCACTGAAAGCGAGCCCCAAGTCCAACAGAATGCGCGGACATCATGTAGTTGAGCTGTGACATAAGCAACGAAATGTGCTGCCCGAGAAGCGACGTAAGTCCAGATCAATATTTGAGCAAGTAACAATGGCGGATGAACAAGTACAAATAGGAATCCGGCTGCGAGAAAGCCAGGGATGCTCTCTAGGTCGTTCAAGTTAATTCGGCGCGAGCGGTCCACATACTCATTGACCTCAAGTTGCGTGCGATCCGGTTTGGGGTTGAGTGGACTTTTTTTGGCATCTTCGGGACTGCGAAATCCACCACCTGCCTTCATCATCCGTACTACCGTCATCCATGGTTGCAGCATCAGCTTTAGGATCATGATGCTGGCGGCCAATGCATAGGTTTGGAAGACGGGATTTTCAAGGCTCAGGATTGCGGTATCGAAATGCATGACAGATGACTCCCTATCTCACGTATTCCCGGTTACCAATCGAGCTTTCGGAAAACATTAACATTCCGCGTCGATTTTGCTTGACTCGATACTCGAAATAAAATTTCGACCTTCCAGACTAGGCGCTCGCCTGATTCCAGGGTAGCCTGGCGAGAACCATGGACATGCTGCAGCTGTTGGTGACTCCCGCATAGATAAGGCCGGCGCCAATCAGCGCCGATACCCCGTAGCCAACGGGGTGGATCAACGCGCCTGCGACGATGCCGAGCACGGATAGTAGGCCCGCGGCAATGCGCACTTGCCGCTCCAGCGAAATCACACTGCGCTCGCCGCGCACAAGAGGAAGGTCTGCCGATGTCCAGGCGTTGGTGCCACCATCGACATGCACGACGTTTGTGAAGCCAACGGCGCGCAGTTGGTCGGCGGCCAACTGGCTGCGCGTGCCGGTCTGGCAGATGCAGTATAGCGGTGTGTCGGCGCCAAATCGCGCCAACAGCGCGGCCGGGTCGAGCCTCTCGAATGGAACATTAACCGCACCCGCGATCCGCAGGCTGGCGAACTCGCCGGGCGTGCGGACATCTAGGATGTGCAATTTTCCGGAGGTGGCCAGAACGGCCAGCTGCTGCGCTGACACGCTACGCAAATGTGCAGCGGCTTCACTTGCAACCTGCACCACGCGGGCGCCGTCCGCTTCCGGCAAGCCCGCACCTCCGGCTAGATTGGCCGGCACTGCCTCGTGGATGCGATTGGGCATGGGAAGATTGAGGTTGTTCATGATGGCGATAAACTCCTCGCGACTTCTTCCAGCCAGGCGAGCATTGAATTGCTTTTCCTCACCGATGCTGCTCACCCTGCGGCCCTTATAGTCATGGCCGGGGTAAACCAGCACCTGATCATCGAGCCGGAACAACTTCTCGGTGATGCTTAGCCACAGGGCTTCTGCGCTGCCGTTCTGAAAATCGGTCCGGCCGCAGCCGCCAATAAATAGAGTATCCCCGGTTAACACGCGATCGCGCCACAGATAGCAAACACTGCCGGAGGTATGGCCGGGCGTCGCGATTACCAGAATCTCCTCGCGGCCGAACAAAATGACGTTGCCGTCTTCGAGCGTGCGGTCGTAGCCGTGCGCGTTGCAGTCGCGCGACACCGCGGTTTGCGCCCCGGTGGCTTGCTTGAGCGCCAGCGAGGCGGTGATGTGATCTGCGTGTACGTGCGTTTCCAGAATGTGCTTCAAGGTGAGGTCGTACTCGCGAATCAGCTTCAAGTCGCGCTCTAGTTGCTCGATGACCGGATCGATCAGCACTGCCTCGTGCGTCTCGTCGTCGGCGATGAGATAGGTATACGTCGATGTCGCAGGATCAAACAATTGTTTGAAAAACATGGATGCCTCCCGTTTCGGAATTTGCTACCCGACTTGAACTAAGCTGAACGTGTATTTGGAGTGGAGAGCGGACGCTAGCAGTTACGGAAACGGCTGTCAACGCAACAACAGGCATGGCTCATAGGATCAGTTTTGTAAAAGCGGAGTCGTCCAAATTTGCGGCGACTCCAGAAATCTATCGGATGCCGGGCGTAAACTCTTCGGAACTTCGCGAGAACGGAAAACCACCACCAATGACGCCGATCGCTTGCGCAAGTATCTAGCTCGATTCGCCTTGGATTGGCAGAGAGTCACCGACCAGAGCAACCGTGGAGAAAACATTCACTCGGAATGACTTACGAACGGGGCTCACCACCACAAGACACCCCTTACCCAGACCGACAGCGAAGGAATTTTTTTCCGTTGCTCGACTAGTCGTAAAGGATCCCCTTCAGCTTAGCTAGAAAAGCGGCGTCCAGCGTGCCGAGGTCCATAACCATCTCTTTTAACTCATCGCCGGTCTTCGGATCGATCTGCAAATTTGCCTTTTCTGTCTCAGCCAGGAAAGCCTTGTCCTCTAACGTATCACGGAAGGCCTTGCGCAGCAGTTCCACCCGCTCCTTTGGAGTGCCGGGAGGCAGAACGAAGGGGCGAGCGTAGGCGGCGGCATCCTGGACGCCCAACTTGAGCAAGCGGCGCGCCTCGTCGGTCTTGGCCAGGTTTATCGCCAGGGGAACTTTGGGCAGATCAGGGAACGGTTTGGCAACCACCTGAATGACGACGACTAGATCACCTGATTTTAAAGCGTTACGCCAGGTCACCTTCATCGACTCCCAAGAAAAGCACGTCCCAGCCAACTCGCCGTTCTCTACACTTAAACGAATGGCCGAGGTCCCTTTGTGCCCGGTAATAACTTGGATCGGAAGCCCAAGGGCTGCCTTCACAATCCTCGCCACGTTATCGGGAGTGACCCCGGGAGCGTTGCCTCCTAACTTGACCGGCGTCTTGGAAGCCCTCCACTTCTCGACGCTCGTGATGCCGCTGGCCTTGGACAAACCGCAGACACAGTCTTCGCTGACGGCGCTTCCAATATACTCAAATTTTTTGGCATCAAACTCGATCCCCGGCTGCCCCAGGACCTGGCCCATAAATAGACCTCCGGAGAAATGTCCGATGGTGAGACCGTCCGGCTGGGCCACCTTATATAGGTGGTTGGCGGAAATGAGGCTTCCCGCTCCGACCATGTTTTCCACGACGATTGCGGGGTTTCCAGGGATATGTCTACCCATATGCCGCCCGATGGCGCGGGCGTATGTGTCATAGCCGCCTCCGGCAGCGAAACCCACGATGATGCGCATCGTCTTGCCCTCGAAAAAGCTCTGGGCCCAAGCCGGACTATTTGCGACAAAAGCGAGCGCGCTCAAGACAGTCAATAAGGTGAGAAGCCGCCTGAACATATAATCCTCCTTGTGTTTAACCTTACCTTTAGTTGCCAGTCGTATAGCATGATCGTTCATCCTTGTTACGATGCGCGGCCCTCTTTGAACGGGTTGACCGCTCTAAACGTTCGAAATGCTTCGCATCGCTGTGTGACACGGAAGCTAGCCTGGCGGCCTAACGTATAGCCTTTTATCCCCAAAGGCTGGAAGCAATCAAGCGCTGGAGTGTCGCGGCAGTTACAACGAGGGGATAAAACATGCTGGACTAAACCGCGGAGCCGCACGGGCAGGATTGAATTGATCGCCGCAACAATTCCATTTCGGTTACACAGCCGGGAGTTTTGTTTCTCGATGAGATCGGCACTGTGGGTTTGGACGACAAGCCCGCCCCCTGGAAGAAAAAAGTTTTCTGCTTTTGGGCGCCGGCCCGAACAAGCGTTGAAGAAAGGTTCACCCGGCGTGACTCACGAAGACGTTACTCACTTCCCCGGATAACGCTTCGCCATCTCGGTGAAGAAGCCTTCCTTCTCCAATTCCTGGAGAAAGCTTAGATCGACAAACTGCTCGGGCTTGGCGTTTTTTGCCTGCGGCATCGTGGGCGCAAGTTGGTCGAGAAGAAACTGCAAGCCTTTGAGCGTCGGGTAGGGTTTCTTCGGCGTCGCTTTCACATAGGCCTGATACGAGCTTTCCAGCACACCAGGATCATCGGTGCGCATATATTTGGCAAAAATCTTTTGCGCCGCCGCTTTGTCCTGGAAAATAAAATGAATCCCCTCGATGTATCCCTTCAACGCGGCCTTGACCGTCTCTCGATTCGTTTTGATGAAACTGCGGGTCGTGGCCAGCCCGTTGCCCTGGACTTCGACGCCCAGGTCTGGAAGATAAACCAATTCGTTGAAGCCCATCTTCTTGGCCACCGGAACCGTGGACGAGTTGAACACCGAAGCGTCAATTTTTCCCGCCGACATCGCCGCCACGCGCTCGGCGTCCGGCCCACCGGGCACGAGCGTCATGTCTTTGTTAGGATCGAGGTTCAAATGCTTCGCGACGATCAGAGCCGCAAAATGCGTCGCCGCGCCGTAGCCGCTGATGCCGAGTCTTTTCCCTTTGAGTTGCTCCAGCCGCGTTATGCCGGGACGGCCGAAGATGGTTGAATCATAGTAGCTCTCCACTCCGGCAATCAGCGCAAGGTTGAAGCCTGACAAGTTAGCCTGCACCACCTGGCCGATGCTCATAATCGGCGGATCGCCAGCGGCCAATGCCTGGATGGCGAGCTGCCCGCCGCGGAGAAAGATCGGCTCCACATCGAGGCCGTACTTTCGGAAGAAACCCTCATCTTTGGCCACCCAAATGTGGCCCTGACGGAAGCCTAAAGAGGGATAACCGATGCGGACCTTTTTGAGCTCTTGACCGAAAGCCAAAGCATCCAGCATCAAAAGCAGAAAGGCGCAACCGGCCAAACCGACACCATTCCGCCAATATTCTTTGCGTATTCCACCTGACATCGTCGTCTCCTTGGGCGATTGGTTCATATGCCTGAAAACCGCGCGCCTATTTTGTCTTGTAACCCAGCTCCTTGGCCACTTCCTTCGCCAGACTGTCGTCGGCAACGTCTTCAAAGGCCACTGTTTTATCAGCGAAGCGTGCCTGGGATTTCACGGACTTCACCAGGTTGTCCATGGCTTCGCGGATGGGAACGCCATCCACGCTCAAACTTGTGATGTAAACATCGTATGTGGCGGAAGCGACCACGCGGTCCATTTTCAGGCTGCGGACCATCAGTTCGACCGTTCTGTCCTTGGACTTGCGGATCGCCTCCTTAGCCAGTTGCAGCGCCCGGATCACTTTCTTGGCTTCTTCCGGTTGGGTCTTAATGATTTTCACCAGCGAGGTGAGGCCGCCCCCCGGCATCTCCACCAGCGAGCCGATATCGAGAACCCTATGAAATCCCTTTTTTTCCACGAAAAACAGCGCGGGAGGATTCAAAGACGCCGCATCGACAAAGCCGGCCTCCAAGGATCGCGGCAGTTCCGCGGTCGGTACTGAAAATATGTTATAGTCTTTTGGATTAGCGCCGGTCTTCTCCAGAGCTATCATCAGGGCGACATGATTCGTCCCGCCCAGTCCCCCCGTAATGCCGATTTTCTTGCCTTTCAAATCCGGCAGTGCTTTGAATTGCGGCGATGTCATGACCCAATACGCGACCCGGCTGGAAGAGAACCACACCGCCCGCAAGGGCAACCCGCTCAAGGTCGCCGCGACTGAACCCGGCCCAACACCGGCGATGTAATTGATTTCTCCGGCGGCAATCGCCGGATTGGAAATCGCCGGATTCATCATCACGACCTCGACCTGCAAGCCCTGCTCGCGGAATAACCCCCACTCGCGCGCAGCGACGAGAGGAAGCGCGGTCAGACTCAAAGCCGAGTTGGCAATCCTGATTCTAGTCAGAGCTTCTTGAGCATAACTCAGGGAATGAAGAACGAACGGAAGAAATATCGCTTGGGCAAGGAAAAAAATTCTACCGAGGCGCCTCGAAGTTGCGTTCGCCATGTTTGGTCCTTGTGACAGCAAAAAAAAACGTAATCCGACAAAAACTCACGCTATATCACCGCTCACTTCTCTCATTCTTCTTCGCCGAGCATCGTCCCCCGGCAACCGCGCGCGCCGCAGAAGCAGGCGTGCTCGCGCTTCGCCGCCGCGGTATGCGGCTCGCCAATCTGCAGATTATAGTCGTAGCTGAGCTCTTCACCGGGCCGTATGTCCCGCGCCGCGTCGATGAAAATGCGGTCCTCGTCGTCGGCAATCTCGCAGTTGGGCGCGCACGAGTGGTTAATCCAGCGCGCCGAGTTGCCGCGCCGGGTGGCATCGATCACGATTTCATCATTGACAATGAAAAGCATGGTGTGCGGCGAGTTGGCGTGTAGCTCGCTGTAGCGCTCATCCGCTTCCGCATTGGAAATACGTTCGCCCTTGTATTCGATGATGCGGGTGCCCTTGGGAATGCGGACCAGCGCAAATACGCCTTTTCCATGAATGGGCGATCGGCGCACGCTAAATCGTCTACGCAGTGTCTTAGCTCTTCGCCCCATAGGTAAATACGCGTCTGTTTTTCACTCTAGTCGGAGCGCCAAAAGTTACAAGCCCAAGAGCGTTGAGTACCGGAGTGGTGGAGTAATGGCGTCATGCGTTTGAAAGCAATACTCCCATATCACGCTCCGCGCAGCTCAGCTGTATCAATTTGAAAGTTTGTCAATCCCCGGTAAAACCATAATCGCGCGCGGCGGCCTCAGCCGATATATAGCCGCGGCGCACGTCCCGCGCAATCAGGTCGCGTCGGCGCTCCGATGGCGCCCCGTAGCCCCCGCCGCCTCCCGTTTCGACAACGATCGTGTCACCGGCTTCCAACGCATAAGCCTTGCTCTTATGGATGATTTCCTTCTCACCGGATTTCTTCAGCACCGTAATCTGCCCGGAAGCAGCCTGTTTGCCGCCCTGAACCCCCCACGGCGGGCATTTGACCCGGTCGAACTGCGCCTGCAGATCGCAGGGGCCAAGGATTTTATACTGCTTGACGAACCCCAGGCCGCCCCGATATTTACCCGCCCCCGCGGAATCCTGGCGCAAGGAAAACTCCTCTAACCGAAAAGGATACATCGACTCTTGCAGCTCTACCGGAATGATGCGCGTGTCGCCGTGCGCCATGGTGCGGAAGGGTCCCGCACCGTCGTGCGTGGCGCAAGCGCCCCACCCGCCGTGCCCGCTGTCGTGACAGTCGAACGGCGCGCCGGTTTCCGCGCGTTTGCCGCGAAAGCGCACGCCGGAAAAAGTTCCGAAGTGAGCGCCCGTAACGCGCTCGGGCAAGGCGCTTTCGAGCGCTTTGATGATCGCGTCAATGACCGTCGGAAAGGCCTGGGAGTAGTTGCCCATCGGCGCCGTTGGATGAGCGCTCAAGATTTTCCCCTCGGGCAGGATGAGCTTTAACGGCCG
>Ga0316628_100005187_pt1 | contig 10377 bp, 10 predicted proteins | sample OWC_Aug_M2_C1_D5_FD_207648 | JGI IMG/M metagenome (GOLD analysis project Ga0316628, IMG submission 207648) | Wetland soil microbial communities from Old Woman Creek delta, Ohio, United States - OWC_Aug_M2_C1_D5_C | ecosystem: Environmental > Terrestrial > Soil > Wetlands | place: USA: Ohio... | reverse complement strand
ACCGGGGAAATCCGCCTCTCGATCCTCTGGGAGTGGCTCCACAAGGCGGCCCCGTTCTCGCAAGCCGACGACGCCGCGGGCATTGCGAAGGGCGACGCCTTCGACGCCCGGCTGTTCGAGCGCCTCCTCTCCGAGGAGTACGAGAAGCTCCTCTCCGCGAGCAACCGCGACGTCCACGACGACTCCAAGACGACGACGCTGCCCATCGCCCGCGAGATCGTGCGCGCCTACCTCGCGGCCGACGTCAAGCCGCCCTGGTACATCGATTTGCTCAACCTCAACCTCGACAACGACGACCTGGCGGACGCGAAGCGGCGCATCGGGAGATTTCTGGAGGCGTTCCACCGGGACGGTACCCGCATCACGGAGAATCTGGCGTTCGAGACGCCGGGTTCCCCGGGAGAGTAGGAGCAGCAGGAGCCAACCATGAGCTCATTCGAGTCGGAAGTCACCGAGACCGCGCGATGGCTCGCCAGTCCCCGCTTCGCGGAGACCACCCGTTTGTATTCGGCGCGCCAGGTGGTCGAGCAGCGGGGCACGGTCCAGCCCGACTACACCGTGGCGAGAAGGGCCGCCGAAGACTTCTACGATCGGCTGCGGGAGCTCTTCGCCGAGCGCAAGCAGGTCACGACCTTTGGTCCCTATTCTCCCGGCCAGGCGGTGGCCTTGAAGCGGGCGGGCATCGAGGCCATTTACCTCGGCGGGTGGGCCACATCGGCCAAGGGTTCCGTCACGGAGGACCCGGGACCCGACCTGGCGAGCTACCCCCTCTCCCAGGTGCCCGACGAGGCCGCGCCCATCGTTCGCGCCTTGCTGACGGCGGACCGGAACCAGCGCTTCGCGCGCTCGCGCATGAGCGAGGCGCAGCGCGCCGCCTCCCCCGAAATCGACTACCGGCCTTTCATCATCGCCGACGCCGACACCGGCCACGGCGGCGACGCGCACGTCCGAAACCTCGTTCGCCGGTTCGTGGAAGTCGGCGTCCCGGGCTACCACATCGAGGACCAGAAGCCCGGCGCCAAGAAGTGCGGGCACCAGGGAGGCAAGGTGCTCGTCGCCGAGGACGAGCAGATCAAGCGGTTGAGCGCCGCGCGCTTCCAGCTCGACGTCATGAAGGTGCCCGGCATCCTCGTTGCTCGAACCGACGCGGAGTCGGCCACGTTCCTGGACGGCCGCGGCGACGAGCGCGATCATCCGTTCATCCTGGGCGCCACCAACGTCGATCTGCCGACCTACAAGACCGGCTACCTGGCCATTCTGAAGAAGCTCCGCGAGCTCGGCATCGACGACATGCGAGGGCATCTGCTGTTCAAGGTCTCGGACGCCGAATACGACGAGGCCAATGCCTGGCTGGCGCGGACGGGCGTGATGCGCGCGATCGAGGAAAATGCGAAAGCGTTCCAGCAGACGGAGCGATCCTCGCTCGAGGCGATGCTGGAGAGGATCGAGACCCGCTACCTGGAGGCCTGGCAGGCCGAGGCGAACCTGAAGAGCTATCCCCAGGCGGTCGCGGACGTGATCCAGTTCCGAGCCAACGAAGGCGAGCGATTCGACATGAGCGCGGACGACTGGCTGACCTTCGCAAACCGGACGTCGTTCCCCGCCGCTCGGGCGAAGGCCAAGTCGATGGGCATCAACATCATCTGGGATTGCGAGGTCTCGAAGACCCCCGAGGGCTACTACCAGGTGCAGGGAGGCATCGATTACGCGATCGCCAAGTCGCTGGCCGCGGCGCCGTTTGCCGACATTCTATGGATGGAGACCAAGACCGCAGACCTGACGGAGGCCAGACGCTTCGCCGAGGCGATCCACGCCGAGTTCCCCAACAAGATGCTCGCGTACAACCTGTCGCCGTCGTTCAACTGGGACACGACGGGAATGAGCGACGAGGAGATGAGGCGATTCCCGCAGGAGCTCGGAAAGCTCGGATTCGTCTTCAACTTCATCACCTACGGCGGCCATCAGATCGACGGTCTGGCCGCCGAGGAATTCGCCACCGCGCTGCGGCAGGACGGGATGCTCTGCCTCGCCCGTCTGCAGCGGAAGTTCCGGCTGGTCGACTCGCCCTACCGGACTCCGCAGACGCTCGTGGGAGGGCCGCGGCTGGACGCGGCGCTGATGGCCTCTTCGGGCGGCACCGCGGCCACCAAGGCGATGGGCAAGGGCTCCACACAGCACCAGCACCTCGTTCAGACCGAGGTCCCGACCAAGCTGCTCGAGGAGTGGCTCGCGATCTGGACGAAGCACCATCAGCTGCCCGATTCGCTGCGCGTGTCCCTGCGGCCGCACACCGCTGGCTCCGAGCTGCTGGAGCTGAGCATGACGGCGGGCGACGGGAAAAAAGTCGCCAACGTCGTCTTCAACCCGATCGTAGATCGCCGCGGGCGCAACATCCTCTCGATCCGCGATCAGAACACCTTCGACCCCGCCCTGCGGAAGAAGCGCCTGATGACGCTGACCCACCTCTTCCTGATCCACCGCTACAAGACTTCGTCGGTCCACTACGTCAGCCCGACGGAGGACAACCGTTACCAGGCCCAGAAGATGAAGACGCACGGCCTTTTCAGCAACGTGCACGACGAGGTGGGCCAGATCATCGTGGCGGACGTGAGCGCCGAGAACGTCAAGACCCTGCTCGCGCCCGACCGGGCCCGGCTGGAGGCGTTGATCCAGAAGAGGTATCCGTAGCGGACGTCTCGACCGAAGCGAGACAAGAATCGAAGCTTCGCTGCCGCAGGGCCAGACCCGAGGCCCGCGTTTCTATCTCGAGCGCGGCCTCCGTCTGTTCGAGGAGAGCGCCCGGATGACGGCGCCCCAGTTGTCGAACCACGTCTCGAAGTCGGCGCGCAGCTGGGCCCGCCCCTGCTCTTCGGCGGCCGCGCGCAAGGCCTTCGCCACCGCCGCCGTGGAGGGGCGAAGTCGGCGTTCTCCCAACGGCGTCAGTTTCACGTAGACGACCCGGCGGTCTTTCGAGGAGCGCGTGGTGCGGACGAGGCCGGCCCGCTCCATCCGCCGGACGAGGGCGGAGGTCGTGTTGATCGTGGCGAACGTCTGGCGCGCCAGATCGCCGATGGTCAGGGGCTCCTTTCCGGGTTTGCCGGCGACCGTCAGGAGGGCGAACTGCTGCGCCGGGGTGAGATCCCCTGCCGTCGGCTCCGTGATGGTCCTGCGGACCGACTCGAAGAACCTCCGCAGGTGGGCCATCGTGCGGTAGGTCTCCGAGAGGCTCTGGCGCCTGGCCATCGGCCGACATTATAGGGAAGGGCCCGGAAAGCGCCCGAGAAGCGGAGGGGAGATCGGATCCACGCGGCGACGCGCAGGCGCCCCCGCGCCAAACCGGATCCAGTGTTTCTTCATCTTTTGACCCGCGGCGACGAGTCTTTTTGCGCGTCGCACCGCCTGCTCGGAGGGCCGCCGAACTCGAAAAACCCCTTGACGCCGGCCCGGAAACGGTACAATTACTCTCCAACATGGATAGTCGACGGCACGTAGTATTTGCCGGGTGGTGAAGTGACGGCCATGCCCGCGCTCCTCGCGCCCGCCGGAAGCCTCGGCGCCGTCTCCGCGGCGCTCGACGCCGGGGCGGATGCCGTCTATGTTGGACTCGCGGGCTGGAGCCGGGGCGGCGCGCGCCGGGAGCTCACCGGGAACGAGCTCGCGGTCGCCCAGCGTCGAGTCGCCTCGGCGGGCCGGGAGCTGCAAGTTGCCCTCAACACCATCCCGAAGGCGGTGGAGCGCGCGCGGCTCTTCGAGCAGATCGCGGCCCTCCGGGATCGCGGGATTCGGAGCGTCATCGTCAACGACGTCGGGATCCTGACGGACCTCAAGCGGCGGTTCCCCGATCTCGGCCTCACCGCATCGATCGGCTGCGGCGCCCAGACGGTTTCGGACGTCGCCTTCTTCCGGGACCTGGGCGCCGACGCCGTTGTCCTGCCGGGGACGGTGAGCCCGGAAGAGATGCGCGAGATCCGGACCGTCCGCGGAATCCGTGTCGAGATCATGATCCACATGGTCGAGGAGTTCGTCCTCCTCGGGAAGTGCTGGATGCCGAGCTACGTGCATCTGCAGCCGACGGTCTTCGGGAAGGCGTCGGAGCCTCCCGGCGCGGGCGATCCGCCGGACGGGGGGCGCTCCGGGCTGCGGCTGACCGGGAGCATGAAACGAGGCGGCGTGGGAGCCTGCTTCCGAATCTGCCAGCAGCCGTGGGAGCTCTACGACTCCGGGCGACTCCGGGGCACGCGGCTCTTCCCCAGCCGGCAGATCAGCCGGAGGGCGGACGTCGCGGCCTACGCCGAGGCGGGCGTGGACGTCTTGAAGCTCCAGGGTCGGAGCCTGCCGGAAGAGCTTCTGGCGCCTCTGGTCCGGTCCTACCGGGAGGCGATCGACGGCCGGACGGCTCCGGCGGCGGAGCAGGCGTGGTCGGCGCCGTTACCGGCGGCGTGGGCCGTCGTCGGGCGATGAGGTCGGAGAGGAGCCGTGAGGCCGAAGCGATGACCCCTTTCGAGTTGAACACGACGATCGCAAACCTGCGGGACCTCCGGGCGTCGGATCTCTCCGATTACGACGCGGTCTACCTTGGCGACATCTATTGCCGCATCTACGAGGCGAATTTCCTGGAGCGGCCCGGCGATCTGCAGGAGGGCCTTCGCATCCTTCGGGATCAGGGCAAGCGCGCCTACGTGACGACGTATGCGGCGCCGCGCAACGACTTTCTTCCCGGGGTGCGCCGGATGCTGGAAACCGCCGCCTCGGCCGGAGCCGAGGCGGTCGAAGTCCACAACCTGGGGATCCTGAAGATCGCCCACGACGAATTCCCGCAGCTGCCGGTGCACGTCGGAGGCTTCGCGAACCTCTACACGGCGTCCGGCGTCGAGGTCCTGCGCGGCTTCGGCGCCGTGCGGTTCACCCCGAACTACGAACTGAGCCTCGACGAAATTCGAGAGATCACCGCCGGCTGCGACGCGCCGATGGAGCTTCTGGTCCACGGCAAGATGCCCCTGGGAGTCTCGGACTACTGCTTCCTGCTGGACTACGAGGAGAAGTGGGGCGTCAAGTGTCCTGACCTCTGCCAGAAGGAGCTGTTCCTCAAGCAGGGCGACTGGGCGATGAAGTCGGTCGGCAAGGGAATCCTGAGCGGCAAGGACGTTTGCATGCTGGAGCACCTGCCGCGCCTGCTGGCCGAGGGACACCGGGACTTCCGGATCGAGACCATCTCGGAAAGCCCGGCCTACCGGCGCGAGGTCGCGGCGGTTTACCGCGCGGCGCTGTCCCGCGCCGCCGGCGGCGACGTCACTCTGGACGAGGGCTGGTGGGAGACCCTCCGGCGCCACGCAAGGATCGGCCTCTGCAACGGGTTCTACTTCGGCAAGAGCGGAATGGAGTATGCCGGGCTGCGGCCCGACTCGATGGGATCCCTCCTCACGATTTCGCGCGTGGAATCGTAGGCGGGGCCAGGAAGGGCGGACATATGGTTGAGCTTCTCGCGCCGGCGGGCAATCTTGCGATGGTCGAGGGAGCCGTCGGGAGCGGCGCGAACGCCGTCTACGTGGGGCCCCGCGGGTGGAGTCGGCGGCGCGACCAGTACGAGATGCCCGACGAGGACGTGCGCGCCGCGATCGGGATCGCCCATTCTGGCGGCGCCAAGCTGCGTGTGGCGTTCAACACGAATATGCAGTCTCACGAGATCGCTCCCATGCTCGCGAAGATGGAGCGGTTCGTCGCCTGGGGAGTGGACGGCGCGATCATGACCGACATCGGCGCCATCGCGGAGGTCCACCGGCGCTTCCCGCAGCTGACCATCCACGCCTCGATCGGGGCCAACATCCTGAACGACGAGGACGTGCGGTTCTACCGGTCGATCGGCGTTTCGCAGGTCGTGGCGGACACGAAGCTGACGCTGAAGGAACTGGCCTCCCGCAAGGAAAAGATCGACGTCGGCATCGAGATCCTGATCCACGCCAACAAGTGCTACACCTATCTCGGGAAATGCTGGATGTCTCCGTATCATCGGCTCGAGCGCATCGCGGACCCGTTCGGCAAGGATCTGTTCAAGGGCAGCCCGAACCGCGGCGGCCTCGACTACCGCGTCTGCCTGGAGTCGTGGGAGCTCTACAGCGGAGAAGAGCTGTGGGAGAAGAGCGTGGCCTTGAAGAACGACGCCTTCTTCCTCCTGCCGGACATCCCGCACCTGATCGATCTGGGGGTGGACTGCCTGAAGGTGCAGGGGCGCGAGTATCCCGTGCCGCTCGTCGAGCGCATGGTCCGGTTCTACCGGGACTTGATCGACGCCTATCTGGCCTCTCCGAAGGACGAGTCGTTCGACCTGTCGCCCTGGCAGTCGCGCCTCTTCTCGATCCAGACGGAGCGGGACGCCGCCCGGTCCGACGGGACCCGGCGGCTGCTCGACGAGGCGCGACAGCCGGTGGTGCCCGTCGCCTAGCCGGTCCGGGGCCTCGATTCCCGTGCGAAGTCGCGCTTCGCGATTTAGCGCGAGCGGCGCGCGGAGTCCCGCGTCGCCGGTTTCGCGCGCGAGAGCGAACCGGCGGGGAGGTGGCGTGACGCAACGCCCGATCGGTCGAGGCCAATCGAGTGATTCCAGGCGGGAGGCCGACTCGAAACGATGAATCGTCGTCGGGCGTTCGCCCTCGCGCTGGCGTTCGGGCTCCTCGCGGCGCGGGCCTCCTCCCAGGCGAGGCCCGCGGCGGAGCTGCGAATCGGGGAGGTCGACTCCTTGAGCGGCGTGCTCGCGGCGCAGGGGACCGCGGTGCACGAAGGGATCGTCTACGCGGTGGCGGAGGTCAATGCCCGGGGAGGGATCCAGGGGCGCCCCGTGAAGCTCGTCACGAGGGACGACGGCGGCAGGCCGGACGAGGCGGCGACCGCGGCGCTGGACCTGGCGGCGCGCGAGCGGGTCAGCGCCCTGGTGGGAGGCTATGTCGACAGCATCGTCGGCCCGGTGGCGGAGGTGGCGCGCCGGGAACGCATCCCCTACGTCGCCGCCTCATCGCTCGACCAGAGGCTCACGCGGCGGGGAAACGCGTACTTCTTCCGGATCAGCCGGCTCGAGCCTTTCGTGGATGCCACGACGGCCGTCCCCCTCGAGCTCTGGCCTGCCGAGCGGGTGGCGATCCTCTTCTCGAGCACGCCGGGCGCCACACAGCTCGCGCGGCTCCAGAAGCAACGGCTCGAGGCCCACGGGGTCCGGGTTTCCGCCTTCGAAGGCTTCCAGACGGGGACCCCCGATTTCCTCCCTCTCCTCGCCCGCCTGAAATCGAGCGCGGCGCAGCTGCTGCTCATGGACGGCTTCTTCGCGGACAACCTCGTCCTCCTCCGGCAGGTGCACGGGCGAACCGGCCCGACCCTTCCGGTCGTCGGCGCCTTCGGAATGGAGTTCCCCGACCTCATCCGGCAGCTCGGCCCGCTCGCGGAGGGAGCGATGGGAGCCGTCGTCTGGGAGCCCGGCATGTCGCTTTCCGGGGATCGGGAAGGGGGCCGCGCCTACGAGGCCGGCTTCGCGGCGCAGTTCCATCATCCTCCCGCGCCGCTCAGCATGTACGGCTACACGGCGGCCCGCGCGGTCCTGGCGGCGCTCGCGAAGGCGTCCCGCCCTTCCGCCCCACCCGCGCCGGACGCGATCCGCGACGCGCTCGCCCGAACCGACCTCGAGCTTCCGCTCGAGCGCCTGCAGTTCGACGAGCACGGGGACCCGCTCCATTACGATGTCGGTATTTTCCAGATCCAGAGCGGACGGCATGTTCTCCTCTATCCCCGCGACCGGGCTACCGGAACGATGATCCGGCCGAAGCCGTGAGCGACGAGGCCGGTTCGAGGGGGTCCGAGGGGGAGCCGGGAAGGAGAACGATGGCTCGCAGGATGAGGCGCCCCGTCGCACCGGCAAGGCCCGCCGGGACCGCGAAGAAGATTCGCGAAGCCCGTCTCGAGATCGACGCGATCGATCGCGCGATCGTACGGCAGCTCGCGCGCCGGGCGAAAGTCGTCGCGGAAATCTCGAGGATCCGCGGCGCGGCGAGGAGGGATCCGAAACGGGAGCGAGAAGTCCAACGGAACGCGGAGCGGCTCCATCGGGCAACGGCCCGGCAGTCCGGCGTTGGATACCCGGACCGCGCCGTCGGGGAAATCTTCCGGGTCATTCTCGAGGCCGGCGGGGCGGTCCAGGCCGAGGCGACAGCCGGCCGTTCCCCGCGTCCGCGGCGACCGACAGGGAACCGCGACCGCGCGCCCTCGAAGAGGCGGCTCAAGCAGAAGGAATCGTAGCCGGCGGCCAAGGCCGGTCTTACAATGAAGGCGTGTGAATAACCTCGAATCGGTGTTCGACGCGCCCGCGCTGGCAAAGCTCGACCGCTGGCGTAAGGCGCGGGCCCTCTTCCTGCGCCCCGACACCGTCCAGGCCGAGCGCGCGCTGGCCGAAGCGCTCGAGAAGCGGTGGCTGCGCGCCCAGGTCTACGGGCGCGCGCGGCGCGTCCTCGTCGACCGCATCCCGGCCCTCCTGCTGGACCTGGCGGAGAAGCTCGGGCCGGTCGCGGAGCAGGTTCGGGCTTCGCCGGAAGACCTGAACCAGACCAAATGGGACGCCGTCGGCAATCTGATGCCGATCAAGCTTGCGTGCCGGCAGGTGCGGTCCCTGTGGCTGCTCGACGTGTTGCGGTCCGGGAGCCTGTTCGTCGAGTTCCAGCCGATCTTCGATCTGCGCGGCGGGGAGCCGCTGGGTTTCGAGGGATTGCTTCGGGCGCAGTCTTCCGACGGCACGCGGCACCTCGCCGCCGAGATCTTCCCCGCGGCGGTGGTTCTCGGCATCGACCTCGCTTTCGAGCGCCTCTCGTGGATGCTCGTCCTCGAGGCGGGGCAGCGCCTGCCGGGCGACGCGATGCTCTTCCTGAACGTGAACCCGCAGTTACTTCTCGATAGCGCCTCCTCGCTCGCGCGACTGGGGGAGGAGGCGGAGAGAATGGAGTTCCCCTACGCGCGCCTCGCTCTCGATCTGGTCGAGATCGAGAGGATCGAGTCTCTCGAGCGGCTGCAGCAGGCGCTGGCCGTGCCCCACGACCTCGGCGTGTCGATCGCCCTGGACAACGTCACGTCGGGCTACGGCACGCTCAAGTACTGCTCGGGCCTGGCCCCCCGCTGGATCAAGGTGGACAGCGAGATCACGCGCAACGTCGGCGGGGACCCGCAGCGCCGCTCGATCCTGCGGATGCTGGCGCAAGTCGCCCGCGAGGCCCGGGTCGGCTTGATCGCCGAGGGCATCGAGGACGGCCGGGACCTGGACGTCTGCGTCGAGGAGGGCGTCTTCGCGGCCCAGGGCTATTTCCTGGCGCGGCCCGCGACCGAGCCGGCGCAGCCATCCGAGGAGTTCCGGGCCTGGCTCGGCGCGCGGCGCCGCCTGGCCGAGTCCGACCTGCCGCCGGCGCCGGCGGCGCAAAGCGCCGAGCCCGCCGACGATTTCTAGCGGGCGTCGCCGCGGCATGGCCCCGCCGGAGACCCCTCTCGAATCGGTGCGTCTGGACGTGTGGCTGGACGTGGCCTGCGTGTTTCCGACGCGCTCCCAGGCCAAGCTCGCCTGCGAGGCGGGCAAGGTCGACGTCAACGGCGAGCGCGGGAAGGCTCACCGCGCCATTCGAGTGGGCGACCGGCTGGCCGTGACGGTCGGCGAGGGGCACCGGCGGGAGCTCGTCGTCCGGGGCCTCGCGGAGCGCTCGATTCGCCGCAGCGAGGCCCGCGAGCTCTACGAGGATCGCACGCCGGCGCCCTCGGCCGAGGTCCTGGAGGTGAGGCGCCTGGACCGGATGCTGGCCCCCCGAAGGTCGGCCGGCCGCCCGGACCGCAACGAGCGCCGCGAGCGAAGGCGCCGCAAGGGGTGGTGAGAGACGGTAGACTTGCCGGGATGGCGTTCGAGGTGCTCTGCCCCTGCTGCAACGCGCGGCTCAAGATCGACGTCGATCTGAAGGCCGTGATCGATCACGAGGCGCCGAAAACGCCGCGCAAGTTCGCCTCGGTCGACGACGCGGTGGGGGCGCTCAAGACGCACGACGAGGAGCGCGAGAAGAAGTTCGCGGCCTCCGTCGAGGCGGAGAAGACCAAGAAGGACGTCCTGAATCGGAAGTTCGAGGAGCTCTTCGAGAAGGCGAAGGGGGACTCGTCCAAACCGGTGCGCGACATCGATCTGGACTAGCGGGCCGCCGGGGCGTGAACGTCGCGGTCTTCGGCTCGAGCCTACCGCGCGAGGGCGAGCCCGGCTACCAGGTCGCTCGGGAGCTCGGCCGCGAGGTCGCGCGGCGAAAGGCGACGGTGCTCTGCGGCGGATACGGCGGCGTGATGGAGGCGGCCTGCCGAGGCGCCGCGGAAGCGGGAGGCGAGTCG
>Ga0316628_100005186_pt1 | contig 10377 bp, 7 predicted proteins | sample OWC_Aug_M2_C1_D5_FD_207648 | JGI IMG/M metagenome (GOLD analysis project Ga0316628, IMG submission 207648) | Wetland soil microbial communities from Old Woman Creek delta, Ohio, United States - OWC_Aug_M2_C1_D5_C | ecosystem: Environmental > Terrestrial > Soil > Wetlands | place: USA: Ohio... | reverse complement strand
TCGTCGTCAACATCGGCCCCTCGCACCCGGCCACCCACGGCACGGTGCGCTGCCGCATCGAGCTGGACGGCGAGACCATCGTCTCGATGGACACCGAGATCGGCTTCCTGCACCGCGGCTTCCAGAAGTCCTGCGAGAACGTCACCTGGACGCAGGCGCTGCCGTACACCGACCGGCTGGACTACGTCGCCTCGCTGCAGAACAACTTCGGCTTCCTCACCGCGGTGGAGCAGCTGATCGGCATCGAGATCCCCGAGCGGGCCAAGTACATCCGGGTGATCGGCGCCGAGCTGCACCGGGTCGCCAGCCACTGCACCACCGTGGCGGCGCTGGGCCTGGAGCTGGGCGGCTTCACCGCCTTCCTCTACGGCGTCGAGGCCCGCGAGCTGATCACCGACCGGGTCACCGAGCTCACCGGCGCCCGCCTCACCACCAGCTACGGCCGCATCGGCGGGCTCAACCGCGACCTGCCTCCCGGCTGGTTGGACAAGGTCGAGCGCTCGCTGGTCAAGATCGAGGAGCTGATGGCCGAGGTGGGCGGCCTGCTCACCCGCAACCGCATCTTCACCGACCGCACCCGCGGCACCGGGGTGATCACCCGGGACGACGCGCTGGACTTCGGCTTCACCGGCCCCTGCCTGCGCGCCTGCGGCGTGAACTACGACGTGCGCAAGGCCAAGCCGTACTGGGTCTACGACAAGCTCGACTGGACGGTGCCGGTCGGCCACAACGGCGACAACTTCGACCGCTACCTGATGCGGATGCTGGAGATCGAGCAGTCGATCAGCATCATCCGCCAGGCGATCGCCAGGCTGCCCGCGGGCCCGGTGCTGATCGACGACTGGCGCATCGCGCTGCCTCCCAAGGAGGCGGTGTACGGCACCATCGAGGGCCTGATCTCGCACTTCAAGCTGGTGATGGAGGGCGTGCCGGTGCCGGTGGGCGAGCTCTACAGCTCCACCGAGACGGCCAACGGCGAGCTGGGCTGGTACCTCAAGAGCGACGGCTCGGGCCGGCCGTACAAGGTGCACGTGCGCGCCCCGGGCTTCCACCTGCTGTCCGGCCTCTCGCGGATGTGCGAGGGCCGCATGCTGGCGGACCTGGTGCCCACCTTCGACACCATCAACATGATCGGCGGGGAGGTCGAACAGTGAGCGACGAGAAGAAGGTCGAGCCGCCCAAGCCCGCGCCGCCTCCCGGCCCGCCGCCGCCGAAGAACCCCGGCTTCGTGACGTTCACCGTGGACGGCAAGGAGGTGGTGGCCAGGCCCGGCACCAACATGATCGACGCCGCCCGGACGGTGGGCGTGGAGATCCCCTACTACTGCTACCACCCCCGGCTCACCGTGGCGGCCAACTGCCGCATGTGCCTGGTGGAGACCTCCGCCGCGCCCCCGGGCAAGCTGGTGCCCGCCTGCCAGACGGCCATCGGCGAGGGCCACGCGATCAAGACCACCACCCCCCGGGTGAAGGACGAGCAGCGGGCGGTGATGGAGTTCCTGCTGCTCAACCACCCGGTGGACTGCGCGATCTGCGACCAGGCCGGCGAGTGCAAGCTGCAGGACTACTACATGCGCTACGACCACCGCGACTCGCGGCTCGACGGCGGCAAGGTGCTGCGCAACAAGCGCAAGGTGCTGGGCGACCTGGTGGTGATCGACCAGGAGCGCTGCATCCTCTGCACCCGCTGCGTGCGCTTCATGGCCGAGGTGGCCAAGGCGCCGCAGCTGGGCGTGTTCGGCCGCGGCAGCCACGAGTACGTCGACCTCGACCCGTCGCTGGAGAAGCTGGACTCGAACTACACCGCCAACATCGTCGACCTGTGCCCGGTGGGCGCGCTGCTCAACCGCGACTTCCGCTTCCGCGCCCGCGCCTGGTTCCTGTCGGCCTCGCCCAGCGTGTGCACCGGCTGCTCGCGCGGCTGCTCGACCTACGCCGACTTCATGGGGCAGGACGTGTACCGCTGGCGGCCCCGCGAGAACGAGCAGATCAACAAGAGCTGGATGTGCGACCAGGGCCGGCTGACCTACAAGCCGCTCAACGTGCGCCGGGTGCAGCAGTCGGTGATCGGCCGCGGCCCGGACGCGCGCGAGTCGCACTTCGACCAGACGGTGAAGGCGGTGGCGCAGAAGCTGAAGCCGCTGGCCGGCAGCGTGGCCTTCGGCGCCTCGCCGGTCGCCTCCAACGAGGACCTGCTGGCCGGCTTCGCCTTCGCCCGCGACGTGCTCAAGGCCAAGGCGGTGTACGTCACCGGCCGCCCGCAGGGGCCGGCCGACGCGATGCTGATGACCGCCGACAAGAACCCCAACCGCCGGGGCCTGGAGTCGATCGCCAGGGCCTTCGGGCTGGAGGTGAAGACCTTCGCCGCGCTGGCCACCGCCATCGACACCGCCCAGGTGAAGGCCCTGTACCTGCTGGGCCACGAGGTGCCGGAGGACGTGGGCGGCTTCGCCAAGAAGCTGGAGAAGCTGGAGCTGGTGGTGGTGTCGGCCACCAACGAGTCGGCGGTCACCGAGCAGGCGCACGCGCTGCTCGCCGCCTGCACCCACGTGGAGGACGAGGGCACCTTCACCCAGGTGGACGGCCTCACCCAGCGCTTCCGCCGGGCCTTCCCGCCGCGCGGCGACGCGAAGCCGCACTGGCAGTGGGCGGTGGCGCTGGCGAAGGAGCTGGGGCAGGAGATCAAGGCCCTCAACTCCCGCGACGTCTTCAAGGCGCTCGCGCCGGCGGTGCCGGAGCTGGCCGGCTTCGAGTGGGACAAGCTGGCCCCGATGAACCAGGCCAAGCCGGGCATCGGCACCATGCCGGCGGCCGCCGACGGGCGCCCGCCCGGCTGGCGCGAGCAGGGCATCCCTCTCCTCCGCGGTAACACCGTGCTGCCCTCGGGGTCCTGACGCCATGCGCCTTGGAATGATCTTCGGTTGGCTCTGCTTCATCGTCGGCGCCTACTTCGGCGTGATGCTGCTGGCCTACGGCCTGGGCTTCTGGTTCGAGGGCCTGGGCGCCGGCGGCAGCCACTTCGCCGCCATCCTCTGCTGCATGCTGATCTGCGTGATGATCACCGCCACGCTGCTCACCATGGCCGAGCGCAAGTGGGGCGGCTTCTTCCAGGACCGCACCGGCCCCAACCGCGCGCGCCTGCCCGGGCTGCCGAACGCGGTGCTGGGCGGCCTGCCGCACATCATCGGCGACGTGGTGAAGATGCTCACCAAGGAGGCCTTCTCGCCGGAGCGGGCGAACAAGTACCTCTTCAAGCTGGCGCCGATGCTGGCCTTCGCGCCGGTGTTCGCGCTGTTCGCCATCGTGCCCGCCGGGCCCACCCTGGCGATGACCGCCGCCGACGGCACGGTGCGCCAGGTGATGATGGTGGCGGCGAACCCCGACTTCGGCCTGTTGTACATCTTCGGCATCGCCTCGTTCGCGGTGTACGGCACCTCGCTGGCCGGCTGGTCGTCGAACAACAAGTTCGCGCTGCTGGGCGGGGTGCGCGCCAGCTCGCAGCTGATCAGCTACGAGGTCGCGCTGGGCCTGTCGCTGGTGGGCATGATGATCGCCTTCTCCACGGTGCAGCTCGCCGGCCCGACGGGCATGGTGGAGAGCCAGGGCCAGTACATCTGGTCCACCACCTTCGGCTCGTTCGACGTGGGCCTGCAGGGCTGGGGCATCTTCCTGCAGCCGGTGGGCTTCCTGTTGTTCTTCGCGGCGGCCTTCGCGGAGACCAAGCGGGCGCCGTTCGACGCGCCGGAGGGCGAGTCGGAGATCGTCGGCTACTTCCTCGAGTACTCGGGCATGCAGTTCGGCCTGTTCATGATCTCCGAGTTCGTGGAGGTGGTGGTGCTGGGCGGGGTGATCGTGGCCATCTTCTTCGGCGGCTACCACCTGGGCGTCGGCGACCTGTGGCTGCAGAACCTGGCGTTCATGAAGGCCCACCCGGTGCTGCTGGGCGGCCTGTACGGGCTGGTGTTCTGGCTCAAGGTGGTGGTGCTGATCTACGTCCAGCTCGTCATCCGCTGGTCGTTCCCCCGGTTCCGCTACGACCAGGTGCAGACGCTGGGCTGGAAGATCCTGCTGCCGATGGGGCTCATCAACCTGTTCGTCACCGGCGCGCTGATCCTGTGGGACCCCACGCTGCACACGCTGGCGCTGGTCGGGCTGCTGGAGATCGGGGTGGTGATCTTCCTCACCGTCACGCCGCCGCGGCAGGTGCGCCGGGAGGCCGAGGAGGCCGGCCACGGCCACGGTCACGGTGGGCACGACGACCACGGCCACGCGGCGCCCGCACTCCCTTCTGCCGGTACCCACTGAGGACCCATGAGCACCATGACCCACGGCAAGGCTGAGGGCCCCAAGCAGCTGATCGAGCAGGACGTGCGGGAGCGCGCGTACATCCCCGAGCTGATCAAGGGCCTGGCGATCACCACCCGGCACTTCTTCCGCAACCTGTTCGGCGAGCGCGACACCAACCCCCAGGTGGTGGATCGCACCGGCACCAGCCTGATCACCACCATCTGCTACCCGGAGGAGAAGGTCCCCTACCCGGTCGGCTACCGCGGGCTGCACCGGCTGGTGCCGCGCGAGGACGGCAAGCCCCGCTGCGTCGCCTGCTACATGTGCGCGACGATCTGCCCGGCGCAGTGCATCTACATCGAGGCCGGCGAGTACGGCGCCGACGACGACGCCGCCGAGTCGCGGGTGATCGAGAAGTTCCCCAAGCAGTTCGTGATCGACGAGCTGCGCTGCATCGTGTGCGGCCTGTGCGTGGACGCGTGCCCCAAGGACGCGATCCGCATGGACACCGAGATGCACACCCCCAGCGAGTACACCCGGCAGAACTTCGTCTACGACATCCCCAAGCTGCTGCGCGGGGCGCCGGTGACGCACCCCTCCGACCCGTGGTTCAAGCGCGGCAGCTCGGAGCAGCCGGACCACGTGCACAAGGAAGCGCACACCCGCATCGGCGAGGGCAACACCAGCCGCCTGCTCGCCAACAACGTGGAGATCGACACCAGCAAGCCGGTGGCGGTCACCAAGTTCATCAAATAGCTCCCTCGCCCTGCGACAGCGGGGAGAGGGTCGGGGTGAGGGGCGCCTGAACCAGCCGGCCGCACCGAAGAAGAAGAGCCTCCTCGCGGGCTTCACCAGCTGGCGCCTGGGCGCGGTGAGCCTGCTGTCGGTCTCCTCGGGCATGCCGCTGGGCCTGGTGGTCACCGCGGTGCCCGCCTGGCTGGCGCTGGCCGGGGTGGACATCAAGACCATCGGCCTGATCACCCTCGCGCAGGTGCCGTGGGCCTTCAAGTTCGTCTGGTCGCCGCTGATGGACTGGCTGCGGCCGCCGTTCCTCGGGTTTCGCCGCGGCTGGGTGTTTCTGTGCCAGCTGGTGCTCGCGGGGCTGACCGGCGCGCTGGGCTTCCTGGCCACCCGGGTGCCGCTGTGCGAGCCGAAGGCGGCCGGGGAGGCCTGCGCGGGCGCGATGCCGGCGCAGGACCCGCTGATGGTGGGCGCGGTGGCGGGCATGACGCTGCTGATCGCCTTCGCCGCCGCGTCGCAGGACATCGCGTACGACGCCTACGCCGTCGAGGTGCTGGAGAAGGACGAGCAGGGCGCGGCGGTCGGCGCCCGCAGCGCGCTGTACCGGCTCGGCATGCTGCTGTCCGGCAGCATCGCGATCACGCTCGGGCCGGTGCTGGGCTGGGAGTGGACCCTGCTGCTGCAGGCGGTGATCTACGGCGCGCTGCTGCCGGTGACGATCTTCGCGCCCGAGCCGAAGCGCGAGGCGGCGCCGCCCAGGACCTTGCGGGACGCGCTGTGGCTGCCGTTCGTCGGCTTCCTCGGCCGCCCGCGCGCGCTGGAGATCACCGCCTTCGTGCTCTTCTACCGGCTGGTGGCCTCGGTGGCCGACGCGCTGGTGAGCCCCTTCCTGGTGCAGAAGGGGTTCTCTCCCCTCGACGTCGGCCTGCTGCGCGGCGTGATGGGGGTCTCCGGCACGCTGTTCGGCACCTTCTTCGGCGGCGTGGTGGCGGCGCGCATCGGCGTCGGCAAGGCGCTGTGGATCTTCGGCGTGCTGCAGATCGTGGTGGTGCCGGGCTTCGCGCTGGTCTCCGCGCTGCCGCTCGACCTGGGGGTGCTGCCCTACACGCACCTGCAGCTGAGCTCGCTGTTGCTGCAGTTGGTGATCTTCCTCGAGACCAGCACCAACGGCATGACCTGGGGCGCGTTCGGGGTGCTGCTGCTGCGGCTCACCGACAAGCGCTTCTCGGCCACCCAGTACGCGCTGTTCTCGAGCCTGGTGGGGCTGGCGCGCACCTTCGTGGGCCCGGTGGCCGGCATCCTCGCCGACTCCCTGGGGTGGACGAACTTCTTCCTGGTCACGATGCTGTTCGGCGTGCCCGGGCTGCTGCTGCTGCGCCGCTTCGTGCCCTGGGGCCAGGAGCCGAAGGAGGTCACCGGCGAGTCGCTCGAGCCCCTGCCGCCCGGGCCGCCGTGGGGCGCGCGGGTGCTGTGGGCCTCGGGGCTGGCCGGCGCGCTGACGCTGAGCTGCTCGTCGCTGCTGCTGTCGGGGCTGATGGCGGCCACCAAGCAGTGGCGCAAGGAGAAGCTCTTCGACTTCGTGGCCGCGATGGAGCGGGTGACCTTCCCCAGCCGGTGGGCGGACACGGTGGATCTCGCCAGCGCCATCGTGTTCGGCGTGGTGGGCGGCTTCGCCGTCGCCGCCTACCTCGCCGCGAAGGGCCGGCCGGTGGCGGGCGTCGCGCGCTGACCCGGGCGGCCGGGTTGTGCCAGACTTGCGCACCACACCTGCCGCGGGAGGGCGACGAGCGTGGGCACCGACAAGTACCAGACCATCCTGCGGGCGGCGGGCTTCACCGGCGACGCCCCGCCGGCGGCGCGGACGCCGGAGCTGGTTCGCGCGTGGGCCTGGCGCGTGACACCGGTGCTGGCCGGCAGCGGGACGGTGGCGGGCCGCTCCGCCGAGGCGCACCTGTTCGACGCCCGGGGCTACCGCTCGTCGTCGTGGGCCGCGCAGGTGACGGTGAAGGCGCCGGTCAGCGGCGCGGTGCGCCTCACGCCGCGGCCGATGGTCGGTCTGGTCCTCTCGATGTGGCAGATGTGGTTCCCGCTCAACTGGCTGCTGCTGGCGATGATGTGGTGCGGGCTGTGGCTGCTGATGCTGCCGGGGCTGATGTTCTTCACCTCGATCGCGCGCCGCGCCCTGGAGCGGGACGGCTGGCAGCCGGTGGAGGTGCCCGGCGCGCCGCTGCTGTTCCGGCTGCTCTTCGTGGTGCGCGCGAAGGACGTGGCGGCGGTGCCGGCGATCTGTACGCCGGCGATGATCGAGGCGCTGCGGACGGCGCCGTTCTACGGGCAGGTGATCACCGGGCCCGGGGAGGTGCGGATCGAGACGGCGTTCCCCTACGGCCGGCCGGGCCTGTTCGAGAAGTTCCTCACCCAGGTGACGCCGCGCCTGCTGGGCGCGTTGCAACTGCCGCCCCCCTGATGCGTGTGCCGAAGAGGCGGCGCCCCGTGAAACCCCTGCACGATCGGCGTGAACGTGAGCGTGGAGGTGGACGTGATCGTGGACGTGCACGAAACGCAGAGGCGTCTACCTACGCGACGAGCACGATCTTCACCACTTCAGGCGGGCTGCCGACGCGCATCGGCGGGCCGACGAAGCCGCAGCCGCGGCTGGTGTACACCTGCGTGTCGCCGGCCCGGGAGAGCCCCTCGACGTGGTCGCCGTAGATCATCCGCGCGATGAACGGCCCGGGGAAGATCTGGCCGCCGTGGGTGTGGCCGGACAGCTGCAGGCCGATGCGCTTCTCGGCGACGGCCTCGAGGTTCAACGGCTGGTGCGCCATCAGCACCGAGGGCCGCTCGGGGTCGCGGCCGGAGGTCGCGGCGTCGAGGTCGTAGCCGCCGCCCATCCACCGGGAGCCCCAGTCGTCCACGCCGATCAGATCGAACGACGCGCCCGGCTCGCCGATGACGACGGCGCGGTTGCGCAGCACGTTGAAGCCCAGGCCGCCGAGCGCCGTCGCCCACGCCTCCCAGCCCGAGTAGTAGTCGTGGTTGCCGGACACGAAGTACGTGCCGTGGCGCGAGGCGAGGTTCTGGAAGCGGGCGACGAAGCCGCCCAACCGCGCGGGGCTGCCGTCGGCGAGATCGCCGGTGATCGCCACCAGGTCCGGCTTCGCGGCGTTCGCCACCGAGACCAGCTGGTCGAGGAACTTCTCCTGGATCACCGGCCCCACGTGGATGTCGGAGAGCTGCACGATGGAGAAGCCGTCGAGGGCCTTCGGCAGGCCCGGCAGCTTCACCGGGATCACCGACACCTCCGGCGGGGTGTACGCGCGGTAGACGCCCAGCGAGGAGACGCCGCCGCCGATCACCACCGCCCCGGCCGCGACGGCCCGCGAGATGAAGAGGCGGCGCGAGGGATCGTCGATCAGCTCCGGCTCGGCGCGGGACACCTCGGGCGCGGCGGTGGCCAGCGCGGGGCCGCCGCCGCGGCCCTCGAGGGCCGGCTCCAGCTCGGGGGCGATGGTCACGCTCCGCTGCGGCGCGGCGATCTTCGGCGCACGGCGCAGCGCCCACAGGCGCACCACCTCCAGGCCCAGCAGCGCGAGCAGCACGTACAGCGCCACGCCCCACCAGGCCATCAGGCCGCCGGCGAGCCAGGTGGGCGTGAAGAAGCCCAGGCCGAGTCGGCCGAGGGGCACGCCGAGGCCCAGCACCACCAGCAGGCCCAGGCCGACGCGGCGGGCGAGCCGGCTCTCGGTCACGTCGCGGACCAGGCGCCGGTAGAGGAACACGTTCATCCCCACCACCAGGGCGAGCGCGACCACGAAGAAGAGGATGCGGAAGGCGAGCATCGGGCGGTGTTGTAACCCGCCCTCGGGGTGGTCACTTCCGTTTCAGGGTGAAGAACGGTTGAGCGGTAGAACCCGTTGAACTTCCTTGGGTTTGGTCGAAGCGTGGGTACAAAGTGTGTGGCACCTTCGGGGTTTGGCAGGCAGACTCCGGCCGTCGATGCCCCGCCTCCTCATCGTGGCCGCCCTGCTGTTGACGGCGTGCCCCAGCTCCTCCTCGCAGAACGCCGGCAGCAAGCCGGTGGCTCCGAACCAGCACCTCAAGCTCATCCCCGCGCCGTACACGCTCGACGCGGTGCCGGTGGTGAAGGCCGAGCTCGAGAGGTCACAGGCCGCCGGGCGCCGGCTCATCGTCTACGTCGGCGCGCCGTGGTGCGAGCCGTGCCGCCACTTCCACGAGGCCGCCGAGAAGGGCCAGCTCGACGCCGACTTCGGCGACGTGGACCTGCTGGTGTTCGACGCCGACGCGGACGCCGAGCGGCTGCTGCTCGCCGGCTACGAGTCCCGGTACATCCCGCTGCTGGTGGTGCCCGGGCCCGACGGCCGCGCGACGGACAAGCACATGGAAGGGTCGAGCAAGGTGGACACCCTCGCCGACATGACCCCGCGGCTGAAGCAGCTGTTGGGGCGCTGATCCGGCCCTCGACTCCGCTCGGGCTGAACGGAAAACCGTTCACCCTGAGCTCGTCGAAGCGCCTTCTTCAAGACTCTCTAGCGGGGCGAGGGGTCTTCTTGAGGCCCAGGCCGAGGCGGTAGACGTCCTGGCTGGTCCAGCCGGCCTGCTTCGCGAGCTCGGTGGAGAGCGCCTTGAGCTTCTCCCCGCGGCCGAGGCCGGCCTCGAGCGCCTGGCGCACGTCGGCCTCGGACCAGCGCGTCTGCTGCGCGCGCCCCTCGATCACGATCACCACCTCGCCCAGCACCTCGACGGCGCGGTAGCGCTCCTCGAGCTCGGCGAGCGTGCCGCGCACCAGCTCCTCGTGCAGCTTGGTCAGCTCCCGCGCCACCACCGCCCGGCGCGGGCCGAGCACCTCGCGCAGCAGCGCCAGCGTCTCGCCGAGCCGCCGCGGAGACTCGTAGAGCACCAGCGTGGCCGACAGGCCCGAGACCTCGTCGAGCATCGCCCGCGCCTCGGAGCCGGTGCGCGGGAGGAAGCCGAGGAAGTGGAAGCGGCTGGTGGGCAGGCCGGAGGCCGAGAGCGCCGCGATCACCGCCGAGGCCCCGGGCACCGGGATGACGGTGATGCCCTGCGCGATCGCCTCGGCCACCAGGCGCTCGCCGGGATCGGAGATGCCCGGGCTGCCCGCGTCGGTCACCAGCGCGCAGTCCTCGCCGGCCGAGATGCGGGCGATGAGCCCCGCGGCGCGCTCGCCCTCGGCGAAGGCCGGCATGCTCACCAGCGGGGTGGCGATGCCGTGCTGGTCGAGCAGGTGCCGGGAGTGCCGCGTGTCCTCGGCGGCGATGAAGGCCACCGTGCGCAGCGTCTCGACGGCCCGGGCGGTGAGATCGCCCAG
>Ga0316628_100005185_pt1 | contig 10377 bp, 6 predicted proteins | sample OWC_Aug_M2_C1_D5_FD_207648 | JGI IMG/M metagenome (GOLD analysis project Ga0316628, IMG submission 207648) | Wetland soil microbial communities from Old Woman Creek delta, Ohio, United States - OWC_Aug_M2_C1_D5_C | ecosystem: Environmental > Terrestrial > Soil > Wetlands | place: USA: Ohio... | reverse complement strand
TGCCGCTCGGAACGGCGACGACCGGCGGCCCGGCCGCGGGCTCGATGCGGCGCAGCGCCGCGACCGCCTCGAAGTAGTACAGCACCTGGGCGAGCAGCCGGGCGACGTGGATCGAGTTGGCCGAGGTCAGGCCAAGCCGCTCTACCAGCGCGGCGTCGGCGAAGGCCGTTCTCACCAAGCGCTGGCAGTCGTCGAACGTGCCGTCGACGGCGAATGCCCGCACATTGTCGCCGAGCGTTGCGATCTGGCGCTCCTGCAGGGCGGAGACGCCGCCGCGCGGATAGAGGACCGCGGCGTGGAAGCCGGGCCGCCGCCAGAAGGCGAGCGCCACCGCGGCGCCGGTGTCGCCGCTGGTGGCGGTGAGGATCAAGCGCTCGCCGGCCGGCGAACCCGCGGAGCCGGCTCGCCGGCGCAGCAGCTCCAGCACCGCGGCGAGGAAGCGCACCCCGAAGTCCTTGAACGACGCGCTCGGCCCGTGGAAGAGCTCGAGCGCGAAGACGCCGGCCCGCACCGGGGCGAGAGGCACCGGGAAGTCGAGGCTCGCGTCGACCATCGACGCGACCTCGTCCAGGCTCACCTCGGGCGCCAGCAGATCGCCGAGGATCGCGAGCGCCCGTTCGCGCCACGGCAGGGCCAGCAGTCGATCGACGTCGGGGCGCGCCGCGAGATCGGCGGGCAGGAAGAGGCCGCCGTCCGGCGGGACGTTGGACGCCGCGGCCTCGAGGAACGAGACGCCCAGCTCGGGGTTGCGAGTGCTCGCGAAGCGCATGTCAGTCGAGCAGGCGCGCGCCGACGCGGTCCAGCGCGCAGACCCGCGCCGCGGCGCCGACGTCCGCCCCGCGCCAGGCATCGACCGCCGCCGTCGCCACGCCACCGGCGCGGGCGGCGTCGGCGATCGCGAACACCGCCGGGCCGGCGCCCGACAGGCTGCAGCCGAGGGCTCCGGCGGCGAGCGCCGCCGCCTGCACCTCGCGGAATCCCGGCACCAGATCGGCGCGGTGGGGCTCGGCCAGGAAGTCGCTCAGGCAGTCGCCGAGCAGCTCGCGGTCGCCGGTGTGCAGCGCGTGAACGAAGGCCGCCAGGTTGCTCCCGTGCGCCACCGCCAGCTCGAGCGGCACCTTTTCCGGCAACGCCCGCCGGGCGGCGCGGGTCTCGAGCGTGAGCTCGGGGGAGACGACGACGAAGAGCAGGTCGTCGGGGAAGGGCAGCGGCAGGGCGCGGCCTTCGATGTCGATCAGTCGCAGGCCGCCGAGCAGGATCGGCGCGACGTTGTCGAGGTGGAGGGCGTCCGAGGCGTGCGACTCGACCTCGCCCGCCGCGTGGAGGAGCTGCTCGGGCCCCAGCGGCCGGCCGCCGGCCGCATTCAGGGCGACCAGTGCCGCCACCGCGGAGGAGGCGCTGGAGCCCAGGCCGCTCCCGACCGGCAGCCGCTTCTCGAGGGTCATCGCGAGCGGCGGCAGGGCGAGCCCGGCGCGGCGCTCGAAGACCTGGCGAGCGATCCACACCAGGTTGGCGAGCGGATCCGCGGGCAGGCTGGCGGCGTAGGGCCCGATGCAGCGCAGGGTGTGGTGCTCGGCGATCGACACCGCCACCACGTCGCCCCACAGGTCGCCGTCGACCGGCGCGAGCGCGGCGCCCAGGCTGTCGAATCCCGCTCCCACGTTGCCGATGCTGGCCGGTGCGAAGGCTGCCCATGTCGTCATCGCCCGCCTCCCGTCAGCCTCAGGATATCCGCCCGGACGGCTGCGACGCTGCCTCGCTCACCGGCAGCGCGGGTCGCGCCGCATCCGGCTCGAAGAATCGGCGGTGGACGGCGCGCAGGGCGCCGGGGCCTGCCGCTTCCTCGAGCACGGCCGAGATCGAGCGCTCGCTCGAGCCCTGCGCGATCGCCATCACGTTGGCGCCCGCCGCGGCGAGCGCGTCGAAGAAGGCGCCGGCGATGCCGACCCGGTGGCGCATCCCGTCGCCGACCGCGCTGAGCACGACGAGGTCCTGGCGAACCACGATCTCGTCGACCCGGGCGCTCTCGAGCTCGGCCTCGAACTCCACCCGCAGCGCGACGACGGCGGGATCGGCGTCGGGCCTGCGCACGCAGAAGGAGATCGCGCACTCGGCGGAGCCCTGGGTGATCAGGATCAGCGAGATGCCGTGGCGGGCAAGGGCGCCGAAGGCGCGAGCCGCGATCCCCGGCACGCCCGGCATGCCGGGGCCGGAGAGGTCGAGCAGCGCCACGTCGCGCAGGTACGACAGGCCGCGCACCGCGCCCTCGCGCGGCATCGAGCGGCGCCCGACCCAGGTGCCAGGGGCGGCCGGACGCAGGGAGTTCGCGATCTGCACCGGGATTCCGGCGCTGCGCACCGGCGCGATCGTCTTCGGGTGCAGGACCTTGGCGCCGAAGTACGCGAGCTCCATCGCCTCCTCGAAGCTCATCTCGGCCAGGGGGCGCGCCCCAGGCACGGCGCGCGGATCGGCGGTGAAGATGCCGTCGACGTCGGTCCAGATCTCCAGCCGCTCGGCGTCGAGCGCGGCGGCGGCGAGGGCCGCGGTGTAGTCCGAGCCGCCGCGGCCGAGGCAGACGATCTCACCCTCGGCATTCCCGCCGTAGAAGCCGGGCAGCAGGGCGAGCGGCGTCGCCGCGTCGCCCAGCGGCTGGAGGCGCCGGCGGATCTCGGCCGGGAGCGGTGTCGCCTCGAGCGGGTTGCCGGTGCAGGGCAGCATCTGGCGGGGATCGAGCGTGACGCAGGGCAGGCCGCGCGCCGCGAGCGCCGCGCCGAGCGCCGCGCAGGCGGCGCGCTCGCCGAGAGTGACCGTGCGCGCCCGCACCCGCGGCGAGACGTCGCGCAGCAGGGCGATGCCGCGCAGCAGACGCTCGAGCTCGGCGCGCTGCCCGGCGAGCGCGGCGCGCAGAGTGGCGTAGCCCTCGCGCCCGAGGTGCGCGGCCAGACCGTCGGCGATCTCGTCGTGCACCGCGCTGAATCGGCGCACGGTCGCCTCCGCGTCGCCCGCCACAGCCTGCGCGATCCCGTTCTCGAGGAGGTCCGTGACCCCGGCGACCGCCGAGGCGACGACCACGACGCGGTACTCGCGGAGAGCGGCGGCCACCAGGTCCACCACCCGGAGCATCCGCTCCGCGGAGCCCAGGGACGTGCCGCCGAACTTCATCACCCGGAGCGGCCGTCCGATCTCGCCTGCGCCTTCCGGTCCCGCGTCCACTTTCATCATCTCGTCCTCGTCGTCGTTCCGAAAAACAAAACGCCCCGCTTCCTTTCGGAGAGCGGGGCGCCGGAGCTCGCGTTGGGTGAACGCGGCCTACGGCGGCCCCAGGCTCGTCGACGTCATCGTCGTCGAACACGTCGACGGGGCGGGCGCGCAAACGCTCGCGCGGATCGACGGGGTGAGAGGCCGCATCGGCTGCATCGGGGTGGACGCTATCTTTCGGCCGGAGCGCGTGTCAATGACCGCCGCCGTCGCTGTTGACCGCCGTTCTAGAATGGCCGGATGGACCGCTTCCGAATCGTCTCTCCCTTCGCTCCTCAGGGCGACCAGCCGGAGGCGATCCGGCAGCTCGTCGAGGGCATCGCGGCCGGGACGCGCGAGCAGGTGCTGCTCGGCGTCACCGGGTCGGGGAAGACGTTCACGATCGCCAAGGTGATCGAGTCGATCAACCGGCCGACCCTGGTGCTGTCGCACAACAAGACGCTGGCGGCGCAGCTCTACCAGGAGTTCAAGAGCTTCTTCCCCGACAATGCGGTCGAGTATTTCGTCTCCTACTACGACTACTACCAGCCCGAGGCCTACGTCCCGCAGACCGACACCTACATCGAGAAGGAGACCTCGATCAACGAGGAGATCGAGCGCTTGCGGCTGTCCGCCACCAAGGCGCTGTTCGAGCGCCGCGACGTGGTGATCGTGGCCTCGGTGTCGTGCATCTACGGCCTCGGCTCGCCGGAGGCGTTCTTCGGCATGCTGCAGTTCTTCGAGAAGGGCCCGTCGAAGGGGATCGACGCGGCGATGCGCCAGCTGGTCGCGATGCAGTACCAGCGCACCAACCTGGATCTCTACCATGGCGCGTTCCGGGCCCGCGGCGACGTGCTCGAGATCCTGCCGGCGTACGAGGACCGCGGCATCCGGGTCGAGTACTTCGGCGACGAGATCGAGCGCATCGTGCGCTTCGATCCGCTGCGCGGCGTGGCGCTCGAGGAGGTGGATCGCCTGGCGGTCTATCCGAAGACCCACTACGTCACTCCCCAGGACCGCATGCAGCGCGCCATCCAGACGATCCAGGTGGAGCTCGGCGAACGCCTGGACGAGCTCGAGGCGCAGGGCAAGCTGCTCGAGCGCCAGCGCCTCGAGCAGCGCACCCGCTTCGATCTCGAGATGCTCCGGGAGCTCGGCTACTGCCAGGGGATCGAGAACTACTCGCGCCATCTGTCGGGTCGCGCCCCGGGGGAGCCGCCGCCGACCCTGCTCGACTACTTTCCGGACGACTTCCTGCTGGTCGTCGACGAGAGCCACCAGACGATCCCGCAAGTGCACGGCATGTTCCACGGCGACCGCTCGCGCAAGCAGACGCTGGTCGACTTCGGCTTCCGGCTGCCGAGCGCGCTCGACAACCGACCGCTGCGCTTCGAGGAGTTCGACGCGGTGGTCGGGCAGCGGATCTACGTCTCCGCCACGCCGGCGCCCTGGGAGCTGCAGCGCACCGGCGGCGAGTTCGTCGAGCAGCTCATCCGGCCGACCGGGTTGATCGACCCGGAGGTGATCGTGCGCCCGGCGCAGGGCCAGGTGGACGATCTGGTCGGCGAGATCCGCTCGACGGTCGCCCGGCACGAGCGCGTGCTGGTCACCACCCTGACCAAGCGCATGGCGGAGGAGCTGACCCAGTACCTGACCGAGTTCGGCATGCGGGTGCGCTACCTGCACAGCGACATCGAGACCCTGGAGCGGGTCGAGATCATCACCGCCCTGCGGCGCGGCGAGTTCGACGTGCTGGTCGGGATCAACCTGCTGCGCGAGGGCCTCGACCTGCCGGAGGTGTCGCTGGTCGCGATCCTCGACGCCGACAAGGAGGGCTTCCTGCGCAGCCAGACGTCGCTGATCCAGACGATCGGCCGCGCCGCCCGCAACCTGGCCGGCCGTGCTGTCCTGTACGCCGACCGGATGACCGACTCGATGCGGCGCGCGATCGAGGAGACCGGCCGGCGGCGCGAGAAGCAGGTGGCATACAACACCGAGCACGGCATCGAGCCGCGCTCGATCCTCAAGGACATCCACAACCCGCTGGTGCAGATGAGCGCCCTCGACTACTACGAAGCCGGCGGCCCCCGCCGGCTGCTCGAGGTCGCCGAAGGCGCCCCGCTCCCCGAGCAGATCAGCCGCCTGGAGAAGGAGATGCGCGCCGCCGCCAAGCGCCTCGAGTTCGAGGAGGCGGCGCAGCTGCGCGACAAGATCAAGGAGCTGCGCGAGTTGCAGATCTACGCCGGTTAGGCAGACGGCGCGGAGAGCCATGCCGGTCATCGACCTCGTCGCCGAGCGCATCCGCAACCTGCCCGACCAGCCGGGCATCTACGTCTTCAAGGATGGCGACGGCAGGGCGCTGTACGTCGGCAAGGCGAAGTCGCTGCGCAAGCGCGGCGCCAACTATCTGGGCGACGACCACGACGCGCGCATCGCGACCATGCTCGGCGAGGCGGTGGAGCTCGAGTACGTGCTCACCGGCTCCGAGGCCGAGGCGCTGCTGCTCGAGAACAACTGGATCAAGCAGCGCAAGCCGCGCTACAACCTGCGGCTGCGCGACGACAAGACCTACCCGTACCTCAAGCTGACCCTGCAGGAAGAGTGGCCGCGCCTCGCGTTCACCCGCCGCATCGCGCACGATGGCGCCGACTACTTCGGACCCTTCCTGCCCGGCGGGCTGGCGCGCAAGGCGATCAAGCTGGTGCAGAAGCTGTTCCGCGTCCGCGTCTGCCGGATTCCGATCGACGGTAAGTTGCCGCGGCCGTGCCTGTACTACGACATGCACCGCTGCCTGGGGCCCTGCGTCGACGGACTGACGAGCGCCGCGGCCTACCGCGAGGCGGTCGAGCAGGCGCGCCTCTTCCTGGCCGGCAAGAGCGAGCCGTTGCGGCGCGAGATGTCGCGTGAGATGCACGCCGCCGCCGACCGCCTGGAGTTCGAGGAGGCGGCCCGCCTGCGCGACGCGATCGCCGAGGTCGAGGCGGTGACCGAGCGCCGCCGGCTGTCCTCCGAGCAGGGCGAGGACCTCGACGTGTTCGGCGTCACGGTGCGCGGCGGCAACGCCGCGGTGGCGGTGCTGGTGATGCGGGGCGGGCAGGTGCTCGACCGGCGCGAGCTGTTCTGGGAAGGGGTCGGAGCGGTGGCTCCCGCCCGCCTGCTCTCCGAGGTGCTGCCGCAGCTCTACGACCGCACGACCTTCGTCCCCAAGGAGATCCACCTGCCGTTGCCGATCGAGGGCGAGGAGGCGCTCGCGGACTGGCTCTCCGAGAAGAAGGGCGAACGCGTGTACCTGCGGCTGCCGGCCCGCGGCACCAAGGCCGAGCGCGTCGCCCTGGCGATGCACAACGCCGAGATGGCGTTCCGGCGCCGCTTCCGGGGCGAAGGCCAGAACGCCGGCGCGACCGCGCTCGGCCAGCACCTCGGCCTCGCCGAGCCGCCGCGGCGGGTCGAGGGCTTCGACGTCTCCAACCTGCAGGGAACCGAGGTGGTGGCCTCGCTGGTGGTGTGGGAGGAGGGGCGGATGCGCAAGGGCGAGTACCGCAGCTTCAACATGCGCGGTCTGCCCGGCCAGGACGACTTCGCCAGCATCCAGCAGGCGGTCGAGCGTCGCTACCGTCGGCGGCTGGAAGAGGTCGGCGAGATGCCCGATCTCGTCCTGATCGACGGCGGCCGCGGCCAGCTCAACGCGGCGCTCGCGGCGCTCGCGACGCTGGGAGTGGAGGAGACGCCGATCGTCGGCCTCGCCAAGCGCGAGGAGGAGATCTACCTGCCCGACCTGCCTGAGCCGCTGCGCCTGCCGCGCCACGACGCCGGCCTCCAGCTCCTGCAGCAGATCCGCGACGAGGCGCATCGCTTCGCGGTCTCGCGCCATCGCGGGCGGCGCAGCGCGCGCACGTTGCACAGCCGGCTGGACGACGTCCCGGGAATCGGCCCACGCCGCCGGCGGGCGCTGCTCGAGCGCTTCGGCAGCCTGGCCGGCGTGCGCGCGGCGTCGCTCGCTGAGCTCGAGGCGGCGGTCGGCGCGAAGCTCGCCGCCCGCCTGTACCGTGAGCTCGGCGAGGCGGAGGCGCCGGCAGGCGAAGTACAATCGAGCCGGAGATCGCATTGACGGGAGGGGCATGGAACAACGCGAGCTAGCGGTGTCGGCGCGCGTCCTGGAGGTGATTCGCGGCTTCTACCTGGGGCGGCGAAGCGGAACCGCGGTGATCGTTCACGCCGGCGGGGAGCAGCTCTTGCACTTTCGGTCCGGCGAGCTGTTCCTCGATCCGGCCGATCCGCTGGCGCGCACCGGTGAAGCTGGCCAGGCGGGCGTCGCGAAGCTGGTGCAGACGATTGCTGGCTGGATTCCGACCGAGCTGCGGGTGAGCGAACCCGTCGCCGAGGAGATCCATCTGGTCGGGCCGCTGCCGACTGCTCTGATCTTGATGGAGAGCGCCGCGCGCGGCCGGAGCGATGAGGAGCTGACGGCCCAGCTCGGCGGTCCCCAGGCGCGGATCGTCGGGCGGGGAGGGCCGCCGGTGCTGCTTCGTCTGCCCGCGCTCGAGCCCGAGGACGCGTTTCTCCTGTCGCGGCTCGAAAGCCCGATGGCGCTGCGCGACCTCCTGCAGCAGGGGATGATGGAGCGGCGGGCGGTACTGCTCCGCCTCGCCCGGCTGCGCGCCCTCGATCTGCTGGCAACGGCCGAGGAGCAGGTGACGGAGATCGAGGAGAGCCTGCTGTCGCCGACCGTGTTGAAGCGGTTCCTCGATCGGGTGGGTGCCGAGCTCGAATCGCGACCTCTGGCGCTGGCCGCGCACGAGCACCGGGCTCGCGTCGCTCGCCTGTTCGCCGAGAGCGGAGCGATGACGCACTACGAGCTCCTGGGCGTCGCGGCCGACGCCGCTCCCGACCAGGTGTTCCGCGCTTACCAGGAGCTCGCCCGCCTGGTCCACCCGGGGCACGCCGCGCGCCTCGACCTGGCCGGTGGCGACGCCGTCCCGCGGCTGATGTTCGAGCGCGCGACGGAGGCCTACCTGACGCTGAGCGACACCCAGCGGCGGGCCCGCTACGACGCCCGGATGGGAGTCGGCGCGCTCGATGTCACGCCGGGCGATCGGGGCGAGGAGCGCGCGCGGATGGCCGAGCGCAACTTCCAGATCGCGAGCGGCCTGGTCGCCGCCGAGGAGTTCCACCACGCGATCGAGCTGCTGCGTCAGGCGGTGGTCTTCGATCCGCAGCCGAGCTATTACCTGCTGCTGGCGCGCTGCCTGGGCCGCAACCCCAACTGGATCGGCCAGGCGATGGACGCCTGCCGGACCGGCCTGAAGCTCGCGCCGCAGGATGCGTCCCTGCACCTCCACCTCGGGCAGCTCCACGAGCGCAGCGAGCAGGCGATCGCTGCCGCGGGCGAGTACGCGACGGTGCTCGGGATCGAGCCCAAGCACCTCGAGGCGCAGGACGGCCTGCTGCGCATCGCCTCCCACCTCGGCATCCGTCGCGACGCGCTGCTCAAGCGGGTGCGCGCCGAGCTCAAGCCGGGCTGAGGCGGCGATGGGAATGGTGGTCGACGGCAGCAACCTCGGCGGCGCGCTCGGCGGCCGGCGCGGCGCGCGCGATGCGCCGGCGGTCGTGGCGCGATTGCGGGATTGGGCGCGCGGCCGGCGGCGGGCGGTCGTCGTCTTCGACGGCCCGGCCGACCCCAGGCTCGCCGATCGCTACGGCGGCGTCGAGCTGCGCTGGAGCGGCGCGCGCAGTGCCGACGAGGAGATCCTCCGCCTGATCGCCGGCCGGCCGCGGCAGTGGACGGTGGTCACCGCTGACCGCGCGCTGGCCGCCCACTGCCGCGACCTCGGTGCCCGCCATGTCACGGTGGAGGAGTTTCTGGCCAGCCTCGAGCGCCCGGGGGCCGGACGCGACCGCGGAGCGGGCGGCGAGGAGCCGGCGGTCGACGTCGCGGACTGGGAGGCTTGGTTTCGCGGCGGAGGCTCCGGCGGCGGCAGCGGCGAGGTAGAATAGCGGCGGGTCGGAGAGCTCCATGCGGTCGCCCCGAGGCGTGAGCCGAGGGGAGGAAAGTCCGAACTCCTACGGGTTGCATGCTCGCTAACGGCGAGGCGCGGTGACGCGACGGAAAGTGCAACAGAGAGCAGACCGCCGACGGGCCGGTTCGCCGGTCCGGGCAAGGGTGAAACGGTGCGGTAAGAGCGCACCGCCCGCGCGGTGACGTCGCGGGGCACGGCAAACCCCATGCGGAGCAAGACCAAATAGGGAGGCGGCGTCGGGTCACCCGTCCCGCTTGGCGCTCTCGGGCGCCATCCGTCTCCGGGTAGGTTGCTAGAGGCCGGCGGCAACGCCGGTTCGAGAGGAATGACCGCCACCCGAGCGATCGGGGGCACAGAACTCGGCTTACGGGGCTCTCCGGCCCGCTGGTCCGATCGACTCCACCTTGACCTCCCCCGCGCAGTTCCCGCCCGCCGTCCTGCCCGGTGCGCGTGTCGGTGTCGCCGCCCTGTCGGGGCCGGTGCGTCCCGAGCGCCTGGCGCGCGGCGTCGAGGGACTGCGCGAGCTCGGCTTCGAGCCCGTCCTGGCGCGCAATCTGCTCGCTCGCGACGGGCTGTTCGCGGGCGCCGACGACGAGCGGCTGGCGGCGTTCCACGAGCTGGTGGCCGATCCCACGCTCGCGGCGATCTTCTTCGCGCGCGGCGGCCATGGCCTGCTGCGCGTGCTGCCCGACCTCGACTGGGAGCTGATCGCGCGCCGGCCGCGCGCCTACGTCGGCTACTCGGACCTCACCCCGTTCCTGCTCGGTGTCGTTGCGCGGCTCGGCTGGGTGGCGTTCCACGGCCCGCTGGTCGCGGGCGAGCTCGAGCGCGGCATCCTGCCGGAGGAGTCCCGCTCGCTCCTGGCGGCGCTCGCCGGGGAACCGTTGCCGGCGATTCCGGTGGGCGGCTGGGCGACGCGCGGCTCGGTCGAGGGGGTGCTGCTCGGCGGCTGCCTGAGCCTGCTGACCGCCACCCTGGCGACGCCCTGGGCCGCCGATCTCGACGACGCCATCCTGTTCTGGGAGGACGTCAACGAGCCGCTGTACCGGATCGATCGCATGTTGACCCATCTGCGGCTGTCGGGTACGCTCGCCGCCGTCCGTGGCATGGCGGTGGGAACGCT
>Ga0316628_100005184_pt1 | contig 10377 bp, 6 predicted proteins | sample OWC_Aug_M2_C1_D5_FD_207648 | JGI IMG/M metagenome (GOLD analysis project Ga0316628, IMG submission 207648) | Wetland soil microbial communities from Old Woman Creek delta, Ohio, United States - OWC_Aug_M2_C1_D5_C | ecosystem: Environmental > Terrestrial > Soil > Wetlands | place: USA: Ohio... | reverse complement strand
CGGCGAGGTCTCGCCGTTGTTCACGCTCCGGTCGGCGGCCCGCTGCTCTCGTCCACGAAGTCCACGCCGAGGCGTCCCATGTTGCGGAACTTCTCGTAGCGGCGCTGCAGCCGGACCTCGTCGGGCTGGGCGACCGATTCGGCCAGCGCGCGTTCGATCGCGACATCCAGCAGCGCGGCCGCCTCCGCGTGGTCGTTGTGCGCGCCGCCCGGCGGTTCCGGCACGATCTCGTCGACGATGCCCGCCTTGAGCAGATCGGGCGCGGTGATCTTCAGCGCTTCGGTCGCTTCGACCTTCCGGCCCGCGTCGCGCCACAGGATCGCCGCGCACCCCTCGGGAGGAATGACGCTGTAGATGGCGAACTCCTGGATCATCACGCGGTCGCCGATGGCGATGCCGAGCGCGCCGCCGCTGCCCCCTTCCCCCGTCACCGACACGATGACCGGCACGGCGAGCATCGCCATCTCCCGCAGGTTGTACGCGATCGCCTCGGCGACGCCGCGCTCCTCAGACTCGACTCCCGGGTAGGCAGCCGGCGTATCGACGAAGATCAGGATCGGGCGGCGGAACTTCTCGGCGATGCGCATCGCGCGCAACGCCTTCCGGTACCCTTCCGGGCGCGCGTAGCCGAAATTGCGATAGATCTTCTCCGTGGTGTCCGAGCCGCCCTTCTGGTGGCCGACGACGAGGACCGGGTCCCCCTTGTAGCGTGCGAAGCCGGTGACAATCGCGTGATCGTCGGCGAAGCGGCGATCTCCGTGGATCTCGATGAAGTCCGTGAACAGGCGCTTCACGTAGTCGAGCGTGTTCGGGCGCATCGGGTGGCGCGCGACGAGCACGCGCTGCCAGGGCGTCAGCGTCCGGTAGAGTTCGGTCCGGATCTGCTGGACGCGGCGCTGCAGCTGCGCGATCTCGGCGTCCCGTTCGTCGGTGCGCGGCAGCATCGAGAGCGCCTCGATTTCCTTCTGCAGCACGCCGATCGGTTCCTCGAACTCCAGCATGTCGCTGGGCATCGTGTCCCTCGAATGTCCGAAGGTCCGCCGGACTATTTCACCACCACCGACCCCGGCCCGCAGATCGCCTCGATGTCGCGGAGCAGTTGCGCGCTCGGACGCAGGCGCACCTGCCCGCTCACCTCGGCGCGCACGCGCAGCGCGGGCTGCCGGTTGCGCAGCTCGAGCTCGAACGACAGGCGCTTGTCGCCGCGATGCGCGGCAAACACGGGCGCCAGCGCGTCGATCGTCGCACGGTCGTGTGGAGGCATTGTAAGTCGAATCGTGACTTCACGCACGGCGCGGGCGATCACGTCCTCGAGCGGGGCGATGTCGGACGCGTACACGCGCGCCGTTTCCTCGTCCACTTCCAGCCTGCCGCTGACGAGCACCATGCGGTCTGCTTCGAGCAGCGCGCCGGCTTTTGCAAAGGCGTCGGGCCAGACCACCACTTCCACGGTACCGTGCTGATCCTCCAGCACGAACACCCCCATGCGGTCGCCTTTCTTCGTCTTCAGCAGGCGCGTGGAGGCGACCACGCCCCCGATCGTGATCTCCTGGGTGCGGGCCGTCCCGTTGCCCTCGGCGGGCACCAGCGACAGCGTGTTCCGGGCGCCGATCGCCGCGAGCGGGCCGGCGAACCGTTCGACCGGATGTCCGGAGAGGTAGAGGCCCAGCGCCTCCTTCTCGGCCGCGAGCTGCTGCTGCTCGGTCCACGGCGCCGCGTCGGGCAGCCCGAAGACGGAACCCGCGCCAGCGGTGTCGGACTGCGCGTCGGTCTCGGCCTCGAACAGCTGCGCCTGCCCCTTGTCGCGGTCACGTTGCAGGCGGTTGCCGTGCTCGCACGCCGCCTCGACGGCGGCCATCAGGCGCGGGCGAAGCGATCGCACGGGCATTTCCCCGTCGCCGAGTGAATCGAACGCGCCGGCCTTGACGAGGCTCTCGAAAACGCGCCGGTTGACCAGGCGCAGGTCGAGGTACTCGCACAGCGAATACAGCGACGTGATGCGGCCCAACTGCCGGCGCGCTTCGAGAATCGACGTGATCGCGGATTCGCCGGCGCCCTTGACCGCTCCCAGGCCGAACCGCACTCCTTCGCGGGTGACGGTGAAGGCCAGCCCGCTGCTGTTGACGTCGGGCGGCAGGATCGGGATACCGCGCTCGCGGGCCTCGGCGAGATACATCGCGAGCTTCTCGGTGTTCTGCGACTCGATGGTGAGCAGCGCCGCGAGGAAGTGCCACGGGTAGTTGGCCTTCAGATACGCAGTCTGGTAGGCGACCAGCGCATAGGTGGTGGCGTGGGACTTGTTGAACCCGTAGCCGGCGAAGTACTCCATCAGGTCGAAGATCTTGTTCGCCTTTCTCTCGGTGATGCCGTGCGCCACGGCGCCGTCGACGAAGTACTGGCGCTGCGCCTGCATCACGTCCGCCTTCTTCTTGCCCATCGCCTTGCGCAGCATGTCGGCCTGGCCGAGCGTGAACCCGGCGAGTTCCGAGGCGATGCGCATCACCTGTTCCTGGTAGGCGATGACGCCATAGGTGTCGCGCAGGATCGGCTCGAGCTGCGGCACCTCGTAGGTGATCTCGACGCGGCCGTGCCTGCGCCCGATGAAATCGTCCACCATCCCGCTTCGCAGCGGTCCCGGCCGGTAGAGCGCGTTCAACGCGATCAGGTCGTCGAACCGCTGGGGCTTGGCCTTGCGCAGGATCTCGCGCATGCCGGAACTTTCGAACTGGAAGATTCCCGGCGTCTGCCCGTCGCAGAACAGCTGGAACGTCTTCGCATCGTCGAGCGGGATGGCGTCGAACGACACCGTCTCGCCGGTTGTCTCCCTGATGTGCTTGAGGCAGTCGTCGATGAGGGTCAGCGTGCTCAGTCCCAGGAAGTCCATCTTCAGGAGGCCGATCCGCTCGATCTCCTTCATGCCCCACTGGGTCGTGATTTCGTCGCGCTGCCCCTTGTAGAGCGGCACGAACTCGGTGAGCGGCCGCGGCGCGATCACCACGCCCGCGGCGTGCACCGAGGCGTGGCGCGTCATTCCCTCCAGCCGCCGCGCGACCTGGAGCAGATCCCTGACGCGGTCGTCCTTCCCTTCCGCCTCTTTCAGCGCGGGGCTCTCCTCGAGCGCCTTGTCGAGCGTCATGTCCAGCGCCGCGGGGATCATCTTCGCCACGCGGTCCACGTCGGCGTACGGAATGTCGAGCACGCGTCCCACATCGCGCACCACGGCCCTGGCCTTCATCGTCCCGAACGTGATGATCTGGGCGACGTTCTCGCGCCCGTACTTCCGGGTGACGTACTCGATGACCTCGCCGCGCCGCCGCTCGCAGAAGTCGATGTCGATGTCCGGCAGCGAGATGCGCTCGGGGTTGAGGAACCGCTCGAACAGCAGGTCGAAGTCGAGCGGATCGACGTCGGTGATGCCCAGGCTGTAGGCGACCAGGCTGCCGGCCGCCGATCCGCGGCCGGGGCCGACGGGAATTCCCTGCTCCTTCGCGTGCCGGATGAAATCCCAGACGATCAGGAAGTATCCGGGGTAGCGCATCCGCTTGATGATGTCGATCTCGTAGTCCAGCCGGGCGGCGTACTGCTCGAGAGGATGCCGGAGCAGGCCCTGCTCGGCGCGTGCCCGCAGGCGCGGCATCCGGCGCGCCAGCCCCTCGCGGACCGTCTGCTCGAAATAGGCGTCGAGCGTCGAGCCGGCCGGCACCTCGAAGACCGGCAGCTGATTGTCGGTGTCCCCGAGATCGACATTGCACCGCTCGGCGATGCGGACGGTGTTGGCGAGCGCCTCGGGGAACTCTCCGAGGACGGCCGCCATCTCCTCGGCGGTCTTCAGGTAGAACTGATCTCCGTGATAGCGCAGCCGCTCGCGGTCGTTGACCGTCTTGCCGGTGCCGATGCACAGCAGGATGTCGTGCGCCCGCGCGTCTTCGCGTTTCAGGTAGTGCACGTCGTTGGTGCACACGAGCGGGATGCCAAGATCGCGGGCGAGCCCCGGCAGCGCCGCGTTGACGCGCTGCTGCTCTTCGATGCCCTGGTACTGCAGCTCGAGGAAGAAGTTGTCGCGGCCGAGGATGTCGCGGAAGGTCGCGGCGGCCTCGAGCGCCTTCTGCTGCTGCTCGGCCCGGAGGCTGGCGGGCACTTCGCCCTTCAGGCAGCTGCTCAGGCCGATCAGGCCTTTCGAGTGCTCCGCGAGGAGGTCCTTGTCGATGCGCGGCCGGTAGTAGAACCCTTCCGTGTAGCCCGCGGCGACCAGCTTGATCAGGTTGCGGTATCCCTCGTGCGTTGCCGCGAGGAGCACGAAGTGGTTGGCGGCTTCCGCCGGTCCGCCTCCCCTCTCGTGCCGGCTTCGCGGCGCGATGTACACCTCGCAGCCGATGATCGGCTTGATCCCCTTCTGCTTCGCCTTGTCATGGAAGATGACCGTCGAGAACATGTTGCCGTGCTCGGTGACGGCAAGCGCGGGCATCTTCAGCGCCGCCGCATGCGTCAGCAGTTCGTCGACGTGGCAGGCGCCATCGAGCAGCGAGTATTCCGTGTGGAGATGAAGGTGAACGAAGTCGGTCATGTCTTGGCTGTAGTCCTTGGTCCTCAGTCCCTGGTCCTTGGTGCGGTTCCTCGTCCCTGGTCCTTGGTGCGCACCAGGAACCAGGGACCAAGGACCAAGGACTGTCTCACTCCCACTCAATCGTCGATGGCGGCTTCGAGCTCACGTCGTACACCACCCGGTTGATACCCTTGACCTCGTTGACCAGTCGCGAAGAGATGCGCGCGAGCAGATCATACGGCAGTCTCGCCCAGTCCGCCGTCATGCCGTCCTGGCTCTCCACCGCGCGCAGCGCCACGACGTGCTCGTAGGTGCGCTCGTCTCCCATCACGCCGACGCTCTGCACGGTGAGCAGCACCGCGAAACTCTGCCACAACCGCGCGTACCAGCCGCTCGCCCGCATTTCTTCGGCGATGATCGCATCCGCGCGCCTCAGCAGGTCGAGCCGTTCGCGCGTGATCTCGCCGACGATCCGCACCGCGAGCCCCGGCCCCGGGAACGGCTGGCGCACGATGAACTCCTCGTCGAGGCCGAGCTCGCGGCCGACCAGCCGAACCTCGTCCTTGAACAGCTCGCGCAGCGGCTCGATCAGCTTCAGCCGCATGCGATCGGGCAGGCCCCCGACATTGTGGTGACTCTTGATTGCCGCGGCGGGTCCGGCGACCGAGGCGGACTCGATGACGTCGGGGTACAGCGTCCCCTGGCCGAGAAACTCGAAGCCACCCAGCGCGGTTGCCTGGTCCTCGAACACCTCGATGAAGGTGGCCCCGATGATCTTGCGCTTGCGCTCCGGATCGGTGACGCCCGCGAGGCGGTCGAGGAAGGAGTCTGACGCGTCGACGGCCACCACCGGAAGGTGCAGCTTGTCGACGAAGCGGCGTTGCACCTGGGCAGCTTCCTCCCGCCGCAGCAGCCCGTTGTCGACGAACAGGCACGTCAGGCGGTCGCCGATCGCCCGGTGTATCAGCACGGCCGCGACCGTCGAGTCGACACCCCCGCTGAGGCCGCAGATCACGCGTCCCTCGCCGACCTGCGCACGAATGCGTGCAACCGTTTCCTGGACGAACGAGGCCATCGTCCAGTCGCCGCAGCAGCCGCAGATCGCGTAGGCGAAGTTGCGCAGGATCGTGAGCCCGAGTTCGGTGTGGGCGACTTCCGGGTGAAACAGCAACGCGTGAAGGTTACGCGCGCGGTCGGCCATCGCCGCGACTGGCGCGTTCGCGCTGGTCGCCGTCACCGTGAACGCGGGGGGCGCCGCGGCGACGAAATCCCCGTGGCTCGCCCAGACCCGAATGCGTTCGGGCAGCGTCGCGAACAGCCGATCGTCGGCGCCCGCCTCGATGCGCACCTCGGCCAGCCCGTACTCGCGGTGCGGCGCGGGCGCCACGCGCCCGCCGAGCCCGTCCGCCATCAGTTGCATGCCGTAGCAGATGCCGAGCACGGGGACGTTGCCGGTGAAGAGACGTGGATCGCAGCGGGGCGCGCCCGGCTGCGAGACGCTGCGCGGTCCGCCGGAGAGGATCACTCCCACCGGATGCCGGCTCGCGAGCTGCCCGTACGGCAGATCGTGCGGGACGATCTCCGAGTAGACGGAGATCTCGCGCAGGCGGCGCGCGATCAGCCGCGTGTATTGCGAGCCGAAGTCCAGAACGAGGATCGTTTGATGGGTCAAGTTGCGGTGACGCCCAGGCGTTTGACGCTATTATAGCGGGGAGATGCCGGAGCCACTCAGGATCAGCATTCCGCTCGGAATTCTCGGCGCCCTCGCGCTCGCCTTCACGCCTCGCGCCGAAGCGCAGACTGCCGCCACGCAAACGGCGGCGGCGGCGGCGCAGGCGCCCGCGAAGCCGGGGAGCGAGATCTTTCCGCTCACGACGTTCTGGATGGTGAAGCTCGACACGCCGCCGGCGTTGTCGCCCGCCTACGATGCCGCTCGCGCATACATCGTCCTGAAGCCGGATCCCGACCGCGCCATTCCCGCGACGCGCCTCACGGCCGTCTCGCTCTCGAACGGATCAACGAAGTGGACGCGCGAGATCGCCGCCGTGGACTCCATCGTGACTGACGGCGACCTCCTCGTGGCGTCCGTGGGATCGTCGCTGCAGGCGTTCGCGGCCTCCGACGGCACGCCCCGGTGGCGACTCGCGCTCAGTGCGCCCCTGTCCGCACCCCTCCTCTCCATCGGCGGCTGGCTGATCGCAGTCACGCAGGCGAGCGATGTCACGGCGGTTCGCCCGCTCGACGGCGGGAAGCTCTGGCAGGTGCATCTTCCCTCGCCCGCGGTCGGCATACCGGCGGTTGCCGGCGACGCGCTGTACCTGCCGCTCACCGACAACCGGGTGCTGCGGCTGAAGCTCGATACCGGCGCCGTTGTCTGGGACCAGAAGATCCTCTCGCAACCGACGACCCTCCTCGCGCTCGACGACCGCCTGTTCGTCGGCACCAGCGAGTGGTTCTATGCGCTGCAGCCCAAGGATGGCAAGGTCCTCTGGCGGTTCCGGGTCGGCGGCGCCGTCGTCGGCGAACCAGTCGCGTCGGCGTCGGCAGTGTACTTTCTCGCACTGGACAATCTCGTTCGCGCACTCGATCGAGAGGGCGGGCCGCTGAAGTGGCGGCAGATACTGGTTCACCGCGAACGGTTCGGTCCGCTGCGCGTCGCAGACCTGCTCGTGGTCTCCGGCGCTTCACCGACCATCCAGGCGTACGACGCGAGAAGCGGAACGGCGGCGGGTTCCTTCGATGCCCCGCACGATCTCAAGATGATGCCCGTTCACCTGGTGCCGGGCCTTCTCGAGCGCGATTTCCTGCTGATTGCGATGACGGGCGAGGGCGAGTTGATGGCGATTCGCCCGCAGTCATTGCAGCCCGAGCCCTTCGCCGTCAGTCCCCGAGTGTACCTGCTGACGGGGTTCCCGATCTGGCGCTGGTGAGCATCAGAAAGTCCGAAGTCCGAGGTCCGAGGTCCGAAGTCTGAAGTCGTGGCGCGGCGACATCGGACACCGGACCTCGGACACCGGACGACGTAGTTCCTAGGTGCCCACCGGCTCCGGGTGCCGCGTCATCTCCTCCTGCACCAGCCGAGACAGCCGGCGAATGCCTTCCTCGATGCGGGCTGCCGGCGGCAGCGAGAACGAGAGGCGCATCAGGTTCTTCCCGCTGCCGTCCACGAAGAACGCGCTGCCGGCGACGTAGATCACCTTGTGCTCGATGGCGCGCGGCAGCAGCTCGTCCGTGTTGATGTGCCGGGGCAGCGCAACCCACAGGAAGAAGCCGCCGCGTGGCTCGGGCCATCTGACCGTCTCACCGAGGCTGGCCGTCAGGATCCGCTCCATCACGTCGCGCTTCTGCTGGTAATGCGCCCGCAACTTCGGCACCTGTCGGTCGAGCACGCCGCGCTTCCACGCCTCGAAGACGATGCGCTGGTCCAGCGCGCCGGTGAACAGGTCCATCGTCTGCTTGATCACGTCGAGCTTGGCCACCAGCGGCTCGCCCGCCACGATCCAGGCGACGCGGAAACCCGGCGCGAGCGTTTTCGAGAAGCTGCTGAGGTAGATGACACGCCCTTCGGTGTCGTCCGCCTTGATCGGTCGCGTGTCGTCCGCCGTCGCCGAGTCCTCGAAGTACAGCGAACCGTACGGATCGTCCTCGACGATGAGCACGTCGCGGCGGGTCGCCCATTCGAGCAGACGCTTGCGCTTGGCCTGCCCGATGAGGAGCCCCGTTGGGTTCTGGAAATTCGGAACGACATAGAGGAACTTCACGCGGCGTCCGGCCAGCCGCTCGCGCTGCACGACCGCGTCGAGGTCGTCGAGGTCGACGCCGTCTTCCTCCTGGCACACGCCGACCAGGGCCGCGCCCGCGTTCCGGAACGCGGCGATGGCGCCCGTGTAGGCCGGAAGTTCGACCAGCACGACGTCGCCCGGATCGATCAGGATGCGGCCGAGCAGGTCCAGGCCCTGCTGCGATCCGGTCGTCACCATCACTTCGTCGGTCCTCGTCCTGATCCCGCGTGCGGCCACGATCTGCACGAGTGCGTCGACGAGTCCCGGAAACCCGCGCGTGGGGCCGTACTGCAGGGCCGTCGAGTCGTGCGAGGCGAGGAGCTCGGCGGAGATGTCCCGGAACTCTTCCCATGCGAAGGTGACGGGATCGGGGTAGCCGGGCGCGAAGGATATGAGGTCGGGATCGCGTAGCGCCATCACGCCCATCTTGCGGATGGCCGACCCCTGCACGTTGTCCGCGACGCGCGAGAAGAACGGAGTGTAGTTGACCATGACTGTTTCGTCCTATGAATGAGGCGCGGGAGCCGCGCGCAGGCGCTCTGTGGTCGCCGGCGCCGGCTGATACAAATGAAGATACGCCGACAGGGCGGTGAGGCCCAGGTATTGGAACACGAGTGTGCGCACGAGCCAGGCTCCCAGCTGCAGGGGCAGCATGATGAGCGTAGCGACCGGCACGAACGCGATGAGTCCCAGTCCCGTGGTGGCGCCCACGGAGGCGACCGTGGCCACCACGACGAGCAGAAGAACAACGCCAAACACGCCGATCACGTCCCACATCTCGGCCTTCAGGAACCGGAACACTTCCCGCACAGACCAGCCTACCCCGTGTCCGCTGACGGCGATGATGATCTGCGTCAACAGATACAGCAGGTTCACCACCGTGATCCAGACGACCAGCAGCGTCGAGAGGAGGGCGGTGACGAGCGTCCACGCGACCAGCAACGTCGGGTTGCTGATCCAGCGATACCCGCCGAAGACCACGATCAGGTAGACGACGGCGGAGACGAGGTAGATGGCGATGAGCTCGAAGCCGAGCGTCAGATACCGCCGGGACAGCAGCGCGCATCCTCCCAGGTAGTTCTCGATGGAAAACCTGGACGCAGCCCGTACCGCCGCCAGGCGCAGGGGCGGCGTCTCGATGCCGCGCACGGTGCGGTTCGCCTCGGCCAGCACCCACACGGTGCCGCCTTTCACGAGGAACATCAGCGCCGAGCCGCCGAACAGGACGACGAGGAAGGCCACCACGAATGAGGCGAGCGCAATCGGCTGAGCGACCAGGCCGGACGCAACGCCTGTGACGATGTCGCGCAGGTCACCGCTGACGAGATCCCACAGGTCGCGGCCGAGCAGCAGCGTGACGAGCAACACGCCGCCGATGACCGGCACCGCAAGCAAGAGCTTGAAGGTCAACTCGGCGGCGAACTGGATGAGGACCGCGGGCCAGTTCGCGGCGGTCAGCAGCGCGCCTCGCTTGAGTGCCGTCTTCAGGACCCCGGTCTGTTTCATGTTCGAGCGGCGCCGCCCCGGAAGGACTGCAACTGGAGACTATAGCACCCGCCCGCGCTGCGGGTCGATTACGCGCAGCTACGGCGGGCTTCGCCGCAGCTCGGCTCGATCTACACGGCGTAGGCCGGCGCAGCCCGCCGGAGCCGGGCTCGATCAGGGCGAGCGCAGGCGGGGCCCTTGTCGGCGCTGCCGGGGCCCTGTATGCTGCTAGAAGCCCGTCGGGCGCCGCGAACGGGCTTCTAAGGTGCCTTTCACGTCCCGCATCGGTCGATCCGTCCTCCGCATTCTGCTCGGCGGTGTCATTGCCGCGCTGATCGTTGCGCTCGGCGGGTGGTGGCTCGAGCGCGCGCGGCTCGGCACGAGCGACGCCGAGGCTTTCGCTCGCCTCGAGCGCCGGATTCGTGGCCAGTTCGACCAAACCGTGCGCACGCTCGAGCAGATGGCGAGCGGCGCCGCGGTGCGCCCCGACTGGCTCGTCGCCGCCCTGAAGAACGACCAGGCTGCGGTTCGCGCCCTGTTCGACGCGGTTGACGGCGTCTGGCAGCG
>Ga0316628_100005183_pt1 | contig 10378 bp, 11 predicted proteins | sample OWC_Aug_M2_C1_D5_FD_207648 | JGI IMG/M metagenome (GOLD analysis project Ga0316628, IMG submission 207648) | Wetland soil microbial communities from Old Woman Creek delta, Ohio, United States - OWC_Aug_M2_C1_D5_C | ecosystem: Environmental > Terrestrial > Soil > Wetlands | place: USA: Ohio... | reverse complement strand
ACCGAGGACCTCCTCGCGACCGCTTTCGATCCTCTTAGCTACCTCCACCTCTCCCTCGCGAGTCAACAAAGGAAATGATCCCATCTCTTTTAAGTAAATCCGGACGGGGTCGACCACTTTTCCAGGATATCCCAGATAGCCAGCTTCAACAGGTTCCTCCTCCTCCGCTGTTTGGGCATTTTCATTCTCTGTATCGATGACCGGTAACTCGACGAACATATCGATATCCAACTCATCGGACAGGAGGATGGGATCTTCGGCGGGTTCAAATAGATAAGGTTTCTCAGGCAATTGGTCTTCCAAACCGCGATCTTTTTTCCAATTTCTCCGCATTAATTTTCTTAATGAAACAAGGTGAAATGCTCCATCGGGCAAGGAGGGAAAGTATACATTCGTCCTTACTGTACATTATCGTCGGCGGAATAGCAAGGGAATTCGTGCTTTCCACCTTTCAAAAGCTTTCGAGCCCGGGAAAGGGTGTTCCGCGTCCTACAGGCAAAAATGGTGTAGCTACTGGAAAAGTATACGGAAAGAACATTGAGAGAAAATTAAAAAAGCCCGACGCTAAACGGGCCTTTTCTTGTCTTAGAGCGCTTAAGGACCTCGCCGCCCAATGGCTCAATCGATGCCGCTACCTGCGCTCCCTCCCATTAAGGTAGGCTCATAGAGATCGACGGAGATATATCCTAATTTTGGGATATTTCCCTCGTTGAAGGGCGCTGGCAGTTCGTATTGGTATGGATTTCCAGGTCCCGACTGGAATGTAAATGGGAAAACCACTTCATTACTTTCATTCCCAGCCTTGTCGAAGACAGAGACCTTCAAGATAATTTGTCTCCACTCAACCAGATAAGGTGCTTTTGAACTAAAGGTATTCCATTGGATATATCCTTTGAAATGCTTTCGATATTGCGGACTTAGATAGATCCAATCGGTCGGGTACTGACCATAACCGGGTTGCTCTACGGATAAGGCAATTCTCAGCATCTCTCCGTCCGGGTCCTCTGCTTCGATATAAATCTTCCAGATGTATCCATAATACCCCTTGTCTACCGCAAAGGCGTTTGTAATGATAGGGGCTTTTGTCCCAGGCCTTGGTTGAGCCCAGCCTTGAGGGATGGAGAAAAAAACTAGAAATATAACCACTCCTAAAAGCCAAGAGATCCAATTTCTATTCATGGTCTATTCCTCCTCTTGTTTCTTCATCTATTCCTGACAACAAAACCTTACCGATCTGAATTTGGTTTGTCAAGAAATCTTAAAACAGGTACAAAGACGATACCCCGATGAACCGATACCAATGGGTGCGCATATTTCCGGTTGGATCCAAATCTCAATTCTTATTGACACCTTTTCCATAATTTAATACACTCCAATTGAAATTGAAACCATGAATTATTAGACGATAAGCGGCATTTTTTATTCAGCCTCGTCATTGCCGCCAATTGAATCTTCCTCACCAATAAAGGAGTACAAAGATGGCAGATATCAAGATCGCTTTTAGAAAAGCACTGGATTATAGGATCATCCCTGTTACGGGTGCCTGGGGAGGTGTTAACCCCCAAGGAGAAATAGTTTTTGATCTATTCGTTGAAAAATTGGAGGTTCCTGAATCGGTTCAGATAAAAATTGAGCCTGGCCGCCCACCTGTGGAGATATCGCGAGAGGGTCAAATCCACGTACGTGAATCTCAAATCGGTGTCGTTGTCCGTCCTGATATTGCACGTTCTTTGGGAGAATGGCTAATTCAGAAAGCCAATGAGGCCGCTTCCGGCATTGTTGGGGGAAGCGAGGGCCATGCCTGATACGAGTCCAAATTTAAGAATGAGGGTTTTGACCGGAACGTGCCCCGTCCCGCCAAAGCGGGATAGGCGAGGTTCAGGGGCACAATATGAATGATATTATAATGCGGGGAAGCCGATTTAACATACTCAGGACCGTGAGCTTCACCTCAGGAGCATAATCTCGAAAGTAGGGCATTGAGAGGGCAGAGATAAGTCACACACACGATACAAAATGCATAAGGAAGACCCTAAAATTAAATGGTATTTAAGACCGATCAATGTAGTTCTACTCCTGTTTTTTGTGTTAGGACCTTTTGGGCTGCCACTGCTTTATAGAAGTCCTAAGTTTAGTAAGACGCTAAAAATAATCCTGACTGTTGTCGTATTGATTTATACATCATACCTCATCTTTGCATCATTAGAAGTTGCGAGAGAACTTTATAAGACACTGGGAGAATTGCAGGATGTATTAAAGTAACCCGTTAGAAATTCCAGCGGGGCATTAGTTCTAACGGGGTAAATTGGGGTAGAGTGTGGGGAAGGCAAGGAGTGGGATAGATTTATCAAACCGGGGAGTGACAAAATTTATGTCGTGTCGAAATGTATCCTCAACGGCGATTGGGTCGTCTTGAAGGGAAAGCCTGACGATCATCAAATTCTGACATCTCAGGAAAGTTTGAAAACATGGGAAAAATGTGAAAACAACAAAGGCAGATAACTTAAGACCACCTATCATTACCCATGCTTTTGCCGTGGACAAGGGTCATTACGGATATATCTGGAAAATCTATATTGAGGCGATGGACCCGGATGGAGATATGGATAAAATTGCCGTGGTTGTAAACCAGGCCGGTTACGGTTCCTACCCGACTGATTGGATCATTCTAAACTCCCAACATCGAGAACATTTTATAGGATACCTCCAATGGAATACCTTCAGCTCGAAAACTTCGTTTTTGCCAGAGTGGACACAGATTACCGTGAAGGTTTCCGTTTTCGACAAGGCCGGGAATGAAAGTAATGAAGCGGTTTTTCCATTTACGTTCGAATCAGGCGCAAAAAATCAATATCAACTTGCTCCTCCATTCGATCAACAGAATATCCCACGATTAGGACACATTATGATTGACCTTTATTACGCAAACATGTGACCCCAATGAAAACATTGTCAGTAAAGTTGGGAGTTCTCCTTGAGGTCTTGAATCAACTGGGCACAAAAATTGACACCACTTATGTTATTGTGGTAAATAGGTTCACATAGAAATTGGAGTGACATTCCGTTATTCCACAAAGGTTTCCCCAGGGCGATTAGCTCAGTTGGATAAAGCGTTGGTCTCCGGAGTCGATCTGGATCAACGCTCTACCTCCTTAAAATTGCACGGAAATTTTTAATATAATTGAGAAATTACTTTAAATAAAATATCACTCTGTATCACAGAAAACACTGATTTTCACGCTGTAGTCACATCAATTTTCACAACACTTTTTTCATTTCCTTCCGTTACAATCTTAGCATATCGGTCTCGGATTTGGTTTCAGGATTTTGTTGCTTTCTTCCTGAAATATTTTATTCCATAATTTTTGAAAAAGGTGTATATTACAACGCAAATCAACAAAGCAAAAATTAGTTTGAAAAGACATGAAGATACTGGATCTTCTTTTCTTATTGTTCTTTGTCACGTCGTGTGTCCAAACACGCTACTACGGGTATTTACCTGGAACAGATTATAAATATTATGGGCCTCAACAAACTATCAATTTGGGTGGCAGAAGCTTTGATTTTGTCTTCATAGATTCGAGAGGATCTTCTACTAAAGTTAACTGTTCACAAGTCACCTTAGACCGGGAAACAGAACTAGAGGGCGAATTGGGATTCATGTACTTCAGTGGTTACGTCATGAAAATGGTAGCGAACTCAAACGGAAGGATTGATCCTAACAGTTCAACTAAAATCACGGTGAGGCTCGAGGGATTGTCCTTCCGGTTAACAGGATATGGCTTTGCTCGTGCCCATGGACTTGTCCAGTTCACTGTTTCGTCGCATTTTGCTGAAAAAACATACTGCTCTGATATGACAGATCGTGACGAAGATGCTCCGCTGAAATGGTATTCTTTGGTTACTCGGAAAACAGGTGCTCGTGTGATAGTCTCGGGGTCACTTCGAAGAGCGGTGGAGTCCTTTGTCAAGGATCTTGAACAGCCCCGCATCGCAGGAACTTATCGATGGTCACATAGGACTAACCCACTCATTACACCCATCCCCCAAATTGGCAACTCTCATCGCCCCTGAAGAAGAAGCAGTCGGAGTTGATGTTATTTGGTTTTTCGAGTCTTGTTATTTCAGACGGTATAGATTGTTGTCGGACTTCTTGTTGCCTACTCCAATTAAAAGCACCCTGCTGTCTTAATTCATCATAGGCATAGTCTGCCATATCCATCATCATATCATGAATACCTTTCTTATATATTGGAAAGAGTGGCAGGAATATAATTTGCATCCACATAGTTGCCCCATTCTTCACTTTAACCAAGTAATGTCTTTGAGTCTTATTGTTGACTAATATAACATCTAATTCATAGATTAGTTTTGATGACGCTGGAATGATATCAAGTGTTGCTCCACAAAGTATTGCTAAAAACTCGGATCCTTCTTCATGTCTTGCTCCAGAGATAAACAGGGTGAAATCAGGTTTCTTAATCAACTTTTCCGCAGGCCCAAAGTCTGTAATCAGCCCCTTATCTTTCCATCTGTTCATCATTGTATCTACCACTTCATCCAATACGGCTCTTGTAGACGTATCTCGTCTAAGTGGGTTGCCATTTAATGTCTGAACGAAGTCACCTTTCTGGATTTCAACGATTACTTCAGGATTTTGCTGTTTTGGAATATCAACTTTGCGGAGCATTTTTTCATTAAATGTCATACATCCACCCAACATCACGATAGCCAACAAGACCAACATAATCCTTTTCATGCGTTCACCCTTCCGTTCAAATCTCTCCCAATACTCATCAATCAAAAAACAAAAAACCCCATTCCCTTTTCAAAAATGGGGTCTAACTTCATCTGGTAGCCATATCCCACCCTATATGGTCGAAGATTAACGGCTATAGAGCCTCAGTCTGGATAAGAGCCTATCAGAGATGTTTGAGGAAGTCAACGGGCAGATTTTGAGGGTACATAAATCGCATATCTCGTCTCCAACAATTTCTTCCTGAACTCTTCATACCCAGGTCTTTCAAGAAGATACTATGTTTCATTCTATAATCAGCAACTGTTTTTACGCAGTTTAGCATGATCTTGCTGCCTTCTCTTTTCCCAGATTTCGGATTGACAACACGCTGTACTTTTTATATGGTTGACTCATAAATTCTCTGAACAATTTGGGAGAAGGATTCTATGATTTTGAGAGTCAAACCATTTTCTGGAACAAGGCTTTAGAGCAGCCTTCGTTCAAGGGAGGGTAAAATGAAGACAAAGGTTATGGTTTGTTCAACGGTTTTTTTGTTGGCTGTATTTACGGGGAGTGTTTTTGGAGGGACAGAGGGTACAGACAACACCTTCTATGGCTACAATGCTGGGGCTAACACTACTGGAGATGACGACTATGACACCTTCATAGGTGCGTATGCCGGCTACTCCAACACCACTGGTTACTGGAACACCTTCCTGGGGTATAATGCCGGCTACTCCAACACCACCGGTTACTGTAGCACCTATATCGGGCGTGATGCCGGCTACTTCAACACTACCGGTTCCTTTAACACCTTCCTGGGAAGGGGCGCCGGCATCTACAACACCACCGGTGACTATAACACCTTCGTGGGGGAGAGTGCCGGCTGGGGCAACACCACCGGTTACAATAACACCTTCCTGGGACCGTATGCCGGCTACTCCAACACCACTGGTACTGGAAACGTTTTCCTTGGCTCTGCCGCCGGAGGAAATGAGACAGGCTCAAACAGACTCTATATAGACAACTCAAATACCTCCACTCCCCTAATCTACGGGGAGTTTGACAACCATATCCTGACCATCAACGGAAACCTTGAGGTGATAGGTCCTTACCAAGGGCTGGTCTATCTATCAAACACCACCGCTGACAACACAAACAAAGTATCGAGAATGGTGTTGAATCATTACTCAAACGCCGAATTGCCGCTCTACCTCTTTGGGGCAGCCTCCACAGACACTAACAACTTTGTTGCTTTTGGAGGTGGGAATACGATTGGCAATGCCGCCACCCAGATTGACCTCTTTACAGCGGAGACTACGACCACGCCAGTTGGGACACCGAGATTGACCATCATCGGTAATGGCTATGTGGGGTTAGGAACCCAGACCCCTGCTTATCCGCTGGAGATGCTCAGTGGGGCCTATGTGACCACAGGAGGGGTTTGGACGAATGCTTCGAGCAGAGAGTATAAGGACAATATTGAAGCTCTTGCCACGGAGGAAGCTCTTGATACATTGAAGGAGCTTAATCCCGTGAAGTTTGCTTATAAGAGGGATAGGAATGAAAAGCACGTGGGATTTATTGCCGAGGAGGTCCCTGACCTTGTTTCAACAAAGGACAGGAAAGGGTTAAGTTCGATGGACATCGTAGCGGTACTGACGAAGGTGGTACAGGATTTGAAGGCAAGGAATGAGATACTGGAGCAAAGGGTTCTGGCACTGGAGGGCAAAGGAAAAACGGAGAAATAGTAAATTACCATACATATGTGCAAAATAGAGGCAGGGCTTTAAAAGGCTCTGCCTTTTTTGTTTATTTCGCAAATATTCATTAGACTCCATCTCCCATATGTGATGACTTGTAGGTGAAAGCGCCAAAATTTTCTATCAACCTGCTCCGAAAAATCTCAAAAGGGAATTTCCGTTTAGTACTTCCTGTTATCGAGTTTTATTGATATCCAATCAAAATAGAAGATTTCCTTCCATAATCAGCAATCTTTTTTATCCAGTTTGGCATGGGTTGATGGTTTCCTTCTTCAAGTTTCAAATTGACAAGAGATTTGATTTTTTATAACCTTGATCCAGAAAACCTATTTTTTCTTGAGAAACAACATAATAGGGGGAGTCTATGATTTTAGGAGTTAAACCATTTTCTGGAACAAGGCGTTAGAACAGCTTTCGTTCAAAGGAGGGGAAAATGAAGACCAAGATCATGTTTTATTCAATCGTTCTTTTATTGTCTGTGTTCACAGGGAGTGTCTTTGGTGGGACAGAGGGAAGCATGAACACCTTTTACGGCACAGGTGCTGGCACCAATACTGCAGAAGATAACGACCATGATACCTTCATAGGTGCGTATGCCGGCTACTCCAACACCATCGGTAACCATAACACCTTCCTGGGGTATGCTGCCGGCTACTCCAACACCACCGGTAGCGGTAACATCTTCCTGGGGCATACTGCCGGCTACCCCAACACCACGGGTCTCGATAACGTCTTCCTGGGAAGTTATTCCGGCTACTCTAACACCACCGGTAACCAGAACATTTGCGTGGGGAATCGTGCCGGACACTCCAACACCACCGGTAACGGAAACGTCTTTCTTGGCGACCGGTCAGGGTATTATGAGACAGGCTCAAACAAACTCTATATAGACAATTCAGATACCGCCACCCCACTCATTTACGGAGAGTTTGACAATAGGATACTAACCATCAACGGAAACCTTGAGGTGATCGGCCCTTATCAAGGACTGGTCTATCTATCAAACACCATCGATGACAACACAAATAAAGTATCCCGGATGGTCTTAAATCACTATTCAAACGGCCAATTACCGCTCTACCTCTTTGGGGCAGCCTCCACAGACACTAACAACTTTGTTGCCTTTGGAGGTGGGAACACGATTGGCAATGCGGCGACCCAGATCGACCTCTTTACTGCAGAAAATACGACCACACCAGTGGGGACACCGAGATTGACCATCATCGGCAATGGCTATGTTGGGATTGGGACCCAGAGTCCTTCTTACCCCTTACAGATGGCAGGGGGTGCTTATACAGATGGAAGCAGTTGGATCGATGCTTCGAGTAGGGAGTACAAGGAGAATATAAGAAACCTGAGGGGGGAAGATGCAATGGAAGCCCTAAAGGGATTGAATCCAGTGACCTTCAATTACAAGTCCTCTTCCATTGAAGGTCATGTTGGTTTTGTTGCGGAGGAAGTACCTGATCTTGTGGCAACGAAGGATCGGAAGGGATTAAGTCCGATGGATATTGTAGCTGTGTTGACGAAAGTAGTCCAGGAGTTGAAGGCAGAGAATGACGGATTGAAGGCAAAGAACGAATCTCTGGAGAACAGGCTCTCGGTAATTGAGGGAAAACGAACGATCTCAAAATGAAGAGTTAAAGTCTGGTCGTAGGACAAGAAGGCAGGGTTGGAGACATCCCTGCCTTTTTGTTTATTTCAATCGTAAATCTTCGGTAGGCTTCACATACTGCACCTGATGAGTAGTAGGTGTACTCGTTGGTCCTCTCCATCGGCTCATTTTTCAAAATTGGCAAAGGGATATTCCGTTTGCTTTTTCCTGAAAGAGTGATTTTCTTATTTCACCCGATAATGCAATGTTTGAAACAGTATTCAGCAGGATTCCTTTAAATACGAAAATTGTAAGATTCAAATAGACATTTTGTCTGAAAGATAAAGGAGGGATTCGTCCTTGATAGCCCTTGTACCCATATCTTTGATGTGATTTTATCTTAGTTAAATCCACTTTCCTCTAAATTCTCTAAAGACTCATGGCATATTATTTGCTTCTGATTCTGTATCATTGTTTGATGAGAATGAAGAAGATGCTAATCAAAAAATTGAAATTGGCATTGTTAGTGTTTGATATAATTTTGATTGTTGACTATCCGGCAGTTTATAGCGGTGCATATTCTTTGGGAGGTTCCACCTATGATTTAATTCAATTAGTTTTAAAGCACATACATTGAAAGGTCCCCGAAGCGATTTTGGGTGATATGCCAATCATATCTTTTCCCTCCAGAATAGAATATGCGAAAATAAAAAACTTATAGGTGGGTAAAAAATAGGTTTTGGATCGATTACCAAAAGGCAAAAGCAGGGTCAGAAATGACCCTGCTTTTTTTGTTTGTTTCCTTCGGTAATCATCAACTATCAGATCATATCCCTATTACAGAGTAGTAGGTGAAGTGCATCGACACATCACCTCCCCTCCTTTCGGATCACTTTCGTTCCTTTCGCAGGGTGCGACGTTCGAAATCAGCAACCTCGAATCCCTCTTCTCAAGTTCCTCGAAACACTTCAAACAGTCTTTACCGCCTCGATCCCAAATCTCCCAGTCTTATCTCTCGAGTTGCGAGCGTTTGCTTATTGACGCATAGATTCTCGTTTGCTATATTGGCGTCACCTAAGAATCTTTAATGTTTTTTTTCAGAGGAGGTATCTATGCGTTCGAAAGTTTTCATACCCCAGCCGATTCCTGGAGTAGCGGTCAATCGATTGAAGCAAGCGGCAGAAGTTGAAGTTTTTCCTTATATCAATCGAGTGATCAGCCGGGAAGAACTCCTGAAATCGGTCAAGGGCAAAAATTACCTTTATGCCCTGGCGGAGATTCCCTTTCCCGCAGAAGTGATCGACGCCGCGCTCCCGGATTTGAAGGGGATTGCTGCGATGTATATCTTCCCGAAATTCGTCGATATCAAAACCGCAACGGAGAGAGGGATTCCTGTAACGGGCATACCAAATATGCTGGTCGAAACTACGGCTGAATTTACCTTCGCGCTACTGATTGGAACAGCCTGGCGTTTGCCCGAGGGGGACCGCGTCATGAGGGAAAAGCAGTGGAAGCAGTATCAGTCCATGGCCTTCCTCACGACACGAGTCTTCGACAAAACCCTGGGAATCGTCGGGTTGGGAAAGATCGGGAAAGCTCTCGCGAAGAGAGGTCAGGGGGCGGCATGCGGGTGATCTATACGAAGCGGACCCGGCTTTCACCCCAGGAAGAGACCCAGTTGAACGTGGAGTGGCGAGAGATGGAGGACCTTTTTCGCGACGCAGATATTGTGACTCTGACCCCGACACTGACCCCGAGCAGCAAAGGAGTCGTGGGAGAACGTCTGCTCTCGTTGATGAAGCCGACGGCGATCCTCATCAACACGTCGCGCGGCGCGGTCGTCGATGAGAGAGCACTGGCCAAAGCCTTGAAGGAGGGATGGATCAAAGGCGCCGGACTTGATGTTTTTGAACGGGAGTTTCCCAATCCTGACCCCGGTCCGTATTCCGGTCTCTTAGGACTCCCGAACGTAGTCGTGACTCCCCATATCGGGAGCGCGGCCCGGGAAATCAGAGAAGCCATGGCCTTGAGAACTGTCGAGAACCTCGAAGCAATGATTCAGGGCAGGCGACCACCGGACCTGTTGAACCCCGAAGTCTTCGGGGAGGCGCCGCGCGATACCGGAGACCGAATCGGATAGACATCCAGTTCTGGAATCCCTTCAAGGATGACACCGTTAAGAGCAGAGGTTCGGTTATGAGTAAGGTCCTTGTTATGGAGAGCACCTACGACACCTGTCACGAGGCCGTCGACCAGGCCTTTTCTCATTTTCCCATCGACATG
>Ga0316628_100005182_pt1 | contig 10378 bp, 6 predicted proteins | sample OWC_Aug_M2_C1_D5_FD_207648 | JGI IMG/M metagenome (GOLD analysis project Ga0316628, IMG submission 207648) | Wetland soil microbial communities from Old Woman Creek delta, Ohio, United States - OWC_Aug_M2_C1_D5_C | ecosystem: Environmental > Terrestrial > Soil > Wetlands | place: USA: Ohio... | reverse complement strand
AGTCTCCATGTCACACCTTACGCTTCGCCTATCAAAGCTACCCTTCCGCGCACTCCGAAAAACGCGGCGACCAATGCCACGGCGCACAAGCTCAACCCCACAGTCAATCCCAGGCCCTGCGCTAACACCGCTGGTACGCCCAGCAGCGTGAGAAGCGGAAAGCCCGAAAACACACCGGCGACAATTCCCGCTGTCACCGTGCCCGCGATCCAGCCGATGCATCCCGTCGTCCCGCGTGTCACCTGGCGCGGGTCCTCCCAGGTGAGGTTGGCCCCAACAGTGCCAAAGGCCAGGTACACAGCGCACAACGCACCCACCGTCCCAGCCAACGCGACCCAGTTATAGAGCAGCGCCTCAACACCGGAACGTCCTAGGAACGTCGCGGCAACCAGGAACACGCTGCCGAGCGCGAGTGACGGCAGATAGGCCACAGCAAACTTGGCGGCCAGCAACACCTCAGGCCGCAGCGGCGCGACTTTGAGCAGCCAGTATCGCTTGCCCTCTAACCCAATGCCGCCCAGCGCTAGACGTGCGGCAAAGATCCACGCCACGAACAATGCCGTGCCCAGACCGCCATAGGTGATGACCTGGCGCCCAATGGGTGAGGCGGGTATCTGCTGCGTTCCCCGCGCGAGTGAGAATGTATAAATGACGCCAAAGACGATTGGTGTGATGAGCTGCGAATAGTTGCGCAGGTCACGCATCAACAGCTTCCAGTCTTTGGCGACGATGGCGATGAATGCGGCAGGGAAAAGCTGTCTCTCACCCGCCTGGCGCGCAGCAGAGTCGCGGGTCGCGCGCCGATGCTCCGCTCGAACCACTTTGTGTTGAGTGGCGCTCGACCGCGTCCGGGCCCAACCGGTGATATACAACCGCTCAGAGGCTACCAGCGACACGGCAAACATGCCTAGCGTCAGGATGACCGTCACTCCAACGAGCAACAGAGCGAGCAGCCACTGCCCTTCGCCCAGGGCGACGAGCGCCCGCCCCGGCCACGCCAGCGGGGAGTACGGCGTATTGAACTGCGTCGCCGTGCCTGCCAGTGCTAACATCTGCGTAGACGATACGCTCTGCTCTGCACCGCTCAGGTGCATGAACTGGCTTGACTGTGAGCACAGCAGACCCATCACGCCACCGACCAGCCCTAGCACTTCAGCCACGCGCCGCGCGGGCACGACGCGCACCACGACCATCACGCCCATCGCAGAAATGCCCGCGCCGGCCAATATCAACAGCACCAGCATCACCGGCAGCATCACGAAATACGTGACGTTGTAGCCCTGCGCAAGTCCCAGCCCGATGAGCGCGGGCAGGTTGAACAGCGACATGAACAAAAAGTTGGGCAGCACCGCCTGGATGAGCTTGGCGACGAATACGGCGCGAGCGGGAACCGGCGCAGCCAGCAGAAACTCCATATCGCCGCTGAGGTACAGCGTTTGCAGCAGCGCGCCAAAGTTGGTGAGCAACCCCGCCAGGAACGTGGCGCTGGTGAACAACACTGGCACCGCGCGAATCAAGTCCGGCGTGACGAACTGGGCCACTTCGGGCCGGCGCATGAGAGACAGGATTCCCCAACTGGCAAACACCAGAAAGGCTGCCAAAGCCGCCAACCCGAACGCCGCAAAGAACAATCCGATCTTGCGGCGGCGACTCGCCCGCCAGATATTATTCCAGGTGATACGCCAGCGTGCGCGCAACAGTTTCCAGACGTAGCTCAACATTTCACATTTATCCCCCTCCCCTGTCCAGCGTTCTTTGCAGGACGGGGGAGGGCCGGGGGTGTGGGTCATGCCAGCACTTCTGCAATCTCCGCATACTCGGCCCCGCCGGTGAGCGAAAGGAAAATATCCTCAAGGCTCTGATCGGCCCGCCCAGCACGGAGTTGTTCCACTGTCCCCGCGGCGATCAGGTTGCCATGGTCAATGATGCCGATGCGATCGCACATCCGCTCGGCGATCTCTAAAATATGCGTGGACAAGAACACGGCCGCGCCCCGCTCGGCCAGTTGGCGCAAAATGTCTTTGACGAGCCGCGCCGATTTGGGGTCGAGTCCGACGGTCGGCTCGTCCAGCACCAAGACGCGCGGATCGTGCATCAGCGCGCCGGCAATCGTCATCTTTTGGCGCATCCCGTGTGAAAACCCCTCAATGAGGTTATCGGCATCGTCGGTGAGATCGAGAAGCTTGAGCAGCTCTTCGGCGCGATGTTCGGCCCGTTGTGGAGGCACGTTATACAAGTCGGCCACAAAGCTCAAGAACTCGCGCGCGGACAATTTTTCGTACAGCATCGGCTCGTCGGGGACATAGCCCAGGATAGACTTGGCCGCGATGGGCTGCTGCTGGATGTCGAACCCGCCCACGACCGCGGAGCCAGCCGTGGGACGCAAAAGGCCACAGATCATTTTGATCGTCGTCGTCTTGCCCGCGCCATTAGGGCCGAGGAACCCGAAAATCTCGCCGGCGTGCACTTCAAGGTTTACACTATTCACGGCCACCTTGTCGCCAAAACGTTTGACGAGGCCCGTGGTCTTGATCAATGTATCATTCATCCTTCATCCTCAACCTCACGCCATCTCCCTCACTTTGGGGAATCGCACGGCGATGAACAACCCATACGCCAGCGAGATCGCCGCGCCGATTCCCACCGACAATGGCGCGCCAATCCAATCGGCCACGACCCCGGCCTGGAGTCCGCCCACGCGCATCATCCCCTGGAACGTCAAAGAATACAAACTCATCACGCGCCCGCGCAACTCGTCGGGCGTGACGAGCTGCAATAGCGTGTTCGCCAGCGCATTTTGCCACACAAAGCTGATGCCCACCAGGATCATCAGCACCGACGAAAGCACAAACGAGCGCGACATCGCAAAGAACAAGAGCACCAACGGAAAGGCCAGGTTGCCCGCCGTGAGCATCCGTCCCCGCCGGGCCGTGTCCGGCAACGAAGCCACCAGCAGCGCGCCCGCCACTGCACCAATGCCCACTGCCGTGAGCAAGATTCCCAGCGGCAGCGCCTCCGGAGCCTGGCAGCGCATCAGTGGATGAGTGCCGCCGCACAGCAAATTCACCACCGGCTGCGCGTTCTGGCCCAGGACGCTACCGGCAAAGACCGGCATCAGTGTATTATACGGCATCGAAAGAAATGCGCTCACCGCGATCAAGCTGATCAGTACGACGATGGCTTGCTGCTTGAGCACAAAACGCACGCCCTCAATCATGTGAGAAGTCAGAGCAGCATCTTTACGCGGATGCGAGGACTGTGGCAAATTGCGCATCATCAGCAAGCAGACAATGACGGCCACAAAGCTCAAGCCGTTGAGAAAGAACGCCGTCCCCTCGCCGGTCGCCGCAACAGCCAACCCAGCCAAAGCCGGGCCGATCGCGCGTGCGCCATTGAACATGGCCGAGTTCAGCCCGATGGCATTTGTCAAGTCTTCTTTGCCCTCGACCATGTCCACGGTGAATGCCTGGCGCGCCGGCATGTCCACCGCGTTGGCCGCGCCCAGCAGAAACGCTAGGATGTAAACGTGCCAGACCTGTACGACGCCGGTCCAGGTGAGCGCCGCCAGCAAAAACGCCTGGACGAGCATGATGGTCTGTGTGACAAGGATCACCGTCCGCTTGGGAAAACGGTCCGAGATCGAGCCACCCCACAGTGCCAACGGCACGAGCGGCACGATGGCGACAAAGTTGACCATCCCCAACGCCGCTGCCGAGTTGGTCAGGCGGTAGACGAGCACCTGCTGGGCCATCGTCTGCATCCACGTGCCGATGAGCGATGTGCCTTGCCCGAAGAACCACAGCCGAAAGTTGCGGTGGCGCAGTGCACGAAAAGTTGTGGGCAAACGCAGTCCCGCTTCAGCTGATGCAGCTATCGCCGACGATTGAGTAGATGTCATGCGATCAGAGAAAGGCCTTTCGTAATGCCGAATTGCGTGTTGCGTCCTGGAAGCGCAGGGATTATAAGCCAGAAGCGGAATGGCGGCAAGAGGCAAACGGCACGAGGCCGTTCGATATGAGTTACGGAGCCACTTTCATTTGGTTCTGGTCACCAAGCACATCCGCAATCACGCAGTCAAAATAAGCGGCCTCCCGTCCACTCGCGTAGGTGGCTTTGGCAGTCACCAGGCCCAAGACGAGCGTGCCATCCAATTTCTTGAACGGGAGTGTACAGCTCGCTATCTTCCCGTCTGCCATGAGTCGGTCGAAGAAGGCAATATGTTCAACCGGATTCACGACCAGATCAGCCAGTGTGGTTCGTCCGAGCGTCTCTGGATCAATGCCGAACAGGTTTCGAAACGCCAAGTTGGCGACAAGGAATTTGCTCTGCAAGCCCGGTATGATGCGATATATTCCCACCGGCAAATTCTCCACGAGCCGCTGGTAGCGCTCGGCACTTTCGCGCGCTGTGGCTGTCTGCGCGACCCAGCGTTTTTCAGGCTGCAAGCCCCGCGAGTCGGAGAACAGGTCCTCAAGCTGATCCTTGATATTCTCGTCCATCGTTCATCAACTCTTGAGCCAACTCGCGGTACTGTTGAGCGCCCCGCGCGTTGGGTGTATAAAGTGTAATCGGTTGGCCAAAGGCCGGGCTTTCTCTGAGCTTGGTGTCTACCTCGATGATGGTCTTGAACAAGACCTGGCTCAACGCCTGTCGCATCTGCTCCGAGATGACGTGGCAAATCTTGTTGCGCCGGTCGTACATCGTCACCAGCACGCGGTAGGCTAGATGCGGATTCGTTTTTTTCCGCACCAGCGCGACTAGATCAATGACCTGGCGCAACGAGCGAGCCGCATAGTATTCGGCCTGCGTGGGGATGATGAGCAGGTCGGCTGCCGTAAGGGCATTGAGGGTGAGCGTGCCAAAAGACGGCGGACAATCAATCAGGACAAAGTCGTACAGTCCCTGCCCCATCGCGTCCAGCCCGTTCTTCAAGTAGAACTCATACCCCTTGCGCCCGTAGAGAATCTTGTCGAGCACGGCCAGGCCCCGGTTGGCGGGCACGATGTCCAGCCCGGGCACTCTACTTTCGCGGCTGACGCTCACGAGTGACGTATTGCCCAACAGCGCAATGTCCACAGCGTGACGCAGGCTCTCCGGCTTGAGGCCGAGCGAGAGGGTGAGGCTGGCCTGCGGGTCCAGGTCAATCAGCAGGACAGTTTTGCCCAGCTCTGCCAGGCACGCGCCCAGCGATAGGCAGGTCGTGGTCTTGGCCACGCCGCCTTTGTGGTTGCTGATCGCGATGATATGGGCCATGGGACAATCCAGGTTTCTGGTTTGAGAGGGCAGTTCAACGGATGGGGGAGTTGTTTCCAGAGGAGATTATACTCGAAACTCGGGGGGATGAAAACCCTGCGAAGGCTCAGGCGACCACAGGCCATACGCTTTCGCAGGGAATGCCTGATGCTCCTTGCGAGGGCTAAAAGGCGCCCTCGCAAGGTTGAACTGAGAGATGTATTACTCGTCTCTCACTGACCGATGCTCAGCAACCTTCCATCACTTCTCCCAAACACCTCTGGGAAGTAAAACTCGCGCGCCAGCGTGGGGATGACCTGGTACTCGCCGGGCAGTGTGGCGCGGAAGGTGTACGAGTATTCATAGGTGCCCTTGGTCAAATAGTCGGCAAACAGTACGACCTTTTCGTCCCGTAACTCGCTGCGGCTGTACCAGTGCCACCACCACCAATAGTACGAATGCCTTCCTTCAACCTGGCGGGTGAGTGCCGGCCCCTGGTCGAGCAAGCTCGTCGTCGCAAGGCCCGTGTCTATCGCCTCGCCGCCTGCCGGCAATGGATCTTCGACGACGATGTAATACAAGTCATTCGGCGCGATGAGGGTCAAGTCCACACGGATCACGTCGCCAAGTTTCGCTTCTTTCACGTCAGGGCATTTGGGACCATCCGCGCAGGATGCCAGCGTGTACCGCCGATTGACCGTGATGCCGCGCGACACGGGCTTGATGTCTTGCACAGGCAAGAACACACGCAGATGCGCGGTGTAATACAGACGGCCTTGCCCATCTCCACGCGAAATCGTCAGCCGGTTGCTTCCCTTCAATAGCTCGGCCACATCCACACGCAGCTTGATACTCTCGCGCACCTTGTCCTTGGTCACCTGACCGTGTGCCTTGTCCTTTTCGTTCAAGAACACGGCATAGTCATAGTTGCCCGCCAGTTCGCCCGTGGCCTTCATCCAATCGGTGAGCGCAATCAAGGCCCAGGCTGTTTCCTGCGTCGTCTCCCAGTAGCCGCCCTTGCGGGCTACCATCAGCCAGCGAACTACATTCGGAGCTAACTGGTTGCTCTTATCGAGCCGCGCCAGCGCATCCAGGATGATGGCTGTCGAGCGCGTGTCCGTGTTCATCGCCCACCAGTCGTAAGTGGTCTCTTCCCAGTGCGCACCGGTAGCCGAAAGGATCGCAGCGTTGTTCAGGTCGGAAAGGAGAGTGGTGACGCGCGCATCGGTCGAATCGCTTAGCCACAACGCTAGGGCCAGGTATGCCCGTCCATAGTGGCTCAACTTGTCGCGGTTGTCAAAGAGATCGCTCAGCTTGTCCCTTTGCGCTTGTTTCCCTTCGGCCAGGACATACAGGACAAACGCCTGGCGATTGGCCGTCCCAGAACTGGTCAGGTCACGCGCTGAGACAAGCTTGCCGATCAGGAACTGTTGACCACGCTGCACCACATCGCCCTGCACTTGAAAGCCGGACTGCTGCGCCTTGATCAGCGCGAACACCACATAGGCCGTGAGATGGACATTGCTTTCTTGACTATCGGGCCACCAACCCCAGCCGCCATCCTTGCGCTGCTGGTTATAGAGCTTATCGAGCCCTTGCTTCACCAAGTCAGGCAGTTTCTTCTCAAGCTCCGGATCGCTGATTCTCAACTCCTTGAGCGCGCGATACGTCAGCACGTTGGGCAAGAAACGGCTCACGGTCTGCTCGGCGCATTCATACTCGTAATGCTCCAAGTATTTGAGGCCGTCCTGCATTGCTGCAGCCAGCGATGGATCGAGTTGTACAGATAGCTCGCCCTGGCGATCGTCGTACATGGGTGGCAGCGCGATGACTTCCGTACGCCCGCCGGCCGACGGCAAATCGCCCGCCGTGCCCACGATATCGGGCGCCGAGTAGCGATAGACCAACAACGATCCATCCGGTCCGGTCGCAAGGCGCGGCTTGCTGGCGTCGTTGTATTTTTCGGCCACGGCCCAAAAGACCAAATCGGTCTGCGTCACATCTTGAACTACAACATTCCACGTCAACTTGCTCTCGCCGCGCACCGGGATAGTGGTCGTCTGCGCAGCCGAGGTGGACAGCGTGACGCCAGTGGCGCTCAACACAACCATCGCTTGCAGCGGTGAGTCCGTGTTGTTGTTGACGACGGCTGCCAGTTGAGCTCTATCACCCACGACGAAAAAGCGCGGCGTCACAGGCCGGATGAGGAGCGGCTTAGTGGAGACCAAATCCGCCGTGGCCTCTCCCACCAAAAGTGGACGGCCATCCCCATGGCCGCTTGCGCCCACACCCCGCATCACCCACGTCGTCAGATTGTCCGGCAGCTTGACGTTGACCGTCGTCTTGCCGTCACGGTCAGTGACGACGCTCGCGTTCCAGTATGCCGTATCGGCAAATTCCTGGCGGATCTGGATGTCGGATGGAATTGCGGGTACCTCCGCCGAACTATCGGCAGCGAACTGGCGTGCTGCCGGCATCGGAGGCGCTGCTGGCACTGCGGTCCCCGCCGGAGCACCAACTGCTCCCGCCTTCGCTGCTTCCGTTCTCATGCCGAGGTTCTCTTCCACCTCGAGCAGCAGCCGGTTGACTGATACCGCTAACCCGCTGGACGTTTGCACGCCCAGCCCGCGCTTGCCATAGAACTCTTCCACGATGGCATCCTTCTGGCGCGGCATAAGCGAAAGCACCGCCTTGTCTACCAGGTCGAGCGAAAACTCCGCCTGCATCGGCTGACCGGCGGCATCCGTCGTGCTCAGCGTGTAGGTCACACTCTTGCCCGGTTCGCCTTGCGTCGGGTCAGGCACAAGCGTGATGCTAAGCGTTTGCGTGATCGGCTTGACTTCGAGCGGCACGATACCGACTTTATAATCGGCAACGGCTTGTGTGGTGTCGGTGCCCTTGACCAGTACGACCGATACGTAAACGTTGGGCGCGTAACCTGCGGTCAATGGCAGGCGATAGACCTGGCTGTTGCTCGTCATTTGGATCACTTCGTGCTTGAGCACGCCGCCGCGCTCGACCGTGACCAGCGCTACGTGCGGCCCCTGGTACGGCGAAGGAATCAGAATCTCGGCAGTCTCGCCGGGAAGGTAGCTGACCTTGTCCGCGATCAGGTTGATGCGGTCGTTGTTTTCGCGCCACCACGAAACGTATTGTTTTCCGGTTACCCATACAAAGAGCGCAGAACGAACGGCGAGCGGCGAAGCGGCGTCCGTGGCAAGGACACGATACGAACCAGCCTGAGGCGGAATGAACGAGATGGACACTTCGCCACGGTCGTTCGTCGTAGCCGATTGCGTGTCCACCAGAATGTCGTTCGTCTCGGTCTTCCAACGCCCACCGCCAGCCTCGTCCTTGATAAAGGTATTCTTCCATTCGCGGCGGTAGATTCCCACCTTTAGCGTCTTGCCCGGCAGGCGGGGGTTGTCCCCTCGCCAATTGACCGCAACCAGGTTGATGCCGAGCGGCTCGCCTTCCTTGCCAACGTGTTTTTCTGCGGCCAGGCCGACATAGTAATCGCCGCGATGTGCCGTAATCTCGCTCCGACCGGAGATGACTTGATTGTCGCTGCCGGTCGCCGTCGCCTCCACAATTAGCGTGAGGCTTCCCGTCATCGGCGTTTGAAACCTTAAATCTGAAACCTCGAACGTTAGATTGCCATTCTCGTCGGTGACGCCGCTGCCAGAAAGGACAACGCGCCTCGGTGACTCACGGCGGAACCACCAGCAATCAAAGCATTGCCACGGATCGTCCGTGTCCCGGAAGGAATAGTTGCCGCCCCACGCCGGCTTGAAATCATAGGTGTCCGCCAACACGTTCCACTTGACCGGCACACCCGCCACCGCGCCGCCAAAGTAATACTTGACCTGCACGGTGATCGGCACGCTCGCGCCGCGCACCACTTGTTCTTGTCCCGGCGTGACAACGACTTCATATTCAGGCGCGCGGTAAGCCGCCAACTGGAACGTGGCCTGGAATGAAGCGGGCGAAGGCTCGGAGTATTTTACCGGGATCAGGTCGGCCTGGAGGCTATAAGACCCCAGCGCCGCGCCTTCGGCCAACTTGACCTCGCCGTTGAACGCGCCATAGTCATCCAGCGGCAAATCAACCGCCAAGACCTGCTCGCCCTTGGGACTGCGGATATTCACATGCACCTTGGCCTGTCCGATCGGCAGTGTATAGACCACGTCATCTTCGGCGCGGACAATGCCCTTAAAGTGAACGGTCTGGCCCGGACGGTAAATGGGCCGGTCGGTGTAGATATGCGCGCGATACGGAGACGGGCCATACTCGGCCTGCAACTGAAAGTCCCAGGGACTGACGCCATTGCTCCATCCATTGAGCACAAATGCAAACGGCTCGACCGCCGACGCCACGGAAAGATCGTGCTGTAACGCGAGTGTAACCTGCGCCACGCCGTCAGAGCCGGTCGTTGCCGCATTTATCTGGCGCGCCTGCGAGTCGTACAAGTTCACGTTCAGACCAGACACCGGCTGACCGCTTTGCAGGTCAGTCGCCCAAATCAATGCGCCATCTTGAAATGCCTTGAGCGTGAGGTTGACCTTAGAGACGACCATCAAATGGCGTAGCCCGTAAGCGTTATCTTTCAGGCTGGGGGAACTGGCGATGAGCAGGTAGACGCCGGGCGCGAGCGGCCCCCCACCCTCCTGAGCTTCAATCGGAGCGTAGCTCACTTTGTTGAGTGGCGCTTCTAGCGCCTGTGACCATTGGCGCACCAGCGCCGAAGCCGGCGGCACGTTGGTATACCAATCGCGGGAATTGAATTGCACCAGGTCTTCAAACGTCAGATAATAGAGCTTGAGATCCACACGCTTGACGTTGACGTAGGAAGCATACAGCCGGGCCGGGGCATAGGCGCTATAAGTACCGACAAAATCCGGAATATGCAAGCGCAAGTCCGGCGCCAGGTCGCCCGTGCGAAACCGCACTGTGAGCGATTGGCCGGTGACGTTGCCATAGGGATCGGCAATGTTCGGGCCGATCTGGACCACATAATCGGTCGAAGGCTGCGCGCCGAACGACAGCATAAAGCCCTCGCCCCATGAAGAGGTATAGACTTGCGTGGGCGAAAGCGGCGGCGTCATCTGGAGATTGGGCATGACGGTCGTCGGGTCAATGCGCGTGT
>Ga0316628_100005181_pt1 | contig 10378 bp, 7 predicted proteins | sample OWC_Aug_M2_C1_D5_FD_207648 | JGI IMG/M metagenome (GOLD analysis project Ga0316628, IMG submission 207648) | Wetland soil microbial communities from Old Woman Creek delta, Ohio, United States - OWC_Aug_M2_C1_D5_C | ecosystem: Environmental > Terrestrial > Soil > Wetlands | place: USA: Ohio... | reverse complement strand
ACAACCGGGTCCTGGCAGCTTTGGAAATCGAACAGCTCGCCATCCATCAGCCCGCGCGGGGTCTCGTGTCGGACCTCTCCGGCGCTTGCGAGGAATTCAGCCACCTTAAGGATTCGGACGTCCTCGTCGAATCGGACGACCTGCTGATCGAACAATCAAAGGTCGACACTCCCGCCTACGGAATCAAGGAACAATGCGAGTCGGAGAAGGGCGGCATCCGCGACTATTTCCTGACCTGGGTGGCTCCGGAAAACTATCGAAAACTTCAAGCCGAGCTGAAGAGTCTGAAGGAGCAGAAGGCGGCGCTTGACAAGGCGATCCCCAACATCATGGTGATGAAGGACATGGAGAAGCCGCGGGAAACTCACATTCTGGCTCGCGGCGATTATCGCAATAAAGGCGAGATCGTCACGCCCGGCGTGCCCAGCGTGCTGCCGCCGCTGCCCGCCGGTGCTCCTCCCAACCGGCTGGGTTTGGCGAAGTGGCTGATCGATCCCTCCAACCCGCTCACCGCGCGCGTGGCGGTGAATCATTACTGGCAGCTGTGCTTCGGCATGGGAATCGTAAAGACCTCGGAAGATTTCGGCTCGCAGGGCGAACCGCCTACCCATCCCGAACTGCTCGACTGGCTGGCGACGGAATTTGTCCGCACTGGTTGGGACGTCAAAGCGATGATGCGGCTGATCGTGACCTCTGCAACCTATCGCCAATCGTCGCGCGTCACGCCGGAGCTGCACGAGAAGGACCCGGAGAATCGGCTGCTGGCGCGCGGGCCTCGCTTCAGGCTACCGGCGGAGATTGTCCGCGACAACGCCCTGTCGGTTGGCGGCCTGCTCAATCCTTCGGTGGGCGGGCCGAGTGTTTTTCCCTACCAGCCTGCCGGCCTTTGGGAGGAGATGGCTTTTGGCGAAGGATTCACCGCTCAGACCTACGCGCCGAGCAAAGGCGCTGACCTCTACCGCCGCAGCATGTACACCTTCTGGAAGCGCACGGTCCCGCCGCCGTCGCTGACAACCTTCGACGCGCCCGACCGTGAGAAGTGCACGGCGCGCCGCGCGGTGACCAACACTCCACTTCAAGCGCTGGTGCTCTTGAACGATCCGACTTATGTGGAGGCGGCACGCGCCCTGGCCCAGCGCACGCTCGAAGAAGCTGGCCGCGGTTCCGCGCAACGAGTCAATTACGCTTTCCGCCTTGCGACGGCCCGAAGCCCCGCGCCCCGGGAACTTTTGGTCTTGAGGCAGTTGGCCTGGCGCGAGCTGGCGCACTATCGCCGCGACAAGGACGCGGCCGCCAGACTCCTGCGCGTCGGCGATTCCGATCTCGACAAGAAGCTCGACCCGAGCGAATTGGCCGCCTGGACCACTGTAGCCAGCGCCATCCTCAACTTGGACGAGACTGTGACCAAAGAGTGAAGCTATGTGCGTGGAGAAGGAACTCAAACTCAGCATGACGCGGCGGGCGTTCTTCTCGCGCACGAGCGGAGGCATTGGCCTGGCCGCGCTGGCGTCGCTGCTCAATCCGGACCTGTTCGCGGGTGCCTCTGAATTCGATCCAAAGACGGGCGGGCTGGCCGGCCTGCCGCACTTTGCTCCCAAAGCGAAGCGCGTGATCTTTCTCCACCAGTCGGGCGCGCCCTCGCAGATGGAGCTGTTCGATTACAAGCCGGCGCTCGACCGATTTCATAACACCGAGCTTCCTGGTTCGATCCGAATGGGCCAGCGCATTACGGGAATGACTTCCGGTCAGGAATCGTTCCCGGTGGCTCGGTCGATCTTCAAGTTCGCGCGGCAGGGAAAGTCGGGCACGTACCTCAGCGAATTGATCCCCCATCACAGCAAGATCGTCGATGACATCGCCCTGATCAAAACGATGCATACGGACGCGATCAACCATGACCCCGCCATCACGTTTATCCAGACCGGTTTCATGCAGCCCGGCCGACCCAGCATGGGCGCGTGGGTCAGCTACGGACTGGGCAGCGAGAATCAAAACTTGCCCGCGTTTGTGGTGTTGCTTTCCCAGGCCCAGGCCCTGAACACCGACCAGCCGCTTTTTTCGCGATTGTGGAGCAGCGGGTTTTTGCCTTCCAAATATCAAGGAGTGCGTTTCCGCGCCGGCTCCGACCCGGTCCTCTATCTAGCGGACCCGCCCGGCGTTGACCGCACCACACGCCGCCGCATGCTCGACGCCGTGGCGAAGATCAACCAACTGCACGCTCACTCTTACAACGACCCGGAGATCGAGACACGCGTCATCCAATACGAGATGGCCTACCGGATGCAGACCTCCGTGCCGGCGCTGACCGACCTCTCGAAGGAGCCCGAGAGCATTTTCGAGATGTATGGCCCCGACTCGCGCAAGCCGGGCACCTACGCGGCCAACTGCCTGCTGGCGCGGCGGCTGGCGGAGCGGGGCGTGCGCTTCATCCAGCTCTATCACCGCGGCTGGGACCAGCACAACGATCTGCCTCGGGACATCAGCCTGCAATGCAAGGGTGTTGACCAGCCTTCCGCGGCCCTCGTCCAGGATTTAAAACAGCGCGGGCTGCTCGACGACACTCTGGTCATCTGGGGCGGAGAGTTCGGCCGAACCGTGTATTGCCAGGGCAAGCTGACTGACACCAACTATGGCCGCGATCACCATCCGCGGTGTTTTGCGATGTGGCTGGCGGGCGGCGGAATCAAGCGCGGCATCACAATTGGCGAAACCGATGACTTCTGCTACAACATCGTTTCAGACCCTGTCAGCATCCACGACTTGCAGGCCACCATCCTTCATTGCCTCGGGATCGACCACATGCGGCTGACCTTCAAATACCAGGGACGCCACCACCGCCTCACCGATGTGGAGGGCGAAGTGGTGACCAAGCTGCTGGCGTGAGCCGTGGTTTTCCCGCGCAGGCCTTCCTACTAGCCAAACCATCCTGTGACACGCTATGCTTAGCTTCGCTCCCGGCCCTCGCACAGGTGGAGCAATGTCAGCAAAAATCTACTTCCGAAAAGGCGATATCACTGACATGGCCGTGGACGCCATTGTCAACGCCGCGAACACCGACCTGGTGCTGGGTGCGGGCGTGGCGGGCGCAATTCGCCGCAAAGGTGGGCACACCGTCGAGGAAGATTGCGAGCGGGTCGGCCCGGTGGCGTTGGGCGGCACGGCGGTCACAACCGGCGGCAACCTGAAGGCGCTTTACGTGGTCCATGCGGCGAGCATGCATCTGGGAGGCTCGACCACCGCTGACTCGCTGCGCCTGGCGACTCGCAACAGCTTGCTGCGCGCCGAGGAGAAGGCCATCAAAAGCATCGCCTTCCCGGCGATCGGCACCGGAGTTGCCGGGTTTCCAATGGAGGAGTGCGCGCGCATCATGCTCACGGAAGTCCTTGACCACATCAAGTCGCGCAGCAGCCTGGAACGAATCGATTTCGTTCTGTACGATGACGCGGCCCTCAAGATATTCGAAGACACTTACGCGCACTTGGTCGGCCGGCCCGCCCGCCAGCAAAGCCTCTTAGCATGAGCATGCCGCCCTCCAGCTTGGGACAACCGCCGGAGGTGGGCGGGACTTCGCTCCGAGAAAAAGTCGAAAGCCAACTCGCCCGTTACGAGCACCCGCTCTTCCGGTTCTCGACCGAAGACCGGCGTACGGGCGTTCTGCTGACGATCGACCTCCGCGAGGGCCTGGGATTCGAGCATCACTACGAAATCAATCTCCACGAGCGGGAGATTGAAAACCCGCAATTCCCGTGGACGTTTCAGAAGCTCCTCTACGATTGCCTGCACGACTTTGTTGTCGAGATGTTCGAGCGGAATCCCCAAATGCGAGACTAAACCCGGATCCGTTAACCTTGCCCACCACACCTCTCAAAGCCTTGATGCTCGATTCCGTCCGCCGTTCCGGCCCGATGACCTTCGAGCAATACATGGCGCTGTGTCTGTACGACCCGGAGCACGGTTATTACATGCAGGGGCGGGAGCGGACAGGCGCCAAGGGCGACTATTTCACCAGTCCCGATTTGCATCCCATCTTCGCCCGGTTGATTGCGCGGCAAGCCGGGGAAATGTGGGAGGTGCTCGGCCGGCCTCCACATTTCGGCTGGATCGAAATGGGTCCGGGGCGTGGCTGGTTTGCGAGGGATTTCCTGCGCTGGGTCAGAAGCGCTCGGCCGGAATTTTTCCGCGCGCTTGAATACGTTGCCATCGAGCCTGGACCACGACAACGTGTGCTGCTGCGCGAGCGGCTTGCCGAGGACGAACTCGAATCCAAAGTGCGGATCCTTGAGAACATTGCGGAACTTGAACCGCAGACAGGCTGCTTCTTTTCCAACGAACTTGTGGACGCGTTTCCGGTTTCCGTGGTCACTCGAGTGAGCGGGCGGCTGAAGGAGATCTACGTAACCGCCGACGGTGACGAACTCCGCGAGAAAGTCGGAGCAATCAGCAGTACGGAAGTGGCCGCGTATGTGGCGCGCTACGCGAAAGGGATCGAGGAAGGCCATCGAGTTGAGGTCAACCTGCGGGCGGCACAATGGATTCGCACCCTCGCAGAAAAACTAGCCAGGGGATTTGTGTTTACGATTGATTATGGCGACCTCGCTCCGAATCTCTTCACGCCCGACCGGCCGCAAGGCACGCTGATGTCCTATCGCCAACACGTTGCTACGGAGGATCTGTACAGTGCGCCGGGTGAGCAGGACCTGACCGCGCATGTTAATTTCAGTGCGCTGATTGACGCTGGCAGAGAGGCTGACCTCGACTTGACTGGCTTCACGACCCAGGAGCGTTTTCTTCTGGCCCTTGGCGAAGAGAGCGAGTTCGGCGATCTGTACGATCCCGGTCAGAGCGAGACCGAACAACTTCAGGCACGGCTCAAGCTCAAGCGACTGATTAACCCCGAAGGAATGGGGACGATTTTCAAGGTCCTCATTCAGCATCGCGGTGTTGCCTCGCCTCGAATTACGGGCCTGAAGTATCAAAGGGAGTGAGAGGGGTTCAACGTGGTCTGCTCGTATTCTTCCTCGCGATGATTACCTGTCTTCCTTTATTGCTCGCGGCTATCTTGCCTGCTCCGCGTATGGCTTTTGGACGTGGCGGTTGGCCTCGTCGAGCGCGCCCTGCGTGTTGTCGTTGGTCTGGAGGGCTCGCTGATATTCGTTTAGGGCGCGGTCGCGCTGTCCGGTGACATCGAAGATCTTTCCTAAGGTGAGATGTGACCACACTTCGATCCATCGGGGTTGCAGGTCGCCATTCAGTGAGGCTCGCATCTCTTCCGAGGCAGCGTTGTAATTCCGAAGCTTGAAGTGAATCTCCCCGATGCGGTAGTGGGCGAGTGAGCTGTTCCTGTTCAGGTCGAGCACGGCCTGATACTGCTTGATCGCCTCCAGGTACGCTTGCTGCTGGACGAGTTGATCGGCCCGGGCCATCTCAACCGCGATCTTGATGGTGTCGTCGTATTTCAAAAGCCGGCTGGCGGGATCGACCACAACCCGCAGCGGCCGCGTGGTGGTATTCACGGTGAAGTCCGCGGTCGTGCCCACCATTTCCACCCGCTCGTTAACTGGCTTGCGGCCCTCGGGAAAGATCCGGATTTCCACGGGCATGCGGAAGATGTCGATGTCCTGCTGAACTTTGCCGACCACCTGGTAGCCTTTATCGGTGCGATAAACCGCCCACGTGCGCTTGAACTGCGGCACACCGGTCGAGCTCACCCACTGAGCAAAGAAATAGGTCAGCTCCTGATTACTCATCTTCTCCGCCAGTTTCTGGAACTGGTCGGTGGAGATGGATTTCCCGGCGTAGTCGCGGACCATGGTCTGGAGAGTTTTCAGAAACGCGTCGTCCCCCAGCACCCACCGGAGCATATGGAACACCATGGCTCCTTTCTGGAAGACGATGGACTGATACTCCGGGGTGAATTCATGCAGGCGGCTGGCCTGGGCGAGCGGAGCGGCTTCTTCGTGTGAAAGCGCGCCGATCTGAATCTCGCGCATGGTGTCCTCGAAGGCGGTCTGGCCGGCCGATTCCTCGAGGTAAAGCGCGGCAGAATAGGTCGCCAGGCCTTCGTCTAGGAACACGTCGTCGGCGGAAGCAGGACTGACCAAACACCGCCACCACTGGTGGGAAATCTCGTGGGCAAGCAAACGATCGTTGACCGGGGTGGAAAATCCGCGCGACGCCAGCGCCACCAATCCAGGCGCCGTATATCCACCCACGGTGCCATCCTCGATTTCGACGATGGAAAGGTGGCTGCTCGGCAACCCTCCGAATTTGTCGGAGTAGAACGCCTGGACCCTGGCCGCGGCCTGGCCGTAGCTCGCGGCTAGATTCTCGTGACCGGGTTTGAGGTACAGTGTAATGTCAGCGCCCACGGCAGTTGCCGGTTGGACGACATATCGCCCCGCCACGACAGTTCCCGGAAACGAAGCCTCACCGTAGTCATAGGCATAAGTGACCTTTCCCGTTTGCTGCATCGGCGCCAGGGCTTTTCCGGAGGCAATCACAGTCTCGCCGGACGGGACCGTGATCCGCATCGAGGCTGCGAACCGGTTCACGCCGTAGTTGCTGACGGGAAACCAGCGCGCCGTGTACAAGAGGTACGACCCTTCAGTTCCCACATAGGCGAGCTTCAGGTTCTCGACGGGGCTGCCCTCGGCGGAGGAAAGCGGGCCGCCGTAACTGACGGTAATCGACGCGGGAGTTCCTTGCGGAAGAGGGTTGAGGAAATCCACTTGAAGTGAGAGGCCCTCCCGCCGAAAGCGCAGGTCTTTCCCATCCGCGTCCAGGACTTTGTCAACGCGCAGAAAGCTGTGCAGCTCAAAACTGAGCGTGGTCAGATCCGTATTGGGGACGAAATCGATTCGAGCCTTGGCCGACAGGATGTGAGTCGAGGGAAAGAGCTCGGCTTCGATGGAGTACTTGGTGACCTCGAAGCGCGTCTGCGCCGGGCTGGCCGAACCGCCCAGAATCAACGCCAGCGTCAGCAGCGCCGCGTGTGTCCAGACGCGGACGGAAAAGGGCACTCCGGCCGAGGCGCTAAGATCACTTCGCGTTTCGACGTCTCTCATGCTTGGCTTAACCCTCACTCCCCTGGAACGTGCGATTATCCGCCGACGCGACACACCCTGCCAAGTCCCGACCGGTCGAGTCATCGAACCATTCAGGCTTTAGTTTGGATTGCAATACCCACCCACTAGTTGCACCAAATATCGCCCACAGCAATTTATCCGCCGATGCCTCACGGCGTGGCAAAGGTTGCCCGGGAGGCCTTCAGAGCATCCACCACGGCGTCGGCGGCGCGGCCGATGGCGCCTCCAGGTCCCAGCCGCAACCTGAGGGCCCGAAGCTCCTCCACCATGGCGCTGCGAGCCTCTGGGTGATCCAACAAGTATTCTACCTGCGCAGCCACGTTTTGCGCGTTGAAATCGCTCTGCATCAGTTCGGTAACCAACGGTTTTCGGGCCAGCAGATTGACCATGCTGTAAAACGGCACTCTCACCAGCAGTCTCCCAATGATCCATGTCAAGGGCGAAACACGATAGACCACTACCATCGGGCGCTCACAAAGTGCGGCCTCCAGCGTCGCCGTCCCGCTCGCCACAACGGCGACGTCGGAATGATGGAGCACGTCATGCGTGGCATTCGTCACCGTCCGGACCGTGGCACGGCCCACGTAACACTCACGCAACGTGGATTCAACCCAGAGTGGTTCGAGAGTCTGGGCGATCGGAATAACGAATTGGATTTGCCGCGACAGCGTCAACCGCGTGGCGGCTTCGAGCATCGGTGGCAGGTTGTAGGACACTTCCTTTTGCCGGCTTCCCGGCAGAAGAGCCACAGTCGGCTTGGTGAGGTCCAGTCCGGCTCTGGCAAAGAAATCCGCGCGCGTGAGGTGCGCCTTCACCGCATCTACCAAGGGGTGGCCAACATACTCAACCGGCACACCCGCCTTGCGGTAGAGGTCCTCCTCGAAATCGAAGAGGCAGAGCATCTTGGTCACATTGGACCTAATTTGATTGATGCGTCCCGGCCGCCACGCCCAGATTTGCGGGCTGACGAAATAGATGACGGGGATATTCCGCTTCTTGAGCCGCCTGGCCAGGCGCAAATTGAAATCCGGAAAGTCGATTAGCACGGCCAGTTGCGGCCGCCGTCGCTCCACTTCCGCGAGCAGGGCGTGAAACGTGCGGTAGATACGGGGCAGCGCTGAAATCACTTCCACAATCCCAGCCACCGCCACCGCGTGCGCGTCCACCGTGGTTTCGACTCCCTCCTGTCGCATGGCGTCGCCACCACAACCGAAGATATCGACCAACCCCAATCGCTCGCGTAACGCCTTGGCAAGCCCCGCGCCGTAAACGTCGCCGGAGCGCTCTCCCGCAACGATCATCAAGCAATGTTCAGGCATGGGTTAGACGCTTGGCGTCAATGGTCCCGGGTCGGACGGAGAGGAACCTCGAGCTTGACCCACAACGGAAAGCGAACCGCGGACGCCGGCTGCTTCCTGGTCCTTATATTGAAGCTCGTAGAGCTTATAGTAAATCCCACGCTTTTGGAGCAATTCCTGATGGGTGCCGACTTCGCGGATGTGGCCCTTGTGCATGACCACGATCTTCGAGGCGTTCTGGATGGTTGAAAGGCGGTGGGCGATCACGAGCGACGTGCGGTTGGCGAGCAGTTGTCGCAGCGCTCCCCGGATTAATGCTTCGGTCTCCGGATCGACACTGGAAGTGGCTTCGTCGAGGATCAGCAGCTTCGGGTCGTGGGCCAGCGCGCGAGCGAAGGACAACAACTGCTTCTGGCCGACCGAGAGCGTGGCTCCGCGCTCCTTGACTGGCTCGTCAAAACCACCGGGGAGCGACTCAATGAAGTCGAGCAGGTTCACCTGGCGGGCCACTTCGCGCAGTCGCGCGTCACTGATGCCTCCCGTCCCCAGGCGAATGTTGCTAGAGATGGTTCCAAAGAACAGGAACGGATCCTGCAAGACCATTCCGAAATTCTTCCTCAGGTCACGCAAGCGAAGCTGGCGGATATCGATGCTATCGAACAGCACTGCTCCATCCTGAACGTCGTAAAAACGCAGGAGGAGACTGGTCAGCGTGGTCTTCCCCGCGCCCGTGTGGCCGACCACGGCCACCGTCTCGCCGGGCTCAACCGTAAAGGACACCTTCTCAAGAACACGATGCTCGTCCCGGTACGCGAAGCCGACCTCGCGGAATTCCACGCGCCCGCAAGCCTCTTCGAGCGGGACGTGCGGCGCGGGATCGGCGATGGCGACGGGCGTGTCCAGCAGCTTGAAGATGCGCTCCGCGCTCGCCATTGCCGCCTGCAGGATGTTGTACTTGTCGCTCAAATCCTGGATGGGCCGGAAAAAGCGCTGGGAATACTGGATAAAGGCAATGGCCGTCCCCACGCTAACGGCACCCGAGAGAGTCATCCCCCCGCCCACGTAAAGGATGATAGCGACGGCCAGCACACCCAGAAACTCGACGGCGGGATAGAACAGCCCGTAGGCCATGATGGAATCTTTGTACGCCTCCATGTGGGCGCGATTGACGGTCTCGAATTCCTCGAAGCTCCGCGCCTCGCGATTGAAAAGCTGGAGGACCGACATCCCCGTGATGTGTTCCTGAAGGTAGGCGTTAATGCGCGCGATGGCGATTCGGATGCGCCGGTAAGATTCACGGACGGCCTTGCGGAAGGCCATCGTGACCACCACGATGATCGGCAGGATGGAAAAAGTCAGAAGAGCCATCTTCCAATCGAGCTTCAGCATCACCACGACGATGCTGAGGAGTGTGAAGAAGTCTCCGAAAATGGCCACCATTCCGGAGGCAAATAGTTCATTGAGCACATCCACGTCAGCCGTGACGCGCGTCACCAATCGTCCGACGGGGTTACGGTCGTAGAAACTCAATTGCAGGCGCTGGAGATGGGCGAAGAGCTGTTTCCTCAGGTCGTACATCACCCTCTGACCGACCAGTTGCATGGCGAACGACTGGGCGAACTCCAGGAGAAAAGTCAGCACCACGGTGGGAAGAAAGAGCACGAAGGCGATCTGCATGATCCCCACGAGTGGATTGGGGCTCAGGAAGCGGGCCAGGATGGGCGGGAGCTGCGCGCGCGAAGAGGGATCAAGGTAACGGTCCACTTCCACTTTGAGCAAGTACGGGGGAAGCGCCTGCAAGACGCCGTAGAGGACTATCGCCACCAGCGCCAGCAGTGCCACTGTCCAATAGGGGCGCAGATATCCCAACAGGCGGCGCATCAGCCGCCCGTCGTAGGCTTTGCCGAGGACTTCTTCTTCGTGAAAGCTCTCTGCCATGGAAATCAGTTCAGAGTTGAAAGTTGAAAGTCAAAAGTTCCGCCTTTCGACCTTCAA
>Ga0316628_100005180_pt1 | contig 10379 bp, 8 predicted proteins | sample OWC_Aug_M2_C1_D5_FD_207648 | JGI IMG/M metagenome (GOLD analysis project Ga0316628, IMG submission 207648) | Wetland soil microbial communities from Old Woman Creek delta, Ohio, United States - OWC_Aug_M2_C1_D5_C | ecosystem: Environmental > Terrestrial > Soil > Wetlands | place: USA: Ohio... | reverse complement strand
TCCCACCAGCAGCTCAAAAGCTCTCATGAGGAGCTGGAGCGCGCCCAGCGGCAGCTCATCCAGACCGAGAAGATGGCCTCCCTGGGGCAGCTGGCGGCCGGCGTCGCCCATGAGCTCAACAATCCGATCGGGACGATCATGATGTTCAGCCGGGTCATCCAGCGGGAGATGGACCAGAACAACAAATGGCAGCGGGACCTCAGCCTCGTCGTCCAGGAGGCGGACCGGGCGGCCAAGATCGTCAAGGACCTCCTGAGTTTCGCCAAGGAGACCAAGGTCCGGCCCGGGCTCGTGAACATCAACCGGATCATCGAGGAAACCCTCTCCCTGCTCATCAAGCAGTCGCTTTTCCACAACATCGAAGTCGTCTCCCATCTCGAAGACGCCCTCCCGACGACCTTCGCCGATCCGGACCTGCTGAAGCAGGTCTTCTTCAACATCATCCTCAACGGCGCCCAGGCCATGGAGGGGAAGGGGGTCCTGACCGTCCGGAGCCGGACGCTCGAGGACGGACGCAAGATCGAGATCCGGATCGAGGATACGGGGAAGGGGATTTCCGAGAAGCACATGCCCCGGCTCTTCGATCCGTTCTTCACGACCAAAGAGAAGGGAACCGGGCTCGGCTTGGCCCTGGTCTATAATATCGTCGCCAAACACCAGGGCGCGGTCAATGTCGAGAGCGAGCTGGGACACGGGGCCACCTTCATCATCCTGCTTCCCGTCCTCGGTCAGGACGAATGGCTGAAGAGCGAAGGCCAGGTCGAGGGATCGACGAGCGCTCCCGAAGGAATAAACCATGACAGCCAGCGGAAAGATCTTATTGGTTGACGACGACGCCGATTTTCTGGAGATGCACAAGGCCGTTCTCCAAAACCACGGCTATGAGGTGTTTACCGCCATGAGCGGGCAAGAGGGTCTCGAACGCGTCCGGGCCGAGATGCCGGACCTCATCATCCTCGACCTCATGATGGAAAAGCACGACGCCGGCTTCTCCTTCAGCAGGACGATCAAGACCGACCCCCTGTTCAAGAGGATTCCCATTCTCATGGTCACGTCCGTGGCCGAAGCCACCGGCCATCGCTTCTCGCTGGAGGAGGACGGCTACTGGATGAAAACCGACGATTTCCTGGACAAGCCGGTCATGCCGGCGGTCCTCCTCGAGCGGGTCGGAAAACTCCTGCAGAAGAAAGAAGAAGGATCGTGAGCACATTCGCGAGCATTCTGGTCGTCGACGACGAGATGGGGATCCGGGAGGGATGCCGGCGCGTCCTGGCCGAAGAAGGCTACGACATCGACCTGGCCGAGGACGGGACGGCCGGGCTGGCCAAGGTCCAGGAGAAGCGATACGACCTGATCCTGGTCGACCTGATGATGCCGGGCATCGGCGGCCTGGACCTCATCCAGAAGATCCATGAGATCGACCCGGAGATCATCCTGGTCGTCATCACCGGATACGCGACGATCGAGACGGCCGTCGAAGCAACCAAGCGGGGAGCCTATGATTATCTCCCGAAGCCCTTCACGCCCGAGGCCCTGTCCGTTCTCGTCAAACGGGGATCGAGAAACGGGAGCTCCGGCTCGAAGCCCTCCGGCTCCACGAGGAGCGCGAGCAGAGGCTCCTCGAGCTGGCCGGCGAGCGAGGCCGGCTGCGAACCATCATCGGCTGCATGGCCGACGGCGTTCTCGTCACCAACCTGGAACGGCAATTAGTCCTCTGGAACGCTTCGGCGGCGCGGATGCTGAAGCTCTCCGGAACCGACGAGCCCGGGAAGGCGATCGACCATTATCTCAAGAACCGCGCCTTGGTCGAGTCGCTCGATCGCCTTCTGGCATCGAGGGACGAAAGCGTCTCGATGATCAATCAGGAGATCCAGACCGCCGACCCGAGCTCGGTCTTGATGGCCCAGATGGCCCCAGTCCGGGACGAACAGGGGCGGCGGCTGGGCGCCGTGACGGTCCTCCGGGACATCACGAAACTCAAGGAGATCGAGAAGATCAAGTCCCAGTTCGTGTCCATGGTCGCCCACGAGCTCCGCTCCCCCCTGGCGGCGATCGAAGGCTGGCTGGGGGTCGTCCTCTCCGGCGAGGCGGGCGGCAGCGAGGAGCAGAACCGGACCTGGCTGCTGCGGGCGAAAGAGCGGGCCAACTCGCTGCTGGCCCTCGTCCAGGACCTCCTCGAGATCAACAAGATCGAGGCCGGGAAGGTCGCCCAGAAAATGGAGCCCGTCCAGGTCGCCGACGTCGTCGCCAAGATCGTCGAGTTCTTCAAGCCCGAAGCCGAACGGCAGCGCGTGACGCTCCGGATGAAGCCGTCCGCGCGTCTCCCGGCCGTCCGGGCCGACGTCCAGGACCTGGAAAAGCTCTTCACGAACCTCATCAGCAACGCCATCAAATACAACGTCGAAAACGGCTCCGTCACGGTCGAGACGTCCCAGGACGCCCATTTCATCGGGGTTCACATCCGCGACACGGGGATCGGGATCGCCCCGGCCGACTTACCGCATATTTTCGACGATTTCTTCAGGGCCGAGACGAACAGGGCGGCCCGGACGAGCGGGACGGGCCTGGGGTTGACGATCGCCAAGAAGATCGTGGACTCCCATCTCGGGCATATCGAGGTCGAAAGCCAGCCGGATAAAGGAAGCACGTTCTCCGTGTACCTCCCCTCTAAAAAATAAACAACCGAAAGGCACAAGGAACGGATATGACCCCTGCCCCGGAACACCGATTGAACGAAATCCTCAGAAAGGAACTCCTGGCCCCGGGCATCGTGCTGTTCGAGATCGCGGCGCCCCTCATCGCCCGGACCGTTCGGGCCGGCCAGTTCGTCGTCGTCCGCGCCGACGACTATGCGGAGCGGATCCCCCTGACGGTGGCCGACCGGAACCTCGAGAACGAAACGATCACCCTCATCGTCCAGGTCATCGGCCTCTCCACGCGAAAAATGGACCAGCTCGGGGTGGGGGATGCGTTCCTCGATGTCGTCGGGCCCCTGGGCCGGCCGACCGAGATCCGAAAGGCGGGAACCGTCGTCTGCGTCGGCGGCGGCGTCGGTGTCGCGCCCGTTTACCCGATCACCAGGGCTTTCCGCGAAGCCGGCAACCGGATCATCTCCATCATCGGCGCCAAGACGAAAGAGATGCTCATCCTGGAAAAGGAGATGCGGGCCGTCAGCGACGATCTCCGCATCACTACGGACGACGGGACGGCCGGCCGCCATGGGTTCGTTTCGAACGAGCTCCAGAGCCTCTTGGACGACAAGACGCCGATCGACCTTGTGGTCGCCGTCGGTCCCGGGGTCATGATGAGGGCTGTCTGCGACCTGACCAAGAAGGCCGACATCCCGACGATCGTCAGCCTCAACTCCCTGATGGTGGACGGGACGGGGATGTGCGGGTGCTGCCGGATCACCGTCGGCGGCCAGACGAAGTTCGTCTGTGTCGACGGGCCCGAGTTCGACGGCCACCTGGTCGATTTCCGGGAGCTCTTCAAGCGGTCGGAAATGTATAAGCGCGAGGAACACCGGGCCATGTGGGACCATGAATGCCGGCTCGCGGCCGCCGAGAAGGCGCTGGAGAAGGCCCGCAAGCGCGAGCCGATGCCGAAGCAGGATCCCAAACTCCGGGTCCAGAACTTCAATGAAGTCGCGTTGGGCTACACCAAGGAGCGGGCTCTGCGCGAGGCGTCGCGCTGCCTGGCCTGCAAGAAATCGCCCTGCGTCGCCGGCTGCCCCGTCGATATCGATATCCCCGCTTTCATCGCCCTCATCCGCAAGGGCGATTTCATCGGCGCCATCCACAAGATCAAGGAAAAGAACAGCCTGCCGGCCATCTGCGGGCGCGTCTGTCCCCAGGAATCGCAGTGCGAGGCCACCTGCGTGCTGTCCAAGAAAGGCCAGCCGATCGCCATCGGCCGGCTGGAACGGTTCGTGGCCGACTACGAGTTCGAGCAGGGCGACGTCCGGATGCCGCCGAACGCGAGCCCGACGGGCACCAAAGTCGCCATCATCGGGGCCGGGCCGGCCGGCCTGACGGCCGCCAGTGACCTCATCAAAATGGGGCACGCGGTGACGGTCTTCGAAGCCCTTCACAAGCCGGGCGGCGTTCTCGTCTACGGGATCCCCGAGTTCCGCCTCCCGAAATGGATCGTCCAGCGCGAGGCCGAATATATCGCCAAGCTGGGGGCCGAGATCCGGGTCAGCCAGGTCGTCGGGAAGTCCCTCACCGTCGACGACCTTTTCCGCGACGGCTATGACGCCGTCTTTATCGGCACCGGCGCCGGGCTGCCGCACTTCATGAAGATCCCCGGGGAGAACCTCAACGGCGTCTACTCGGCCAACGAGTTCCTGACCCGCGTGAACCTCATGAAGGCCTATCTCTTTCCCGAATTCCATACGCCCGTCCACTACGGGCGGAACATCGCCGTCGTCGGCGGCGGGAACGTGGCCATGGATTCGGCCCGGACCTCGCTCCGGCTGGGGGCCGAGAACGTCTATCTCGTCTATCGCCGGGCCAGGGAGCAGATGCCGGCCCGCGAGGAGGAGATCGAGAACGCTTTTGAGGAAGGCGTCCAGCCGCGTCTCCTGACGACCCCCACTCGCATCCTGGCGAACGAGCGGGGTTGGGTCAAGGGCATCGAGTGCATGGACATGGAACTTGGCGAGCCCGACGAATCGGGCCGCCGGCGGCCGATTCCCAAGAAAGGGTCGGAACACGTCATTGACGTCGATATGGTCATCATGGCCATCGGCCAGGGTCCCAACCCCCTGTTAACCACCTCGACTCCCGGCTTGGAGCTCACCAAGAACGGCAATATCGTCGCCGATGAGACGACGGGCAAGACCTCTAAAAAAGGCGTCTTTGCCGGCGGCGATATCGTCACGGGCGCGGCCACGGTCATCCTGGCCATGGGAGCGGGCAAAAAAGCAGCCCAGGCCATCGATGCTTATCTCAAAGACGGGCAGTGGTGACGCCGCGTCGTAAGGCCCGAGAGGAGGATCCGCCTCAGCGTTCCGACGGAAAGCGGGCGACCGCGCAGAGTTCGTCCGCCGCGGAATCGACCGAGCAAGCATCCGGACCCGGACCGATGACAAGTGTCTTCCCGGGCGCCGGGATGCCGCTGATTCCGCCCACCATGAGCCCCGTGACGGCGCCGGCCACGATCAGGCCGTTAGAATAGTTTTGGATATGCGGGTCCGAAGCCAGATGCGGTAACACGATCCCGACCAGGAAGCCGATCAGGAGCCCGTGGCCCGAGCGCGGGAGGACGCGAGAGGAATTCCTCACCCGGACCGCCGTGCAGTCCGAGAGCGCAAGGGTTTGGTCCCGTCCCGCCGGGGTCAGGATGAAGAGCGAGCCCGAGCGGACGGCTATCAGCTCGCCGCTGAACGTCCGTCCGTCCCGCAGGCTGACGTCGATGACGGCCCCGTGCCTCCCCGAGGGCCGCGGAACCGAGGCGCAGGAGGCCAGCAGGAAAAGCGCGGCGGAGACGAGAGTCCATTGTCGGAAAGTCATCGGTCACCCCCGCGGCTCCAAAGATGGGAGTACTTGTGGCCGCTTCCGGTGTTGAAGAGAACGACGCTCTCGCCGTCCTTGATCCAGCCGTCCTTCCGCAGCCGGATGAAGGCGGCCACGGTCGCGCCGCCCTCGGGCGCCGGCCACATCCCCTGCGTCCGGCCGAGCAGGTCGGCGCCGGCCATGATTTCGGCGTCGGAAACGGCCACGGCCGTGCCGCCGCTCTCGCGAAGAGCCCGCAGGATCAGAAAATCGCCCACGGCGGCGGGGACGCGCAGGCCGTCGGCCACGGTCTTTGCATTTTCCCACCGCGCCGCGAACTCGGTCCCCTCGTGAAAGGCGCGGACCATGGGCGCGCAGCCGTCCGACTGGACGGTCACCATGCGGGGCCGTCGCGGCCCGATCCAGCCGAGCTTTTCCATTTCGTCGAACGCTTTCCACATCCCGACGAGACCGGTCCCCCCGCCCGTGGGGTAGATGATGACGTCGGGCAGCGTCCAGCCGGACTGCTCGGCCAGCTCGTAGCCCATGGTTTTTTTGCCCTCGATGCGGTAAGGCTCCTTGAGCGTCGAGACGTCGAAGCGGCCGAATTTCTTGACCTCCTCCGCGGCCGCCTTCCCGCAGTCGGTGATGAGGCCGTCGATGAGCGTCACCTCGGCGCCCAGAGCCCGGCACTCGTTGATGAACGGCGCCGGGACGTCCCGGGGCATGAACACGAAGGCCTTCATGCCGGCCAAAGCGGAGTAAGCGGCCATGGCGCAGGCCGCATTCCCGGCCGAGGGGATGGAGACGGACCGCGCCCCGAGCTCAAAGGCGCGGGAGACGGCGACGGCCAGGCCGCGGGCCTTGAAGGAGGTCGTCGGGTTCAGGCCTTCGTCTTTGACGAAGAGAGAAGGAAATCCGAATTCCGCCCCCAAGCGCGAGGCCCGGAAGAGGGGAGTGAATCCTTCGCCCAGGCAGAGCCTGTAGGCCCAATCGCGGACCGGAAGGAGCTCGCGGTAGCGCCAGAGCGTGGGCTCGCGCCGGCCGAGCGCCTCGCGGTCCACGGCCCGGCCGGCCGCCGCGAGGTCGTAGCGGGCGAGGAGGGGCTTCTGACATTGGGGACAGAGGTTCCACAGTTTGTCGGCGTCATAGGTGGCGCGGCAATAACCGCACTCGAGATGGGAGAGGGCGCTCATCTCTTTCCTCCTCCGCGGACGGGACAAGGGGATGAGTAACATCTTTGGCCGGAAAAATCAATCGGCGGGCGCAGCCGGCCGGGCCTTTGTGCTCGATTTGACATCCGACGATACTAGGATTTATCCTCACGACAATGAGCCGCGACGTTGTCCTCGTGAACCGCGCTCCCGTGCTGACCCTCTGGGCCGCCGTGGTCGCCGAACGCCTCGGTTACGATCGCGATGAGGCCCTTTCGCTCGGCAAGGCCCTGGCCGGCCTCAATGCCCAGACCAAGGGCCGCAGCCTGGGGATCTTCAAGCCAGCCGAAAAACCCGAGGCCGCCCGGAAAGCGCAACCCGGCGCGGAACTCCGCGTGATGCTGCTCGGCCGCCCCGTGCCGGCGAAAAACACCGAGGCGGGGATCCGCGCTCTCGACGGGGACAGGATCGTCGATCCGGACGGGGTCCGACGCTACCTCGATGGCAAGTACGGCGAGAAGCTGGCTGCCGTCGAAAAGGCCATGACCGCCCTCGCCCGCGCGGTCGGCCGTAACGCCCTGGCCGCCGGAGCCTTTGCCTTGTACGAACGGTTCCGTCCGCTCGTCCCGGAGGGCGTCCAAGGCTGGGGCGCCAAGGGCAAGCTCGACCTGGCCCTCATCAGGTCCCTGGCTTCCCAGGGCCGGGGCCGGCGTCCTACTTCATGAGCTCCCAGAGCCCGAAAACGTTGCCCTCGGAGTCCTTGATGCGGGCGTACCATCCCCAATTGTTGTCGGCCACCTTCTCGAGGAGGATCTGGCCGCTGGCTCTTTGGGATGTGCACGATGTCCATCGTCAACCCGGGGCGTTGCCTGGCCTAGATCGGGGCGATCCTGAATTCCGGCGGCATCGGCCTTCCCCGGCATCGGGCCGGCGAGTTCAACCGGCTTTGCAGCGATTGCCTGGCCGGACGTTTTTCTCCTCGGCGTTCCGCCGTCCGCATTTCAGCCAGGAGAGGTTACTTCCAGCTGAAAAGTGCGGGGCGGACTTCAAGATAAATAGAGGGCGGTTCCCCGCCGGGAACCGCCCTTAGCTTTGTCCGTCGCGGGCCCGTCCCGGCTATTTCTTAGGGGCGGGCGGGATGGTCGTGTCGATGACGTTGACCTCGCCCAGCGTCGAGAGAGGTTTGTCGAAGTCCTCCTTCTTTCCGGCGACAAGGATCTGGACCTGGCCGGGGCGGAGGTACGTCTTGGCTACGCGCAGGACATCGGCCTTGGTCACCTTCTCGACGCCCTGTTTGATCTTCTCGCTGAAATCGAGCGGGTAGCCGAAGTAGGCGTACATCATCATCCGGTTGACGATCTGGGAGCGGCTGTCGAACTCGAAGACGTAGCCGTTGAGGTAGCCGTCCTTGGCTTTGGCCAGCTCTTCGTCGGTCACCTCCTCGGCGGTGATCCGGTTGAGCTCCTTAAGCATGAGGTCGATGGCGTAGACCGTCGACTGGCTCTTGGTCTGGATGCCGCAGCTGAAGACCCCGGGATAGATGTAGCCCGCGCCGTAGGAACCCCAGACGCTGTAGGCTAGTCCCTCGTCCGTCCGGAGCTTCTTGAACATGCGCTCGAAGGACAGGATGAAGTTCATGATGCTCAGGGCCGGGTAGTCGGGGTTGTTCATCAGGCCGCCGATATGGCCGAGCATGACGTTGGACTGGTTGACGTCCGGCTTGTCGATGAAATTGACGGTGTATTTCTCCTGATAGGCGACGGCAGGCCAGGGCGCGGCCGAGGCCTTTCCCTTGGGCCACTTGCCCAGGGCGGCCTTGATCTTGGCCAGCATGTCCTTGGCCTTGAAGTCGCCCCAAACGGCCATCCAGGTATTGTTGGGATGGACGTAGGTCTTGTAGAAGGCGATGATGTCGTCGCGGGTGATCGCGTCGATCGTGGCGTATTCGGCGTGGCGGGCGTAGGGGCTGTCCTTGCCGTAGATGAGCTTGTTGAACTCGCGCCGGGTGATGCCGCTGACGTCGTCGTTCCGGCGGGCGATCCCCGTTCTCTGCTGGAGCTTGGCCAGGTCGATCTTGTCCTGGCGGAAGGCGGGGTTCATCAGGATGTCGGCCAGGATGGTCAGGGCCTTGTCGATATCCTCCTTGAGGCAGGAGACGTTCAGCGAACCCTGGGTCTGTCCGATGTTGGTTTCGACCCGGGCGGCCAGCGTCTCGAGCTCCTGGTCGATCTCGTCGCCGGTTTTAGTCGCGGTCCCGCCCGTGCGGAGGACCTGTCCGGCGATGGCGGCCAGCCCGATCTTGTCGGCCGGCTCGAAAACCGACCCGGCGCGGACCATGGCCCAGACGTTGATGGTCGGATACTCCGGATCCTCGACCAGGAAGAGCCGCAGCCCATTGGGGAGGGTTGCCTTCTCCACCTTGGGCATCTTGATCGGGTTGAGCGGGCCGAAGGCGAACTTGTCCTTGGGGGCCTTCTGGGCGAGCCCGGCCCCCGCGACGAGCGCCAGGAGAACGACGCCCGCCAGAAGCCTGCGATAGGTCTGTGTGTGTTTCATGGTGATTCTCCGCGGCTCTCACTTCTCGGTGACGATCTCGCCGACCGTCCGGTTCTTGACGACGAGATAGGTCGCGGCGACGCGCTTGACGTCGTCGCCGGTCACGGCCTTGATAGCCTCGACCTGCTCAAAAGCCTTGTCGAACCCGCCCAGGACGACGTCGGCGTACGTCAAGAGGGAAGCCATGCTGCCGTTATCGGACATCTGGCCGTAGAGGCCTTTGATCGTGCCGCGCTTGAACTTGGTCAGCTCCTCGTCCGTCACCGATTCCTTCTTGACCCGCTCGATCTCCTCCTCGATGGCGGCCAGGCACTCGGCCGAGGTCTTTCCGGCGGCCGGAACGCTGACGACGAAGAACAGGTTCGCGAACTTGTCGCCCGGAAAGCCGCTGCTTGATTGGACGGCCACGGCAAGCTTCTTGGTCTTGACCAGGGACGTGTAGAGGCGCGAGGATCGTCCCTGCCCGAGGATATTGGCCAGGGCTTCGATCGCCCGGCCATCCTTGTGGCGGGTGTCGGGGACGTGGTAGCCGATGAACAGGTAGGGCTGGGCCTTGGCCTGGACGGCGACCCGCCGCTCGCCCCACTGCTCGGGCTCCTCGGTCCGGACGCCGGACGGCTTGGGCCCGCTCGGGATCCGCCCGAAGTAGAGCTCGGCCAGCCTGAAGACCTCCTCGGGTTTGACGTCGCCGACGATGGCCGCGGTCAGGTTGCTCGGCCCGTAGAACGTCTTGAAGTAGGTCTCGACGTCCTTGCGGGTCAGGCTGCGCAGGTCGGACATATGGCCGATGACGCCGTGGCCGTAGGGATGGGCCTTGAAGGCCATGGCTTCGAAGTCCTCGAAGAGCTTGCCGGTCGGCCGGGTCTCCAGCCCCAGACGGCGCTCCTCCATGACGACGTCGCGCTCCTTGAAGAACTCCCGGAAGACAGGGTTCAGGAAGCGGTCCGAGGTCATGGCGAACCAGAATTCGAGCTTGTTGGAGGGCAGGCTGTTGATGTACTGAGTGGCGTCGTTCGAGGTGTAGGCGTTGACGGCCTGGTCGCCCTCGCGCATCATCATGTCGAAGTACTCGTTGTTGACGACGTACTCCTTGGCCTTCGCCTCCATTTCGTTGAACTTGGCCTGAAGCTCCTCGACCTTCTTTGCGTCCGGGGCGGGCCTGGCCTTCTCGCGG
>Ga0316628_100005178_pt1 | contig 10383 bp, 7 predicted proteins | sample OWC_Aug_M2_C1_D5_FD_207648 | JGI IMG/M metagenome (GOLD analysis project Ga0316628, IMG submission 207648) | Wetland soil microbial communities from Old Woman Creek delta, Ohio, United States - OWC_Aug_M2_C1_D5_C | ecosystem: Environmental > Terrestrial > Soil > Wetlands | place: USA: Ohio... | reverse complement strand
CGCGCACGCCCTGCAGGTGCTTGCCCTTCTTCCAGGGGTTATCGTCGACGAAGCCGACCGGTTCAAGCCCGAGATCGGCCCTCTGCTGGAGCTCCTTCAGGATCGTATTCCCGGCGTCGCCCGCGCCAATCAGCAGGACGTTCCGCCTCTTGGCCGAGCCGTTCTGGTTGCGCCGCCTCTCGCGGTCCTCGGCCTCAGCCATGAAACGCCGGAGCATCCTTACGCCGGACGTGCCCAGGATTGCCAGCAGGAACTCGATAATGATAACGCTTAGAGGAACCCGCAAGAATTGCAGCTGGTCGGGCGCGAGGTATCGAGCCAGCAACAGAAGAACGGTAAGAGGCGCTGTCGCCAAAATGATGAGGAACGAGTCGCGGATCGAGACGTAGCGCCAGACAATCCTATATACCGAAAATGCCTGGAAGAGAAGGGCTCTGGCTGCGATAACGCCTAGGGCGAAAAAGAGCATCTGACCGAAATAGGCCCCAGTTGGTCTTCCCTCGAAGCGTATGAAGTAGGCAGCGAACCAGGAAAGACCGAATAGAAACCCATCTATGATTGCTTGGCTCGTCTTCCTAAACAGAAATCTTCTTAGCTTGTATATAAACATGAATTTAGTGCCTCTTACCCTAATCTAGAAAGCCCAGCAATGAGTTTCTTTATCAATCGCCACGATTATCGCTAAGCTGGGTTGAATTCCCCCGCCTGGTAGGTCGTTCGCGATGGAGCACCCAAATCATGGGTGCTAAGAGCACGATCAGCACGCCTGAAATTGCGGCAACATCCGCAAGCTTTCGATCATTACTAAATATATAGAAAAGCCCAACCAACGCACCTAACAGGCCCAGGGCCGAATAGAGGAGGGCGACCTTTCCGTGGCTAAGGCCCGAAATGACCAATCGCTGATACAAATGGGAACGGTGGGCCAACGAAAGCCTCTGCTTCCTGAAAACGCGCGCCATAAGTGTAAACGCCGAATCTAGAATGAATGGTGATAGAAGCAGAACGGAAGCGATTGGCAATCTGACTCTGAAAGGATCTGGAAAAAGCCGGTGTGTGATAATTGGCAAGGAAGAGAATGAAAAACCAAGGAATAAGCTTCCCACATCGCCCATGAAAATGCTAGCTGGTGGCAGATTATAGAACAAGAAACCAAGGCAGGACGCCGCCAAAACGATTGCGACCAAGCCGATTTCTGGGTGGCCCGCCCCAAAGCCGATAATGGCCCAAGCCGCTGCGGCTGTTAAGGCCTGTCCGCCAGCAATCGCGTCTATTCCGTCCATGAAGTTAAAGGAGTTGGTCAAACCCATGATCCAAAGGAGAGTCAAGATGGCCGAGAATATCCCTTGTTCAAGATGCCCAACAAAGGGGACTGAGATGATGCCAAAGCTTCCAATGCTCACTAGAATCAGCGTCGCCCCAACTAATTGGAAGACCAACCTGATTCGATAATCAAGGTGGAATATATCGTCAACGAGGCCCAGGGCGGCAATCAACCCTGCGCCCAGGCCAAATCCGATCAGAATCGCTCTCGGAATGCCGATATAATGAAACAAGACTAGCCCCCCGAGCACCAAGAAAGAACTGACCACAATAGCGATGCCTCCCCCACTGGGGGTTGGCAGGCTATGGGAGCTTCGCTCGTTGGGGATATCCATCATGGCGGATGGCGCATAGCGCCGGACTAGCGCGACAAATAGGGCCGATAATGCCATCGCTAAGGCAGCAACAACTAAACCCAACTTCAGCAAACCGACTCCTCCATCATCTTGAGCATCAAGCCAAGTGCAAATTCATTCAGAACGATCTCTATATGAGCCCCATGATCGTCATCATCCGTCTATTGATTTTATGGACATCAAACCGTCGCTCGGCGATCTCCCTGCTCTTTCGACCCATCCTCTCCCACTCGCCGCGATGCTCGATGAACCATATCATGCGCTCCGCCAATGCGCCGGCGTCGCCTTTTGGCACCATAAAACCATTCTCTCCGGGGATGACTGTCTCCCTGCAACCCGGGACATCAGTCGTAAGAATGGGTCGCCCAATGGCCATGGCCTCAAGAACCGAGCGAGGCATCCCTTCATGGTATGAGGGAAGAACGTATACGTGGCAATTTCGAAGGGCCGGGCGGACGTCTTCCGCTGTTCCCAGATATCTCAGTTGTCCCTCTTCTTCCCATCTATGTATCTCGTCAATGGGTATCGCATTGAGGCCCGGATCTTGAAACCCGAGAAGATGAAACACGACGCTGGGATACCTGCCCTTGACAATCCTTGCAGCCTGCGCATACTCGCGCAAACCCTTGTCTGCCAACAAGCGGGCTATTGTCAAGAAGACGATCCCCTCTTCCGGAGACGGAGCCCTGTCGTAATAGGACAGATCGATGCCTGAGCCATCGACAAGATGGCATTTGGACCAGTCTACGATCCTTCGTTTAACAAAGGTATTCCTGTCATCGGCATTCTGGAAGAAGACCCCCTCGGCTCGCTTAAGCGAGATTCGATAGAGGAAGGATATTAGCAGGGTTAATAGCCCCCGGAGTGGCCCTTTCCCATAAAAGCCATAACCAAGACCTGTTATCAATGCGAAAAACCGAATATTTTTCAAGCCCTTTAGCGAGAGCCCTGACCAAATCACAGGTTTGACGGTATACGAGAGAACTAGCTCCGGACGCAGAAAGTCAAATGCCCTTCGCAACGAGTGCCAAGTCTGGAGTTCCCAAAGGGGATTCAAACCCTTACGTTTTACCTTAAATGACCTGAACACAAAACCTTTCTCTTCAATCTTCTGGATGTCCTTCTCATTAGTCTCTGCTGCCATCCCAATGACTTCATGACCTTTATTCAGTATTGCTTGCATGAGGTCAATACGAAAGATGCGCAGGGAAGCTGGAAACGCGCCGACGATCAAAACTCGTGCCATCCGTACTATCCTATAAGGCCAGAAGAGGCGTTGCCTCGCTTCTGAGATTCAAGCGATGCTTCAAACATCAGCACTGCCCAAATCTGGTTTTGCCATTTTCGATTAGCGACTATTTGAGATCCCGAGGTCGCTCATCCCAAAGCCGATGCCCCTCAAATCCTTCTCGATCCAGGCATCTCCTCAATCAGCTGTCTTAAGACCTCTTGAGGAGCATTGAGCGGGTCATCATGCCAAACGGCGGCCCTGTCCCAATAGCCCCCGGCTTGCTTAAGGGCCGTATGCGAAAAACCATAACTTATCTCAACGATCTTGCCTCGACCGTCCCTTTGGTCGACGATATAATCATATCCCATGCACTGGAATCTCGCCCGATCGCTCGTGCTAAACGCGCTGTCCAGCATGTCTCTCGTTACGGCCGAGCGGTCGAAATAGAGATCTCCACTGCCCGAGGCCCGGAAATCCCCCTTTCTCACCTTACGGCAGATAAAACTGAGCTTATTCCCGATTACGACGATTTTGATATCAAATCCGGCATTTGGAACGAATTCCTGAAAATACGCATATCCCCTTTCCCTGGGGAAGCTTTTTGCCTTTTTCCGCTTCCAAATAAGGTCGGGTATCCTCAATATCCTCTTGCGAAGCGTCGTCCAGTCCCTTGACGATCTCCATTGCGTTCGGGCCTTGAACAGAACACTTGGAGTCGTGTCGAAACCTGGCCCAAATATCTCGCGAGCATAGGCAATCGCCGCGTTCCGGTCCTTGATCAGCCTGATGTTCTCAGAACCCGCCCCGGACCGCAACTTGGCAACCAGAGGAAACTCAGAATTAGTTCGCAACCAAGCCTCACAATCCTCAAGGTCGTAGAATATCCAGAATCGTGGCAAAGGAGCACGGACGGATTGAAGCAGGTGTATTTCAGCGACTTTATCATCGAAATGCCAAGAGGTTTCGAAATCGGGAAAGACGCTTAGGCCAAGGCTCTTCGCACTCTGAAGGATGCTTCGGGCAAACAACATCTCTTGGAGAGAATAGTTACTAAAATGCCACACCAGAATGTCATAATCGCGTAGTCTTTCCAGCGCTCCGTTCTCGAAACAATCCACAAGACTATAACCCATCCCCGAGCCACGACAATAATCCTCCCACGCATAGCTCCAGTTAGTCGAGTGGCGGAAGATCCTATCATTTCGGTGGATGGCGATTCTCATCTAGTCACCAATGTGCGAGTGCTTCGCCTCGATGTGGCCTCGCCATCCCTTGGGAGCTTTATAGGGCTGCCAGAATTCGTGGAGGAGATCACCGGCTGATATCGGGTTTCCGTTCACTGACAAGCTAATATCGGAGAAAGGGCCTTCTGAAAGAGGGAACGGGCCCCCCTCAAATGAGTGATGAATCAAGGGAATCCTCAAGGGGTCATAGCCCATGATAAGCGCGCAGGCGGCATCCAAGGCGCAGATATCCGGGCTAAAGATCACTGCCCCGGTAAAATGTGCTGATGGACGAAGGGGGCCTTCGCCGGATCCGCCGACAATTCCATCCACCAGACCAATGTGAGGGCGTATCGGTCTTTCGCTGATGGTGCCGTCGGCTCGGGCATACCGTAGGATGGTCGCGACATCGAGAGCCATGCGCCATGTGGTATCATTTCCGTGCCAGCCCCCCCCCGTGATGCCGCCGGGGCCGATGCGAAGTAGCTTAATATAAGCCTTCCCGAGCACGCGCCGAACGTTTCCCATAGTCGATGAATCAAAGTGCCCGGCTTGGTCAGCTAGCAGGGAGGCAAGGTGACGGAGAAACGAGGCACGGGGGTACTCGTCTCCGCCCGACTCGGGGCTGCCCGTACGGTGATGCGCAAGGCATTCCTTTCGAGCGACGGCCCCGACAGCACCTTTGATGGCGCAGGTCACGCCGACCTTTTGGTGAGTCTTCAGCTTCGGCACGCTGACAATGACATCGGCTTCAAGCACCTTGCGGCTCATGACATATACGTGCTTGCCGCGTTCATGAAAGGACATAGTCGATTCCGGCGGATAATCGGCAACGCGCAACTGAGGCAAACGCCCATAAAAAAGCTCTTCCAAGTGGCTCCGCTCTCCCAGATCGATACGCACCGTCATATTATCGTTACTCGAGCTAGTGGAGAGCAAAGCGCCATACCAGGTCCGTCGCGATGAAAAAGAACGTAAATCATGGGGCCCGATGTCCCGGCCGCCACGGCTGGAATAGAACTCCCGGATCGCGGCCATCCCAGTTTCCCCGGAGGCGCGGGTATAATCGCAGGATTGTATGGGGGCATTCCCGATCTTGACCAAATTAGCGTCCCGGCAAGCCTGAACCGTATAATCGGCCACTGCCCGCAAAACGGAACCATGAGTACATTTCGAAAGAAACCTGTTCTTGGATTCGAAAGGACGTCTATGCATCACGATGTTCGGGAGAATCCAGACTCGGTCTCCTGGTTTGATCCAGCGTCCCAGCAGGGCGCCCTCATCGTATGCTTCTCCCTGTCGGGCGAAGTAAGAGCGCAAACATTCTCCCACCAGACTAGGGATCTCACCAGAACCCAAAGGCCGAGAATCTTCTCCCCGCGGATAGCGGACGGTCGAGGACCTTTGGATTGAAACTAGTGACATGGAGAATTGTGAGCCTGGCGGCGTGAGTCCAAGGCATCTTTGAGGATCTTTTCAAACTGGGGCGCGATGACCTGCGTGCTAAATGCTTCTTCAACCTTCCGCCGGCCTCGCCTGCCCATAGATTCAGCCAGATTCCGATCCTTTATGAGTCTCTCAAGGGCCTCGTACCATGCCTGAGGCGTGTCCGCTAGGTAGCCATTGAGGCCATGTTCGATGATTATGCTATTCTCCCCGACAGGCGACCCAATGACCGGCTTCCAACACGCCATATATTGGATAAGCTTGAAAGCGCACTTGCCGCGGGAGAAAGGGGTATCCTGCAACGGCATCACGCCGACATCGAAAGTTGAGATCTCATCGATCTCAGTGTTTTGGGCCCAATTCACATAGGTGGCATTCAATACTCGGGATAGTTTGGGGCTCCCTCCAATAATGACGATCCGCGCATTATATGCCCTGCGGAAATCCTCGAGAACCCCGCTGATCCCCTCAAGATAAATGGATGTCGATGCCGAGCCGATCCACCCGATGGTAAACGGCGAGCCCGGCTTCTTGGCCGGGAGCTCACAAGGGTACCTCGTTAGGTCTACGGCCGTTGGCAGAAGTATCAGGTTGGCTTGGTATCTTCTCGCGTATGTAGCAAGATAATGGCTTCCGACGACGACTGCGTCAGCCTGGCCCATGGTACGTGAGATCTTCGAGCCTAACACCTTCTTGATCAACTTGCCACGATTCTCGTCATAACGATGGAACCAGGCATCATCAAAATCATAAATGCATGCGTTTGGACGGCGTAACGCTATCCGCTCTATCGCGGCAGGCACGTAGGGGAAGATCTCTGCCTGCACGACAATTAGGTCGTAGTCATCCGCTCGCCGAAGCGTCAGGATTCTCTTAATGTAGGCCATGAAAAGCTTGAAGTAGAAGCCCGGCGGTTTTTTGCTCGCGAATCTTTGAGCCACGTATCCGTTCCAAAAGAACGGGCGAATCGTACACTTAATTTCTGAGGGTTTTAGACTGTTCACAAGGTTATAAAACCGTTGGCGCGAACTTGCCGCCTCGGGTCCATATCTGGTCAGGAAAAGGACTCGAATCATGAGAGGCCCTTCCCGATTCTGCGCGCCTCTGAGGCACGCCCCGGCAACAACTCCGACCAGAGTCTGGGGAATACCGAACAGATCGCACCGACTGAATAGGGAGATCTGCGGAGCGCCGATTGCGCCAGCCTTAATCCTGGCTCCAAGAAAAGGGCCTCTATCTTGACCACCTGGGTCTTCAGGCTGCTGAAGTGCTTCTCAGCATATAGGATCCGACTTTTGAGAGAATGATAGAGCCTCAATCGTAGAGCCTTCGAAGACGTCCCGCCGCCTTGATGAAACGCGCGCGTCCCGCTGACATAATAGGTGGCCCACCCTAGGTTTCTCGCCCGATAGCTAAAATCAACTTCTTCAAAATAAAGGAAGAACCTTTCATCAAATCCGTTTAGCCGCTCGAACAGACTTCGCCGAGCAAGGAAGAAGGCGCCGATGACCTGGTCGACGCTCTGAGTCCGGCCATGATCCCATTCTTCCATGAATTGAGGCCGAAAAATCGAGGGGGATAAGCGATTCAAACCCAGTAAATGGATTAGATAGTTCGAAGGCGTGGGAAAACGGGCACAGGAACGGTGCACACGTCCTGATTCATCGACGAGTTGGATTCCGCAGATTCCCACTGTCGCGTGCGCAGCTTCTTCCATAAAAAGAATAGGAACGCTTAATGAATCCGGCCTCAGAACGGCATCTGGGTTCAAGAACAGTAGATAATCGGCCTTGCTCCCTGTGGCCCCCTGATTACAGGCAGCGGCGAATCCACGATTATCTTGATTAGTGGTCAAGTCTATAGGCAAGCCCAGACCAAGGGCGGCCTCGGCTGAGGGCGGCGATGACGCGTTATCGACCAAGCAAACCCGACTGATGACGACCTCGGGAGTCCGTGCGACCACGATAGACTCAAGGCATGCGCGAAGAGCCGGGCCGGAATTAAAATCGACGATCACGATATCGATTGTCGGGATGGGCATGATTCACTTCAGCCTAGGCGGTACTCTCCGTCATTTCGTTCTGCCGACCGGGCTTTTTCTGTGGATAACCGGGGAGGCAGATTTTATCCAGACCAATACGTAATCTAGCTTTGAGCTGTTACTCGCCGGGCGGAACCCAACTTGATTCAAAGTTTTGCGGGCAGCGCATTAGAAACCTTTGATGACCGTCTTCGCGTCGGGAAAAGGGCTATTCGGGCACGATAGAGTAGCCATCCTGTGATCGCGATCAGAAGCCAAGGCACAGCTGAGCCAAATAATAGATCGATGACCGCAGAATCCAGAATGGCGCTGGTCACCAACCCCCAGGCGACCCCGGCCATGAAATTCCCTCGTAGAGCAAAGAGGTAGACCAAACTGGAAATAAAGCCTCCTAAGAGCGAGAAGAGGACAACGCCAAGCCACCTTCCGTCAAGCCAATAAGCAAAATACCAGGTATAGACGTTGCCAAGATCGCTCCCTATATAACCTAATACGTTGTCAGGCAGGGTATCCTTATACCCAAACGAATTGAGCATTTGCGTGAAAAAGCGCAAAGACAACCCCTTTTCCCCAACCAACTCGGGGTTGTCCATCACCTGGCCAAATCCGACTGGACCGCTCAAATGGTGCACGGCAAGGTTACTAATAGAGGCCGAGAAAGTGGACTCCCCTGCATTCACCTTAGGCCCTTTCTTTAGAGCAACCCCCATGCCAAAGAAGATGAGCAGAGTGCAAAGGAAGATGACGGCTGCCTTCGCCGTGCCGATCTCTTTTCGCAGCAATAGGATCGCTAAGACGCCGATGACTAGCATGAAAACAGGCGTCCGCCCAAAGGTCAGAATGTTCATTGTCAGCGGAGCTATGACGGCCGCGCCGAGTGTCAATCTATCTCTGGGCGATCCATGATATTGCCAAGCAGCACAAAAGGCCAATATGACCGTTAACGACGTCCATGATCGAAATATCCTAGGTATTCCGCCGTGATCCGGTAAGCCGAGGATATAGCGAGATCCAATGGCAAAACTGTCTATCCTGAGAGCATTAGCTAACTGCTGAATTGATCTCACAAAAAATGGCACCATGATAATGAGGATCGCACTGGACGCAATGATTACGATTTGGGCCACCCTTATTCTTTTTTCGGAAAGCCGTGTTGGCGCGGCACGGATAGGTTTCGTAAGGGCGATGGGGAAGATCCCCCCGATAGCGAAACAATAGGCTCCGGCTAGGAATACCAGCATCGCCTCCGGTGTCAAATCTCCCTTTGATACGATTGGAAATCTAGAGGCCAGCATGATAAGGGCCCAATAGAGAGAATAGATCGCCGGAGGGAAGAACCAGGAGCCGCCAATCCGTCTTGTAATAAGGGCCAGGATCAGGACGGCAAAGACAACGACATATATCATTTGAAATCGGCTTGATAGGTGTGAGCCGGATTCGCCGCACCCTCAGCAAAATCATTGGGCTTCGAGGTCAGCAATTGGGGGAGGACTTTTCGGTAGGAAAAAGCCATCAACAGGGACAAATCCAAAGTAACTCTGGCAAGCCAAGCGATAGCCGCTCCAAGGATGCCCCCTGTTTTGATCATGATCCAAAGGAAAGGAATATAGAGAACCAATTCGAGAAGATGGAACTTAGCGGTGATGTCCGGCCTTCCGACGCCCTGAATGAGCGAAAATGGGATCGCCGCAAGGCCGTTGACGAAAACTGCAATCGACATAACTTGCATGATTCGATAGGAGTTAGAGGCATAGTCCGGACCAAGCCAGACTCCAAGCACCGGCTTAGCCGCGATAACCAGGAACAAGCAAAGAGGCGACATCGCAAAGAAGACATACTTTAAGCTTCTAGAGAAAAAGACTCGGGGAACGGAGATGCCGCAACCTCTTCGTTGACTAAAGATAGGATAGAGCACAGCTGCGATTGACGACGGGATGATGAGAAGTCTGACCACCATTTCCCAAGGTGCCGAATAGTAAGCCAAAGCCGAGACGGATACCAGGCCGGCCAAGAAGAAACGATCGAAATTCGTCATTATCGGGCTGACGAGGTTGCTGATGGTGATCCAACCACCGAACTTGATGAGGGGCTTGAAATGATATTTCTTTGGGCTCTTCCAGCTTGCCATTTCCGGAAGAAGCCTAAAGCACATCATTACGTACACGAATAGGGAGACGACCCGACTGGCCACCAGAATGACAATCGCCGCCAGGATGTTCGCAGAAAAGGGCAGGACCAGGGCTGGGCCGATAAAGTTGAGAATCCCCAGCGCTGAACGGACATAATTCGCCAAGTCGAATCTCATGAGGGCTTCGAGGATCCCGCGAAGGCCCGCGGAAACTATAGTAAACGGTATGCCAAGGGAAAGCAGATAGAAAGCGAGCTTCACATCACGGGCACTCGTCGTTTCTATCTTGAGTATGGAGTTGACGAGAAGAGGGGTCAAAAGAGCGACCAGCACGGCCGCAAGAACGCCGAGAATGGCCATCGCTGCAAGGGCCGTCCATATCAACTCGGACAATTCCTGCCGTTTGTCTTGCCCGATTAGTTCCGCTACAAACTTCGTAAGGGCTCTCGAGAGCCCGAGGTCGGCAAGGCTGAAGTATCCGACCACGACCCAAGCCAGACTCAGAATCCCGAATTCTTCTTTGCCATAGCCTCGTATGAGTACCGGGATGGTAAAGGCGGCAGCAATGAGCGGGATGACATTCCCCGCGAGGTTATAAAAGACATTCCTTAGAATGCCCTCTTTAGCTCTGAAGA
>Ga0316628_100005177_pt1 | contig 10385 bp, 5 predicted proteins | sample OWC_Aug_M2_C1_D5_FD_207648 | JGI IMG/M metagenome (GOLD analysis project Ga0316628, IMG submission 207648) | Wetland soil microbial communities from Old Woman Creek delta, Ohio, United States - OWC_Aug_M2_C1_D5_C | ecosystem: Environmental > Terrestrial > Soil > Wetlands | place: USA: Ohio... | reverse complement strand
CACTTCGAGTTTTCTCATATCTTGTTGGTGTGAAGTAACTTAAGTGTCGTGTCATCGATCCTGGCCGGGCGAAAGGGTCGGCTGTCGGCGGGCAGGTTTGAAATCGCGCCCTGGGACCTAGGCTGAAGAAGAAGCGAACCAGGCAATTCAGACGAGGCAGGCACCCATGGAAAACCGTGAAATCGCCGCCGTATTCGAAGAAATATCCAACCTCCTGAAGATCCTCCAGGAAGACTCCAAGTGGCCCTTCAAAGCCGCGGCGTATGATCGCGCCAAGCGCGCCATCGAAAGCCATCCGGAACGGTTGGAGGCGATGGCTCGCGACCCTAAGCGCAAACTGACGGAGATCCCGGGCGTTGGTGAAGACCTCGCAAAGAAAATCGCTGAGCTGATTGAGACCGGGAAATCCACCTACCACCAGGAACAATTACAGAAGATTCCGAAAACCCTGCTCGACCTTCTGCAATTGCAGACCGTGGGGCCGCAAAAGGTCCGGCTGTTCTACAAAGAACTGAACGTTCAATCGGTTGACGATCTTGAGGCCGCCGCCAAAGCCGGCCGTTTGCGCGGCCTTCCGAAGATGGACGTCAAGTCGGAAGAGAACATTCTGAAAGCCATCGAGGTCTTCCGACGGGCGGCGGGGCGTTTCCGGCTGGACACGGCCTTCGAAACCGCCGAGGAACTTGCAGCTTACTTAAAGGAATTCAAGGCCGTGGAGGAGGTCACTCCCGCCGGTTCGCTGCGTCGCGGGCGCGAAACGGTGGGAGACCTCGACCTGCTGGTGACCGGTCGCGATCACGCGGGAATTGCCGCCCATTTCGCCGCTTCCCCTGGAATCACGCAGATCCTCGCGCAAGGCGAGGACAAAGTCAGCGTGAAGTTGAAGAACGACCTGCAGGTGGACGTGAGGCTACTCGAGCGTGAATCTTACGGCGCGGCGCTGCAATATTTCACCGGGTCGAAAGAGCACAACGTGGCTCTGCGCGACCGCGCCAAGCGCCGCGGAATGAAACTGAGTGAGTACGCTTTATTCAAGGATGACAAGACCATCGCCAGCCAGAAGGAAGAGGATATCTACGAGAAGCTCGGCCTGGAATGGATTCCGCCCGAGCTGCGTGAGAACCTGGGAGAAATCGAGGCCGCCGAAAGCGGGCAGTTGCCGAAGCTGGTCGAGTTGGAAGATATCAAAGGCGATCTGCAGATGCACACCACCGCCTCCGACGGCCAGACGAGCGTCGAGGAGATGGCCGAGGCCGCGAAGAAGCGTGGCTACAAATACATCCTCATCACCGACCACTCCAAGGCCGTCACCATCGCCAATGGCTTGGATGAGAAGCGCGCCGTGGAAAACATCCGCCGCATCAAGGAAGCGCGCAAGAAAGTTAAGGGCATCGAAATCTGGGCCGGCGCGGAGGTTGATATTCTCGGCGACGGGAAGCTGGACTATCCCGACGCTCTGCTCAAGCAATTCGACATCGTGCTGGTCAGCGTGCATTCGCGCATGACGCAGCCTGCCGATGAGATGACGGCGCGGCTTATGAAGGCCCTCAAGAACCCGTATGTCAGGATTCTCGGTCATCCCACGGGGCGGCAACTGTTAAAACGCGACCCCTTTATGTTTGACGTCGAGAAAGTGTTTGCCGCCGCGCAGGAACACGGGGTCGTCCTGGAACTCAATGCCAATCCGGAGCGCCTCGACCTCTGCGACCGGCACGTGAAACTGGCGCGCGACCGCGGCATGAAGATCATCATCTCGACCGACGCGCACCATCCCGACCATTTCGATTTCATGCGTTACGGCGTCATGACCGCGCGGCGCGGTTGGATGGAAAAGAAAAGTGTCCTGAACACTTACCCGCCGGAAAAACTGTTGGCCGCGTTGCGTCCCTTGCCCGGCTAAGAATTGGCGGATTCTCTGATAGAATGAGATGTTGCGGGCAACGTGCTGTCCTTGTCGTCTGGCCCCCACAAAATTCTGCAGCCGAGTAACAGGCGTCGCCAATCGGGCCATGGCCCGAAGGAACTTTCACGACACGGGAGAATCATGACCGGAAACAACGTATTGCCCGCCGCCGCGATCTTCGACATGGACGGCGTGCTGATTGACAGCAACCCCTATCACCTTCAGAAGTGGGTCGATCTGCTGACCGAGCACAAAGTCGCGTTTAGTCCCGAAGAACTCCCGAAGCAGATCTTCGGTATCCGTAACGACACCGCGTTCCGATTTTTCTTTGGAAACCAGCTCACCAAGGCACAGAGGCGCCAACTCAGCGAGGAATTGGAGGAGAGATTCCGCAAGGTGTTCCGCCCGCACGCCAAGCCGCTTCCCGGCCTCTCGGCACTCATCGCGGAGTGTCACCAAGCTGGTGTCCCGATGGCGGTGGCGTCTTCGGCGATGTCCAAGAACGTCGAATTCATCGTGGATGCCCTGGGATTCAGGCGGTATTTCGCTTACCTGGTGACAGGCGACGAGGTCACTCATCCCAAACCCGATCCTGAAATCTATCTGAAAGCCGCCCAACACTTGGGCCTGGAGCCCGCGCGCTGTGTCGCCTTCGAGGATTCGTTTGTGGGAGTGGAATCGGCCAAGCGCGCAGGAATGAAATGCGTTGGAATCGCTTCTACATTCCCCGTCGATGAACTGCGGGCGCACACTCAGGCCGATCTCGCGGTCGGAGGTTTCGAGGAATTAAACCTAGCGAGGCTGCGCCAGCTTTTTGAAGGAACCAAAACAGGCGTGTGAACTTTACAGGCCGGCCTTGACCGCTCTCCGTTCCCTCGACACTTACGATCAGGCCGGGGGCGGACCGAAACGCAAAACCACCAGCGTAAGGTCGTCGGCCTGCGGGGCGCCGCCGACAAATTCCTTAATCGCGGCGACAACCTTGTCGCACATCATCTGGCTGCCCAGACTGGCGCACCCTTCCAGAACAGCCTTCAATCGAGTCTCACCGAACAACTCGTGATCAGCGTCCATGGCTTCGGTGACGCCATCGGAGAAAATCAGAACGTGCTCGCCCGGTGCGAGTTGTGTGGAGCTCGCATCGAAGGTTATGCCGGTGAAGAAACCCAGAGGGAAGTTCGAGGAATCAAGACGACTGACCGTGCCGTCGTTCCTGACCACCAGGGGCGTTGCCTGGCCGGCGTTCACAAAAGCGAAATTTCCGCCCGGATCCAGAACGCCGTAGAAAATCGTGGCGAACATTTCCGGCGGAGTCCGCTCGCACAAAAAATCGTTGACGCGGCGAAACAGGTCGGCGGGGTCGGGGTCACCGGCGGCTACGGCGCCGAAGGCTCCCTGAACGGTCGCCGCCAGCACAGCGGCTGGGAGTCCTTTACCCGACACGTCGGCGACGGTGAAACCGAAACGGCCGCCCGGGAGCCGGACCACATCGTAGTAGTCTCCGCCCACGGTTTGGGACGGGATGCTGAGCGCGCGGATTTCAAAGTACTCGCCCTTGGGCAATTCCCGCGGCAGCAAGCCCTGCTGAATGTGGCGCGCCTGAGAGAGATCGTGGCGCATCCGCTCCTGTTCGCGAGTCAGTCGGAAGACGCGGGCGTTCTCGATGACCGTGGCGCCTTCCAGGGCCAGCGTCAACAAAACCTGGCGATCCAAGCCGGTCAACGCCGTGGCGCGCGCGCGGCTGTCCATATAAAGTATGCCGAGCAGTTCCGGCACGGTCTGCTGGATCGTGTCGCCGCTCATTTCCATCATGGGAAGCTTTTGCAGCGGAAGAGCCACCACGCCGCGCCCGCCGCCCCGGACGACTCCGGTTTCATTGGCGGCTCGGCCGGTCATTTCTTCTTCCAGGGTCACTTCCTCGCGGCGGGTCTTCGCCACGCGCTCGACCACTTGCCGCGAATAGTCCGTCAAGGTGGGAGCCAGGTGCAGTCCTCCCCGTCCCCGCGCCAAGCGCAGTTGGAGTTCACCGCCATCATCAATCAGGAACAGCAGGCCGCGCTCGGCATCCGTCAGTTGCACCGCCGAGTCCACCAGCGCGGTCAACACTTCCTCGAGGGCGGCAGCGCGGTTCAGCATCTGGGCCATTTGCAGAAGCAGGCCCAGGTGCTGCAACTGAGGGACGGGGCTCTCGGCTACTTTGCCGATTTCCGCAAGCAGCATGGGCAGCGCCGCCTGCTCGGTGATGAAAAAGAGCTGGTAGGCGTCCGCCACGCCCAGGTTGATTTGATCGCCGCTATTCAGAACCACCGTGGAAACGCGCTCGCCGTTCACGAGCGTTCCGTGGCGGCTGCCGGCGTCCTCGATCTGGTATCCGTCCGAGCCTCGCAGGATGGTGGCGTGATGACGGGAGATGCGGTTATCGAGCAAGACCAGGTCGTTGTCACTCTGGCGACCCAAGGTGAAGGGAGTCTTGGCGATCTCCACTTCCCGCTCGGTGCCGGAGGCATCACGAACGACCAGTCGAGGCAGTCTGGTTTGCATAGGAAACGGTCCGATAGAATTGCGACTCGCCGTCGCAACTTCAGCATTATACAGCCAGACCCGCGATTTTCGCCAACCAAAGCGTCGGCGCCGCCGCTCCCGCGAAGGTGTCAGCCGCGCGATCATCGCGAGAGGCGGAAGACAACCGGCGAATTTGCATTGCAATTTTTGCGAGGGTGGAAGATTATTGCCGCCTTCGATTTGGATAACAAAATGCAATTGTAGAAAGCGGAGGAAAGCGAACGTGGCCAAGAAACCCGTACAAATCGCAGAGCCCAAAGGCAAACTCGGGGTCCTGATCCCCGGCATGGGCGCCGTGGCGACGACTTTCATTGCAGGCGTTGAAGCCATTCGGCGACAGTTGGCGCGCCCCATTGGGTCGTTGACTCAAATGGGCACGATCCGCCTGGGGAAACGCCCGGAAAAGCGCGCACCCGCCATCAAAGACTTTGTCCCGCTCGCCGGCCTGGACGACCTGGTTTTTGGCGGCTGGGATCTCTTCAAAGACAATTGCTATGAAGCCGCAACCCATGCCGGAGTCCTGGAACGCACCTTGCTTGATCAGGTCAAGGATTTCCTTTCCGGGATCCGTCCCATGCCTGCGGTCTTTCAGCAGAAGTTTGTGAAGAAACTCCACGGTGAGAACATCAAGAAGGGCAAGACCAAGATGGACCTCGCCGAGCAGGTTCAGGACGATATCCGGCAATTTCAGAAGACTTCCGGCGCCTCCCGGCTCATCATGATCTGGTGCGGGTCCACAGAAATCTTCCTGAAACCCACTGCCGTCCACCAGTCGCTGGCAGCGTTTGAAAAGGGACTCCGTTCCAACAGCCCCGAAATCGCGCCCAGCATGATCTACGCCTACTCGGCTCTTAAGCTGGGGGTTCCGTTCGCGAATGGCGCTCCCAATCTCACCGCTGACATCCCGGCAATGCTCGAACTCTCTCTCAAGAACCACGCGCCTGTCTGCGGCAAGGACTACAAGACGGGGCAGACATTGCTCAAGACCATCATCGCCCCCGGACTGAAGGCGCGCCTGATTGGCCTGCATGGCTGGTTCTCCACCAACATCCTGGGCAACCGCGACGGCGAAGTGCTGGAAGACCCGGGTTCGTTCCGCACCAAGGAGGAGAGCAAGCTCTCGGTGCTCGAATACATCCTCCAACCGGAACTCTATCCCGAGCTCTACAAAGGCTTCTGCCACAAAGTCAAAATCAACTACTACCCGCCGCGCGGCGACAACAAAGAGGGCTGGGACAACCTCGACATTTTCGGATGGCTCGGGTATCCCATGCAGATCAAAATCGACTTCCTCTGCCGGGATTCGATTCTGGCGGCGCCGCTGGTGCTCGACCTGGTGCTCTTCCTTGACCTTGCCCAGCGTTGCCCGGAGATGGCGCGCAAGGGCATCCAGGAGTGGCTCTCGTTCTACTTCAAAAGTCCGATGTGCGCTCCCCATCTTTATCCCGAGCACGACCTCTTCATCCAGCTCATGAAGCTGAAGAACACGTTGCGGCACTTGCGGGGCGAGGAGCTGATTACTCACCTTGGGCTGGAATACTATGACTGAGCGGCTCTCGCGGAACCTCCGCTCCTAGGCTCAGGACAACACGGGAGGCGGAGAGACCTTGCCAGTCAGACGAACGAATTGAAACCTTCGGTACGAAACATCGCCGCTGCCGGGTGGTATGCCCTTCGCGCCTTGCCACTCGTCGTCGCCGCAATTCTCTTCTTTTCGGCCTGCGGAAAACAAGCGGCTCGACAACCGGCTGCCCTGCCATCCCTGGACCTCGCTGGGTGGCAAGCACAGGTCCACCCCGATTCCCTCACTATCACCGCCCGCCTCGCCGGACAAAACAAGGAAATCATCCTCGCCGGCAGTGGGGGAAGAAGTTTCCAGATCAGCGACCTGATCGAGACCCCAAAGTCAGTCCGCTGGAGGATTCCCGAGTTCGAAATGGATGTTGAATTGACCGCTGTGGAGAACCGGCTGCGCGTGCGGTTCGACACGAAGCGCGAAGGCCAATTCAGGTGGCCGGACAGCGGCGCCGATCCTGCCATGTCTGCCCTGATTTATCCGGATGGAGAAGGCCTTTACCTCCCGCTTGATGATAGCTTCTGGACCTCTCACCTGAAAGACGGCCAATGCCGCAACACTCATGGCGGCCTTTCGATGCCATTCTGGAGTTACCAGGTAAGCGGCGGGACGTTTACCTACCTCGCCGTAAGCGATCTCCAAACTGAGGTATGCGTTTCCGGACGGCAAGGCCGCCTGGCAACATCCGCCGTCCATGACTTCCGAAAACGTGACGGATTTCCGCCCTACGAGATCGAAATCTGGCCCGGTGGCGCTTCCCCGATCAGTCCGGCGCTGGAGTATCGCCAGTGGCTGATCTCCAGAGGCGAGTACGTCACACTGGACCAGAAGATCAGTGAGAACCCCGCGGTCGAGAAGCTCCTGGGCTCCGCGCATGCGTACGTCTATGGCGACGCGAGGACCGTCGAATTCCTCCGGGAGTTGCAGGGGCTAGGTATTGACCGGTTCTGGATCGGGTACGACCGGGATCCTCGCCAGGCCGCTCCCGTCGCCGAAAAAGGGTACATCGCCGCGGCCAAGGCGCTCGGCTATCTCGTCGGGCCTTACGACACCGTTGAAAACATCCAGGACCCCAAGACGGCCGACTCAGTGAGCTCGATCTGGCCTCCGGAACTCTACCCGAGCGGTTGTGTCATTGACCAGCGCGGCGAGATAGTGAAAGGGTTTGCGGGTCGCGGTTGCGAGCTCAGTTCCCAGGCTCTGGAGCTTGCCGAACCCGAGAAGCACTACCTGGCGGACCGGGTCGGCGGCCACGAGCGCACGGGCATCAACAGCTATTTCCTAGATGTGGATGCCTATGGCGAGCTCTTCGATGATTATTCGCCGGCGCATCCCATGATGCCCGCCCAGGACCGCCGCAACCGGCTGAAGCGCATGCGCTATATCAGCAGCGGCCGCAAGCTCGTCCTCGGTTCGGAGGGTGGAGTGGGATGGAGCGCCCCGGTCATCGCCTTCGCCCACGGCATGGAGGCCGTTTCGAACCAACTGCTTTGGCCTGCCATGAAAGACAGGAAGACCTATGGCGGTTGGTGGCCCGCCGAGCGGCCGGCGATCTTCTTCAAACCCGTCGCGGTCAGTCCGGAATTCAAGACGGCCAAATATGACCCGGCGTACCGTTTGCCCCTCTATCAGGCGACGTTTCATGGGTCCGTGATTACTGCGGACCGTTGGGATGTTCCGCTTATGAAAATCCCCGCGCTGGTCGAGACCCGAATGCTGCTCGAACTCCTCTACAATGTGCCTTCCATGTGGAGCCTTGACCGGCGCGAGCTTCGCAAAGATGCCCGTGAGCTTTCCCGCCTTTACCGATTCTTCTCCCCCATCCATCGCCAGTTCGGCCGCGACAGCCTTTCGCACTTTGCCTGGCTCACTTCGGATCGGAAGGTTCAACGCACCATGCTCGGAAACGACCTTGAGCTAACCGCCAATTTCTCAGAGAATTCGTATCAGTCAGTCCCGCCAATGTGCATTGAGGCGCGGTGGCTCATAGAAAATCGAAAAGAAATGTTCTGCGCCGAGCGTTGAATGCCGCTTCTTCGGTGAGGCTCTGGACTTGCTGGGCGCGTAGTGAACCAATGATTCTGTCCTTGTTGAGTGTTCCAATCCAAGGGCGGGAGGTTTATAGGGCAGGTCTGTGCTGCGTTGCTTCAGAAATCGATTCGGACTCCGCCGTTAAAGACACGGCCGTCCAGCGGAGCCCAGGCATCGACTGTCCACCGGCCGTCTGCGCCGACGGTCGGTCGCAGAAGCGGGTCCCATCTGGTTTGGCGAACGCCGGTCAGGTTTTCGGCGTTTAGGAACAGCCGAAAGTGCCCAAACCGCCTTTCCGCCAGGACCCCGAAGATCGCGTAAGGCTCCGACGATGTTCGGAAAGGATCAAACTCCAACCGCTGCCGGCCCGTGTAATAGAACTCCAAGCCAACGCGCGCAACGCCCTCCTTCTCCCACATCCCGACGACCCCGAAACTGTGTCGCGGCGTCAGCGCGATATCAACGCGCTGCCCATTCTCCACCTGGCGGGAACGAACGTAGGTGTACGTGGCCGTTGCGGAGAACGGCTTGTGTTTCAGCGTGGCCAGCAGTTCTACACCTCGATTGGTCAGAGGTTCTTCCAGGTTCGTCAACTCAAAGCGGCCGGACCGCTCGACGTACAAAGGATTGCGGACGCGTGAGGCAAAGAGCGTCACGGTGTACGACCCCGGACCCGCCGTCCGGGTTAAATCCATCGAGAGACTTCGCCCGCGCTCGGCTTTCAGCGCCCGTGGAATCACGAGTCGAGAGAGGCCCGCCGCTTCGGTCTCCTCCGTCAGCGGTGTAGCCGCGAAGAAACCCTGTCCGGCAGAAATGCGGCTGGCCCAGCCACCCGACTTGAGCAGCGCCGACACGCGAGGGCTCAGGAACGTCCCGTATTGACTGTGGAAGTCCGCGCGCCCGCTCGCCGAGAACGCCAACCAGGGCGCGATGTTGAAATCGTCCTGCAGGAAGAGACCCGGCGAGGTGTGGCGGTACGGGAATTGCGGAACGTCGCGGGGTGTATAGGCGTCCCGCTCGACCGCCGCTCCCGCCACCCAGGTGTGCCGCCCTGTCGCCCCGCGGACTGCGACCTCGCCGAAAACCGTCTCGTGGCGGTCTCGCTCGATGACATCCCCGAAGCGGTGATGATGTTGCTGCACGGCGGCCGCGCCACGCACCGTCACGACGTAATGATGATGGATGAGAAACTGGCCGCTCCCGCCGAAGTCGTAGCGCCGGGTTTGAAGAGCTTCAGGGTAGGGGGCGCCGGTTCCCGGCAAAACGGCGCCGAACAACGTGCCGCCCTCGCGATTTTCGTAAGTTACGCCAGCAGTAAGGAACGCCGATCGCCCGCCGCCCCCGTCCCAGAAGAAGCGTGGCCGCGCGATGCCGCGCTCGTATCCGGCAACGTCGGCCCAAACGTCGCCGTCCGTGTCCCTTTGCGTTTGCCAATGCCCGCCACCCAGCAGTGAGGCGCTCCAGTGCGGGGAGAGTGGCGCCGCCGTGAAAAGGACCGCGTCCGTCGCGCCCAGCGTCGAGCGGTTAACCAGCGCATCCAGGGACGGTTTCGGGCCGGGCCGACGGGAGACCAGGTTTACGACTCCACCCATCGCGCCCGCCCCGTAGAGCGCCGAGGCCACTCCCTTGATCACTTCCACCTGGCCGAGGTCCATGGGAGGAATCTGCAGAAGCCCGAGCCCGCCCACTTGCTGCCCGAACAGCGGCAATCCGTCGGCAAGGAACCGCGTATACCGCCCTCTCATCCCCTGGATGCGTACGCTCGCCGCCCCCAGGGATGGCGAGGTGGTTTGTACTCTCATCCCGCCCATTTCGTTCAACATCATCACGATGTCGCCGGGGGTCATCAGCATCTTTTCCTCGATCTCCTCGCGTCCCAGTAACTCCACGCGCACCGGTTCGTCCTGCAACCGTTTGTCCGTCCGGGTCGCGGTCACCGTCACCTCTTCGGTGTCAGCGCGTTGGGACTTTAGCTCCACCAGGACTTGCACCTCCTGGCCCGGCTCCAGCGAAACCTGTGCAACGGCCGGGAAAAAACCCTCCTTGGAGACCTTCACCCCCATCTTCCCCGTTTCGACGATAAGCGTAGCAACTCCGCCTTCATCGGTTATTGCCGAAACCCCGCCGACGCTCACAGTCGCACCACTGACCGGCAGGGACTCGCTCTGCACTTCGACGCGAACCGTCGCCGTCGGATGCGGGTCCTGCCCTGCTGAATCCGCTATAGGGGTACCCAGGAAAACGAGATTAATCAGTATTCCTCGCGCGATCCACATGAAGTGCACCCTATGGCAAGCCCGGACGGAGCTATTT
>Ga0316628_100005176_pt1 | contig 10385 bp, 4 predicted proteins | sample OWC_Aug_M2_C1_D5_FD_207648 | JGI IMG/M metagenome (GOLD analysis project Ga0316628, IMG submission 207648) | Wetland soil microbial communities from Old Woman Creek delta, Ohio, United States - OWC_Aug_M2_C1_D5_C | ecosystem: Environmental > Terrestrial > Soil > Wetlands | place: USA: Ohio... | reverse complement strand
CTTTTTACGCTTTGAGCTCATGGAGCGCCTCCCCGTTCAGTTATTTCAATAATTCAGACGCCTCGACCGGCCTGGGGGTTCCCCATATCCCGGTCAATCCGGAAAATAGCATTGTGTCCCCGATTTAGGTCTCAGTGCCCGCCCACGGCGCGATAGCCCTTTTTACGGAGCTTCAGGCACCAGCGCTTCTCCCAGGCCTCCGCGGAGGCCCGGTCAAAGTACTTGGTATCGGGCGCCAGGTCCGGGCGCAGTCTCAGGCCGTGCTTCCTGACCACGGGGGAGAAGATCGGGCCGCGCTTGTTGCGCTTGCCCTTCTTGTGCTCCTCGAACCGCTCCTCGGCGGTCCTGGAGGTCTGGCCGACGTACACGAATCCCTTGCCGGGATCCCCCTTGAGGCCTTTCGGATCGAGCTCGACGACGTAGACCGTCCAAACCGACGCGTCGCGGTTGACCGTGAAGCCCTCGCCCTTGAGGCACTTAACGGCCATCCTCAGTTCGGCCTTGACCTCGTCCCGGAGCACGAAAGGCCCCGAGGTGAGGTCGTCCCTCAGCCTGACCAAATGCCCCTTCAGCCATTTCGGGCCTTTGCCTTTCCTCAGCGCCTCGAACCTCTTGGCCGGCTCCTCGATCGTGACGCCGACGTAGAGATTAGGCTTGCCGGAGTCGCGGCGCTCGACGATGTCGTCGAGCTCGACGACCAAAACCCAGGACCGGGGCTCACGCAGCCGACCTCGTCGTCTTCGCAGGTTCGGACTCCTCATTAATTCGGAAAATAGTACTGTGTCCCCGAATTCGGCTTCATTTGTTCAGGAGCTTCTTGGCCAGCTCCCGCTGCTCCGCGGTCAGCTCGTCGGGGTGCCGTTCGAGGGCGGCCCTCATGCTGGCCCGGGCCGCCTCGTAGTCCTCCAGCCGGAACAGCACGACGGCCTGGAAGAAGTAGTTGCGGCCGGAAGGATGCAAGCGGCAGCAGGCCGCCATCAGGTCCGCGGCCTGCCGTTCCCGCCCGTTGCCGGCATAGAACACGGCCAATTCGTAGAGGAACTCAGGGTCCTTGAGGACGTCGATGTTGGCGGTCAGGCGGTCATAGGCCGCCAAGGCCTCGGGGACCTTTTTCCGCTTGATGAGGAGCTCGGCGTACTTGATGCGGAGGGAGACGTTCTCGGGCTCGAGCTCCAAGGCCTTTTCGAGCTCCGCCTGGGCGGCTTCGGGGTCCCCCAAGGCCTCGAACGCGTCACCCATCAGGATGCGGGTGAAGGAATTCGAAGGGTCCCGCTCCAGGACCTCGCGGCCGGTCGAGACGACCTGGTCATATCGTTTCGTGATCGAGCAGACCCAGGCGAGCTCGGCGCGGGTCGCGATGTCGTCGGGTGAGCCGGCCAGCGCCTCCCGCAGCGTCCTCTCAACCCTGTCCCATTCCTTTCTTCTTTCGTAGAAGCGCCAGAGCCGGCTATAGACGGCCGGGCCCTTGTCGATGCCGTTGGCCCTTAGGAATCCGGCCAGGGCGGCGTCGACGTCCCGGCTCGGCACGTCCTCCAAGGTCTTGAAGAACTCGGCTGTCTTGAGGTCGAGGGCGACGCCGTCCTTCGGGTCGAGGACGCCCGCGCCGGGCCGCGCGCCCGCGGAGACGTACCCCAGGGACCGGAGCCGGAGGACGTCCTCGGCCGTCATCTCCCGCTTCCCCTGGGATCCGAGCTCCGTATGCGACGAGACGAACGACGCCAGGAGCTCCTTCAGGCGTTTCGCCTCCTCGCCCCGCTCCTCGAAGAGGTTCCGCCTTTCCCCAGGGTCTTGGCGAAGGTCGTAGAGCTCGGGCCGCGGCAGGGAGATGAGCTTGAGGTCCCCGTCCATGAGGCCCGTCAGCGGCGCCCACCCCCAGTCCTCGAAGCCGTATAGGCTCTCCAGGTAGAGCGGACGGGCCTTGGGGACCGCTTTCCCCCAGGGACGCAGGACGGGCGCGAAGCTTCGTCCGTGGACGCCCGGGCCCGCCTCGAGGCCGTAAACGTCGAGGAGGGTCGGCAGGACGTCGGTCAGGCAGACCCTCTCTTCGACGACCTTGTTCCGCGCCAACGCCGTCTCTTGATGGATGATCAAGGGGACGCGGATGTTCTCTTCATAGCAGAAGATCGCGTGCCCCTTTTCGCCGTGCTCGCCGAAGGCCTCGCCGTGGTCGCCGACCGCGACGATGAGGGTCTTGGGTCCCAATCCCAGGCTTCTCAGGCCCTCGAGGACGCGGCCGACGTGATGGTCCATGAACTGCACTTCGCCGAGGTACAGGCGCTTGGGATCGCCGCCGTCCCCCTCGCGCGTGTACTCGGCCGGGGGCCGGTAGGGCTCGTGGGGGTCATAGAAATGGACCCAGGCGAAAAAGCGCTCGTCCTTGTGGGCGGCCAGCCAGGCGAGGAACCGGCTCGAGACGACGTCGGCCGGGACCTCGCTGTTGTAGGAGTTCATGGCCTTGAAGCTGTCGAGCGAATCGTCGTACTCGTCGAAGCCCTGGCTCAGGCCGAACCGGCCCAAGAGCACATAGGAGGCGATGACGGCGTAAGACCTGAAGCCCGCCGTCTTGAACCGCTCGGCCATCGTGGTCTCCGCGGGAGCCAGGGCATAACGACCGTTGTTGCGGACCTGATGGGCCAGGGGAGTTCGGCCGGTGAACAGGGAGGCGTGGGCCGGCAGGGTCAGCGGGACGGGCGTCACGCAATTCTTGAACAGGATTCCGTCGCGCGCCAGCCGGTCCAGGTTGGGCGTGCGGTTCCCCTCTCCTCCGTAGGCCCCCAGGCTGTCGGCCCGGGTGGTGTCGAGCGTGATAACCAAAAGGTTGCCGGTGAAGGGCGCGGCCCGAGGGCCCCGCGGCAAAAGCAGAAGAACGGCCGCCACTCCGGCGGCAAGGGCGAGGGCCGCTCCAGTCTCCCGGATGAGCCAGGCCTTGTTCTTCTTCGACATGACGGCTGCAGTCCTGGTGAGCGCGCTCTCCCTGATTCGGTACTATAACAGAGCCTTCTTCGGCCTTCAACGAGCTGACTGCCTGTACCGGCCGCGCGCTTCGATTTCCGCGCTTACCGGCATTTCAAACGGCGATGGACCTCATCCCTAAAAAATGGACCAAACCAGGGGGCAGGTTAATAGCCGGAAAAATCAGCTTAGGGCTGGCACTATGCTAGGGGGCTGGTCACCTAATTCCGCCTAAATCTGACTAATGTTTAAGGATTGACTTCACCCCCTAGGGTTGTTATCCTCAAACCAGTAAAAATCGGGGGGCCGGCGGTGGCCATCAAGTGTCCTAAATGTCATACTGCGAATCCCGACACCTCTCGGTTTTGTTCGAGTTGTGCAGCGCTGCTTAAGTGGGGAGAGCCGGAATCGCCGTCAATGACGAGAACCGTCATAACATCGGTTCATGGGCTGGCTAGAGGGACGATCATCGTTGGAAAGTATCGGATCCAGGAAGAGATCGGCCGCGGTGGCATGGGGATCGTCTATGAAGCCGAAGACACGACCCTCGAGCGCACGGTCGCCCTGAAGTTTCTCCCCCCTCAATGGACGTCAGACCCCGACGCGAGAATGCGATTCGTCCTCGAGGCCAAGGCCGCTTCAGCCCTGGATCATCCGAATATTTGCACGATCTACGAAATTGGCGAAACCGAGGACGGCCGGATGTTTATCGCTATGGGCTGCTATGAGGGTGAAAGCCTGCGCGATAAACTCAGGCGGGGTCCCGTGAAGGCCGAAGAGGCCCTGAGCATCGCAACCCAGATCGCTCTGGGCATGGAGAGAGCGCACGCAAAAGGCATCATCCACCGAGACCTCAAGCCGGCAAACATCCTGATCACGACGGACGGCGTCGCAAAGATCGTCGATTTCGGGTTGGCCAAGCTGGCCGGCCAGGTGAGGATGACGAAGGAAGGCTCGACGGTCGGCACGGTCGCCTACATGTCACCTGAACAGGCCAGAGGAGAGCCGGTCGACCAACGCACGGACATCTGGTCGCTGGGGGTCGTTCTCTACGAGATGGTCTCCGGACGTCTGCCGTTCAAAGGGGATTATGAGCAGGGCTTGATCCACTCCATTCTAACGACTGAACCAGGACCCCTGGGGAAGACTGTGAAGGGCTTTCCCCAAGGCCTTGTATCAATCGTCCTTAAGGCCCTGGAGAAGAACCCCACTGCCCGTTATCAGAGTATGGGAGAGGTTCTCGAGGACTTGCAGGCGGTCACCGAGGGGCTCAAGCCCCTGAGAGCAAAATCCCGTCTGCGCCGGGGCACAGTCTTCAGGATCAGGAAGGTCTATGCGGGGCTGGGCATCCTAGCGTCAGCCATCGTGTTGCTGATCGCCCTGAACGTGGGAGGATTACGTGAGCGTCTGCTCGGCCAAGCTTTTGGGTCTCGAAGCATCTCGCTTGCGGTGCTTCCGGTGGAGAATCGTTCCGGCGATCCGGCCGAGGAGTTCTTCGCAGACGGCATGACTGGCGAATTGATCTCCGGCCTCGGAAAGATCAAGGCTCTCAGTATCATCTCGCGCACCTCGGTCGTGCTGTATAAAAATGCCAAGAAGCCGCCGGCACAAATCGGAAAAGAACTTGGGGTGAAACGGATCGTCGAAGCCTCGGTGATTCGTTCCGGAGGCCGCGTGTCGATGACGGTCACGCTCGTGGACGCGCGCAAGGGCCGGCTCCTGTGGACGAATAAGTACGAACGAGAGATGACGGACATAGAAGCGCTGCAATCGGAGCTTGTGCGGGCCATAGCAGACGAGATCCGGGTTAAGGTCATGCCGTATGAGGCCGAGCGCTTTAAGACCACGCGCCCAGTGGAACCCGAGGTATACGACTCCGCGCTTCAGGGCAAACTAGTGCTCGACAACGCAACTACCGAGGGAGAAATTCGTCGCGCCATCGAGCTTTTCCAGAAGGCGATCGACAAGGATCCGACCTACGCCCAGGCCTGGGCGGGATTAGGCCAGGGCACTTATATGCTCACCGGCTCAGGGTTCGAGTTTGTCGCCCCCGGGGAAGTGCGCGACAAGGCGATCGCTGCCGTCGAAAAAGCGCTGGAGCTTGACGAAACCCTTGCAGACGCCCACATGGCACGTGCCTTGATCGCCCAGGAGATGGAATGGGATCTGGCGAAGACGCTACGGCACTACGAAAGGGCTCTCGAACTCCGGCCCGGCTACGCTCTCGCCCATACTATGTATGGCCAGTTGCTCGGGACTTTGCTACGCCGTTTTGATGAAGCCCGCCAGCACATTGACCGGGCCCGCGAACTCGATCCGCTCATGACCTGGAACGACATCAACCTGGTCGGGTGGTGGCTGAGTCAGGGGCGGCCCGAACCGGCGTTTAAAGAGGGCGATCAGGCACGCCGGCGGGACCCGAAGAACTGGGTTATCCGCTGGCAAATGGGATTCTCCCAGCTCCTTCTCGGGCAGCCGAATCAGGCAGTGCCCGAGTTCGAGGCGGCTCTCGAGCTCAACACTCCAGAACGGCCTGCGGCTGTTCTTGCTCCGCTCGGCTTGGCCTACGGGTTGGCAAAGCGCCAAGCCGAAGCTCTCAAGATTCTGAGGGAGATGGAGCAGGCGTCAGTGAAACGTTACATATCGCCTTATCTACTCTCCGTGGCTAACTCCGGACTGGGTCGGATGGACGAGGCGTTCCGGCTTCTCGATAGAGCCTTGAACGAGCGGACTCCTTGGCTGGTCAATTGCACGTCATATGCTCCCGAGGATATCGCCCTAAAGCGAGACCCCCGTTGGAAGTCCTTCCTCAGCCGACTCCGGCGGATTGTAAAGCTGCCTCCGGGGGCCCAAGATCCGTACCTGTAGCGCCGGCGGAAGCCGCATTTGAACGCTAATCCTATCGCGTGCTGTAAGTGACCGGTCCTTTGCGGAAACGGTGTCAAGACCTTACCCTGCCCTCCGAGATTGTATCAAGCAGGGTAGAAACTAACACACGCAGCCATGTCACAAAAAGTGCGTAAACCCGCCAAATTCTGACAAATGGTGCATAAAGGAAAACAAGATATTCCCCCCTGGAAATCGGGTTTTTCCCATATGTCCAGGAGGGTAGAGAAGGGGACTCCGGATCCAAAGGTCGGAGGTCCGAATCCTCTCCGGCACGCCACGCCTTCCATCGTCTTTCGGTTTTTAGCTGTCCAAGGCATTAATCATAGACTCTGCTAATTGAGCTATTAAGGGAATTCTTGCCCGCTCTGAGGAGCATATTCCACGAAAAGAGACACGTACCGAGGCCGTGCATATCCTTATAGAATATCCCCTTTTGTTGACACCGGGCTCAGCCAGGCGATATATTTTCAATTAATCGAGCAGGGGAGCATGCCCATGAAGAAGCGACTTGTGACCCTTATGCTGGCGCTCTGTATCCTGGCGGGAGCCGCGAGGGGGGCGGACGACCTGGCGAAGAGCTTCGGCAAGCCGCCGGACTCGGCGCGGCCGTGGGTGTACTGGTTCTGGTTGAACAGCAACATCACCCGCGAGGGGATCACGGCGGACCTGGAGGCCATGAAGCGCGTCGGCATCGGGGGCGTGTTGATCATGGAGGTGGACCAGGGCGCGCCCGTCGGGCCGGCGGAGTTCATGGGCTATCAGTGGAGGGGGCTGTTCAAGCACGCCGTAGCCGAGGCGGCGCGGCTCGGCCTCGAAGTGAACATGAACGACGACGCCGGTTGGAACGGGAGCGGCGGGCCGTGGATCAAGCCGGAGCAGTCGATGCAGAAGGTCGTCTGGACGGAGACCGACCTCGAGGGCCCGCAGCAGTTCGATAGCACGCTCGTCCAGCCCAAGGCCGACCGCGGCTACTACCGGGACATCGCCGTGCTGGCCTTCCCGAAGCCCGGCGACTTCCGTATCGCGGATATCAAGTCGAAAGCGCTCTATGAACGCCGCGAGGCGCCGCCCGCGGCCGAGACGAGGGTCCCGTCCGCGATGACGATCCCGCCCGCCCGTATCATCGAGCTCACCACGCAAATGGGCCAGGACGGGCGCCTGGTCTGGGTGGTCCCGCCCGGGAACTGGACCGTGGTGCGGTTCGGCCACACCGGGACGGGCGTCGAGAACGCCCCCGCGCCGGCGAGCGGCCGGGGCCTCGAGTGCGACAAGCTGAGCAAGGAGGGGATCGAGGCCCAGTTCGCCGGCATGATGGCCAAGCTCATCGCCGACGTCGGCCCCGCCGCGGCCGGCAAGACCCTGGTCTCGACCCACATCGACAGCTGGGAGAACGGCGCCCAGAACTGGACGGCCCGGATGAGGGAGGAATTCAAGACGAGGCGCGGCTATGACCCGCTCGTCTACCTCCCCGCGATCACGGGCCGGGTCGTGGACACTCTCGAGATCTCGGAACGTTTCCTCTGGGACCTGAGGCAGACCGTCAGCGACCTCGTGGTCGAGAACTATGCCGGGCACATGGCGGCGCTCGCCCGGAAGAACGGCCTGCGCCTGTCGATCGAGGCCTACGGCGGGCCGTGCGACGACATCACCTACGGCGGCCGGGCCGACGAACCGATGGGCGAGTTCTGGATCGGCGGCGGCGCGTGGGAGACCCTGAAGCAGATGGCCTCGTCGGCCCACATCTACGGCAAGCCCATCCTGGGCGCCGAGGCCTTCACGGCCAACGACCGCGAGAGATGGCAGCAGCATCCCGCGTCGATCAAGGCGCTCGGCGACCGGGCCTTCTGCGAGGGAGTCAACCGCTTCGTCTTCCACCGCTACGCCATGCAGCCGTGGCTGAAATACCGTCCGGGCATGGCCATGGGGCCGTGGGGCTTGCATTACGAGCGGACCACGACGTGGTGGGAGCTGACGCGGCCGTGGCACGAGTACCTCGCCCGCTGTCAATACCTGCTGAGGCAGGGGACGTTCGTGGCCGACATCCTTTATCTCCAGCCCGAAGCCGCGCCGCAGGAGTACCAGCAGTATGCGCGCCACGGCTATGACTACGACACCTGCGCGCCGGAGGTCCTGCTGACGCGGCTGTCGGTCGAGAACAGACGCCTCGTCCTGCCCGACGGCATGAGCTACAGGGTGCTCGTCCTGCCGGAGACGACCCGCATGACGCCGGAGCTGTTGAGAAAGGTCAGGGAGCTGGCCGCGGCCGGGGCCACGATCATCGGCCCGACCCGGCCGACGAAAGCGCCCGGCCTGACCAATTACCCGAATTGCGACCAGGAAGTGAAGCGGCTGGCCCAGGAACTGTGGGGTCAAGGCAAGGTCGTGACGGGCACGTCCCCGGCGCGGGTTCTCGGGGAGATGGGCGTGGGGCCGGACTTCGCCGCGCCTCCGTTCATCCGCTGGATCCATCGCCGGCTCGGCCCGACGGAGATCTATTTCGTCGCGAGCAACGACCCCCAGCCGAGAGAGGTGACGTGCGCGTTCCGCGTGGCCGGCCCGCGGCCCGAGTTCTGGCGGCCGGAGACGGGCGAGATCGAGCCAGTGCCGGTCTATAGGCAGGACGGCGGCATGACGCGCATCTCCATCCCGTTCGGACCGAGCGGCTCGGTCTTCATCGTGTTCCGGCAAGCCGCCGAGGAGTTCGACCCGGTCGTCAGCGTGTCGCTCGACGGCCGGATGATCGCGCCGGCGCCCGAGATGAAAGCGATAGTCCGCGTCGAAAAGGCCGTCTACGGCGTGCCCGGCGACCGGACGCGCCTGCGCGACGTGCGGGCCAAGCTCCAGGCCATCCTGGACGGCGGCGAATCGAGCTTCCAGGTGTCGCGCCTGGCCGCGGGCGACGACCCGGCCTATGGCGTCGTGAAGACGCTCGAGGCGGAATACATGGTCGAGGGGAAGTCCTTCAAGGTGAGCGGCAAGGACCCGGATACCATCAGCTTCCCGGTCGCGCCGGGCGTCGAGCCCGCGGCCGAGGTCCATTATGGCGAGGACGGCCGGCTGGTCATCGAGGCGCGGGAGGCGGGCCGCTACGAGCTGAAGACCGTGAAGGGGCTGAGCCTGCAAGTCCAGGCGCCGGGCCTGCCGCCGCCGCAAGAGATCGCCGGGCCGTGGAACTTGTACTTCCAGCCGAAGGGAGGCGCGCCGGCCCGGGTGCAGTTGGATGAGCTCGTCTCGTGGAGCGCGTACCATGACCCCGGCGTCAGGCGCTATTCGGGCACGGGGTACTATACGAAGACGATAACCGTGCCGAAGGACATGGTCGGCAAGGACCGGCGGGTCTACCTGGACCTGGGCAAGGTCCAGGTGATGGCGACGGTCAAGGTCAATGACAAGGACCTCGGGGTTCTCTGGAAGCCGCCCTATCGGGTGGACGTCACCGACGCCTTGAAGACAGGGGAGAACCGGCTCGAGATCGGAGTGACGAACCTGTGGATCAACCGGATGATCGGCGACGAGGAGATCCCCGAGGACAGCGACCGGAATCCCAACGGAACGCTCAAGGCCTGGCCGCCGTGGGTCCTGGAAGGGAAGGACAGTCCCACGGGCAGGTTCACGTTCACGAGCTGGCGGCTGTGGAAGAAAGGCGAGGCGCCGGTCGAGTCGGGGCTGATCGGACCGGTGACGCTGAGAGTTACGGCGCTAGTTAAATTGGGGACATGAAAGAGGGGGTCAAACCTACCTTTTACTGCAAAAGGTAGGTTTGACCCCCTCTTCACCTAGCCGCTTATTTGATCCGCTGGGACGGTTCCCGCCGCCCGTCCGCATAGAGCCCGATCACGGAAGTCGCCTTGCCGTCGACCACGACGAACTCAAGCCAGAAATTCTCGTACCCGTCCAGGGCGAAAAGGGTCTCCGACAGGGGGATGAGCCGGTACTTCGGGCCGCTCCGCTGATAGGACAGGACCCCCTTTTCCAGGAAGACCTTGCGGACCCCGTAATCGCCGGGATACAGTTTCAGCTGCTTGGCGGTGGGCGCGGCGGGGTTCAGCTTGGCCTTGGCGACCTGCAGGAGGATCTTCTCAGGCTCCGTCCGCCCGGGGTTCTTTTGGACGGCGAGCTCGTAATTCTTCGCCGCCGACCCCTTGTCCCCCTTGGCCGCATAGATGTCGCCGAGGCTGAGATAGTTTCTCCATGAGTGGGGATAGAGCTTTGCGCTGAGCCCGAGAAGATCGACCGCCTGATCGTAGGACTTGTTCGCCGTTAGCCGGCTGGCGCAATCGGCGAGAAGGCCCTCGGGGACCTGATAATCGAGGAGGCCGCCGAACCTGGCCCTGATCTTTTCGGCGTACGCTTCGATGGCGGGGATGTCGGCGGACATGATAAGGTCGAACGGGAATTGCCAGCCGTCGAAGGTGAACACGAGGCCGTCGTACAAGCTCTTGCCGAGCATCGACATGTGGTCGACGTCGTCGAACCAGACGCTTTTCCAGGTGAGCCCCTTCAGGTCTTTGGCCTTCATCCATTTTTCGAGCTCGGTGAACGTG
>Ga0316628_100005175_pt1 | contig 10387 bp, 6 predicted proteins | sample OWC_Aug_M2_C1_D5_FD_207648 | JGI IMG/M metagenome (GOLD analysis project Ga0316628, IMG submission 207648) | Wetland soil microbial communities from Old Woman Creek delta, Ohio, United States - OWC_Aug_M2_C1_D5_C | ecosystem: Environmental > Terrestrial > Soil > Wetlands | place: USA: Ohio... | reverse complement strand
GCGCCCGCCGCAGCGCGGACAGGTCTCGCGTTCGCCGCCCGAGCCCGAGCAGGTCGCGCACGCCTTGTGTTTGGGGATGCGCAGCTGCTCTTCGCCGCCGAGCGCGGCGACCGAGAACTCGACCTCGAGGTCGTAGCGCAGATCGGCGCCGCGCCGCCCGCGCGCGCCGCGCCGCCCGCCGCCGAAGATGTCGCTGCCGAAGAGCTCGGAGAACAGGTCCCCGAAGCTCGCGAACGGGTCCGCGCCCTGGAACGGATCGCCGTTCCCCGCGCCGAACGCCGCGTGCCCGAAGCGGTCGTACTGCGCGCGCTTCTCCTCGTCGGACAGGACGGCGTACGCCTCGCTCGCCTCCTTGAACTTCGCCTCGGCCTCGGGATTGTCCGGGTTCTTGTCCGGGTGGAACTGGTGGGCGAGCTTGCGGTACGCCTTCTTCAGCTCGTCCGGGCCGACGTCGCGGGAGACGCCGAGAATTTCGTAGTAGTCGCGCTTCATTGGGGCGGCGAGAGGCTATGGCCTCGATCCTCCCGCGCAAGGCTCGAACGGGGCCGGCTAGTCCTCGATGAGCTCTTCGTCGTCGCCGCCCGCCGAGGCCTCCGGCGCGACCGCGGTCCCGCCGTCCATCCGCTCGTACATGGCCTCGGTCATCTTGTAGGCGAGCTGCTGCAGATCCTCGACGGCGTTGCGCAGCTCGTCGGCGTCGTTCGCCTGCAGCGCCTTGCGCGCCCGAGTGAGTGCGCCGTCGACCTCCGCCCGCTCGGTCGACTCGAGATTCTCGCCGTAGAGGCCGAGCGTCTGGTCGACGGAGTAGACGAGGCCCTCGCCGGTGTTGCGCAGCTCGACCATGGCGCGGCGCGCGGCGTCGTCCGAGGCGTGCGTGGCCGCCTCCTTCACGAGCTTGTCGATCTGCTCGGGCGCGAGCCCGCCCGACGCCGAGACCTTGATCTGCTGCACGCGGCCGGTGCCGAGGTCCTTGGCGGAGACGTTCAGGATGCCGTCGGCGTCGATGTCGAAGCTGACCTCGATCTGCGGCACGCCGCGCGGCGCGGGCGGGATGCCGACCAGCTCGAAGCGGCCGAGTGTCTGGTTGTCCGCGGCGAGCTCGCGTTCGCCCTGCAGCACGTGCACGCGCACGAGATTCTGGTTGTCTTCCGTCGTCGAGAAGACCTCGCTCTTGCGCGTCGGCACCGTGGTGTTGCGCGGGATGATCTTGGTCATGATCCCGCCCTGCGTCTCGACGCCGAGCGAGAGCGGAGTCACGTCGAGGAGCAGCACGTCGCTGGCCTCGCCCTTCAACACGCCGCCCTGGATCGCGGCGCCGACGGCGACGACCTCGTCCGGGTTCACGCCGCGGTGCGGCGGCTTGCCGAAGATCTGCTCCACCTTGGCCTGCACCGACGGCATGCGGGTCATGCCGCCGACGAGGATCACGCGGTCGACCTGCTTCGGCTGGAGGCCGGCGTCGGAGAGCGCGGCGCGGCACGGCGGCTCGAGTCTCTCGATCAGCTCGACGACGAGCTCCTCGAGCTTCGCGCGCGTGAGTGTCTCGGAGAGATGCTTCGGGCCCGCGTCGTCCGCGGCGATGAAGGGCAGGTTCACGTCGGTCTCGGTCGCCGACGAGAGCTCCTGCTTCGCGCGCTCGGCCGCTTCCTTCAGGCGCTGCAGCGCCATCGCGTCGCCGCGCAGGTTGCTGCCCGGGTTCTTCTCCTCGAAGCGGGCCGCGAGCCAGTTGAGGACGGCCTGGTCGAAGTCTTCGCCGCCGAGGAACGTGTCGCCGTTCGTCGAGAGCACTTCGAAGACCGAGTCACCGATGCGCAGGATCGAGATGTCGAACGTGCCGCCGCCGAGATCGAAGACCGCGATCGTCTCCTGGCCTTCCTTGTCGAGCCCGTACGCGAGCGCGGCGGCGGTGGGCTCGTTGATGATGCGCAGCACGTTCAGGCCCGCGATGCGGCCGGCGTCCTTCGTCGCCTGTCGCTGCGCGTCGTTGAAGTAGGCCGGGACCGTGATGACCGCCTCGGTGACTTCCTCGCCGAGATAGTCCTGCGCCGTCTCCTTCATGCGCTTCAGGATGAGCGACGAGATCTCCTCGGGGCTGCACTCCTTGCCGCGCAGCTTGACCCAGGCGTCGCCGTTGGGTGACTGGCAGATCTCGAAGGGCGAGATCTCGCGGAAGCGCACGACGTTCTCGTCGTCGAAGCGGCGCCCGATGAGTCGCTTCACCGCGAACACGGTGTTCGCGGGATTGGTGACTGCCTGGCGCTTGGCGATCTGGCCGCAGAGCTTCTCGCCGTCCTGATTGGCGGCGACGATCGACGGCGTCGTGCGGCTGCCTTCGCTGTTCGCGATGACGATGGGCTCGCCGCGCTCGAGGATCGCGACGCAGCTGTTCGTGGTGCCGAGGTCGATGCCGACGACTCTTCCCATGCCTTCCCTCGCGCGTGCCGAAGGAAGGTCGAGTCCGTCGCTAGCCGGGCTCCCCTGCGACCGCGACCATGGCGGGCCGCAGCATTCGATCCTTCAGCATGTAGCCCTTCTGGTAGACCTCGACGACGGTGCCCGGTGCCTGCCCGCTCGACGGGACGCGCCGCACCGCCTCGTGGTTCTGGGGATTGAACTCCTGACCCAGCGCCTGAATCTCCACCACACCGTGTCGAGTCAGGAGCTGCATCAGTGACCGGTAGGTCAGCTCGATCCCCTGCAGAAGGTTGTCACTGTCGCCGCGCTGCTCCTCCTTGCGGCCGTGATCGACGGCTCGTTCGAGGTTATCGACGATGGGCAACAGCTCCTTGACGAGATTCTCGTTGGCGTAGTTGTGCAGGTCCTGCCGTTCCTTGAGGGAGCGGCGGCGGAAATTGTCGAAGTCCGCTCCGAGGCGGAGATAGCGGTCCTTCAGCTCCGCGAGCTCCGCGGACGCGTCCGGGCTCGGCGCCGCCCCCGGCGCCGCCGCGGCGCTCGGCGCGGGAGTCGCTTCGGCGCCGTCCGGCTTCGCGTCGTTCGGCCCGTCGAGCTCGTCCATGAGCTCGCTCGGCAGATCGACCTTCGGTCCTTTGGGCTCGGTCATCGAATCGCCGTCCAGTGAGTGGTGGCTCAGACCAGCGCGGGGGCCAGCTTGCCCGACACGTAGCGCACCATCGGGATGATTCGATCGTAGCGCATGCGAACCGGCCCGATCACGCCGAGTCCGCGCAGCGGAGCGGGGCCGAGCCGCTCCGCGACGACCGCGCAGCGCGCGACCCCGGGGTCGCCGAGCTCCTCGCCGATCGCCACCCGCACGCCGCGCGCGGAGATCACCTTGTCGAGCAGCGCGAGCATGCGCTGCTTCTCCTCGAGCGCGCGCAGGACTTCGCGCAGCCGCTCGCCGTCCGCGAACTCGGGCTGATCGAGGAGACGGCTGCGGTCACCGACGTACAGCTCCGCCGAGGCGGCGCCGAACTCGAGGCCGCGCGCGCCCAGCGTCAGGGTCTCGCGCCAGAGCGCGTCGCGGCGCTGCCGGTCGCCCTCGATCTCCGCGTGCAGCCGCGCGCGCGCTTCCTCGAGAGTGAGTCCAGCGACCAGGCGCGACAGCTCGGCAGACACCCGATCGAGTCGGCGCTGATCCGACTCGCGCTCCTCGAGCAGGCGCGTGCGCACCGTGCCGCCGTCGGAGACGAGCAGCGCAGTGACTCGCTCGCTCGAGACGCGCACGAAGTGGAGCTGCACGAGGCGCGCGCGCTCGCGCTCGAGCGCGAGGCTGAAGCCGAGCTGGCCGGTGACCGCGGTGAGCACGTCGGCGGCGCGCTGCAGCGCGGCGCCCGCCGCGTCGCTCGTGTCCGCGAGCTCGCGCGCGAGTCGCGCGGGCACGGGCTGCTCCGCGAGCGGCTCGCGCTGGAGGTGATCGACCCAGAGCCGGAACGCGGCGTCGGTCGGCACGCGGCCCGCCGAGGTGTGCGGCTGCTCGAGCAGACCGAGCTCCATCAGCTCGGCCATGGCGCCGCGCACCGTCGCCGACGAGAACGGCAGCTCGCCGAGGTCGAGCGCGTCGCGCGAGCCGACCGGCTGGCCCGACTCGACGTAGCCGCGCAGCACCGCGAGCAGCACGTCGCCGAGCCGACCCGGCAGCTCGCCGAGCGCCGAGACCGCGGGCAGCTGCGCAACGCCGCGAGAGCCTTGGTGTTTCACCGCTCGGCGAGGCTAGCCGCGCCCGCGCGAGCGTGTCAACGCCCGACGAGCGCCAGAAACACGTCGTCGGCGAACAGGAGCCCGCGCTCGGTCAGGCGGATGAAGCCGCCCTCATCCGCGATCAGCTCGAGCGCCCGCAGTCGCGCGAGCTCGGGACCGAGGAAGGCTTCCGGCGCCGCGCCCCAGCGGCGCAGATACTCGGCGCGACTCACTCCCTCGGTCCGGCGGAGCCCCAGGTAGAGCGCTTCGCGGCGCGCCTCCGCCGGCGAGATCTCCTCGTCCTCGACCGCGGGCGAAGCGCCGGCGCGCAGCGCCGCGCGCCACTCGGCGAGGCCGCGCGCGTTGCGCAGACGGCGTTCGCCGAGCAGCGTCGCCGCCGAGGGGCCGAGGCCGAGCACGTCGCTGCGCGTCCAGTAGCGCTGGTTGTGGCGCGAGCGGTGACCCGCGCGCGCGTAGCTCGAGATCTCGTAGCGGGGGATCCCCGCCGCGGCGAGTCGCGCGCGCAGGACGCGGCTCATCTCGACGACCGCGTCCTCGTCCGGGAGCTCGAGCCGCCCCGCGCTCGCGGCGCGCGCGAAGGGCGTCCCGGGCTCGAGCGTGAGCGCGTACGCCGAGACGTGCGGCACGCCCAGATCGACCACGCGCTCGACGTCGCGCAGCAGCGCCCCGACGCTCTGCCCCGGCGCGCCGTAGATGAGATCCGCGGAGAGTGACTCGAAGCCCGCCGCGAGACAGGCCTCGAGCCCGCGCAGCGCCTCGGCGGCGCGCTGCGCGCGGCCCAGGCGGCGCAGGACCTCGTCGTCGGTGGACTGCAGCCCGACCGAGAGTCGAGTCACTCCGAGCGCGCGCAGCTCGGGCGCGCGCGCCACCTCGAGCTGGCCGGGGTTGAGCTCGACGGTGATCTCGGCCGCGTCCAGCGCGAGATCCGCGGCGAGCGCCTCGAGCACGCGCGCGAGCGACTTCGCGCGCAGGAGCGACGGCGTGCCGCCGCCGAAGTAGACGCTCGCGACCGGCCGGCCCGCGACCCGCTCGCGCCAGCGGCGCCACTCGAGCAGCAGCGAGTCCACGAGCTCGTCCTCGTCGGACGCCGGGAGTCGCCCCACGCCGACGACGGCGAAGTCGCAGTACGGGCAGACGTGCTCGCAGAACGGCACGTGGACGTACACGCCGAGATCGCGACCGCTTGTCCCTCGACTCACGCCCCGTATCCTATGCGCCCCGCTGGCGGCGGGGGAGGAGCAACGGCGTGCGGCGGATCCCGGTCATCTCTCTCTTCTCGCTACTCTGCGCGTGTGCGCTCGTTCCCGGCGGCGGCGCCGAGCGAGCGCGGAAGGACGGAATGGTGCGGACGACGCTCGACAACGGCCTGAAAGTCATCTTGGTCGAGGATCACTCGGCGCCGGTCGTCGCGCTCAACGTCTGGGTGCGCGTCGGCAGCGCGGACGAGCGCCCCGAGCAGTGGGGCATGGCGCACGTGCACGAGCACATGCTGTTCAAGGGCACGGAGCGCCGCGGCGTGGGCGAGATCGCGGCCACGGTCGAGGGCGCGGGCGGGAACATCAACGCGTTCACGTCGTACGACATGACCGTCTACCACATCACCATGGCGAGCCGCGACGCGCAGGTCGGGGTCGACGTGCTCGCCGACGCGGTCCAGCACTCCACCTTCGACGCGGGCGAGCTCGCGAAGGAGGAGGAGGTCGTGATCGAGGAGATCCGGCGCTCCGACGACACGCCGGACAGCCTGATCTCGAAGGAGCTCTTCGAGACCGCCTACCGCGAGCACCCCTACCGCCGCGAAGTGATCGGTACACAGGAAAGTGTTCGCGCCTTCACGCGCCAGGGGCTGCTCGACTTCTACCACCACTGGTACGTGCCCAACAACATGACCTTCGTCGCCGTCGGCGACTTCCAGTCGGACGCGGTGCTCGAGCAGGTGAAGAAGGCGTTCGCGGACGCGAAGCCGAGCCCGGAGCTCCAGCATCCGCGCGCGGCGGAGCCGCCGCAGACCGCGGCGCGCGCGGCCGTGGTGAAGAGCGACTTCGAGCAGTCACTGCTCGGCGTCGCCTGGAAGATCACCGCCTTCAGCGATCCCGACACGCCGTATCTCGATCTGCTCGCGCTCGTGCTCGGCGGCGGCGACAGCTCGCGGCTGTACCGCGAGGTGAAGGACCGCCAGCAGCTCGTGCACGGGATCAACGCGAGCTCGTACACGCCGCTCGACCCCGGGCTCTTCTTCGTCGACGCGGAGCTCGAGGCCGGGAAGATCGACGCGACCGTCGCGGCGATCTCGGAGCAGGTCCGGCGCATCCGCGACTTCGGCCCGTCCGACGCGGAGCTCGAGCGCGCGCGCGTGAACCTCCTCGCGAGTCAGGTCCACGAGAAGGAGACCATGCAGGGGCAAGCGCAGAAGTACGGCTACTTCGAGCTGCTCGCCGGCGGGCTGGAGGCCGAGCAGAAGTATCTCGACCAGGTCCACCGCGCGACTCACGCCGACCTGCAGCGCGTGGCGCAGAAGTATCTCGTGCCGGAGCAGGCGACCGTGGTCGCGCTGCTCGCGAAGGACGCCGACGGCAGCGTGACCGACGCGCGCCTGCTCTCCGCGCTGCGCCGCGGCTACGGCGGCGAGACCGCGCCGCTCGCGGCGCAGACCCTGCGCGACGACATCCGCGAGTACCGCCTGCCGAACGGCCTGCGCGTGGTGGTGAAGGCGAATCACTCGGTGCCGCTCGTCTCGCTGCGGCTCGCGTTCCACGGCGGCCTGCTCGCGGAGACCGAGAAGACCGAGGGCATCACCTCGTTCGTCTCCGAGATGCTCTCGCGCGGCACGACGGAGCGGAACGCCGCGCAGCTCGCGACCGACGTCGAGAACATCGCGGGCGACCTCTCCGGCTTCGCGGGCCGCAACAGCTTCGGCTTGCAGGCGGACCTCCTGTCCGAGTCACTCGACACCGGGCTCGATCTCTTCGCCGACGTCCTGCTGCATCCGTCGTTCGACAAGGAGGAGATCGAGAAGCTGAAGGTCGAGCGGCGCGCGGCGCTGCGCCGCCGCGAGGACAATCTCGGCACGAAGGCGTTCGAGCTGTTCCAGAAGGAGCTCTACCCGTCGCACCCCTACCGCTTCTCGTCGCTCGGCACGCTCGCGAGCCTGGACCGGCTCGACCGCGCCGCGCTCGCGAGCTACTGGTCCGCGTTCGCTCGGCCGAGCAACGCGGTGCTGGGCGTCGTCGGCGACGTCGACCCCGACCGCTTCGTCGAGTCACTCGCCGCGCGTCTCGGCGAGTGGAAGGACACGGGCCCCGTCGAGCTGCCCGCGCGCGCGACGCCCAGCGCGCCGGCGAAGGCGCGCGAAGCGAGCCTGGTCAAGAAGAAGAACCAGTCGCACATCGTGTACGGCTTCCTCGCGCTCTCGATCGACGATCCGGATCTCGCCGCGCTCGACGTGCTGACCCAGGTGCTCGGCGGCCAGGGCGGCCGCCTGTTCGTCGAGCTGCGCGACCGCCAGAGCCTGGCGTACTCGGTGACCGCGTTCGAGATGGAGGGCGTCGATCCCGGGTCGTTCGCAGTGTACATGGCCGGCGCGCCCACGAAGCTCGACGAGTCACTCGCGGGAATTCGCGGCGAGCTCGGCAAGATCGTGAACGAGCCGATCACCGACGAGGAGCTCGCGCGCGCGAAGGGCTACCTGATCGGGACGCAGGCGGTGTCGCTGCAGCGCTACGGCACGCAGGCCATGCTGCTCTCGCTCGACGAGCTCTACGGGCTGGGAGCCACGCACCACCTCGACTACGCCGATCGGATCTCGGCGGTCAGCGCGGCCGACGTCCAACGCGTCGCCAAGCGAGTCATCCGCCTCGACGCGCCGGTGGTCGCCATCATCAAGTGAGTGGAGCTGGATCGAAGTGAGTCGCCCCGTCCTGCAAGCGAAGCGCGCAGCGAGGCGCAGCCGGGCGTAGGCGGGTAGCCGCGGCCGCCCGCGGCCGGGTCCCGCTAGTAACCCAATGCGGCCCCGTCGCGGCGCGGGTCGGTGGCGCCGAGCCACGCGCCCGACGTCGGGTCGCGCGCGATGAGCTGCACGGCGCCGATCGGGTACCTGCTCGGCTCCACGTCGTATCCCCACTCGCGCAGCTTGTCGAGTACGTCGCGCGGGTGACCGCTCTCGACGATGAGCTGGTCGGGCATCCACTGGTGGTGCACGCGCGGCGCCGAGACGGCCTGCAGCGGATCGAGCTTGAAGTCGACGACGCCGAGCAGGGTCTGCAGCACGGCCGAGATGATCAGGGTGCCCATCGGGCTGCCGACGACGTAGCGCACCTGGCCGTTCTCGAGCGCGATCGTCGGCGTCATGCTCGAGAGCGGGCGCTTCCCCGGGCGGATCGCGTTCGCGGCGCTGCCGAGCGCGTGCCAGGCGTTGGGCAGGGTCGGCGAGATCGAGAAGTCGTCCATCTCGTTGTTCAGCACGATGCCCGTGCCCGGCACGGTGATCAGTGACCCGAACAAGGTGTTCACCGTCTGAGTGAGTGACACCGCGTTGCCCTGCCCGTCGACGATCGAGATCTGCGTCGTGCCGGCGTCCGCCGGCGGCGCGACGAGCGGCGGGCGCGCCTCCGGGATCCACGCCTTCCCCCAGTTCCACGGCGCGCGGCGCCAGAACGGCGGCGCGCGCAGCTCCGCGCTGAGCTCGGCGCCGTACTCCTTCGAGATCAGCTTCTCGGTCGGCACGGTCCAGTAGTCGGGGTCGCCGAGATACACGGCGCGGTCGGCGAACGCGAGCTTCATCGCGCCCGCGACGAGGTTGATCTCCGCGCTCGAGTTCTGCCCGAGCGCGGCGAGATCGTACGGCTCGAGCGCGTTCAGCATCTCGAGCAGGAGCACGCCGCCCGAGCTCGGCGGCGGCATCGAGACGATCTCGAGGCCGCGGTATTTCCCGCGCACGGGCGTGCGCCAGATCGGGTGATAGCTCGCGAGATCGTCGACGGTGAGCGCGCCGCCGCTCGCGTCCGCGATCGCGCGCGCGAGCGGACCGCGCGTGATCACGCTCGGGCCGTGCGCGCCGATCTCCTCGAGCGTCTTCGCGAGCTCGGGCTGCCGCAGCCGCCAGCCGAGCGCGGGCACCTTGCCGTGGTCGAGCTGGATGCGCGCGGTCTCGGGAAAGTTCGCGAGCTTCGGCGCGATCATCTGCAGCATGCGCCGGTGCGCGGGGCCGACCTCGATGCCGTCGCGGCACAGGCGGATCGCCGGCTTCACGAGCTCCTTCCACTCGAGCGAGCCGTACTTCTCGTGCAGCTCCCAGAGTCCCTGCACGAGCGAGGGCACCGCGATCGCGCGCGGGCCGACGGTCGACGCGTCGGGGATCGCCTTGCCGTCGGCGCCGACGTAGTTCGCGGTGCTCGCGCTCGCGGGCGCGGTCTCGCGCGCGTCGAGCGCCGCCGACTCACCCGACTCCGCCATGTACACGACCGCGAACGCGCCGCCGCCGAGACCGGAGCTGTACTGGTGCGCGACCCCCGCGGCGAACGCGGTCGCGATCGCGGCGTCGACCGCGTTTCCGCCGCGCCCGAGGATCTCGCGCCCCGCGTCGGCGGCCGGCCCGACGGACGTCACGACCATGCCGCGGCTGCCCCACGCGGGACCGGGAGTTGCGCCGCGCGCGAAGCCCGCGGCGAACACACACACGACGACGACGAGCACGAGCTTCGGGAGGGATGAACGCATCCGTCCGACCGTATCACGCGTTCGCCGCGGCGTGCTAGCGTGCGCGGCCGTGCGAATCTCGCGGCTCGCGCTCGTGCTCGCGCTCGCGCTCGGTGCATGTCGCGCCGAGCCCGCGGGGCCGATCGCGGTCCTGCGCGTGCGCGGCTTCGGCGAGATCCGCTTCCGTCTGCTCGAGAGACTCGCGCCGAGACACGTCGCGAACTTCGTCTCGCTCGCGAACGCCCACTTCTACGACGGCACCACGTTCCACCGAGTGATTCCGAAGTTCATGATCCAAGGCGGCGATCCGAACTCGAAGGACGCGGACCCCAGCAACGACGGCTTCGGCGGGCCCGGCTACTTCATCGCGCCCGAGTTCAGCGACACGCCGCACGACCCCGGCGTCGTCTCGATGGCGCGCCAGGCCGAGCCGAACACCGCCGGGAGTCAGTTCTTCATCATGACCACCGGCTCCGAGTCGTGGCGCCCGCAGCTCGATCGGCAGTACACCGTTTTCGGTCGGGTGATCGCGGGG
>Ga0316628_100005174_pt1 | contig 10387 bp, 6 predicted proteins | sample OWC_Aug_M2_C1_D5_FD_207648 | JGI IMG/M metagenome (GOLD analysis project Ga0316628, IMG submission 207648) | Wetland soil microbial communities from Old Woman Creek delta, Ohio, United States - OWC_Aug_M2_C1_D5_C | ecosystem: Environmental > Terrestrial > Soil > Wetlands | place: USA: Ohio... | reverse complement strand
CTGCTGCCGAAAAACCCCGTGGCCTTTCACCATTCGGACGACTCGGACTTCCCGGCCATGGATCGAATACCCTGATCGCAGGCATGCTCAACCGCGGCAGGCCGGTGCGATCCGGCGGGTCGCCTCTCAGGTAAGCGGTGATGCTCTCTTCCATTCGAGCCGGGAACTCCGGCACAGGCCCTGCCAGATTTCCACGGTACACTCCGAGCATGATTTCCTTGAACACCGGAAGCGCAACCTTGCCGCCGGTTTCCCTGGATCCGAGAGAGCGGTTGTCGTCGAAGCCGATGCGGACGGCGACGGTGAGTCCCCCGGGGCCGTAGGTGGACCCCACAAAGAGCGCATCCCGGAAGTCACTGGTCGTTCCCGTCTTTCCCATGACCGCGACCGGAAAATCTTGAGAGGCAAGCGCGTGAGCCGTGCCGGTGGGCAGGCGCACGACACCGCGCAGACCTTCCTGAATGAACGAGAGCGCGGACTCGTCGATGGAGACTTGAGACCCGCCGTGTTCCTTCTCCACCGCCACCTCCCCCGAATCGCGGACGATCCTCCGGATCACATACGGCTGGGCGAGGATTCCCGATGCGATGGTGCGGTACGCATTGGCCAGCTCCAGCAAATTCACTTCGGACGCGCCCAGTGCGGTCGTGGCGAACGGCTGCAACGCAGTCCGGACTCCCAGGCTCCGCGACGTCTGCAGGATGCTGCCGATCCCGATTTGCTCCGCGATCCAGATCGCGACGGTGTTCCTGGATTCCGCGAGCGCCTCTCGAAGGGGGATCAAGCCCTTGTATCGGCCATCGTAGTTCGAGATCCATTTCGTCCGTTGTATCCCTCCATCGGGCACGCAGATGGGTTCGTCGGGAACCATGGTGTCAAGAGTGAATAGTCCCTGCCGAAAGGCAGCGAGATAGACAATGGGTTTCATTGCGGAGCCGGGTTGCCGCAAAGACTTCGTGACGCGGTTGAAGTCGTTGTATGAGGCAGAGCGGCCTGCGTAGAATTGACGGCCCCCCGTCTCGGCAAGGACGCTCGCATCGCTGTTTCTCAGGACGACGATGGAGCCCTGAACCAGCCCCTTGGCCCTCGGGTGTCGCTGCTCATAAAGTCCGAGGCCGTGTTCCAGTGCGTCGTTCACAATCTTCTGCACCCGAGCGTCCACCGTCGAGTCGACCCGGATCCGTCCCTCCATAAGGTCTCTGATGCCAAGGTCTGTACCGAGGACATTGAGCTCTTCAAGGACACTGTTAACGACTGCGCCCGCTTTGGGCATTTCGCGCTTGTTCGGAGGGCTCGCCGGAATCGGCCGCTGCCCGGCTCTCTTCGCACTGTCCACGGAAATAAAGCCGTTCGCTGCCATGAGCGCCAGAGTCTGATTTCTCCGGCGCAGGATTCTCTCCGTTTCCCTCGCACTGGGTGCGTAGACACGAGGCGACTTCGGGATGCCTGCCAGCAACGCCGCCTTGTCGGCATCATCTCCGGTGAACGTGGCGAGGGTACGGCCAAAATAGTATTCCGCCGCGGTCGCAAACCCGTACTGGCCGTGTCCCATGTGAATGAAGCTGGCGTATCGGGCCAGGATTTCCTCCTTGGCCCGGCGTTTCGAACCGAAATGCGCCTGCATCTCTTTTTCGACCCACAGGGAGAGCCGGATCTCCTCCAGCTTCCGAACGAACATGTTGGCGCTTCGCGCGCCGATCAGAAAAGAAAGCGCGCGGGGCAAGAGTCCGCCCTGGCCGAGGTGGTTGCGGTTTACTTGAGCCGTCATCTCCTGGAAAGCCGTCAGGTTTTGGAGAAAATAGCCTCGTACGAGCTGTTGGGTGATCGTCGATCCGCCTTGCGGGAAGATCAGCGGACTATTCACCGGATCTTGCCGTCCCAGTCCTGTCAGGCGTGCCGCCAGAGATCCAATCCTGACCTTGCGCAACATCCGGGGAAATACGGAATAGTCGACTCCGCCATGCGTGAAGAAGTTCTTGTCCTCGGTGGCGAGGATCGCATCACGAACGATGGGCGGGATGTCCTCATACTGGACGATCCGCCGGTACTCTCTTGCCAGCTCAATAAGCGGTAGGCCGTTGGCGTCGTAGATGTGGCCGATCGTAGGAAACTCGAAGCGGGTGAAGGGTCCCATGTCAGGCAGGTTGGTTCGATCAAAATAGACGTGATGGAGTCCAATCGCAACGGGGGCGATCGTCATGAATATTGCGCCAATGAAAAGGTAACAGGCACCCATTTTCCAACGCAGGCCGCCAAAGCGGGTGCTTCGGATTCTCCGCACCGGAGGAAGTGAGGCCTGCACCTTCATCCTCATCGCTCCACCCTTTCAGGGTGTTCTCCTTTCCGTTGATGTTTTCTCTTGGCTTCGACGTCTTGATCAGGTCATTCCTGTTTTCCTCGCCCATCAACCGGCAGGCGGACGCATTCTCGGATACTCACACGGTAGTCCTGCCCGCCAGCCTTCGGTATCGGCTTCCGTCCGAAACGCGAGCCGCCGTTTGTCTGATTTTCGGCACGGTGTTTGACCTATGGCAGGAAGGGGAGCCGGAAACCCCGATTTCGCGCCAAAAAAGGGAAGTTGTTTGCACGGGGTTTGCAGTCTGTGCCGCTTTCCCCAGAAAATCCGAAGAGGCATCCGGAATATTTCTGCACTATGATCAGTGTTGACCGATCACGGAGGGATGGTCAGGACAGCCTGTCCGCGCCGCTCGGGGAGCTCGACCGGCTTGCTCACGAATCCTCGCATCCGCCGGCGCCAGCCGCAAGTCAGCAGAATCACCGAACCGGGAGGTGCCATGTCTGCGCCAGGGTGGAAACGGCTGCTTGCCGGTGCGGCGTGGTCTCGTGGAGAGGGGACGTACCCCATTGCAGCCTACTCCGAGTTCCTGCCGCCTCCGAGGTTGGGGCGAAGACCTTACGGCAGCCTGGATCGCCATCTGTTCTCGCGGGACGATCCGTGGGGCTGGCATGTCACGGAGTATGAAGAATTCATCGAATTGCAGCCCGGGATGGAGGCGATTGCCCGGCAGATCATCGACGCTCTTGTCCATCTGGCAGAAGGCCGCCCCGCCGACGGGATATCGAAGAGCATCCTGCAGGGCAACCGCTATTGGCCTCCCGAGCTGGCGGAGAAGGCAGGGGGCCTGCGACATGAGCGCTATGTCACCTTGGCGCCGCTGGCCTTGTCGCGGACCCAGGACGACCAGGGCCGCGTCCGGTGGACTTTCTTCGGCGGCAGCGAGCAGGGGCCGGGAAGGGCATTCTGGAGGAGTTTTTTTGCCGGGCCCGGCGTGGAAGTTTCCGAAGAGGAGGGGATCGGCTTCATCCGGCGGCTTCTGCATGCGGCGTATGGCGTGCCGAAAGAGAAACTCGCCGATCTCCGGGATGCGGGATTCAGGATCCTTCCTCAAGGCGAAGCGGCGTCCCTTCCCTTTGGCGGGGAAGGGCTCCTGCCGGCGTGGACGACGCCTTTCCTATGGGACGGGAATCGATCGCCCGGGCCGGTCAACTACCTGCTCACGTTTCGTCCTTTCGAAGTTCTTCCCGCTCCCGTCCGCCGCGCATATTGCGCGGGAAAACTCCACCTGCTGCCCTTCCCGGGCAGCCTCCTCTTCTGGGGAGTGGAATCTTATATCCGGCTGCAGCGCGAGTTTCCCATGGCCCTGCAGATTCCCCTGTTGCATCTGGTCGCGCGCCACGGCGGTCCCCACGCGCTGCGCGTTCCGCAGTCGGGCTGGCTTCACGGTTCCGGGAAGGTCCACGCGGACGGCGAGGAGCATCATGGGCCCTTTCGGGAAACGTACAAACGGACACACCGCTGGATCCGGGTGCATCGCTACGACGACGAGGTGCTGCTCACGAAAACCGCGCAGAAACTGGTCCATGTCCTCTTCAGCAACCTGCCCGCCGACGTGGGATTATACGACAAGCCGATGGCGCGAAACGTCCAGATATGGACCCAGGATCATCGCCTCCTGCTCGACGGACCGCGTGCCTCGCGGGAAGCGATCGACCGCGCCTTCCATGCCGTCACGGAGGGCGGTCTGTTCGGCTACCGGTTCCAGTTTCCGCCGATGCGAGTCGGCACCCGGGAGGTTTACTGGCATCGCCCGCTGGTCGCCTATCGGTCCCGGGAGACCGGAAATCCTGCCGTGCTTCCCGGCGCTCCGCTGGGATATCTGACGGCGTACCGGGCCGGGAAACCGGACCTGTCGCGGCCGATCGAACTTTGGCCCCGGCTCTTGCGGCGCGAGCTCCACCTGGCCGCCATCGAGCTCTTCCGGCATTCCACCGATGGCCACCCGTATCAGGCGGTCCTGAACGTGAGGAAACTTCTCGATGCCGTTTCCCTGTTCGGCTGGGGAGCGCTTCCGGAAACCTATGCCCGTCAACTGCTGACCGCGGCCAAGGAGGAGACGCTCGAGGGATGGCTGCAGGCCCTCCCGAAGAAAGCCTCGGACAGTCGCCGCGGGCTTTGGCTATCGAACCGGTTGCGCCGCGAGATCGAGCCTCGGGCCGGTTCGGTCGCACCGCATGCCGTGGTGCGTCATCCCGAGTCGCTCACGTTTCAGCGGACGGCGCGAAGATCGTTCGAGGTTGCCTATTGGGACACGATCGCGCGTCTCGCCGCCGGCCGGTTCATCAACAAGGACAATGCGGACTGCGTCAAAGATCCGGCCACGGCGTCTTTGCTCAAGCACCATCATCGCGATCTCGAAGCCCTCGGGGACTATCTTCTTGCCTACTACAAGCGTGTATTATCCGCTCGCGGTCTGGCCGGAAAAGCCGTCGTCGGCGATCTTCCCTTCCGCTGGAGCACCGATTTCGATTTTTCGTGGTCCGATGGGTGGCGGAAGAATCAGGAAGGCCGACCCTGCGAGCGCAACATCGTCTGCGTCGTCCCGGGACGGGACCGTCGCCGCGCCGTGATCATGGCGGATCACTACGATACGGCCTACATGGAAGATTACTACGCGAAGAACCGGGGCGGGCGCGGCGCAAGGATCGCGGCCCCCGGCGCCGACGACAACCACTCCGCGACCGCGGCCCTGATGCTGGCGGCGCCCATCTTCTGCGAGCTGAGCCGGACGGGCCGTCTGGGATGCGACGTCTGGCTTGTCCACCTGACGGGAGAAGAGTTCCCCTCCGACAGCCTGGGTGCGCGGCATCTCTGCCAGCGGCTGGTGGAGGGCACGCTGCGGCTCCGGGTGCCCGAGGGCCGTCATCGGGATCTGTCGGCCGTGCGGATCCAGGGAGTCTACGTCCTCGACATGGTCGCCCACAACAACGACCGGAACCGGGACATCTTCCAGATCGCCCCGGGCACGGGATCCGGAGCAGCCTCTCTTGCCATGCAGGCCCACTTGGCGGCCGAAGCCTGGAACGCATCCGTCGCGGCCTGGAACCGGCGTGCATCCCGGCGCGGGTGCAGGCCGGGACGCCGCAGCCCCGGCGGCGCCGGAATCCCGAAAATCGCCCTGCATCCGCGCCTGCACGGCGAGATCCGCCCCCACTACGACCCGCGGAGCACGCTCTACAACACGGACGGCCAGATCCTTTCCGATGCCGGGGTTCCGGTCGTGCTGTTCATGGAGAACTACGACATCGACCGCGCCGGCTATCACGACAGCAAGGACACCATGGCAAATATCGACTTGGACTATGGCGCGGCCCTGGTCGCCATCGCGATCGAATCCGTGGCGCGTGCCGCGGCTATGAAGCCGCGCCGCGCCGGCTAACGGATCCGCTTCACGTAGATGAGCATATCGTCGCCCTCGTCGAAATAGTCGGACAGTTGGGCGGCAAGGGTGCAGCCGATCTTCAGGTAGAACTCCCGCGTGCCGCCGCAGCTCTCGTGCGAGGAGGTCTCGATCACGAGGAGCCTCCCCCCGCGGCGTCTCACCTCCTCCTCGACGAAGGCGACGATCCGGCGTCCGTACCCCTTCCCCATCCGGTCGGCGCGCGTGGCGAGCCAGTCGAGATCGAAGGTGGCTTTCGTCATCGGGTTCTTTCCGAAGCAGGCGTAGGCGACGACCGTCCCGTCCTCGTCCTCCAGGACGAAAGGATGGTCGTCGTCCTGCCCCGGCCGGGCGAGGACTTCGTCCACCTGCTCCATCGCCGCGTCCACCTCGTGGGGCTTGAACGCGCCGGTCCCCTCGATCAGGCCGCGGACGGCCTCGCGGTCCTTTCCCTCGATCGGGCGGAACTTCGTCATCGCGTATTCATCTCCACCAATCGTCGAAACCATCATACACGGGGAGCCGGATGTCCCGGCGGACGAACCGAGGTCTCGTTCCCGGACTTTATTCATCTAATGAGACAGGTGCGGATGAAGCGTGAAGCCGTCCGGGAAGATGGGTCGCCATGACCGGGAGAAGCGGAAGGCGCGGACGTCATCCCGGTGCATGGCGGAGGGTTGCTGACGGTGGACACCACGCAGGACGGGGTGGAGAGCACGCTCCTCCCGGAACGCGACATCTCCGAAGGGTTCGACCGGCTGATCGCCGCGAAGCGGCTCTTCGGTGCGGAGTTCAACCCCACGATCATCAAGAAGAGTGGCAAAGGAACGCCGTTCCTCTTCCGGAAGCCCCCGAGCCGTCACCGCATGCTCTCCCTCTGGCGGGACCTCTTTTCCCACGGCATTTCCCCGGAAGGGCTGCTCGACGCCCTCGCCGGCGGTTTGCACTGGTACAACCACGCGAACGTCCTCCTCCTGTTCGGGAAGGACCGTCTGATCTACGACTGCCGGATCATGCGGGCGAACGACGCGATCGGCCACCTCACCCTCGCTTTCTACCGGGAGCGGGACCGGGTCGTCCCGTTCCTCCCGTTTCCGACACGACCGGGCCACCGGGTGGTCTACGTTGAGGGGATCACCCTCGCCGCACAGAGCACGGGCTACGCGTCCTTCCTCTTCCGGCGCTACGAACGCCTTTTCCACGACCTGGGTTTTCACCTCTTCGGACTGAACGCCGCCCTCTCCGTGGGGAAGTACTACTGGGCGAAAGAGGGGTTCGACTGCTCGGACCGAGGGCAATTCCGGGAGATGCAGGACCGGCTCTGGGCGCTCGTGCGGACGCTCTCTCTTCCCGTGACGGAGCAGGAGGTGCGGCGGCTCGCGCACATGAGCGACGTTGCCGCGTTTCGACCGGACCTCAAGATCCCCGTCTGGCGTAATGCGGAGGGGTACTACGCATTCGAGCACGACACCGCCCACCACGAGGAGTTCCTCTTCCCCCTCGGCAAGGCGTTTCTCCTATGCGGGAAGCCGTGGGACGGCCGCAAGGCGATCTGAACGGACACGCCGCGGCGGACAGTCCCGGATACCGGTGGGAGTCTCTTTCGGAACTTTGTTTGCATCGAAGCATCTTATTTCTCAGGCTCGACGTGTAAGCGATCGATCATCCGCCCTTCAACCCGAAAAACAGGAGAAAAGGAGGAAAGAATGTACAAGAAAATTCTTGTCCCTCTTGATGGAGGCGAACTGTCGGAACGGGCCATTCAACAGGCGGAGGAGATCGGACAAGCCACAAAGGCGGAAGTCATCCTATTCCAGGTGGTTCAAAATCCGATCCGTTCGGCCCCAATTGCGGCGGGCCAGACGGAAGTCACGAAAGCAACCAAGAACGTGACAGACAAGGCTGGCGCTTATCTTGAGAAGATCGCTTCCCCTTTGAAGGCAAAGGGCATCAAGGTTCGTTGCGACATCGAAATCGGCGAACCAACGACCAGGATTCTCGGCAAAGCTCACAATGAGGACGTGGATCTCATCGTGATGAGCACCCACTACGAGGGCGAAGTCCACAAGCTGGTCACGGGGAGCATCGCGGAGAAGGTGCTGCTCGGGACGAAGCGCCCCGTGTTGCTGGTCAAGCCGGAAAGGGTCGCCATCGCGCACCACGTGGATGAGCAGCAGACGTTCGAAAAGAAGACGGGATAGGCAATTCTGATGGAACGAGGTCATAGGGGGAAGCTGCCCTCGGATGCCGCCCCCCCTCTTTCGGCGCCCTTACGCCCCGACCGGCCCGATCAAGGCTTCTCCTTGCCTTCCCGCAAAGGAAGGGTCCAGATGTCCTGATCTTTCTTGCCGGTCGGGGACGGTTTGGCCCGCGACCGTTCGAGGTTTCTTTCGATCTCCCTGACGGCCGACCGAATTTCCTCCAACTCCGTTACGGCGGACGAGAGTTGCCGGTTGAGCCGGTTGAAGGACCGGGCAATCCAACGGAAATACGCCAGGATCAGAACCGCGAGGAGAATGCCCCAGAATCTCGGATCGAAGGGAAATTGGGAGAAGGCGTTCAACGCCTCCTGCATCCAGGAAACGATCGTTCCCATGGTTTCCATCGCAAACCCCGTACCCGGCACGATGCCGGCCTTCCCGGGTTTCGCCGATTTCCGCAATGCGAACCATCATTCTACCGCAAAACGGTTCGCCGGCCGGGATGTCGGGCGAACCACATCCAATCTGCAACCCGGGAGCGACCAGACAAAAAAGGGGCTGCGGCATTCGCCGTAACCCCGTGAGGGGCCAGCTCAGTTCCGGCTGGCCCGTCTTGGCACGCCTTGGCCGGACGGGTCAAGCCGTACCATAGCTCAGACGCCGGACCACCTGGCATCAATCCGCCGTCGCGCCCTCGTCACTTCTATGGCGGGCCGTTGTAGTAGATCACGACGCTGTCGTCGCCTCCGCCCGCCACGCTCGCCATCGTCGAGAGCTGCTTTTGTGTCGCCGGGTTGCCGCGGACCTCCGCATCGAGGAACGTCAGCGTCCACGTCAGGATGTCGTTGGTCGAGGGAACGTCGAATCCGTGGGTCACGCCTGCGAGTGCCACCAGCTCGCGGGTCCCGGTGAGGCGCGACATGCCGATCTCCGTTTCGATGATCGGAGCGGTCGTGTCCGCCGTCCCGCTGATGCCGAGGAACGTCAGACTGATGCCGTCGAGCCCGTGCTGGTCGCGTCCGAATGCAGGCAGGATCGGCTGCCCGAAATACGGCACGTAGCCGACCGCCGCCTTGATCCGCAGATCGTGGGTGACCTGTTTCCACGACGACCCCAAGTCGAAGTATGAGGTCGTCAGGCCGGCGCCGCCTAACAGCATCATTGTCTCGGCGCCCATGCTCGCACCGAAGCCGCCGATCTGTGTCGTATCGATGTGACCTTGCCATTGCGGATGCGCGAGCACGAGGTCGAGCGACGCGGATATCGAAAGCGGTCGCAGTGCCTGCAGCGCCGTGAAGTTTTCCAAGTGCGACGCCACGGCAATGACGTCGCTGAGGTTGTCGATCTTGAGGTCGGAAAAGCGCAGGTCGCCGTGAAACGGGGCGATGACAACGTAACCGTAACTGGCGAAAACGGACAGCGCCGCAATGTAGTCGCTGGAGAGCGGGCTGCCGCTGTAGCCATGCGAAAACGCGACCACCGGATAACGAGCTGTATTGTCCGCAAATAACGGCGGATCCGATCCGGTCTGCATGTGCGGGACGACCTTGCCGGTCGGCAGCAGATAGTTGTCATAGGGGTTGTCGGCCGTCGTTGGATAGCACGCGAGCACCACGAACGTAACGTTCTGTCCGGCAAACGAACCGTAGAGATTCGAGTCATTCGGCGCGTTCACCGTGGCGATCAGCGTATTCCCCGGGTCCGCCAGCAGATCGGTCACATAACGCGTCGTGCTGTTGTCCCACGGCAAGCCTTCCCAATAGCTCTGCACCACCTGACCGGCACCCACTCGACTGAAATCCTGGACGATGTTGCTGCACGCAACCGCATAGGGACCTGGCAACGGCAAAGGCTGCACGACGACGGTCGGCGCCACGGCGCCCGGCGGATTGCTGCTGCCGCCACCGCCACATCCGGCGAGTGCGAGTGCGATCCCCGACAAGGCCACCAACAGCGTTCTCCGCAAGAACCCGTTCATGACTGAATCTCCTCGACGGCAACCCCGTCGACCAAATTGCCGTCGTCCAATCGATCGACCGTGACCGTTCGCATCGTGGCCTCCTGTTCCGCTCGCCCTTCAACCGGTCGGCGCACGCATTCTCACGCTTACAACATTATGATCCTGCCCGCCCGCTTTCAGAATCGGCTTCCGTCCGAAACGCGAGTCGCCGTTTGTCTGATTCTCGGCTCGGTGTTTGTCCTATGGCAGGAAGGGGAGCGGGTCAACACAACCCTGAAGAAACGCTTCCGGCCGGAAGAGAACGTCGAGGAGGGCAGGAGGGAAACTGTCTGCGCGGGGTTTGCAGTCCGTGCGGTTCTCCGTCAGCGCCGTTCCGGCTCCGGCTCAACAAGCCAGCCGTTGCGGAGATAGAGCAAAATACTGTGGGACACCCATTCCGCAGGCAGTTCGTCCGCGAATGTTACGGCGGCGTCGAGCGTGCTGGAGCG
>Ga0316628_100005173_pt1 | contig 10387 bp, 8 predicted proteins | sample OWC_Aug_M2_C1_D5_FD_207648 | JGI IMG/M metagenome (GOLD analysis project Ga0316628, IMG submission 207648) | Wetland soil microbial communities from Old Woman Creek delta, Ohio, United States - OWC_Aug_M2_C1_D5_C | ecosystem: Environmental > Terrestrial > Soil > Wetlands | place: USA: Ohio... | reverse complement strand
CGCGGGACTGAATGTCATTCTCCACCTGCTCGCGATCAACAAATACGGCTACCATCGTGATGAGCTCTACTTCCTGGACTGCGCCCGCCACCTCGATTTCGGTTATGTCGACCATCCGCCTCTGCTTGACACTCTGCTCGCAGCCGCTCGGTGGCTTCTGGGCGACTCGCTTGTCGCGATTCGCATTCCGGCGGTCCTCGCCTCGACGGCCGTCGTCGTTCTGGTCGCGCTGATGACCCGACAATTCGGCGGCGGACGGTTCGCACAGCTCCTCGCCGGATTGGCCGCCATCCTCGCGCCAGTCTATCTGATCACATCGGCGATGATCAGCGTGGAGGGGCTGAACACGCTCATGTGGACCGTTTGCCTCTATCTGACGCTGCTGATCAGTGTGGCACCGACGCAGAAGCGTTGGCTGCTTCTCGGAGTCGCGTTCGGCGCCGGTCTGCTCGCCAAGTATGCAATCGTTTTTCTCGGCCTCGGGCTGGCTGCCGGCGTCGCGCTTACACCTGCGGCAAAGCTCCTCCGGAGCAAGTGGCCCTGGATTGCTGCCGGACTCGCTTTCCTGATATTTCTTCCGAACCTGATCTGGCAGTGGACGCACGGTTGGCCGTTCATTGAGTATGCGCGCGCAATTCATAGCTCCATGATGGAGTGGATCCCGTTGGGACTCTATCTTATGTCGCAGGTCCTTTTCCTGAATCCGGTCTCCCTGCCGCTCTGGTTCGCAGGCCTGCTCTATCTCCTGGCCGGCCGGGACATGAAGCCGTTCCGCTTGTTCGGTGTGGCGTTCGTCACCATCCTGATTTTGCTGATTGTCATGAAATCCAAGACCTATTACCCAGCCCCGGCGTACACGATACTGCTTGCGGCCGGAGCCACTGGGGCCGAGCGGCTTTTTTCGAGATTCAGGCTGAGATGGCTTCGTCCAGCCAGTATCGCGGCGCTGATTATCGGAGGCCTGCCGGTTCTGCCCTATGCGCTACCGATCCTGCCCGTAGAGCAGTTCCTGGCATATTCCAGGATCGTCCACATCGAGTCCGCCTTCGCCTTCGAAACCGGACGGCGATTGAAGCTGCCCCAATATTTTACGGACATGTTCGGATGGGATAACCAAGCTGAAGTTGTCGCACGGGTTTACCAGAGCTTGCCCCCGCAGGAACGCGCCAAGACCGTCATCTATGCGGAGAACTTCGGAGAGGCGGGCGCGGTTAACCTTCTCGGCAGGAAGTATGGATTGCCTCCCGCTGTAAGCGGTCACTTCAGTTACTACTACTGGGGGCCCGGCCCGGCCGACACCGAGGTTGTCATAACCCTCGGCAGAATGAGGATCGAGCACTTGAAGAAGAACTTCGGGGACGTGAATCTCGCCGCGACGATCACACACCCGTACGCGATCTTCTATGAAAACAATCTCCCGGTATATGTCTGCCGCAGGCCCAAAGCGCCGATTCATCAGCTGTGGCCCGGAACCAGGCACTTTTCGTGATGCGTCCCCTGGCGACCTCTGAAGGTAGTGCCGGCTTGCCCACTCGAGAAAGGATGATCATGGAACCGTTCCGCTATCACGTTTTCATCTGCGATCAACAGAAACCTGAAGGTGTGCCCTGCTGCTCGAGCCGCGGCTCGGCCGGGGTCATGGATGCCTTGCGCCGGGAAATCGCGTCGCAGGGGCTGCTGGACGTCGTGCAAGTGACGACTTGTGGTTCCCTCGGGCTCTGCGAGCACGGCCCGAACATGGTTGTCTATCCGGAAGGCATCTGGTACGGCGGACTCACGCCTGAGGACATTCCGGAACTCGTGCGCGTGCAGTTCGGCGACGGGATCGTGCTCGAGCGCCTGGCACGCACAGAAACCTCCGATCTGAGAGCGGAGATCATAGCGAACCGGGAGAGGCACCGTGCGTCGCTATGCGCCGAAGATGCCGCTGGAATCCTGCCCGACGAGTTGAACCTGGTCATTCGCTCCTTCCAGGAAAGCCGCGTGGTCCTGACAGCGGTTGAAATCGACCTCTTTTCCGCTGTCGGTCCAGGTTCAGGGGCACCTGATGTCGCGCGGAGACTCGGAACCGATCCGCGTGCCACTGAAATGCTCTTGAATGCACTCGCGGCCATGAGACTGCTGGAGAAGGAGAAAGGCGTGTTCCGCAATACCCCGGTGAGCTCACGGTTTCTTGCCGCCGGAGGAAAGGACGATTCTCGTGCCGCTATCATGCACACGGTGGGCTTGTGGGCTCGCTGGTCGACGCTCACGGATTGCGTGCGTGCTGGAACCGCTGTAGCTCACGTGGAGATGGCTCAACGCGGCGAGCAGTGGACCGAGGCATTCATCGCAGCCATGCACAGGAATGCTCGCGAGCGGGCTCCGCATGTCGTGCAGGCGGTCGGCAGCGAAAAGATCGAGCGGATGCTGGACGTGGGTGGCGGTTCCGGGGCTTACTCGATCGCCTTTGCCCGTGTGAATCCGCGTCTGCGGGCGGAGGTCCTCGACCTGCCCGGCGTCTGTGCTATCGCACAACGGCACATCGATGAGGCGGGCCTCACGGGCCGCGTAACAACCCGCGCAGCAGATTTGCGCCAGGGTTCCTTGGGGGAAGGGTACGACCTGGTTCTCGTTTCGGCGATCTGTCACATGCTGAGTCCCGGTGAGAACCTTGATCTTCTGCGGAGATGCCATGCGGCACTGCGCGCAGGTGGCCGTGTGGTCATCCAGGATTTCATTCTGGAAGAGGACAAGACGGCGCCAAAGTCGGCTGCACTGTTCGCGCTCAACATGCTGGTGGGTACCGTCGCGGGCAGTAGCTACAGTGCAGAAGAGTATTCGGCCTGGCTCAGCCAGGCCGGGCTCGGCCAGATGAGCCGTGTGCGTCTGCCCGGCCCTTCCGGCCTCATGATCGGAACGAAGACGATCTCCGATGCGGAGAACAAATAGCTTGGCTACGTAAAGGCCTCCTCTTGCTACAATTTATCCATGCCACCCTTCTGGGAAGGATATGATCCCAAGCGGGTCGTAGATCGTGAGGGGGTAGAGAAGGTTGAGGCACCGATGGCGGAAGATACGCGCCCCGACCAGAGCAAAGATCCTTCACAAGATGCCCAGGAGCCCACAACAAGCCTGCCTGATCGCTATGTAATCAAGGAGCAGGCAAAGGCTCACGTACTTACATGCACGGAAGCGCCAACCCTCGCCGTCCGGCTGGAGCGGGGACACACAGTCACCGCCGCAGCCGCGCACCGAGCGGCGCCGGGAACCATCTATCTCGACGGTGTCGCACAGGCTGAGCCTTTCATCGACGCCGAAAAGCAGGTCTACAATCTCGACCACCATGTCGGGTGCGTCCGGGCTTTCACTCTCGCGACCTGCGAACAGGCCATGGTCATGGTTCGGAAGCGACTCAACCTGCGGGAACGCGACTGGACCGTGTTCGCGAACGAGCCTGACCTGGACACGATCCTGGCAGTCTGGGTGCTGCTAAATCACATCCGGCTCAATGACGAGGACCCGGAAATCCGGAGCAAGGTCATTCCTCTCTTGCGCCTGCAAGGAACGATCGATGCGTTGGGCCTGGAGATGCTGGAAATGAGCGGGCTGCCCGCGGAGGAGCAGCAGTCAATGCTCGCCCGCGTGGAGGATTTGAGAAGGCGGGAGCTCGAACTTAAGAAGGACGGGCGATGGCAGGAAATCGATTTTCTTAAGTACACTGCGGACATCTTGCGCTCCGTCGACGCCATGGTGTATTCGTCGCACGACTTTGAGCGATCACAGGATGTGGATGTGAAGGAGCTGGCCCGCGCCGAGGTTGCGGAGCGCTGGTTGGCCATTGCCTGCGCCTCTGAGGCGGGGATTTACGAGATAGAGCGTCATCTGCGCCGGCTCTATGGCGACCGCCTCGGCATCGTTATTCTGCAAAAGGATCCTCAGACATACACGCTCCGCAAGGTCGACCCTTCCCTCCCGCTGAGCCTCGACAGGGTCTACGACCAGCTGAACCTGCTGGATCAGGCCGCGGGCAGCTTCCGCCCGGAAAACCGATGGGGAGGGTCAGATGAGATAGGCGGCTCTCCGCGCGCCACGGGTACGCGGCTCACGGCAGAAGAGATCGCGGATATCTGCGGAAAGGCATACCGCCGGCCTTCGCATTCCCAACAGGCAGGAGCATTGCTCGAAGCCCTCCTCGCCAGCACCGCGACGGCGGTCTCCGCTGCGATCATGCTTTTCATGCGGGGAACCTGGAAGGCGGAATTTGCCTCAATCGCCGGGATCTTGCAGGATCGAAGCTGGCAGTTCGCCGCAGTCTTCGGGCTATTGAGCCTCGCCTTGCTCCTTTTGAGGGCACGATCGGCACCCCGCCTTTTCGGGTTCAGGCTCCCCTCCGGCATCGACTGGGTGATCCTGCTGCCGTTCGCGCTGCTCTCCAGCCTGGTCGGAGGAGCTCGCTTCCCTGCCGCACTGGCGGGAGGGCCAGGCCAGTTCCTCGGGCTGCCGTGGAATCAGATGTTGCTCGCCCTGGTGCTCGCCGGGGCAGCTGAGCTGTTGTTCCGGGGACTGGTCCAGGGAATAGTCTCCCAGGGCTTCCCGCGTTCCAAGCACCAGGGGAGTTGGCTCCTTTCCTGGCCGGTCGCCTTCCCCGCGGTGCTATACGTTTCCTGGGCGGGCTTCCCGTATACTGGATTTCAGTGGCCGGGGAGTCTATACGTCCTGACCGGCGTTCTTCTTCTCGCAGTGGTCTGCGGTCTGGCGCGGCAGCGCTCCCACAGTCTCTTGCCCCCGCTGCTGCTCCACTGGTCTGCTCTGCTTGTCCCCGTGCTGCCGCACTTCAGCAGGTGATCTGCCGGCAATTCCGCCCGCTTTGGTTCACCGACGACGATCGACATGTGAACACCTGCTGCTCCTGCAAATCCGATCTCGAGCAGCCTGGGTCATGCCGTTCACGCACACATTGCACAGCACGACCGGACAGCCCTGTCGGGAATCTTGCAGATGAGTGGCACGCAGGGCGTCAGCGCAAGTACCTGTAGACCGCTAGCACAATGATCGCGCCCAGGATGGACATGATCCAGTGTGCGTGGTACTGCTTGTTTCTCCAGATGGCCCGCCCTATGCCGGTACCGAGCAGAGAGCCCACCATTCCGATGATGGCCGTAACAACAATACCTCCAGGATCGTTCCCCGGCATGATGAGCTTCGCGACCACTCCTACGATCAGTCCGAAAACCAGCTGCCCAATAAGATGAAACATGATCTTCTCCTCCCCTCTGGGGGTCGATTCTTCCCGTGAACAGCTTCCCCGCAATTACGCCGGGCCGGTCAATAATCCGTTGCAGCCATCTCCACCAGCCCAGGACCAACCGGTTACTGCTGCGCCGCCTCGGGAGCCTTCATTCCGAGGGCATTCATAATCTCAACGGCCTTTTCCTTTACAGTGTTGGCCTTGCCGACGGCATCGACGAGGTTGCCGGCCTGGAAGGCAGCGGATGCCTCCGTCCAGGTCTGTGTGACCGTCGCCAGCGTGGCTTTCGCGGATTCGAATTTCTCTTTATCGAGGCCGGCCGGCAGCTTCCTCGATTTCGAGAGAATTTCCACTCTCTTGGTTATCGCCTCCACCATGCCGGGAAGGCCTCCGCTCATGTCCTGCCAGCTCTTCGTGAGTTCATCCTTTTTGGCGCCTGCAGCGGCAGCCAGATCCTTCACTTTCGCCGCAAGATCCTGGGCGCCGGCGAGTGCCTGCTCATACTCACCTCTCTGGAAACTGTCCTTTGCTGCCGCGAGCGCATCTTCCACGCCCTTCAGCTGATCAGGAACGAACTTGGCGGCCTCGGGTTTCGCCGCGGCAAGTGCGTCCTCGGCGGCCTTGATGGCTGCCTCGGCGGGTGCCTTGGCCGTCGAACAGGCCATCAACGCAAAGCACACGACCAACGCCACGACAACAAACACCGATCGTTTCAACATAATTCCTCCCTTTCCTGGAGTGCTGTTTTCATTAGCAAGACTTCCATTCTATGGCTCTTAAGGAGCGGTCATAAATGCGCACACCTCTCGGCTGAGACAGAAATCTCAAATAAGGCCGCAACTACGGGATGCGAAGCTTCTGTCCAACCTTTATCTGGTCGGGATTGGAGAGAACGTCCTTGTTTGCTTCGAAGATCTGGGTGTAAAGACTTGGGTCACCGTAGTACTTCTCGGCGATCTTGGACAGGGTATCGCCCCTCACCACCTCATGCCATTGTGTGGCGTCCCAGGCGCTCGGACCCGGGCTTGCCGGTTTCGCGTTGTCAGCCATAGGATCATCCTTTCAGATAGGGTTCGCCTATTCTACTCCTGACCACGGCGGTCAAAAGCTTTTTCGTGTTTGCCTGCGCGGACATCCCGGACGAAAGTCGCGGATTTGATGGAGTGCCTCTCCTAAGTCAGGGTGCGGCAGATCAGTGAATCATGCGCACGCCCACAAGGCTACAGCCCACGCAAGAAATGCGACTACGGTAGCCCCTCAATGCTCAGATGAAACGCCGATGGGTGCCGGAGCCTGGGGAGCACCCATCCGGAGGGTCTCCTGAGATACCACTCAGTCTACTTGCGCTCCCGCGCCTGCCTCGCGCCGGTAAGGGCTCTCTTCATCTGTACCTGGGTACGCGGCGCATGCATGCGCAACTGTTCATGATCCGAAGCGCCGCCACACTTTCATTGCTTGATCGCGGCGCATAGTCTTCCGTATCATCTCGCCAGGCAGGATTTCTATTGACGGAGGTTCAAATGCGCTGGTCAGGGCGTCGCGAGAGCACGAACGTAGAAGATCAACGTGGCAGGTTCTCCATGCGCGGTGGAGCCGGCATCGGGTGCGGTGGCTTTCTCGTGGTGTTGGTTCTGGCATGGCTGTTCGGGGCAGATCCACAGCAGTTGCTCAGCCTTCTCGGCGGACTGCAGCAGTCGGTGCCTACCGCCGAGGAACAGACCGCTCCCGCCGGAACGCCGCAGGACGAACTGGGAAAATTCGCCGCCGTGGTCCTCGGAGACACCGAGGCAACCTGGAACAGGATTTTTACGGAAACAGGAGGTCGTTACGAGGAACCCAGGTTGGTCCTTTTTTCGCGGGCCGTCGCTTCGGCTTGCGGGTATGCTTCCTCGGCAGCCGGGCCCTTTTACTGCCCAGAGGACCACAAGCTCTACCTGGACCTGGCATTCTTCGAGGAACTCGACCGCCGTTTCGGCGCTCCTGGGGATTTTGCGCAGGCCTACGTGATCGCACATGAGGTCGGCCACCACGTGCAAAACCTACTTGGCATTTCCGAACGCGTCCACGCCCTCCAGGAGCGTGCCCGCTCTCAAGAGGAAGCCAACGAGCTGTCGGTGCGCCTCGAACTGCAGGCCGACTGCTTCGCCGGCGTGTGGGGCCATACTGCCAATCGGGATCGCCAGCTGCTCTCGCCGGGGGACGTAGAGGAAGGTCTTGCCGCGGCGGCGGCGATCGGCGATGACACCCTGCAGCGGCAGTCGCAAGGGTATGTCACGCCGGAGACCTGGACACATGGTTCTTCGGAAATGCGCGCCCAATGGCTTCGCCGCGGGCTGCAGACGGGTGATCCGAAAGACTGCGACACTTTCCTATCGCGGTAGCCCTCCGCTCGAGCGACCTTGCACCGGTCTCAATCGCATGGTGCTCCTGACTCGGCCCTGCACCCCGCTCGACGCTTGTCTGCAGCGCCGGGTCACTCCCGGCGCTTTACGAGACATGCTGCGCGGGAATAGGATTGAGTTCCCGCGCTCCGTGCACGGATGGATCGGCGGATACGACTCTGCCGGGCCTCGAGGTGCTGGGAGATTCCGGACCACGCCGTCCCTCAGCGGCAGCGCGTGCAATCGATCGGGAATACCTATCCTGCGCTGAGGCCGGGGCCAGAAGCAACACGGACCGGACAGGGCAATGGCAGGATACACATGTTCTGAAAGGACGAAAAAACATGGCCGTCATCCTCGATGGATCCGCTTTAACGCTTGAGAAGATGGTTCAGATCGCAAGATACGGGGAGCGAGTCGAACTCCACCCGCAGGCCTTGGAGCGCATTGAGAGGTGCCGTGGGGTGCTCGAAGAGAAGATCCGCGCGCACGAAATCATGTATGGAATCAACACCGGCATCGGCGAGTTCTCCGAGGTCGTCCTGAACGACGAGCAGGTAAAACAATTCCAGAGATACTTGATCTACAACCACGCCGCCGGCATCGGTGACCCAGTTCCCGTCGAACAGATACGCGGGGCCATCGCCAGCCGGATCAACGTGCACTCGCGCGGCTACTCGGGGTGCCGCCCCGAAATCACTCTCACGCTGGCAGACATGCTGAACAAGGGCGTCACACCGGTTGTGTGCCGAAAGGGATCGGTAGGGGCGAGCGGCGACCTGGCTCCGATGTCCCAGATTGCATTGTTGCTGATGGGAGAGGGGGAGGCATTTTACTGCGGCGAGCGGCTGCCCGGGATGGAAGCGATGAACCGCGCCGGCATTCCGGTTCCCGGGCTCGAGGCGCGCGATGGACTGGCAACCATCAATGGATCAAACCTGCTGACCGCCATGAGCGCCCTTCATCTGTACGACATCGATCGCTGGCTCAAGCAGGCCGAGATTGCCTGTGCCATGACACTCGAGTCGCTTTGCGCCAACCTGAAACCGTATGACATACGCCTGCACCAGCTGCGCGGATTCCCCGGTGCCGTAAGGAGTGCGGCTTCGATCATGAAGTGCATCCGAGGCAGTGACCTGATGGAAGGCAAGGTCAAAACCAAGGTGCAGGATGCCTATTCCATGCGGTCCTCGCCGCAGGTGATCGGAACTGCGCACGACGCCGTCGCCTTTGCGAAAAAACAGGTCGAAACAGAGCTCAATGGCGTGGCCGACAATCCTATCTTCCTCACCGATGCAAAGCTGACGCTGACCGGTGCGAACTTTCAGGGCAGCCCGGTTTCTCTTCCCATGGACATGGTCGGCGCGGCCGTCACAATGGTATGCGTGTTATCTGAACGGCGCCTGAACAGGTTGACCAATCCTGCGCTCAGTGTCGGCCTGCCGGCTTTCCTCACGAAAGGAGCCGGTATGTTTTCCGGCATGATGCTCAGCCAGTACACGGCCGACACACTGATCGTCGAACAACGGATCCTTTCTTCGCCGGCTTCCGTCGCCTCCATCCCGGCCGCTGCCGACCAGGAGGATTTTGTCTCGATGGGAATGAACACTGCCATCAAGAACGACCAGATCCTCGACAATGCTTACGGGATTCTGGGGATTGAGTTCATGGCCGCAGCCCAGGCATTGGATTTTCGCCAGTTCACGCCCGGACGCGGTGTGGCAGCGGCGCGCGCAGTGATCCGGAAGCACGTCGCACACCTTGACGAGGACCGTCCGTTGTACAACGACCACAACACGATGAAGTCACTGGTCAAATCGTATGAGATCCTCGAGGAGGTGGAAAGGACGGTAGGCAGTCTGGAAAAGTGATGCGCAGGAACATCGGCAGGCAACTGGAGAGACGGTTGCCGCTCACCTGCTTGGCATGGCGGCGGTTGCCTGATTGCTTTATCAAATCAACAAAGCTGCCTATTTCATACTTTGCCTGATGACACTGGCGCGACTCAGATACTGGTGGCGGTTGGTGGCGGATGCGAGCAGCTACGGCCGCAAGTCCGCGGGAGTCCGAGTCGGATTGGGATTCAGGGTGCACCCTGGGGTTTCATCTCCGAACCGGGGCCGTATCGGATGATGACCCGGCCTTCGAGCCGGTTCTCCTTGAAACTCGCGCGGATGTCCAGTTTCCTCCCTCCGGCTGTCGCTTCCCAGCCCGAAGTGTCAACGATCTGAAGCTCACGCGCCGCGTGCTCCAGTTGACGCTCGACGTGCTGCCAGGCCGGCGCCTCGAAGAAACCCTCGGTTGGCCATGTCCCGCCAGGCGTCTCGACAGCCAGTTCCACATGCCGGATCGAATCCCTTCCCGCAGTACCCATCATCCCGACCTCCTCATACCCGAGTTGACTGCAATAAGTATGACAAGCGGCCTGCCCCGGGGCAATTGCAGGCGTTCAGGGCAGTCCGCCTCGGGCGGTGAAGTCGAGACCCGAATCGTGGGTGGTTCCGACCCTCTGTCGACAACACTTGCTCCGGCGTCTCACACAACGCGATGGCTCTTTCTCGCGGCGCTTGGTAACCTCCATGTCGCAAGGTGTTATCCGGCTCAGACGGAAGGGGTACGGACCGCTGAAGTTTCGCTTGTCGACATGATAATTTCCACACACAGGTTTTCAGGCATCGCGGTTGTGATCCTCTGCTTCCTAGCTGATGTTGCCGCCGCGCAGGAATCACCCAAGCCCTTGCCTGATCTGGATTCCTTTCTCCAGGCGGTGCGCAAG
>Ga0316628_100005172_pt1 | contig 10388 bp, 11 predicted proteins | sample OWC_Aug_M2_C1_D5_FD_207648 | JGI IMG/M metagenome (GOLD analysis project Ga0316628, IMG submission 207648) | Wetland soil microbial communities from Old Woman Creek delta, Ohio, United States - OWC_Aug_M2_C1_D5_C | ecosystem: Environmental > Terrestrial > Soil > Wetlands | place: USA: Ohio... | reverse complement strand
GATGCTGAAGGCCGCGTCCGGGAGCACGGTATCAGATTTCGTCAGGCTCATGGTCAACGGCGACCTCAGCAAAGCGATAGCCGACAAGGGGAAGGTCGTCGTGCCGCTGAAGAGGATAGAGATCCGGAAGAGCGAGGTGCTAAGCTTCGGAGAGGTGCCCGAGATCAAGGAGGTACCAGAGCAGCAGCCAGCCGAAGAGGCCCCGGTAGCCCCGGAGACGCCGGCACAGCCCGAGGCACAGCCGCCTGCGACAGCCGAGGAGACAGAGGAGCTCTCGGAAGAGGAACTCGCCGAGGAAGCGGGCGAGAAGGAACAATAGAATTATCCGTGTCGCCTATCACCGGGCGAGGAGAGCTCATCCGAATCGCGCATGCATGATGCGAAGAACACCGTGTCGGGGTGGCTCAGCCTGGTGGAGCGTCGGACTCATAGGGACAACTGAAAACGGCCAGATGCTCCCGAGATATCCGGAGGCCGCGAGTTCAAACCTCGCCCCCGACACTCCCAATTCCAATCCAACTGGAAACAATTATTATCCTTCGCCACCTCATGGATTGCCGGGGCCGATAGCATCAGGATAATACTCTACACGGGGAAGGGAGGGGTCGGCAAGACCTCCGTGGCCGCCGCGACCGCTCTCAGGGCTGCGAAGCTCGGCCACAAGACGCTCATAATGAGCACCGACTCCGCACACAGCCTCTCCGATTCGCTGGAGATCCCCCTCAGCGGGGAGATCAAGCGCGTCGCGAAGAACCTCGACGCAATCGAGATCGAGGTGCAGTACGAGATTGAGAGCAAGTGGGCGGAGATACACAACTACGTCTCCGAATTCCTGGAGGCGCAGGGGGTCGAGCCAGTGACGGCGAAGGAGCTGGCAGTGCTCCCCGGATTGGATTTCATGTCGGCGCTCTTCTACATCGACCAGTTCGAGAAGGAGGGAAAGTACGAGGTCGTGGTGGTCGACACCGCGCCGACGGCCGACACAATAAGGATGCTCTCCTACCCCGACATCGCCAACTGGTACATCGACAAGGTATTCGGTGTGATGAGGAACTTCGTGAGGATCGCGAGGGCGACGGTAGGCCGCGTGATGAAGACGCCGCTCCCCCCTGACCAGGTGCTCGATGACATACAGTGGATGAGGGATCGGCTGAGGAACGTCAAGGAGGTCATGACGGACCCGAAGCAGACGTCGGTCAGGCTGGTGATGAACCCTGAGAGGATGGTGATAACGGAGACGATGCGCGCTTACACTTACCTCTCGCTTTTCGGATACACCGTGGAGAGCGTCGTGGTCAACCGGATATTTCCTGAAAAGAGCGGGACCGGATACTTCAGGGAGAAGCTGGAGGAGCAGAGGAAGTACCTCGATGAGATTGATGAGGGTTTCTCGCCGCTCAAGGTGCTGAGGGCGGACCTGTTCAGCAAGGAGATTGTCGGCAGGCAGTCGCTGGAGCTCCTGGCGGACATGCTGTTCGGCGATTCCGACCCGACGACGATCTACAGCACCGAGAGCCCGATGAGGATGTACGAGGAAAAGGGGGAGAAGGTGCTGGCGCTCAGGATACCTTTCGAGATAGACAGGCCTGTAGAATTATATAACCGCAAAGACCTGCTAATCATCGGAATAGGCAGCTACAAGAGGAGCATCTCCCTCCCATACACCTACGCCTCGCTCAAGGTGAAGGGGGCGCAGATGAGGGACGGGTGGCTCAAGATACGTTTCGAGAAGGTGAAAGGAGATGGACGGGAAGGCGGCGGCAAAGAAAGGGGCAGGAAAGGTAAAGGAGCTGGCTGAGCACGTCGAGCGGCTCACGGCGAACATCATAACCGGCGGGACGGCGGACCACCTGTCCAAAGCCGGGAACGAGATGCTCACCGCCATCAACAGGACGGTGGAGGACATGAGCATCCCGGAGGAGACGAAGAAGCACCTCCTCACCGCCGAGAGGGAGGCGTTGCTGGCGGTCAAGGGCATCATCGACGCGGTGATAAAGGAGATCGACAGGGTGGACGGCTCCGGCAAGAAGGCATCCGAGAAGCTGAAGAAGATCAAGATCAAGTGATCCTGCGCCGAATCATTCGTGCCAAGTATCGACTATCTTGTAGAGCCTCTGCTGCAGGGCGTCGACCCTCGTCCCCTTTGGGACGACGGTGATTAGTATCGCCTTGTGGCCGACTCCCGCCACGAACATCTCGTGCTTGTCGGAGGTCAGGCGGATCATCTTCGGCTGGCCTATCCTGAGCCCCGAGTGCGCGGTCACCGCCGCACCCATCATCGTCGCGCACATTATCGTCAATGTCTCCAGAGTAACGCTCCCCGATATGTCCCCCGCCAGAAGCGTACCGTCCCTGCTGATGATCGCCGATGAGACAGCGCCGAACTCTGTCCTCAGCTCCTTCAGAATCATCTGCAGGTCCGCCAAGCTCAGTCTCCTCCTCCCTCGTCGATCCTGAAAACGCACTGTTCGTCGCCCTTGCTGACGCACTGGACCTCCTCGCAGTTCATCCTCTTGTGGGAGTGCCCCTCGTAGATCTTGTTGATTATTCCGCGGAGCATGTGGCAGGTCGGCTTGTCAGAATCCTTCGACTCCAGGGACTCGAATGAGGAGGTTATGTACGCGACGTTGTCCTCGAACTTGACCTCCTCGACCCACCCCTTCGCCTTCAGCAGCTTCGAGCAGGACTCGAAGTATCCCTCCTCGGCCTCCTGCGAGGCTATCCTGGCAATCTCGTCCCCGATTATCATCCCCTCCCGGAAGAAGAGGCCATAGCAGGCGGAGGACATCACGCTCTCGTAGAGCGCCTGTATGTCCTTGGACTCCTTCTGTGACAGCTTGATGAAACGCATGGTCAGTCTCCAGTTTCCAGCTAATTACTGAGGCGTAAATCCCCTTTAAACCTAAATACCTTTTTCGCATGCAATCGCGTCGTGACGTCGACGAACGGCTTCGCCCCTCTGGCCACCGCCCAGTGCCAGCCGACAAGGCAACGCCTCCTGAGAAGTTTATTATCCCCGAGCCTGATTATTGCCCGACCATGCCGAAATTCTCCGACTCCGAGGGCGAGAGGGCGGTCAAGGCCGCTAGGGCGATAGTCGAGGGATACGTCAAGAACGGCGATGCACCGCAGGTCGAGGTCCCCGAGAACTTCAGGAAGAAGGGCGGCGTGTTCGTTACACTCAAGACCTATCCTGGGGACGACCTCCGCGGTTGCATAGGTTACCCCGAACCGATCGCCCCTCTGGAGGATGCATTGGTCGACTCCGCGATAAGCGCGGCGACGAGGGATCCGCGATTCTATCCAGTGCGAGGCGACGAACTGTCGAAGCTCGTCGTGGAGGTCAGCCTGCTGACGCCGCCAGAGCCCATCACCGTCGGCGACAGCAAGGAGCTCCTCGGGAAGGTCGTCATCGGCGAGGATGGGCTGATCGCGGAGAGGGGGCGCTGGAGAGGGCTGCTGCTGCCGCAGGTTCCCGTCGAGCTTGGCTGGGGGGTCGAGGAGTTCCTGATGCAGACTTGCGTCAAAGCAGGGCTCGAGCCTTCAGCGTGGAAGGACCCTAAGACGCGGTTCCTGAAGTTCCAGGCCGAGGTCTTCTCCGAGGAGAGCCCGAACGGCAAGATAAAAAGAGAGATCCTGAGAGGTTGAGATGGACCTGGTAATCGAGGGCAGGGCCCTGCTGGAAGGCGGCCTCGCCGAATGCTGCATAGGGATCGAGGACGGCAGGATCGCGAAGGTAGCGAAGACCATTGGCCGCGCGGACAGGCGGGTCGTATTTCCAGGTTCGACCGTGATGCCGGCCGGTGTCGATCTGCATGTTCATTTCAGAGAGCCTGGCATGACCGGCAAGGAGGACTTCGCGACAGGCTCCACGGCAGCAGCCTGTGGGGGCACCTCGTTCGTCATCGACATGCCGAACACCAAGCCTCCGACGAGGACTCTGTCCGATTTAAAGGAGAAGATATCGCTCGCGTCGAAGAAGAGCTATGTCGACTTCGGGATATCCGCGCTGCTGGGGAGTAAAACGGATGCGAAAAAGATCTCCGAGTTGGCTCTGGCGTTCAAGATATACCTCGGCGAGACGACCGGCGACCTCGGCATCGATGCCGGGGGGTTGCTCAATGCCCTCTCGAATCCTGGGATAAAGAGACCTGTCTTCATCCATGCCGAGCATCTGGATGTGCTTCCGGAAACGCCGGAGAAGTCCCTCGCCGATCACGATCGGAGGAGGTCGGAGGAATCGGAGTTCCAGGCGGCGGCCCTCGTCCTCGACTCCATGCTCAAGGGGCGGGCGATCCATCTGCTCCATGTCACTCAGGCGGAGATATTGCGGCTGGTCGCCAAGCGCGGAGCGACGGCCGAGGTCACCCCGCACCATCTGCTTCTCGACAGCTCCTCCCGCCTCGGAACCTTGGGGAAAATCAACCCTCCCCTCAGATCAAAATCGTCCAGGATGCGCCTCTGGGAGGCGTTCTCCTCCGGTCTGGCCGATACGATGGGCTCCGATCATTCCCCGCACACCGTAGACGAGAAGGAGCAGGAGTTCGACGCGGCGCCCAGCGGGATGCCGGGAGTCGAGACGCTCATTCCGCTCATGCTACAGAAGGTCGCGGAGGGGAAGCTGGATATCGCGGTTCTTTCGAGGTGCTGCTCGACCAGGCCGGCCGAAATCGTCGGCATAAACAAGGGCAGGATAGCGGTCGGGATGGATGCGGACCTGATTGCCGTGGATTTGCGCAGCAGCAGCAAGATATCCGCCGACAGGCTGCACTCGAAGTGCGGCTGGACGCCGTACGAGGGGATGCTCGGCGTGTTCCCGGCGGTGACTTTCATACGCGGCGAGGAGGTCGCCAGGGACGGCGAGTTGTCCGGCGGGAGGGTCGGGAAGTTCCTCGCGCCAGGAGGTGGCGCTGCATGATCATCGACATGTCCGAACTTGACGGGAAGAGCTACACCTGCCTGGAGGGGTGCGCGATGTGCTGCCTCTGCCAGCCGGAGCTCACCAAGGAGGAGGTGGGGATGTTCGAGACCGACCTGTACCTCAAGGGCGGCCTCACAAATGAGCACATCGACGGGCGGAAGAGCGCCATCCAGAACGCGATCAAACTGCAGGGCGGGTGCGGCGCCTGCCATTTCCTGAAGAACAGGCTGTGCACGATACACGAGATCAAGCCGCACTTCTGCAGGCAGTTCCCGGTACACGTCCATCTCCTGAGGAGGGTGCAGCTGAGCGCAAACCTCTCCTGCAGGGGCATCTCGGACGGCGGGCACACCCTGAAGAACTATGCGAAGACGATCCTTGCTGGCATACCCGAGGAGGAACTTGAGAGGGACCTCGCGGCCGTGAGGAAGGTCGTGGGGGAGTTCGACCAGATGTGCCATGAGGCCGGCGTGCACCAGACCCCGGAGAAGATGAGGTCGGTCGCCGCCAAGCTCCTGCCGATGATCGCGAAGGAAGGCGGGGCGGGGAGGCTGCTCGCGTTCGCCGACGGGGAGCCTTCGGTCGGCGGCATGCCGGAGGCGGACATAGTCAAGGCGGTGAGGGCGAAGGAACCGGAGGAGGATCTCGACCAGATCGCCAGGGAATCGAACTACGAGCAGTTCGAGATAGACGACGTGGCGAAGCTGCCCGTTTACGTCGACGAGCGGTTCGGATGGAATCTCATCCGGTCCCGCAACGGCAAGATAAACTGGATAGCCCTGGAGGAGGACGGCTCGCTGCGGCCGCAGAAGAGCTTCGACCCGAAGGAGATAGTCCTGCTGCCGGTCGAGAGGGAGGGGTTGGCCGTTTTCGCCGACTACGCGAGGGTGCTGATATTCAGGGACTCGTTCCTCGGGAGCGTCTACAACGTCTGCAACCAGCACAATTACCAGCACGACCTGATGACGGTGTACCTCGGCGTGCTAGGCACGTCGATGCTCGACCTCTGGTGGAGGGGCTCCCTGCTGGGGAGGGTTCTCAAGATGCCGAAAATTGACCGCTGGCTCGCCCTGGAGGGGGTGAGGGCGTACGACATGGACAGCCTGGATGCGCCGACCATCGGCGCCTTCGTATAGTCGTCACTTTTACAACTATGGTGGCAATTGTTTCAGTTTTCAGGCATAAGGTTTAATACTTTTGCTAATTTAACTGGAAAGCATGAGCGAACAGGTGCAGGTGGCCCAGCTCGACAAGTACGACAGGATAATCCTCCAGATTCTCCAGGGGAACAGCAATACGAGCCTCAAGGAGATAGCGGAGAAGACGGGGCTCTCCTCATCGACGATTCACTACAGAATCAACCGGCTGATCAAGGATAAGATAATCGTCACCTTCACCGCGCAGGTCGACCCAATCAAGGTCGGCAAGGACATACTCGCGGTCTCGTTGGTCAACGGGAAGTATGGCTCCGATGTCTCGAAGAAGCTCGGCGACAAGCTAGCGAAGATCACCGGGGTTTGGGCGGTGTACTACCTGTTGGGGAACATCGACTTCGCCGTGATGCTCAGGGCTTCGACTCGGGAGGAGCTCAAGAACATCATCGACGCGATCATGAGGATTGACGAGGTCGAGAAGAGCAACACCTACCTGGTGCTCGAGCGGATCAAGGAAGACCCGCGCGTCGAGTTCTGACCGAGAAAAGCGGGATAGCCAGCGTCCGAAAAAGTGCTCTAGCAGAACGGCAAAGCTTTAAGTAAGACGCCACTTTATAGGGAACCAGGTGATCTGTTTGCTGAAGCCTTTGGCGGTCTTGAACAAGTCGATAAACCAGCAGGTTATCGTAGAGCTCAAGGCGAAGAGGTCGTACAGAGGCATCCTCGAGGGCTACGACCCGCACATGAACATCGTGTTAAAGAACGCCGAGGAGGTCTTCGAGGGCAACGTGACCCGAAAGGTCGAGTCGACGATAGTCCGCGGGGACAACATCATCTACATTTCACCGTGAGGGGGTAGGTCGTTTTGTCTAAAGGTACGCCTTCGATGGGCAAGCGTTCTGCGAAGAAGACCCACATACGGTGCCGAAGGTGCGGCAAGCATTCATATCATGCCACTAGGGGCGTCTGTGCCAGCTGCGGGTACGGGGCCTCGGCAAAGAGAAGGAGCTACAACTGGGCGAAGGTACATTGAAGCTGGGGGTGTCAGGAAATGCGGCATGTCCCGAAGTTGAAGGAGGCGTGCGGCGTCGTTGGGATATGCACACCTGAGCCGGCCGCCGAGCATCTGTATTTTGGACTGAGGATCATCCAGCACCGCGGGCAGGAGTCCGCCGGGATATCTGTCTACGAGGACGGGAAGCACACCATACTGAAGGGCATGGGGCTCGTCCACCAGGTGATGAGCAAGGAGCAGCTGTCCAAGCTCAAGGGCACCAGGGGGATAGGGCACGTCAGGTATTCCACCTTCGGCGTGTCGGCGCTGCAGAATGTGCAGCCCTTCGTCGTGCAGACGACCAACGGGGAGGTGTCGCTCGGGCACAATGGGGAAATCATAAACGCCGAGGCGATGAGGACCGACCTGAAGAAGAAGGGGTGGGCCTTCATGACCTCGTCCGACTCTGAGATTATCGTGCGGCTCCTGGCCAACGAGCTGAGCATGCACGCGGACCCGGTCAAGTCGATAAAGAACCTGATGGGCATGATACAGGGTTCGTACTCGCTGACGATAATGATAGGCGACAGGGTCTTCGGCGTCCGCGACCCGTACGCCATCCGCCCGCTATGCGTGGGGAAGTTGAACAACGGTTGGGCGGTGGCCTCTGAGAGCGTGGTCTTCGACAACCTCGACGGGGAGTTCGTCAGGGACGTCGAGGGGGGCGAGATAGTCGAGGTCACCTGCGACGGGATGAAATCCTGGAAGGTCCCCTCGCCAAAGGAGAAGGCGCATTGCATGTTCGAATGGGTGTACTTCGCCAGGCCCGATTCCGTCATAGACGGGAGGCAGGTCTTCGAGGTGAGGAAGAACATCGGCAGGAAGCTCGCCAGGGAACACCCGGTCGATGCCGACGTGGTCATACCGATACCCGATTCGGGGAGGGCGCATGCGATAGGCTACTCCGAGGAGTCGCACGTCCCCTACGCGGAAGGGCTGATGAAGAACAGGTACGTGGAAAGGACGTTCATAATGCCCGATCCGAGCGAGAGGGTGATGGGAGTCATGCTCAAGCTGAATCCGATCAAGAAGGAGATCGACAGCAAGAGAGTCGTGCTGTGCGATGACAGCATAATACGCGGGACGACCATGAAGCAGATAGTCCATATTCTAAGGAAGGCCGGTGCAGAGGAGGTGCATGTTAGGATCGGCTCGCCGCCCGTCGTCGCGCCGTGCTACTTAGGGATAGACATGAAGACGAGGCATCAGTTCGTGGCGACCGACCGCACGCCGGAGGAGATCGCAGAGATAATCACTGCCGACAGCGTGGGATACCTCAGCATGGACGGTCTCGTCGAATGCATTGGGCTGGAGGACAGGAACCTCTGCCTCGGGTGCCTGTCCGGGGAGTACCCCATATCCATTGAGGGGGAGCAGGTCAGATTCCAGAAGAAGATAGACAGCTTCTGAAACAGTTTATATACGCTCTCCAGTCTTTCCGCCGTTAGCATCAGCATCGTGGGCCGGTAGATCAGCGGAAGATCGCTCGCTTGGCATGCGAGAGGTCGCGAGTTCAAATCTCGCCCGGTCCACTTCAAGTAATTCGAGCGATGGTTGAATCGATTGGGAGTCATTTACTATCTTTTAACAGAGTGATATCTATGTCGAGAGAGAGGGATATGAAAGTAGTCACGGATCGTGCCGCCTCAGAGCATAAGACCGGAGGCGGGGGTGCTAGACTGCTCTGGACTTCGGCCGGAACCTTCTTTCTAGCTCTGGGCATAGTAGGCATCCCATTACCGATTCTGCCCACTACGCCTTTCCTCTTACTTGCGGCCGCCTGCTATCTCAGAGGATCGGAGAAGATGTACAAGTGGCTTCTAACAAACAGGATGTTCGGACAATATCTCAGCGACTACCGCGAGAAGAGAGGGGTGCCGTGGACAATCAAGATTGTCGCCTTGGTAATCCTCTGGTCGGCCATGGGATTGACTGTTCTTGTCGCTGTCAGCGATGTGATCATCCAGATAATCATAATCGCCATAGCCTTCTTCGTCACCCTGCACATACTGACGATCAAGACCAGGAGCGGGTGAATGTGTTCCAGAAGAAATATCAGCCGTGGCTGAATCGGCATCCGATCGCGTAAAAAGATATTTATTCACGAATTCGCGTATCAAGTTACACTGTTATGAAATACTCACTATTGGTTGAAGCCGCACAGGCGTTGTTATCCGTCGGTGATTTCGAGAAGGCCGCCAGATCTATCTTCGACGCATGCAAGAAGGCCATCGGGGCTGAAGCCGGCTATGTCGCCCTGCTGAGTGAGGACGGTACCGAGAACAAGGTCCTATTCCTCGATCCTGGGCATATGCCCTGCACAGTGGATCCCGCCCTCCCGATGCCGATAAGAGGGCTGCGCGAAAGGGCCTACAGGACCAAACGGGTCGTGTTCGACAACAAATTCAAGGATAGCCGATGGATGGAGTTCATGCCGGCCGGGCATGCTCCCCTCGAGAATGTGATGTTCGCACCCATGATCCTAGAAGGGGAGGCCCTGGGTTTGCTCGGGCTCGCGAACAAGAATGGCGGGTTTACGGAAGAGGATGCGGAGACCGCGAAGGTATTCGCAGACCTCGCGGCGATATCGCTCATGAACAGCTTGACGCTGCAATCCCTGGAGGACAGCGAAGAGCGATTCAGGTCCGTCGCCCAGACCGCCACCGATGCGGTAATAACCGTCGATAGCGACGGCAAAGTGATGTTCTGGAACAACGGCGCAGCGAGGATATTCGGCCACTCATCCGAGGAGATGATGGGGAAGAAGCTCGATGCGATAATGCCGGCAAGATACCAAGGGAGACACGAATCGAGCATGGTGCGGGCGAAGCAGGGAATACACACGATAATTGGGAAGACCGTCGAAGTTGCAGCCAAGAGAAGGGACGGTTTGGAATTCCCCATCGAACTCTCCCTTGCGTGCTGGAGCACGAGGGAGGGGGTCTTCTACACGAGCATCATCAGGGACATCACAGAGAGGAAGCTCGCAGAGGATGCCGTCTTACAGGCGAACAACAGACTCAATCTCCTGAGCCAGATAACCAGGCATGACATGATAAACAACATCACGATCCTCATGGCCTTCGAGAACATGGCGGAGGAGGCGGCGACCGACCCGAGGCAGAGGACGCTCCTGCGCACTATTAAGAAAACAATCCATGATTTGAATAAACAGATAGAATTCACAAGAACCTACCAGGACTTCGGAGTCCAGATGCCTGGCTGGATTGACCTCAACGACGCTTTCAGGAGAGAGATC
>Ga0316628_100005171_pt1 | contig 10388 bp, 11 predicted proteins | sample OWC_Aug_M2_C1_D5_FD_207648 | JGI IMG/M metagenome (GOLD analysis project Ga0316628, IMG submission 207648) | Wetland soil microbial communities from Old Woman Creek delta, Ohio, United States - OWC_Aug_M2_C1_D5_C | ecosystem: Environmental > Terrestrial > Soil > Wetlands | place: USA: Ohio... | reverse complement strand
ATCGCCCGCACGCGCTCGCGAACGAGCGAGACCGACGCCTCGTCGATGACGGGGGTGGTGTCGAGGTCGCGGAGCCAGCGCTCGATCAAAAGGGCTTCCACTTCACGAAGGTCACGGTGGTGCCCGTGCCTACGATCGACTGGAGCGTGAACTCGTCGACGAGCCGCTTGCTGCCCGAGAGCCCCAGGCCGAGCGAGCGCGCCGTGCTGTAGCCGCCGCGCATGGCGCGATCGATGTCCGCGATGCCGGGGCCCTTGTCCCGGAAGGTGACGCGAAGGCCGTTGCGGCGCCCGTCGCTCACGACGTCGATGTCCACCTCGCCCGAGCGCGCGTGGACGAACACGTTGCGCGTCAGCTCCGACGCGGCGGTGGTCACCGCGGCGGTCGCGAAGCTGTCGAAGCCCTGCCCCTGGGCCAGCGCGCGCACCTCGCGCCGCACGAGGACGACGTCGTCCTCGGAGGTGATCTGCATCGCCTTGTGCGACAGAATCGAAATCTTCACGCGACCCTCAGACCGGTCTGAGCTGGTAGCCCAGCAGGGCGAGCCCGTCCTCGACGTCGAGCGCGGCCCGAATGCCGCCCATCGCGTAGCCCATGCGCACCAGGGTCGCGGCCACCTCGGGGCGCATGCCCACGAGCACGGTGACCGCCCCCATCAGCTTCGCCATCTGCCCGGTCTCCGCCAGGACGCGGGCGACGTAGCTGTCGACCATGTCGAGGCCGCTGATGTCGATGAGCAGTCCCCGCGACCCGTGCTTCTCGATCGCGACGAGCAGATCGTTCTGCAGGACGTGGGCGATATCGTCCTCCAGGTCGATGTGGACCGTCACGAGGAGGATGTCGCCGAGGCGCAGGACCGGGATGGTGCCCTTCATCCCCTCAGACCTTGTCTCGGACGCTCTTGCCCACCATCGAGAACGCCAGCTCGAGCCCGTCCGAGAGCTTGGAGAGCGTGTGCATGGTCGAGATGTCGAGGCCGAGCTGGACGATGGTGCGCGCGACCTGGGGGCTGATGCCGGTGAGGATGGTCTTGGCGCCGAGGAGCGCGACGGCCGAGGTGGTCTTGATGAGGTTGTCGGCCACCTTCGTGTCGACGACCGGGACGCCGGCGATGTCGATGATGAGGCACTTGGCCTGCTCCTCCACGATGCGAAGCAGCACGCTCTCCATGATCTGCTGGGCGCGCATGCTGTCGATCGCGCCCACCAGCGGCAAGAGCAGCACGTGGTGGTAGACGCGGATGACCGGCGTGGAGAGCTCGCGTATGGCCGCCTGGTGCCGGCCGAGCGTCTCGAGGTTGGCGGCGATGTACGTGTCGATGGCGAGCGACTCGTCGAAGGAGACGATCTTCATGACGCTCGCGAAGGCGGGGCCGGCCTGGTCCGCCGGCAGATCCTTGTAGAGCATGTCGTGGACGAGCTGCAGGTAGCGCCGGTACGCGCCGATGTACCACTTGGGAGCGAGGCCGATGCGCTCGTGCGCGGTGCCGACGCGGAGGCGGTCCTCGACGTAGTCGAGGTCGCACCTCCCGGAGAAGAGCCCGAGGAAGTAGTCGCTCTGCAGCTTCCGGAGGCGCCGCACGACGGCGTCGTCGCGCAAGATTTCCCGGGTCTCGGGGTGCCCGAGGAGCAGCGCGTAGAACTCCTCCACGACCTTGCTCGTCCACCTTTCGGCGTGCGGCCGGAGGCTCGCGAGGCGGGTCAGATCCTCGTCGGTGAGCTCGAAGAAGGCGCGGCGGCTGCGCAGCTCGTGCTCGTCGAGCTTGAGGATGGACATGTACTTGGCGTGGCTCATCGTAGAGCCCCGCAGGCTACGGCGGCACGGGAGCCTCGGCAACAGTCTCTTGCGCTCTTGCGCTCTTGCGCCGAACGATCGTACGGAGCAAACTCTGGACGCTCGGCATGGAGGGCGCGACCGGTCTATTGGCTCAGTTTGCTCGTCTGGTCGCCCAGACCGCGGGCGGCGACGTGCTGCAGCTCCTCGCGGACGCTGCCGTCGACAACGTCAAGGTCGACGCGGCCGCGGTCGTGCGCGTCGAGGGAGCGACCGCCGTCATCTCTGCGTCCCGCAACCTCCCCGCGGAGGCGCGAGCGTGGACCGGCGACGCTGACGAGATCGACTCCGGCCTCGCGTCCCAGCTGCTCGCGCTCACGGGGACCGACCTCGCCGGCGCCTACGTCCGGCTGCTCATCAGCGACGCGAGGCTCTTCGGCGCGCTCGTGCTCTTCTCGAAGAAGCAGGGCCTCGATCCCAAGCAGGTGCAGCTCACCGACGCCCTGGTGGACCTCGCCGCCACCGCGCTCGGCAAGAGCGCGCGCCTCGCCGAGCTCCAGCAGACCGGCGCCGAGCTGCGGGCCACGCAGCGCGCGCTCGCCCAGGCCGAGAAGCTGCGCGCGCTCGGCGAGATGGCGGCCGGCGTCTCGCACGATCTCAAGAACGTCCTCAACCCGATGTCGATGTACGTCCAGCTCGCCGAGCGCTCGCTCGCGCACGGCAAGGTCGACGACGTCAAGGGCACGCTGCACGACATGCGCGAGACCGTCGCGCGCGGCCTGCAGACGATCGAACGCCTGCGCGACTACGCGCGCCAGTCGCCCGAGTCGGTGGCCGGCGTCATCCACCTCGACGCCATCGGCGACGAGGCCGTCGACGTCGCCAAGCCCCGCCTCTCCGGCCGCAAGAGCAAGGTGCCCCGGATCGAGGTCGTCCCCGGCGGGGCGCCGACCGTGACGGGGAACAAGGCCGAGATCCTCGACGCGGTCGTCAACCTCGTCCTCAACGCCATCGACGCCCTCGCCGACGCGGGGGGCAAGATCAAGATCGTCACTGGCCAGGACGAGCGCGGCGCCTTCCTCCGCGTGGAGGACGACGGCCCGGGGATGTCGCCCGAGATCGAGCGCCGCGTCTTCGAGCCGTTCTTCACGACCAAGGGCGAGGAGGGCACCGGCCTCGGCCTCGCGATGGTCTACGCGTCGATGCAGCGCCACGCCGGCTCGGTCGAGCTCGTCACGGGCCCCGGCAAGGGGACCGCGTTCACGCTCCGCTTCCCTCGGCCTTCTTCAGATCGAAGATGACCTTCGCCGCGCCGTGCGAGCGCTTCGCACGCGCCGCGCTACGGGAAGAAAATCCCGATCGACGCCCCGCGGCCGGCTAGGTTCTTCACGCGGAGCTCGCCGCCGTGGCGCTGCACGCACTCGACCACCGAGCAGAGACCCAGGCCGGTGCCCTTGGCGCCCTTCGTGGTGAAGAACGGCTCGAACATGTGCTCCTGCACGTCGGGCGCGATGCCGGGCCCCTGGTCCTCGACCTCGATCCAGGCGCCGTCGGCCATGGGACTCGTACGAACGGTCACTCGGCCCCCGGGCGGCGTCACGTCGATCGCGTTGAGCACGAGGTTCAGCACCGCCGTCACGAGCTCGCCGCGCCAGCCCACGATGGGCGGGGGATCGGAGAGCTGCTTGTCGATGACGAGCCGCGCCCCGCCGTGGCTCGTCGGCCGGGAGCTCGCGAGCATGCACGCCTCGGTGACGACGCTGTCGAGATCGACGAACGCCGCCTGCACCCCGCTATCCGGCCGGCCGAAATTGCGGATTCGCTCGAGGAGCTGGATCCCGACCTGCAGGTCTTGTCGCATCTGTCCGATGGTCTGGACCACATCGGGCTGGGCGCTACCCGACCGCTCGAGCACCTGCAGCCTGAGGTAGAGGCCGTTGAGGACGTTGCGCATGTCGTGGGCGATCCCCGCGGTGAGCGTCCCGAGCAGGCGGAGCTTCTCGGCGTGGCGGTTCGTCGCCACCGAATAGCCTGCCTTCATGGGGACGTGGCGCGTCGGGTTGGACCATGTGGGGGGCACGGCTTGCGGTTCCATCGACGACCTCCGAGGTCGTTGGAGCATCAGCCGTGCCATCCGTATCCCATCGGTCTGCCGCGCGAGGACCGCGTTTCCACAGGGTCAATTCTCCACCATGTCCCTCAGCGCCTCGCAAATTCCCCTACCATCTTCTCGGGCCGAAGAACCCGGTCGAGGTCCTTCGCAGCCAGGCCGAGCTCGAGCGCGGCCGCGCGCAGCGACTTGTTCTCGCGATGAGCCTTTTGTGCGATTCGTGCGGCCATCTCGTAACCGACCAGCGGGGTCAACGCCGTGACGAGCATGAGCGAGCCGTCGACCTGCGCGCCGACGCGCTCGCGGTCGGGCGTGAGCCCCGTCACGCAGCGCGCGGTGAAGCTCTCCACGGCGTCCGCGAGCAGCCGGATCGACTGCAGCAGGTTGGCGGCGAGCAGGGGCTGGCACGTGTTGAGCTGGAGCTGGCTGAAGAGGCCTCCCGCGGTGATGGCCGCGTGGTTGCCGAGGACCTGCGCGCCGATCATCACCAGGGCCTCGGCCTGCGAGGGGTTCACCTTGCCGGGCATGATCGAGCTGCCGGGCTCGTTCTCCGGGATGCGCAGCTCGGCGAGGCCGCCGCGCGGCCCCGAGACGAGCAGGCGCACGTCGTTCGCGATCTTCATCAGGCTCCCCGCCACCACCGCGAGCGCCGCCGAGGCCTCGACGACCGCGTCGCGCGCGCTGATGGCCTCGAACGGGTTGGTCGCAGGCCGGAAAGGTTTGCCGGTCAGCGCCGAGACGTGGCGCGCGAAGGCTTCGCGGAACCCCGGCGGCGCGTTCAAGCCGGTGCCGACGGCGGTGCCTCCCTGGGGCAGCTCGTAGAGCCGGTCGAGGCTCGCCTCGACGCGCGCGGCCGAGTTCTGCACCTGTTGCGCCCACCCGGAGAACTCCTGGCCGACGGTCATCGGCACCGCGTCCTGCAGGTGCGTGCGCCCGAGCTTGACCACGTCGTCGAACGCCTCGGCGCGGACGAGGAGCGCCCCGTGCAGCCGATTCAGCGCGGGCAGCAGCGAGGCGCTGATCTCGCGAACCGCCGCGAGGTGCAGCGCGGTCGGGAAGGTGTCGTTGGTCGACTGGCCCAGGTTCACGTGGTCGTTCGGGTGCACCGGCCCCGGAGTGCCGAGCGGGTGTCCGAGCAGCACGTTGGCGCGGTGGGCGATCACCTCGTTGACGTTCATGTGCGTCTGCGTGCCCGAGCCCGACTGCCAGACCAGCAGCGGGAAGTGCTCGCTCAGGCGCCCCGCGGCGACCTCCTCGGCCGCGGCGACGATCGCGTCGGCGAGCTCCGCGGGGAGCGCGCCGAGCTCGAGGTTCGCGACGGCCGCAGCCTTCTTCTGCAGCCCGAACGCGCGAATGAGCTCTTCGGGAGCTCGCTGCGTGCCGATCGGGAAGTTGCGGCGCGCACGTTCCGTCTGCGCGCCCCAATACCGGTCGGACGGGACCACGATGCTGCCGATGCTGTCCTTCTCCTCGCGGTAGCCGAGAGGGCGTGGCGTCCAGCCGCCGGCGAACTCGGGCGTGTCGCTCGCGGGAAACGACTCCCACGACGCCTCCTCGACGAGGTCGCGCGTGCCGTCGCCGAAGTGGCTGTCGCCTGGGTTCACGTCACCGGGCCGGGGTCCGTCGATGGGCTTTTCCATGGTGCTTTTCGCAGCCTCTGCCGTCGGTATGTGCCGTCGCGCTTCGATTGTCACGTCACGCTCGCAGCAAGTCGTGTGCCTTTGGAGACGACGCGCGCGGCACGTCGAATGCAGCGCTCGTGCGTATGCAAGACGTGTCGGACGTTCGTGTGCGCGAGGTGATGGAGAGGCTCGTGCTCTGGGTGCTCGTCGACCAGACCGTGGCCGAGGCCGCCGCGCTCTTCGCCGACGAGTCGATCGGCGGCGCGCCCGTGTGCGATCCCCACGGCCGCGTCGTGGGGATACTCACCAAGACCGACGTCGCCGAGTGCGTCGCCGCGCACGACACCGAGCGCGTCGTCGGGGACGTGATGAACCCCGAGGTCATCTCGGTCAACGCCTCCGACCGCCTCGACCGTGCCGTCGCCGTGATGGCGTTCGAGGGCGTGCACCGGCTCATCGTCCTCGACGACGCGCACCGCCTCGTCGGCATCGTCACGCCCATGGACGTGCTGCGCGAGCTCGCCGGCTTCGGCCGCCGCGCGACCCGCCCTCGGATCGCGGCTCCGCCGCCGCGCTGAGGGATGTGGGCTTCGGCGCCCCCGAGACGACTCGAACGTCCGACCAACGCTTTAGGAAAGCGCTGCTCTATCCAACTGAGCTACGGGGGCAGGTGCTCGCAGAACGAGCGACTCTTACCAGGACGCGCACGGCCCGGCCAGCTTGACACGGCCGTCCCGTCCGAGCCTTCCGGCCCTTCCTGTGGAGTGCGAGGGTATCGTGGGCAAGTACACGAAATGACGGCGTGGAAACGTGCGCCGGCTGTGGAGAAGCTGGGCGCAGTCGTGTGTATGATGCAAGGCAGCATGGCCACCCCGAGACTCGTCCTTTACACCTACTGGCGCTCCTCCTCCTCGCACCGCGTGCGCATCGCCCTCGGCTACAAGGGCCTCCAGTACGAGAGCGTGGCCGTCAATCTGCTGGCGGGCGAGCAGTCGGCGGACGCCCACGTCGCGCGGGCGGCCCACGGCTACGTCCCCGCGCTCGAGATCGACGGGCCGCGAGGGCCGGAGGTGTTCGTCGAGTCCGTCGCGATCGTCGAGCTGCTCGAGGAGCTCTACCCCGCTCCGCCGCTCTACCCGAGCTCGCCCTTCGAGCGGGCGCGAGTGCGCGCCATGGTCGAGACGATCAACGCCGGCGTGCAGCCGCTGCAGAACCTCGGCGTGCTGCGCCGCCACTCCGAAGATCAGGACGAGCGCGCCGCCTGGGGCCGCCACTTCAACGAGCGCGGCCTCGGCGTCTTCGAACGGATGATGGAACGGAACGAGGCGCGCGGCGTGCGCGGCCGCTTCGCCTACGGCGACGCGTTCAGCGCGGCCGACGCGTACCTCGTCCCGCAGGTCGCGGCCGCCCGCCGCTTCGGCGTCGACGTCTCGCGCTTCCCACGGGTGAGCGCGGCCGTCCTCGCCTCCGCGGAGCTGCCGTTCGTCCTCGCCGCCGCGCCCGAAGCCCAGGCCGACGCGGCCAAGTGACGGCGACGGCGATGTCGCGCCGCGCCCGGACGCTCACCACGCTGGCGTGGATCGCGGCGGGGCTCTCGCTCCTCGCGTACGCGGCCGTCTTCTGGCACGCCTTGCGCCTCGCGCTCCTCCCGCGCGTCCACGTCGACGGCACCGCCGTGCCCTCCGGCGTCGCGTCCGACGGCGCGGGCGGCGCGGTCGTCGCGTTCACGGCGACGGGCACGACCGACCTCGGCTGCGGCGAGCCCGTCTCCGACCGCGGCCTGGTGCTCGTCCGCTTCGACTCGAAGGGCAAGTGCGCCTGGAAGAAGCCCGTCCGCGGGGCCGCGGCGGCCGGCGTCGCGACCTCCGCGACCGGCGACGTCGTCCTCGCCGCCGAGGTCTACGACAACGCCGACTTCGGCTTCGGGCCGACGCCCTCGTTCTCGTCGCTCGCCGTCACGAGCTACGACTCGGCGGGCAAGCCCCGCTGGAGCCGCTCGCTGGACGCGCGCGTCGCCCAGGTCGCCACGGAGCGATCGCGGCAGGTCGTCGCCGTCTCGCGCGACGGCTCGATGGTCGCCGCGCTCGTCGCGACGCACAACTTCGCCGATCTCGGCAACGGCAAGCTCACGACGCGCAACACCGCGCACGACGCCGTCGTCGTCCTGTTCGACGGAGCCACCGGCAAGACGCGCTGGAACCGCTACCTCGGCCCGCTCTCCTTCGGCGGCGTGACCTTCGCCAGGGGCGGCGACGTGATCGTCACCGGGAGCTTCGTCGGCGACATGGACGTCGGCGGTGGGCCGTGGCGCGCGGTCGAGGGAGGCCAGGGCGAGGTCTTCTTCGTGGAGCTCGACGTCCACGGCGACACGAAGCTCGCCGCGCGCTTCGGCGCCGGAGACGCGACGCTGGTCGCCGCGAGCGACGACGGGCACTTCTTCGTCGCAGGGGCCTACACGCAGGCGGGGCCGGACCTGGGCGGCGCGCTCCCGGCGTGCGCCGACCCAGCGTGCACGTTCGTCGCGGAGCTCGACGGCGCCGGCAAGCCCGTCCACCGCGCCGCCGTCCCCGGGGCGGCGCCGCGCGGCATCGCGGTCGGACCGGACGGCGCGGTCTTCGTCGCCGGCGACCGCGACACGCCGTTTCTGGTGCGCGTCGACGACCACGCCTCGTTCGGCACGAGCCCGTCGCAGGTGCACGGCCTCGATCACGTGGACGGGCTCGCGATCGACACGTCGGGCCGCGCCGTGGTCGCCGGACGAAGGAGTGGAGGCGAGCACGCCGGCGCCGGGGTGCGCTGGGTGCTGCCCTGAAGATCCCGGTCGGCATTGGGGCCACCCCGGGCTGAAGCCCGGGGCAGGCGAAGAACGCATGGAGGTATTCCAGTTCAAGTCCGCCGTGCGGCGGACTCGCGACGCAACCTCAACGCGCCTTTGACCGACTGGGTTCGCCATGTCGCGCCGCTCCCCCACCAATGTCCTGGTCCACGTGGTTTGGGCTACGCGAGCCCGGCGGAGCTTGCTTATGCGCGCGGACGACGCCCGACTAGCATCGCTATTGAGAAAGGCAGCCATCGACGTCGGCTGCGAACCGATCGCCATCGGGAACGCTGCCAACCATGTTCACGTCGTGGCGCGAGTTGCACCGACGATCACGCTGGCCGACTTCGTTCAACGGCTCAAGGGAAGATCGAGCTACGGCGCCGGCTGGACCTGGCAGGCAGGGTACTTTGCCGAGTCGATCAGCATCGCGGATCTCGATGCACTCTCGGCCTACGTCGAGCGCCAACGCGACCATCACGATGACTCTCATCCCGCGGAGACTTGGATCCTGCGTGGATGCGAGCCCGCCGAAGGCGGGCTTTGAGTGGGCCGATCACGGATCTTTTGCCTGCCCCGGGCTTTAGCCCGGGGCGGCCCTAGTCCTCGATGTCGACCGGCGTGCCGTCCTTCACGAGCGCGCCGAGCTCGTCGATCTCCGCGTCGTCGACCGCGACGCAGCCGAGCGTCCAGTCCACGGTCTTGTGGATGGCCTTCCACTCCTGCTGCGGGGGCGCGCCGTGGATGCCGATGTCGCCGCCGATCGTGGCGTCCTTCGGCAGCTCGCCCGAAGCCACGAGCTGCGCGAAGCGGGCGCGGTCGTCGGCGTTCGGATAGTCGAGGCGCAAGAACAGGTGGTAGCGGGACGGCTGGTGCATCGTGACGTGGTAGTGGCCGACGGGCGTCACCTTGTCGCCCTCGCGCTGCTTGAAGCCCGCGCCGCCCGGACCGATCGCCGCGCGGTAGCGGTGGAGGACGGCGTCGCCTCCGTAGACCAGCACCTCGTGCGCGCCCTTGTGGATCACCAACCGCGTCGCGCGGGGGCTCTGCTGCGCCGACGCGACGGCCGCGAGGGTCGAAATCACGAGAACGATCGACAGATGGCGTCGCAACGCTGCACCTCGACGGTTGGACCCGGCCAGCGCGCCCTTCTTTGGTTATCATTCTCGCGTGACTTTGCCGGAGATCATCTCCCAGAAGCTCGAGAGCCTGCCTCCCTCGCCCGGCGTCTACATCTTCAAGGACAAGGCGGGCGCGGTGCTCTACGTCGGCAAGGCCAAGAGCCTTCGCTCGCGCGTCCGCAGCTATTTCCAGGCCGGCGGGAGCGACGCCCGCTTCTTCGTCCCCATCCTGCAGCGCTCCGCCGCCGATCTCGAGACGATCGTGACCGCCACCGAGAAGGAGGCGGCGATCCTCGAGAACAGCCTCATCAAGCAGAACCAGCCCCGCTACAACGTCAAGCTGCGCGACGACAAGAACTTCATCTCGCTGCGCCTCGGCCTCGATCACCCGTGGCCGCGCCTCGAGGTGGTGCGCGAGCTCGGGAGAACCCAGGGCGGCGGCGAGACCGAGAAGCCCGAGAGCGTGCGCGCGCGCAGCTCGCACCACGACAAGGCCCGCGTCTTCGGTCCGTACCACTCGGCGACCGCGGCGCGCCGCGCGCTGCACCTGGTCAACAAGCACTTCCAGCTCCGCACGTGCAGCGATCTCGAGCTCACGTCGCGCAAGCGCCCCTGCCTGCAGTACCAGATCAAGCGCTGCCCGGCGCCGTGCGTCTTCGACGTCGACCGGGCGTGGTACGCCGACCAGGTCCGCGCGGTCGCGATGTTCCTCGACGGCCGCCACGACGAGCTCTCGCGCGAGCTCGTGCAGAAGATGAAGGACGCGGCCAGGGACGCGCGCTACGAGCTCGCCGCCGTCTATCGCGATCAGCTCCGCGCGATCGAGGCCGTGCGCGAGGACCAGCGCATCGTCAGCGAGGACGTCGTCGATCGCGACGTGCTCGGCATCCACCGCGAGGGCGATCTCGCCGAGCTCGCGCTGCTCTACATCCGCGCCGGCCGCC
>Ga0316628_100005170_pt1 | contig 10389 bp, 6 predicted proteins | sample OWC_Aug_M2_C1_D5_FD_207648 | JGI IMG/M metagenome (GOLD analysis project Ga0316628, IMG submission 207648) | Wetland soil microbial communities from Old Woman Creek delta, Ohio, United States - OWC_Aug_M2_C1_D5_C | ecosystem: Environmental > Terrestrial > Soil > Wetlands | place: USA: Ohio... | reverse complement strand
GAACGCCCAACCGTCGCTGGCGCCCTTGCCCGCATCTCCGAGGTCGAAGTTGAAGGGGGGCATCAGGATCTCCCAGCCGAGGCTCAACTCACCGGTTTTCGGATCCACGGCGATGCCGCTCACGACGCCGTTGTACGCCGTAGCATAGCTTTCAACCGGAGCATAGGTGCCTTTCGGCAGCGGAACGGAGAAACGGGATGCGGCCAGTACATATTCGGTATTGGGCGTGACGAAGGTCGAACCGTGGTTGCCGGAAACGTTCGGAATGGGACCCAGGATCTGCCTGGTCTTGAAGTCCCTCAATTCAATCCGGGCCATCCGGTTGTTGGCGTTGTCGTTGACGAATAACCAGCGCCCGTCGTAGTCGCCGTTGGTTTCACTAAGGGCCGGGTGATGAACATCACCCCAGGTGTATTCGCCGAGCATCGCCTTGGTTTCCTTGTCGAAGCCGTAACCCGTGGACGGGTAGGGGCTGAAGACCGGAATCGTGGCAATGTGGCGCATTGACGGCACGCCTGCGACAAAGACCTGGCCGGAGTGGCCTCCGGAGTAAAACAGGTAGTAGGGATCGGTGTCCCCGGGAGCCACATAGGTCGCGACGGCGGCTTCCGTGGCACCGGATTGTTCAACCCGGGTTTTTTTGCTGCAACTCATCAGGACGAGGAACACAGCCAGCGCACAGACCACGCCGGCGGTGATCCAGCTGAACTTCCGCCTGTTTCCCTTCATGCCTCCTCCTTCGATGATGAAAGTTCACCGCAGAGGCGCGGAAGACGCGTAGCAAGATCGAATCAGATCCCCGCGTGCTCCGCCTCTCTGCGGTGAGATTCGGATCTATTTAGTCTTCGGTTGTTCCTGTGTCTTCTGATATGCAAGTTTCAACTTCTCCACCGCCTCGCGCTTTTCGTCGGGCGTCAGGCGAATTTGCGTCGCCAGGACCACGGCCATAGTTCCGGTCGGCTTGTCGAGGAAATCCTCGAGAGTACGCCCGAATCGGCTTTGCACGTCTACCCGGGCAAGCGCAAGATCCGGCCCGATCTTGGCGGCGGACTCGATTCCGAAAGTGCTGACCGAGTGGCAGATGAAACATCCCTTCTTTACGAAGAACGCTCCCTCACCTTCGAGCATCTGGCGCTCCTTCTCGGCCTCTTCCGGGGTCGGGCGATCGGCCAGTTGCGCGCCGGGAATGTACTCTGTCGGAAGATCCATCGTCTTCCAGCTGAGAACCAGCAGGGTGAGAGCCTGCGCGTCGACCGAGGAGAATCCGAAATTCGGCATGACCGTGTCGAGCACCAGTGCCTTCGGATTCTGCAGGTGGGCCATGTGCCATGCGAAGGCGGAGCTTACACCCGAGACATGCGAATAGTCGTACTGTTCCGGCGATTTGTCGCCGACCGCGGTGAGATCCGGGCCGATGACTCCGCCCCGGCCGTTGATCGTGTGACACGCCCGGCAGCCCTTTTCCTGTACGATCTGCTTGGCGCGGTTGATCACTTCCGCTCCCTTGGTTTCCCGTTCGTAGCGGTGGCACTCGTTACACTTCATTTGAATAAGGGCTTTTCTGTCGCGCACGAGATAGAGCTTGCTCAGGCGCTGGCCCAGCAGCGGTTCGTCCCAGAATTCCACGAAACCGTGGGCGGACTCGGCGTCGACGGCGTAGCCCTGTCCGCCATGGCAGCTCGTGCAGCCGAAGCGGAGGATGGGGTGCCTTCGGAGTATGTCGCGCGGATGAGTCTTGAAGGGATTCTTTGCATTCTCCAGGCCCTTCCACTCCAATCCCTGGTGGCAAGTGACGCAGCGGTCGGTCAGGTGGAGCTCTTTGACCCAGATCTGCTGGAGTCCCTTCGGAATCTGCACCGCTTTCTGGGCGCCGAACTTCTGCGCCACCAGGTCGTGAAATTCCTCCTGATAGTCTTTCCACTCCGGCTGCCAGTAATCCCAGATGATGAAACCGGCCACGAGCAGCAGGATGGTGCCTGAAAGGTAGATCCAGATGGCATCTTTTCGGAACACGGAGCGCCTCCGTCAGAATCTGCGCGGCATCGCGGGCCACGTCTCCCACGGCCAGTAGAAATTCCAGTAGGGTCCGCGCATGAAGGTGCCGACCACGGTCAGAACGACGACCGCCAGCACGATCAGCAGAAAAATCAGGTTCTGCCTCCTCCGCTCCGCGGCCCACCAAACGCCGACCGCGCGGAGCGGACTCTTATCGAGAAAAGGAGCGGCAATCAGTGCGATCACCAGGACAGCGGGGAGCACGATCCCGCCGATAAGGGCCCCGTTCAAAGTAAATCCTCCGACCCGGATTGTCGTGTCGGTGACGAGCTCCTGAAGCCAGAGGAAGTACCAGGGCGCCTTGGCCGGGTTCGGCGTAACGCTGGGGTTGGCCGCTTCCTCGAGCGGGGCACGCACTGCAACCGCAAGGATGGCCGAAAAGGCAAAGGTGGCAAGGGTCACCGCGAGCAGCCTTCGGGTGAGGTTCGGCGAGCCCTGCACCGTGTGCACATCCTCGTTCACCAGGGCAGTCTCCACGTGGACGGTGGAACCGCCGGTAATGCCGAGCAGGGAATACGTCCTGCTCCGGACGGGCGCCTGTTTTTCCGCCTTCTGAGTGAGTGCGAGATTGTCGACACAGGCGAGGCCGCCGTCCTTGCGAATGCGCCACATGTGGTACGAGAACAGGATCAGTACCAGCACAGGCAGGAAGAAGCAGTGCAGGACATAGAATCGGAGCAGGGTGCTCTGCCCGATCGTAGTGCCGCCCAGCAGGACGAATCGCATCGGCTCCCCGACCACGGGCGCAGAACTGGCAATGTTTGTGCCGACGGTGATCGCCCAGTAGGCCAACTGATCCCACGGCAGCAGGTATCCTGTGAACGAAAGCAGCAGAGTCGCCAGAAGCAGCGCCACTCCGACGAGCCAGTTGAGCGGCCGGTTCTGATTCGCCTGCACCGTGTTCCGGTGCGCACCCGTCAGGAAAACCCGAACCATGTGGAAAAACACGGCCGCGACCATCAGGTGGGCCCCCACACGGTGCAGGGCGCGGATGAACCAGCCGAAGGAGACGGTGTACTCGAGGTCCTTGACGGATGGGTAGGCGCGTTCCACCGACGGCACGTACAGGAACATGAGGACCACCCCGGTCATGCTCAGGATGAAGAAGAGAACCGCCGAAATGGTTCCGAGCCAGAAGGAATAACTCACCGCCAGGCTTCGTCTGGTCACTTTGGCGGGGAACCAGTGCAGCAGGAAATTCCGGACGATCGAGTCGCCGGCTTCCCGCTCGCTCGCAGGCTGCCACGTCCAGCGGATCTTCTCCCAGCTCGATTTGATCGATGTCATGTCTTTTACCTCGGGCACGAAATCACCACCAGGCCACCAGGACACCGGGTCGCAGATAGCGTGGTTGGCCTGGTGTCCTGGTGCGTTGGCGGTTGAGGCAGGAGCATATAGTCGTTCCGGGTTTGCGTATCAGACCGTCAGGCGGAAGTCCTGACCCACCTTTGTCTTCAGGTCCACGATCAGTTGTCCGTCGTCCGGCGACACTTCCAGCTTGAAATAAGGCAGCGGGAGAGGCGCGGGACCGGCGTAGTTGGTGCCGTCGCCGTAGTACTTCGAGCCGTGGCAGGGACAGTGGAATTCCGCCTGCTCGTCGAACTCGCGGCCGCCGGTCCTGATCCGCTTCGGCTGGTTGAGCCGCTCCATCCGCACAGTACACCCCAGGTGAGTGCAGACGGCCGAGATCGCATAGAAAGTGTTGCGCTCGCGAAAAACGAACAGCTTCCGGTCCTCGAAGAATTTTGCCCCCTCGGGATACTGATCGGGAGTGCCGATTTTGAACCTCGCCGCCGGTTCATAAAGCACGTTGGGAATCAAAGACCGAAGGAAGGCATACCCTTGTGCCGCGAGAGCCGCCACGGTGGCACCGATCCCCAGCCGGGCGAGGAATATTCGTCGTGTAGTGGCGCCCCCCCGCGCATCCGACTTCTCCTCTGCCGGGGCTGCGTTTGCCTCGTCGTCAGGCACCCGCTTCCTGCTCCACATAGTGAAATACCTCCATCGTCATGGCATCGGTCGGGCAGCGGATCGCGCAGAGCCCGCAACGAATGCATTTCTCGTCGTCTTTGATCATGGCGGAGAGCGTCTGCAGCGGGGAGATTCCGGAGGTTTCGAGGACCCGGTCCACCACGTCCTTGGGAAGGTCGAGCTCATCCAGAGGCACGAGCTTCAGGCAGTTTTCCGGGCAGATATCCACGCACCGGTTGCACAGCACGCACCTGGCCGCGTCGTAGATGGTCTGGATGTGGCAGTAGAGGCAGCGCTCCGCCTGTTTCCGCGCCTCAGCTTCATCGTATCCGGTTTCGACCTCGGAAATCCCGGTACGCCTGTCGAGCGTGATCGCGGGGGGAGCCTGGCGCGAGTGCTTCTCGTAGCCCTCCGCCCTGCCGTACCTGCCCGTCGGAATTTTCTCGATGGACAGCTGCACCGATGTCCCGGCGGCGCCTGCCCGCAGGTAATCGTCGATGGAAAGGGCAGCCTGCTTTCCGTTTCCCACGGCTTCGATCAGGTTGCGGGGGCCGAATGCGATGTCTCCTCCCGCGTAGATTCCGGGTGCCGTCGTTGCGAGCGTTGCAGGATCCACTTTGATCGTCCCGCGTGCCGTCACCTCCACAGCGTCGCCCGGTCGAAGGAACGACAGGTCGGCCTGCTGGCCGATGGCGAGGATAACCGAATCCGCATCGAGCGTCTGCCGGATTGCCGGATCGTACACGGGATTGAAGCGTCCGTCGGGATCGTAAGTACTCCGGACGCCGATCAACTCGAGGGCGCGCACGCGCCCATCCTCCCCGATCAAACGATGCGGTCCGCGCTGCGGATGGAAGGTAACTCCTTCGCTCCGGGCCTGCTCGAATTCCTCCCGCCCCTGCTGCGTCCGCAGAACAGGCATCTCCTCGAACGATTCCAGGCTGCACATCCGCACGTCCGTGACGCCGGCGCGGACAGCGGCGCGGGCGGCGTCGAGCGCCGCGGGCATCGATCCTTCGCCTGAGGAGGCTTCGAGCGCCGACTCGGCACTCGTGCGCAAGGCCATGCGTGCGGCGTCGAAGGCCACGAATCCGCCGCCCACCACCACGACGCGTTTCCCGAGGTTGACCTGGTAGCCGTGGTTGACGTTGAGAAGATAATCGATCGCCTTGATGACGCCGTCGAGATTGCTGCCCTCGATATCCAGGTCCCTGCCGCGCTGCGTGCCGAGGCTGAGGAATACCGCGTCGAAGCCCTGAGCGCGGAGTTCCCGCAGCCCGAACTCCGGGCCGAGAGGACTCCGGAGCTTGAGCTCCACGCCCAGCCCGCGTATCACTTCGACTTCCTTGTCGATCAGGGAGCGCGGCAAACGGAACTCCGGGATTCCGTGGACCATCATGCCGCCGGCGCATTCCGAGGCCTCGAAAACCGTCACGCGGTATCCCATGAGTGCAAGGTCGTGCGCACATGCGAGCCCGGCCGGTCCGGCCCCGATCACGGCCACTTTTTGTCCCCGTGCGACATTCTTCCGGCTCGCGGTCAGCGGGGGCAGGTGCCAGGGAATTTCGTTTCCCGGCTCGGTCTCGCCGCTGAAGAGCCGCTCTTGCGTATCCGGCCGGACCGACTCGACGCCAAAGCGTTCGCAGACGAAGCGCTTGAGCGCCCGGATCGCAACCGGAGAGTCGATTTTACCGCGTCGGCATCGATCTTCGCACGGCGCCGCGCAGACCCGGCCGCAGATCGAGGCAAGCGGATTGGGCGAGCGGGCAACCAGGTAGGAGTCCTCGTAGCTTCCTTCGGCGATGAGCTGTACGTATTTGCCTGCGTCGGTGTGGATAGGGCAGGCGGCCTGGCAGGGAATCATCTCCTTCCAGAATTTCATATCCGGAAGGATGGTTCTGTATTTCAGTTCGCGCATAGCGTAGCCGGGCCGAGCCGAAACCATCCCTCGGAATCCGAAATGCTTTGGACTCTAGCCTTGAAACGCGACTTCCCTCTCCTAGCCACCCAGACTAGAAGCGCTACACACGACACTCGAACTCTGTTGTGGGGGCAACACCCGTAAGGGGTTTTATAACATACCACCCGAAGAACGGAAATGACAATATGTGTCGACCCCCCATGCACGCGAGGGATTTGTTGCCGGCCTCTCGTTGGGATTGGCGCGGGCGCGCGCGATCAGGAAACTTGAGGGCACGGCACGCCGTGCCCACGCCTTCCTCAGCACGCGCTATTTTGCAGGGACTTGACCTCACGGTTGCTCTTACTGCGTCCTCTCGTTGGGATTGGCGCGGGCACGCGCGATCCGGGAACTTGAGGGCACGGCACGCCGTGCCCCTACTGCGGCCCGTCGATCGGGCGCCGTAATCATCCAACGGTCGGATTCTGAATCGGAACAGTCCGGCCGAATTCCTCAGTAGGGGCACGGCGTGCCGTGCCCACGCCTTCCTCAGCACGCGCTATTTTGAATAGACTCGCGGCACGCCGTGCCCCTACGCGCCCGTCATAATGGGTGTGCTCCAAAGTAATGCTCCCGAATTTCGGCAAAGGATTTACGACGCACTACACCAGGAGACTCGACCACGCCCGTACGGGTCTCTGCCTTCCACAATTGCCTCGCGTATCCCGACCTTCAGCCCCCAGCCAACGAGTCAGCTTCGAGCGGTCCCCGCGTGTAATTTCCGGGTAGTTCGGTAATATTGTTGGTCAGGAGGAGGGGATGATTCGGGGATTCATCCTTCAAAGCACCTATCGGATCGACGGTGCGAAACCCGTCGTCCTGCTTTACGGCAAGCTCGAGTCGGGCGAGTCGTTTCTGATTCGGGACACGCGGCAGGTGCCGTATTTTCACATTCGGCTCAGCGATCGCAAGCACGCCGGAGTGCTGGGTGCCGATGTGCGCGAAGAGGATACTCCCCGGACCACGCTGCGCGGAGAGCCCGTGGTCCGGGTGGAGGTCCGCGAGCCCCGCGAAGTGCCCCCGCTTCGCGAAAGGCTTGCCTCCGCCGGCGTTGAGTGCTTCGAGGCGGACGTCCCATTCGCAGCGCGCTATCTCATGGACCGGGGCATCCGCGGCTGTGTGGAGATTCTCGGTGAAGCCAGGCGCGGCGAGGGTGTCGGGGCCGTGTTCGAAAATCCGGAAGTGCGGCCCGGAAACTGGTCGCCTCTGCTTTCAATCCTTTCGTTCGACATCGAGACCGATCCGCAGGCCAGCCGTCTTCTTTCAATCGCCCTCGCGGGCTGCGGCGCCGCCGAGGCGCACCTTTTCACCCCGAAGGGTTACTCGTGCCCGCCGGGCGCGATTGGGTATCCGAGCGAAAAGGATCTGCTGCAGGGATTCGTGCTCCGTGTGCGTGAACTCGATCCTGACATTCTCACGGGCTGGAACGTCGTCGATTTCGACTTCACCGTGCTTCTCAAAATCGCGGAACGCCTGGGCGTGCCACTGGCACTCGGCAGGGGTACCGAGCCGCTCCGTCTGCGGCCTTCGAACTTCGCCAGGGTTTCAAGTCGCGCCACGATCCCGGGCCGGATCGTCCTCGACGGGATCGAACTGCTGCGCGGCGCCTTCATCAGGCTCGAGAGCTATTCGCTCGACGCGGCGGCGAGGGCGATTCTCGGGAAGGGAAAGCTCGTGCCGGGCTCGGACCGCTCGGGCGAAATCGTCAGGATGTTTAAAAATGACCGCGCCCGGCTCGTCGAATATAACCTCACCGACGCCCGGCTCGTGCTCGAGATCCTTGAAAAACTGAACCTGGTGCCGCTTGCCGTCGAACGCAGCCGCCTGACCGGCATGCCGCCGGACCGGGTCGGCGCCAGCATCGCTTCCTTCGATTTCCTCTACTTGTCTGAGCTGTCGCGCCGCGGAAAAGTCGCGCCGTCCGTTGACGTGTCCAGGCACTGGGGAGAGGCGACCGGCGGAGGACACGTGCTGGAGCCCAGAACCGGCCTTTACCGGAATGTCCTCGTGTTCGATTTCAGAAGCCTTTACCCGAGCATCATCCGGACTTTCAAGATCGACCCCCTGGGCTACCTGCATTCTCCAGGGCCCGAGGATGATCCCATTGTCGCCCCGAACGGCGCCGCCTTCCGCAGAGCGAACGGCATCCTGCCGGGCCTGATCGACGACCTGATCCCACGGCGCGCAAAGGCGGTGGCGGACGGCGACGAGGTCGCCAGCCACGCCATCAAGATCCTGATGAACTCGTTTTACGGTGTGCTCGGCACGCCGGCCTGCAGATTCGCCGCACCCGAACTTGCCAATGCGATCACGGGATTCGGAAGGGCGATTCTGCTCTGGTCCAGGGACGGAATCGAAGGTCACGGATACCGAGTGCTTTACGGCGACACAGACAGCCTGTTCGTTCTCTCGGGACTCGAGGACGCCACTGAGGCTCGCGACCTGGGAAAGCGGATCGCGGCACGCCTGAACCGGGATCTCTCCGATCACATCCTGCGCACGTGGCGTGTGGAGAGCAGGCTCGAGCTGCGCTTCGAAAAGCTCTTCCTCAGGCTCTTTCTTCCTGCCGTGCGTCACGGCACGGCCGGAGCGCGCAAACGTTACGCCGGCTTGGTGCAGGAAAACGGCGAGCCCTTGGTGGTCTTCACCGGCATGGAAGCGGTGCGACGCGACTGGACCGACCTGGCCAGGCAGATCCAGCACGAGATCTATCTGCGACTGTTCACGGATCGACCTGTGGACGACTATCTCAGGACGATCGTCAAGGATTTGCGGGCCGGGCGCCTCGACTCTCTCCTGGTCTACCAGAAGGCAATCCGGAAGGATCTCGACGCCTATGTGGCTTCAACGCCTCCGCACGTGGCCGCCGCGCGAAAGTCGTCGGGCAAGCCGGGTTCTCTGATCGCCTACATCGTGACCGTGAACGGCCCCGAGCCGTCCGGGGAACAGCGCTCCACGATCGATTACGAACACTACGTTCAAAAACAGGTCCGCGCGGTATCGGAGCCGGTCCTCGCCCAGCTGGGGCTCGAATTCGACCGAGTGATCGGCGACGACGCGCAGTTGAAACTCTTCTGAAAAAATTCACCCTAGAGATGCGGAGGAGCAAGAGGTTCTATCTTCTTTCTCTGCGGACTCTGCGCCTCGGCGGTGATGCACTGAACTGGTAACATTGAAGCTGTCAGATCTGGGAAAGGACACGACAGTGAAAAAGGACTTCTGTGTTTTGACTTACGGTGGATTCGCCTTGGTTGGTGCTGCTTTGTGTTTCTTTTTAGCCGGCGAGGTTCGCGCCGGCCAGGAGCCGGTAATTCCCTCCGTCAACGGCAGCGTGGGAACGTGTTCGGCACTTTTCACCGTGCTGGACGCTTCCAAGAAGCCGATCTATGACGCCAAGATCAACGTCACCATCCGTTACGGATTCGCGGGGCTGCACAAGACCGCGCTCCAGGTCGGCACCAACAGCGACGGCAAAGCCCGCGTCATCGGCCTGCCGGAAAAGGCCAAGAAACCCCTCGAGTTCCGCATCCACAGCGGAGAGCTGTCCAAGACTGTAATGATCGACTCGTCGGAGAAGTGCGAATCTTCCGTCGAAGTCGTTCTCACCAACGAATAGTTGCCGGCTGTCAGGGTTCCGGGGGCGGACACTTGATGACTGGAAACTGGCAACTGACAACCGACAACTGGTAGAGTGTGGGCCATGGAGCGGCTGAGGGCGAGACTCTACACCATCTGGTGCTGGACGGGATGCGGTCTGAGCACGGCATTCTGGGCCTCGGTCTCGATCGTCGCCAGTCTTTTCTCCGGAAGCGGACGGATGCAGCACTATTGCATGCGGCGCTGGTCGAAGGACAACCTCTGGCTCAGCAGGGCGCGCGTCGAGATCCAGGGACTGGAGAACATCGACCCGAAGCGGCCGCAGGTTTTTGTCGCTAACCACAGCGGCCTCCACGATATCCTCTCCCTGTCGGCGAATCTTCCTATCCAATTCCGATGGGTGGCAAAAAAGGCACTCTTCTCCGTCCCCTTCATGGGCTGGCACATGGCGCGGTCCGGCTACATCCCGATCGACCGCGACAACCCACGCGCTGCCGCCCGCAGCATCATCGAAGCGGCCAGGATCATCCGCGGAGGGGTACACGCCATCGCCTTTCCCGAAGGCACGCGCAGTCGCACGGGCGACCTGGGGAGGTTCCGCAGCGGCGCTTTTGCACTGGCGCTGCGCACGGGAGTCCCTCTCGTCCCGATCACGCTCGAGGGGAGCTACCGCGTGATCATGCCGAAGACGCTCCAGGTCAATCCCGGCTCAATAATCCGGATTAAAATCGACCGGCCCATCGACCTTTCCTCGTACGCCCGGGGCGACAAGCACAGGCTCATGGAGGACGTGTTCCGGGTCATGA
>Ga0316628_100005169_pt1 | contig 10389 bp, 6 predicted proteins | sample OWC_Aug_M2_C1_D5_FD_207648 | JGI IMG/M metagenome (GOLD analysis project Ga0316628, IMG submission 207648) | Wetland soil microbial communities from Old Woman Creek delta, Ohio, United States - OWC_Aug_M2_C1_D5_C | ecosystem: Environmental > Terrestrial > Soil > Wetlands | place: USA: Ohio... | reverse complement strand
GCGGCCGCACGGGCCGCCTGAGCCCGCGGGCGAAGGGGCGGGCTTGAGGCGCGCCCTCGTGCTGGTGGACCACGGCAGCCGGCGGGCCGAGGCCAACGCCCAGCTCGAGCGCGTGGCGGAGCGGCTGCGTCACCGGCTCCCGGGCTGGATCGTGCGCGCCGCCCACATGGAGCTCGCGAGCCCGAGCGTGGACGAGGCCGTCGCGGCCTGTGCGGCCGAGGGCGCCGGCGAGATCGTGATCCACCCCTACTTCCTGGCGCCGGGGAGCCACGGCGCGGTGGACGTCCCGGAGCTCGCGCGACGCGCCGCGCTCCGACATCCGGACGTGTCGATCCGGGTGACGGAGCCCCTCGGCTTCGACGAGCGGCTCCTCGACGTGATCCTGGAGCGGATCGGTGGGACGGCGGCCCAGACACCCGCAGCGGGATCCGGCACCGCTACCACGGCAGATGATCCAGGTCCGCGTTCCCGCCGGAGAGGATGACGCCCACGCGGCGCGGCGCGCCCTCGCCGCCGAAGCTCGGCGAGAGCACCGCGGCCACCGCCACCGCCGCGCTCGGCTCGATCACGAGCTTCGCGCGCTCCCAGGTGAGGCGCATCGCCGCCGAGATCTCGGCCTCGCTCACCGTGATCACGCGCTCGACCACGTCGCGCACGTAGGGCCAGGTGAGCGCGCCGAGCGAGGTGAGGAGGCCGTCGGCCTGGGTGCGCGGCGCCGTCTGCGGGATGCGGCGCCCCGCGGCCTTGGAGCGGGCGGCGTCGTCGGCGCCCGCCGGCTCCGCGGCGAAGACCCGCACGCCGGGGGCGATCCCCCGCGCGGCGATGCAGGTGCCGGCCACGAGCCCGCCGCCGCCGACCGGCGCCACCAGCGCGTCGAGGTCGGGCAGCTCCTCCAGGAGCTCGAGCGCCGCCGTCCCCTGACCCGCGATCACGTCGGGATGATCGTAGGGATGCACGTAGCTCGCGCCCGTCTCGGCCACCACCCGCTCGGCGGTGGCCTCGCGTGCCTCGAGGGTCGGCTCGCAGAGGATCACCCGCCCGCCGTAGTCCTCCACCGCGCGTCGCTTCACCTCGGGGACGTTGCGCGGCATCACGATGTGGGAGGGAATGCCGCGCAGCCGGGCGGCCAGCGCCAGGGCCTGCGCGTGGTTCCCCGAGCTGTGGGTGGCCACACCGCGCGCGGCGGCCTCGTCCGTGAGACGCATCACGGCGTTGCACGCCCCCCGGAACTTGAAGGCTCCCACCTTCTGCAGGTTCTCGCACTTGAAGAAGAGCCGGCGCCCTGCGACACGATCGAGCGTGGCACAGGTCGAGACCGGCGTGCGGTGGGCGAAGGGCGCCAGCAGACGCGCCGCGGCGCGCAGCTCGGAGAGCCCGATCGCGGGAAGTCCGGTCGGCTCCGTCATGTCCGGAGGATACGGCCTCAGGGCAGCTCCCGGTCGAGCGCGCCGGGGCCCGCCGGCTTCTGGGGCAGGCTCGGCAGGATGGGACGGTCGTCGGAGGCGGTGTCGGGGCGCACGGCCACCGTGCGCATGCCGAGCGGGAGCGGCGCCAGCGCCACGCGCGGGAGCCGCCGCAGGCGGAGCAAGGTCACGGCGCGGGCGAGCGAGGAGAGGGCGAAGATCGTCATGTAGGCGCCGTGGCTCGGGCCGATCCGGTCCAGCAGCCAGCCGCCCACCAGCGAGCCCCCGACCATCGCCAGGGCGTTCGCCAGGTTGAAGGCCGTCAGGATGCTGGTGCGCTCCTCCTCGCGGATGGTCTCGAAGACCAGGAGGAGGCTCGCGAGCTCCCAGGCCGCCCAGAAGCTCCCGGCCACCACCTGCACGCCCAGCAGGTACTCGAAGCGGTCCGACACCAGCCAGAGCGAGGAGAGCGGGACGATGCCGAGCCCGCCCACCCACAGGAGGGCGCGTGCGCCGAAGCGGCGGGCCACCAGCCCGAGGAGCGGGAGGGCCACGATCTTCGCGGCGAAGGAGATCGCGAGGAGCGCCATGTAGCGGGCGTAGGGGAGCTCGAGCTGCTCCAGCATGTAGGGCGTGAAGTAGGGTGCGGCGATCTGCACCGCGACCTGGACCGAGAGGAGGTAGAGCAGGAAGCGTCCCTCGGCGCTGCCGCGCAGGCGCCGCGGCAGCTCGAGCAGCGGGATCGAGCGGTAGTTCGCCGGGAGCGGCACGGGCTCGCTCTGGGACGCCAGGAGGCGCGAGGAGGAGAAGCGACAGGCCGACGCCACGGCGAAGAGCAGGGCGAAGGCGAGGAGCCTCACGCCGTGGGCGTCCCCGAGCTCGAGGGCGAAGCCGCCGATCAGGAGCCCCACCAGGGTCCCCGCCTGTGCGATGCGGGTGCGCGCGGCGAAGTAGTGCGCGCGCATGCGCCGCGGCACCAGGGTCCCCACCCAGGTGTTCCAGGCCGGGCCGGTCGCCATGCCCGAGCCCCAGTACACGGCCGCAATCACGAACAGGAGGCCGAAGCCCGCGTACCCCCAGAGCGCCGCCGCGATCAGCGGCAGGAAGCTCACCGCCTGGGTGGTGGCGCAGAGCACGACCCAGCGGCGATGGGAGCCGAGGGCGTGCACCGCCCCCGGCGAGGCGAGCTGGAGCACGGCGCCGGCCAGCGGCGGCACCGCGGCGAGGAGCCCCGCTCCCACCGCGCCCACCCCCACCGCCAGGGCGAAGGCGGGGAGGTAGGTCTCCCCCACCCCCACCATCAGGGAGAAGGCCGCGCCGTCCGCCAGGATGGCGCGCAGGTCGTGACGCAGGCGCTGAGAGGCGGGGCGCGGCATGGGAGGTGGCCGAGGGAACGCGAGCCCCCGCCGGGTGTCAAGCCGCGGCGCCGTGCTCCGGGGGCGGGCTAAGCTCGAAGCAGCGATCCCGGACGCGCCCGGCGCGGCCGCCCACCCGCGCAGGCGCGGGATCGCCGAGGAGGCATCCCGTGGCGGAACCGGTCCAGGAGTACGACGGCGCGATCGACCGAGGCCTCGAGGGCGTGGTGGCCTGCACCACCGGAATCAGCGCCATCGTCGGCTCGACCCTCACCTACCGCGGCTACACCATCGAGGATCTCGCGGCGCACGCGAGCTTCGAGGAGGTGGTGCACCTGCTCTGGTTCGGGAAGCTCCCGAACCGCAAGGAGCTGTCGGAGTTCGCGCGCGCCCTCCACGAGCGGATCGCGCTCCCGCCGAAAGCCATGGGCTGGTTCCACGGCCTCCCCACCGATGTCCACCCGATGGACTTCCTGCACGCCGTGGTGGCGGGCCTCTCGCTGCACGATCCCGACGCGAACGTGCTCAAGGCGGAGGCCAATCGCCGCAAGGCCATTCGCATGACCGCGCGCTTCGGCACCATCATCGCCGCCTACCATCGCGTGCGGAGCGGGCGGTGGCCGCTGCAGCCGGTGCCCGAGCGCGGGATCGCCTGGAACTTCCTCTACATGCTGCTCGGCGCGGAGCCCGATCCGAAGCGCGTGCGCCAGTTCGACACCTGCCTGATCCTGCACGCCGACCACGAGCTCAACGCCTCGGCCTTCTCCGCCCGGGTCACGGCGAGCACGGAGTCCGGCCTCTACTCCAGCGTGATGGCCGCCATCGGCACGCTCAAGGGTCCGCTCCACGGCGGAGCCAACGAGCAGGTGATGAAGATGCTGCTCGAGATCGGCTCGATGGAGCAGGTGGAGCCGTTCCTGAAGGATGCGCTGGCCGAGAAGCGAAAGGTGATGGGCTTCGGTCACCGCGTCTACAAGGAAGGCGACCCGCGGGCCCGGATCCTGCGCGCCATGAGCCAGGAGATCTGCCGCGAGACGGGGCAGGCCCACCTCTACGAGATGTCCGTCCGCATCGACGACGTGATGCAGCGCGAGAAGGGCCTGCTCCCGAACGTGGACTTCTACTCCGGCACCGTCTACCACGCGATGGGGATCCCGCACGACCTCTTCACGCCGATCTTCGCGATGAGCCGCGTCTCCGGCTGGTGCGCCCACGTCTTCGAGCAGTACGCGCGGAACCGGATCTACCGCCCGCGCGGGCGCTACGTGGGCCCGACCGGGCTCCGGGTGCTGCCGATCGACGAGCGCGAGTAGCCGGCGGCCGCGGCCTCAGGCGTAGATCAGCCGCGTCAGCGTCTCGGCCACGCAGCCGGGCTTGGGCTCGCCCTCGATCTCGACGGTGATCCGCTGCTTGAGCTGGATGGTGTTGGGAGCCGCCAGCTCCGCCGACACCAGGTCGCGTCGCGCGCGGATGCGCTTGCCCACCTTCACCGGGCTCGGAAAGCGCACCTTGTCGAGCCCGTAGTTGACGCCCATCACCACGCCCTGATAGGCCTCGGGCGCGATCGGGGGCACGCTCTGCCCCAGGTGCACCACCATCGAGAGGGTGAGGAAGCCGTGGGCGATGGTGGTCTTGTAGGGCGAGAGCCGGGCGGACTTCTCGGGGTCGACGTGGATGAACTGGTGGTCGAGGGTCGCGTCGGCGAAGGCATCGATCCGCGCCTGATCGATCGCGAACCACTCGCCGACCCCTTCCTCCTGCCCGACGTGCTTCTGGAAGACGCTGATCGCCTGCTCGGCCTTGCTCGCCATGGGCTCCTCCTCGGCACCCCGGCTCGGGGCGCGTTGCGGCGTCGCTGCGCGCAAGGATGAAGCGACCCGGGCCGGAGGCCAAGCCCCCCGTCAGAGGTCGAGCGTCTCCCCCACCCGCAGGCCGGCGCGGCGCAGGAGCTTGGCCTTGGTGCGCAGGAGCACCTCCCGCGGCGCCCGCGTCACCTGAGCGGCGAAGCGGCGGGCCTCCTCGCGCAGGCGCTCGGGCTCCACCACCGCCGAGACCAGGTGGATCCGCAGCGCCTCCTCCGCGTCCACCCGCCGCCCGGTGAGGCAGAGCTCGCGCGCCACCGCACCGCCCACCAGCTCGCGAAGCGGGCCGTACACCACGTCGCCGAAGGCGATCTCCGGGTGGGCGAACCAGGCGGTGCGCGCCGCGACGCGGAGGTCGCAGAGCACGGCGAGGTCGAAGCCGCCGGCCAGCGCTGGCCCGTTCACCGCCGCGAGCGTCGGCAACGGGAACTCGAGCACGGTGCGGTGGTAGCGATCGCTCGAGGCCCAGAGCCTGCGCGCGATCTCCGGGTCGATCGCGGCCTCGAACTCCTTCAGGTCGAAGCCCGCGCAGAAGCTCTCGCCCTCGCCGGTCACGATGACGAGCTTGAGCGCTGGATCCCGCGCCAGGGCGTCGAGCGCGTCGCTGATCTCGTCGCGGAGCGCGATGGAGAGGGCGTTGCGCTTCTCCGGCCGCGCCAGCACGAGCGTCGCGACGGCGTCGACGGGGCCTTCGATGCGAATCCAGCGGGGCATGCGCTTCCTCCGGGCTCCTTCGTCCCTTCAGGCGGTGGCGCGAGGCGCGGGCGCGGAGCGCGGCGGACGCGGCGGGCGGGGCGGCGGCCGCTTCCAGAGGCCCCCGCTCGCCAGGCTCTCCCAGCCCCAGCGCAGCCAGCCGATCAGGGCCTGCGCCAGCCAGAGCGCCCAGGCGAGCATCGCCAGCCGGTACACCCAGAGCGGTACCGAGAGCACGCTCGCACGCGGGAGCAGCGAGGCCGCACGATCCTGATACCAGCGCAGCAGCTCGAAGCTCGAGCCGTAGCCCGCGATCTGCATCTCCGGCAGACCGAGGAGACCGCGCTTCACGGCGAGGAAGAGCGCCGCCAGCGAGGCCAGCGTCCAGAGCGCGAGGCCGAGCTGCGCCAGGTCGAAGGCCACGGGCCGGAGCGCCGCGCCGCGCTCGCGGCGCCAGCCGAGGGCGAGGAGCCAGCCCACCACCACCGCACCCAGCCAGATCGGGGCCTGCGTGAGCCCGACGCCGAGCAGGAACCAGTGTCGCGCCCGGAGCGGCGTGGCCCGCACGCGACCGAGGCCGAGCGCGGCGAGCGCGATCACCGCGAGCAGGCTCCAGAAGAGCACGGCCGGCCCGAGGCGCGGGCCGCTCAGCCAGAGCGTCCAGCGGTCCTGCGGCATCCGGAGCGCGAGATCGGCGTTGACGCTCGGCGCGCCGAGCTCCACCTCCGGGCTGCGGAAGAGCGCTCGGATGCCGTGCGGCTCGCGCCAGGAGACGGCCGCGGCGTGCTCTCCCGGCGTCAGCGGGAGCACCACCTGCCGGCCCTCGTGCCGCAGCGGCTGATCGACACCGTCGAGCGTCAGCGAGAGGAGCTCCGCTCCCTCCGGGAGCGTGAGGGCGTGGGGGCCGCCCCGGCTGCTCCGCAGCCCGAGCTCGAGTCGCACGTCGCTCGCCCGGCGCCCCGGCACGCTGGTGAGCGCGCTCGAGTCGATGGTGAGGGCATTCCCCTCGGCGGCGGCCGGACGCGTGATGGCGAGCGTCACCTCCTCGCCGGGCCAGGGATGCCACTCGCGCAGGCGCGGCCCCGCGGGCGCGGCCTCCGGCCCGCGATGGACGGCGGGGATGCCGCTCGCCTCCACGTGCCAGAAGGGGCTCGCGTCGAGCCGCCACACCTCGGCGAAGGAGGAGGTCTCGAGCGCGTGCAGGGTGAGTCGATCGCTCTGCGCGAGGGTGGAGCTCCAGGACGCACGGGTCGCGTCGCCGGCGAGCGCGATCGTCACGCGGCCGTCCTCCACGCGCAGGTCCGGCGTCACCACCGACTCTCCGGCCAGGAGAGGCACCGAGAGCACCACCGGCACGCCCGTCGGCGAGACGCGGACCACCGCCGTCTCCACCTCCCAGCGCTGTCCCAGGTGGAGCGTGCGCTCGACCCGCAGGAAGGGCGGGAGGAGCACGCGCTCGGCGCCGCCGGCGCTCGGGCGCTGGCGCACGAGCTGGAGCGTGCTCTCGGGCACGCCGTCGGGGCGGATACCCTCGACGCTCCAATCCGTCCCCGCGGTCTCGATGCGGCGCGGAAGCAGGGGCAGCGGGAGCGGCACGGCGTCGGCGTCGGGGAGCCGGCCCTCCATCACCACCTCGTGTCGCCCGGCGTCCACCGCCAGCCAGAGCGTGCCATCGGTCTCTCGCGCGAGGGACGTCGCGGGCTGGCCGTCGAGGAGGACCCGCTCGGGCAGCCAGTGGGGAGCGCCGCCCGGGAGCGGGAGCGCGGTCGCCGCGGCGGCGTCGACCGCGAGGCGAAGACGCAGCGCGCCGGCGCTCGTCTCGAGACGGAGGCGCGGAAGCGAGGCGCAGCCCGGACGGCAGAGGGCCGGCTCGAGGAGGCGGCTGCGGAGCTCGTCCAGGAGCTCGGAGGACGGGAGATCGGCCCGTGCCGGCGATGCGGCGAGAACGAGCGCGCAGAGCAGCCCGAGCGCGGAGGCCGCTCCGGCGAGGGCCGGTGCGGGAGCGCCCTCGCCGCGCCTGCGCAGCCCCACCATCGCGGCGAGGAGCGCCGACACCAGCGCCACGCGCAGCCACGCCAGGACGAAGTTCGCCCGCGGCGAGAGCAGGAAGAGATGGAGCTCCTGGCCCGGCTCCACCGGACCATTCCAGTGAAGCGTCACCTGCCGCCACTCCCAGCGCGGGACCCCGGGCCCGGTCGCCGCCACCGCCGAGGGATCCGGCGTCCAGCGACGGGGAGGCGTCGCCGCCGGCGCAGGCACGGCGAGCACGCGGGACTCCGCCGCCTTCTCCTGGGTCTCGGCGCGCTGGGGGACGGTTGTCTCGTACGCCTCTCCGCGCCGCGCGATCGGCGGCACGCCCGGCCGCTCCAGCGCCGGATGCAGCGCCTGCCGCACCTGCTGCACCAGGAACGGGAGCACGAGCAGCGCGAGGCCGGCCAGGACGAGGATGCGCGCGAGCGCGACGAGCCTGCGCAGCCGCCCCGCCGGGAGCAGGCGGAAGAGCGCTTCCGCCGCCAGCGCAAGGGGCCAGGCGAAGCGCGGCGCGCCGGGCTCGGTCCAGGTGAGGGCCAGCGCCACCAGGGCGAGGGCGCCGAGGGAGACGTCGAAGAGACGGGCCGCGGCGATCGCGGTCACCAGGACCAGGAAGAGGTCGAGGAGGGTCCAGCGCGAGATCCAGGTCGGATCCGCGCCGTCCACGCCCGACGCACTGAAGAGTCGCCAGCCCGGGGGCAGCGCCAGGGTGGCGGAGACGTCGGAGAAGCCGTGAGCCCAGCCCACCGCCGGCAGGCGGGCACCCACGCCCTCGAGTCGGCTCTCCGCCTGGAGATCGACGGCTCCTTCGCGGAGCTCCACGCCGGTCGAAGTGCCATCGAGCGTGGTCAGGAACTGGTCCTGGCCGTCGAGCACCACCCGGCCGAGGCGGGTCGGAGGCGGCATGTCGAGGCGCCAGCTCGAGACGAGCGCGCCCTGGATCCGATCCTGGATCGTGTAGCCGCCGCCGTCGAAGTCGAGCCAGAGCCGCCGCTCCAGGCCGAGCCGATCCGCGCCGGGCTCGGCGTCCCCGCGGACGCGCTCCACCAGCTTCATGGTGTCGCCCGCGGCCACCCGATAGGCCGGGAGCTCGCGCCAGTCGGGAGGGAGCCGCGTCTGACCCGGATCGATGGGCGTCACGCCCTGGACGTCCACCAGCCGCAGATCGCGCCGCGCATCGAAGACCCAGACTTCTTCGGGAGCCCAGGGGGGCTCGGCCCGCGGCGGCGAGAGCGCAGCCACCGGGCCCACGTGACGCGCGGCGAGCTCGAGCTCGAAGCGGCCCGCCCGGAGCTGGAGGCGGAGCCGGCCGTCGGGCTCCAGCCGGGCCGGCAGCGCGCTCTCGAGCGCGAGCGGGACGAAGCCCTCGGGGAGCACGGGCCCGAGCAGCACCTCGCGTGCACGTCCGGAGACGTCGAGCTCGAGGTGCGTGACCAGCACCAGCGGAACCTCGTCGATCACGCGGCGGTAGACGTCCATCTCGAGGCGCGACTCCTCCGCCCCCTGCTCCGCCGGGCCGCGCAGCCAGAGCCGACCGCTCTCGTCCCGGCGCGGGAAGGGCACGGGCTCTCCGTTCACCGCCAGCGAGAGGAGCCCGGTCTCGCGAGGTACGGAGAGGAGCGAGGGCTGGCTGCGCCAGACGAAGCGCCCGGCGACCGCGTGATGGCCGGCGCCGAGGAGCACGCTCGCGACACCCTTCTGGGACACCACCGGCGCGGGACGGCCGTCGGCCTGCACCTCCTCGGGCCAGGCCCCGGCGTCCCCGGGGAGGGGCACCAGCGCCTCGCGCTCGAGGGTCCACTCCTGCGAGAAGCGGCCGCCCGCCGCGTCGAGCGAGAGATCGAGCCGCGAGGGCCAGGCACAGCGCCGCTCGTCGGCGCGGCCCTCGAGAGGAGTGCAGCGCTCCTCCTCGTGCCCGTGCAGCACCCAGGCCACCCAGCCGCGCAGCGGCTCCGGAATCGCCGACGGGGAGAGCTCGGCGCGGGCGGGCGCGGCGGGGAGCGCGATCGCGAGCAGCGCCGCGCTGGCCAGGGCGAGCGCGGCCGGGAGCGAGCGGACGGCGAGCGCACGGGGCATGCCACCTCCGAGAGCGGCGGAAGCCACGGACCCGGGGCCCGCGTGGGCACGATCCGCTCCGCGCCGGGGAGCATAGGCTGGGATGCACGACCTGCGCAGCCGGAAGCGGGCGCACGAGGCGCCGGGCGCCGGCTCGTGCTACCGCGTGCGGAGCGCACCACGCGCGAGGCGCGGGAGGTGGACCATGGCGAGCTGGCTCCGCGGGCACCTGGCCCGGCGGCCCGCGTGGATGAACGCGCTCCTGGCGTTCTCGATCTTCATGGCTGCGGTCTACGTGCCCTGGGACTTCCTGGTGAAGCCGGTCGCGCGCGACGCCGAGGTCTGGCTCGGCTTCGCGCTCCACGGCTGGGCGGCGAAGGCGACCGAGCCCCTGCACTGGGCGATCTACGCCGCCGGGGCCTACGGCTTCTGGCGCATGCGTCGCTGGATGTGGCCGTGGGCCTCGCTCTACACCGCGCAGGTCGCGATCGGCATGCTGGTCTGGTCGGTGAACGTACGCGGCGGCGCCGTCGGCTGGCTGGGAGGGCTGCTGGCCGCGCTGCCCTTCGCCGGCCTCGCCGTCGCGCTCTGGCGGGCGCGCGAGAGCTTCGGGCGCCGGCCGCGTGGGCTGCGCGAGCGCTACGGCGAGTGGGCGCTGGTGACGGGAGCCTCGGCGGGGATCGGCGGGGAGCTCGCGCGGGCGCTCGCGGCCGAGGGGCTCTCGCTCGTGCTGGTGGCGCGGCGCGAGGAGCGCCTGCACGCGCTCGCCACGGAGCTCGAGCGCGACCACGGCGTCGCGACCCGCGTGGTGGCTGCGGACCTGGCCTCGCCGGAGGGAGCACCGCGGGTGCTCGACGCGGTGGCCGACCTCGAGATCGCGCTGCTCGTGAACAATGCGGGCGTCGGCTATGCCGGCCGCTTCGACCGCCAGGAGACGAGGCGCCTCTGCGAGATGGTGCAGCTCAACTGCGCCACTCCCGTGCTGCTCAC
>Ga0316628_100005168_pt1 | contig 10390 bp, 7 predicted proteins | sample OWC_Aug_M2_C1_D5_FD_207648 | JGI IMG/M metagenome (GOLD analysis project Ga0316628, IMG submission 207648) | Wetland soil microbial communities from Old Woman Creek delta, Ohio, United States - OWC_Aug_M2_C1_D5_C | ecosystem: Environmental > Terrestrial > Soil > Wetlands | place: USA: Ohio... | reverse complement strand
ATGCTCTGGTCGGTGCCCAGGTAGCCCAGGTTCCACCTGTCGTCGAAGCCAACGAGTGGAGTCTGGGCGCCGACGCCGCGCCCGGCGCCCGTCAGCACGCGCAAGGGGATGCTGCCGACGAGCAGCAGGGTGTTGACGGCCTTGCGGATGCCGTGCGCCGTCGCACCGCCCGCTGCCTCAACGAAGCGTCCTACCTTCGTTTCGGCAGGAGGCGAGGGCCTTGTCTCCCAAGCGCGTTTGCAGAGGTATACGAGGTCCGAATTCGTGCCGTACTTGGCGTAGCAGCCGCCCGGGTCGTAGCCGCCAGGTGGCACCATGTCGCGGCCGTCCGGGTCGACGTAGCGGAGAGGATTGCCACCGGCGTAGGCCCAGGGTCCGAGCGAGTTGGGGTTCTTCAAGTCGCCGAAGACAGGGTCTTGAGAGAGCCAAACTCTTTGGTCAGCTGCGACTTCGAGGCCCTCGCGTGCGCAAGGGCGCGGCGCGCGGCCACTTTCTCTCGAGGAAACGGGACGCGCGTGCAGTGCGCGCGAGGGCGAGGTTGGGGCCCACTGCGGTTTTGGGCCTGCGTGTGCGTGGAGCTCGTCGACGTGCACGCCGAGCACGAGCTGCTCCGCGTCGTCGGTGCGCGCGTGCTTCGTCGCCGTCGCGTAGGTGGCACCGCTCGCTGCGGCCGCGAGCATCACCACGACGAGGGCAGCGGTGCGCTTCACCTCGCGGACTCTACGCGAGGCCGCGGTGGAGCCACAGCGGCGGCGTGCGCGGAGCGCGGAGGACAGCGGCTAAGGGAGGGTCTGGGAGGGAAGCGTTCAGCGGCGGAGTGCGAGTAGACTCTCGCGTATGAGCCGCATCGTCGTGGGCAAGGTCATCGAGGGTCGCGTCGTGGTGGAGGGAGAGCCGCTGCCCGAGGGCGCGCGCGTGATGGTGGTGGTGGGCGAGGAAGCGGCGTGGGAGTTGGAGGAGGAGAGCGTCCAGGAGCTTCTCCAGGCCGCGGCCGAGGCTGAGGGCGAAGAGGGCATCTCAGCAGAGCAGCTCTTCGCCGAGCTGCGTGCGGCGCGGTAGTGCGGGTCCGCATCTTCGGGCGAGCGCGACGAGACATCGCCACCGCGGTGGCGTGGTGGCGCGCCAATCGGCCGTACGCGCCGACGCGCCTCGAAGATGAGCTCGCGGCGGCGTTCCGCAAGCTGGAGGAGTTGCCCTTCGCGGGGCCGCCCGCGATGGACGCTCGGCTCGGGAAGTTCCGCCGGCTGTCGCTGCTGGAGACGAGGTACTTCGTCTACTACCGGGTCAACGAGGCGCGCGGGCTGCTGGAGGTGCTGCGCGTGTGGCACATGAGTCGCCGTCGCCCGCCGACGCTTCCGTAGCGAGCGCCGCCACCGGCGAGCTGCTGGCCGCGCCGGCGTCGAGGACCTGGTCGAGCTCGTCGCCGGCGACGTCGAGGACCTGGTCGAGCTCGTCGCCGGCGACGTCGTGGACCAGGTCGAGTTCACCACCGAGTTGGTGCGGATCCGTGGATCAGCCGGTCCGCCGGAGAAAACGAGGGCCCTGGCTGGCCCTACAAACGACGAAGTCCCCCTCGGTCGGTGCTGGAGTACCCCCGAATCGAGCGCCTCGAGCAGCTCGGCGGTGGAGCTCAGCTCGAGCGCGATGTCGACGGCGAGCTGCTCGCGGACTGCCGCTCCTTAAGTGGAGCGGGGGAGGCGCGCTTGAGCGCGCGCCCGAGCGTCTTGCGGAAGAGGCGGCGCTCAAGCCGCCGGGCAGCGGCGCGCGCACGCGCGACGCCCTGGGGGAGCCCCCTTGGGGGCGGACGGGCCCTTGAATAGGCCGGCCCCTGAATCACTTGAAGCTTCACCACCATGCAACGGGCGCGCGCCCGAAGGGCCGGGCCGGGGTCCCTGGCCCGCGCGAAGCCCCCCAGGGGCCCCACGCCGCGCGCCGGGAGGCGCTCGGGAGGCGTGGGGGGATGGGTTTCCCCCCTTGGGGATTCCTTGAGTGGGGGGCGCCTCGGAAGGGGGGTTCCAAGGGGGGAAACCAAGGCGGGGGGCGAGCGGCGCGACCCTTTGCTCTATTTGGCCGGCCGTCTTGAATCACTGTGGGGTGGGCCGGGGGAAGAGCGGCGCCCAAGCCGCGGACGTGAAGAGCGACGAGCGAGGCGTAGCCGAGGAGGAAGCGGCTGGGCGGAGCGGACCTGTGGGGCACCCACAGGACGCGACGCTGGTGCTTCTACCCATCGCGCGCCAGCCCAGGCGCGCTCAAGGGCGCAGTTGCGCCCGGGAAGACAAAGCGCGCGGGCCGGCACGCGAGCTGCTCTAAGCTTCACCCCAGTCGTCCTGCAGCTCGCGTGACGGGCCGCGCGCGGCCGTGTCCAACACTGCGCGTCCACCATCACCATCGCGCGCCTGCGCGCTCAAGGGCGCAGTTGCGCCCGGGAGAATCGAGCGCGCGGGCCGGCAGGCGAGCTGCTCCTTCTTCACCCCAGCCGTCCTGCAGCTCGCGTGACGGCACGCGCGCGGACCTGCCCCAACACCTGCGCGTCTCTGCGGATCGACCATCGTCACCACCGCGGTCACCATCACCGCGGTCCACCGCGCGTGCGTGCGTGATGATCAGCGCGATGATCGGTGCCGAGCTCAGCGCGAGCATCACCACCGAGGCGGTCTACTCGCGCGCTTCGTCGTCCTCGGCGCCCAGCGCCTGCAGCAGCGACCGGCCTTGGGCGGAGGCCGCCGCGTCGCCGGCGCCGCCGGCGCGCGCACCAGGGTGGCAGGCGTCGTAGACGGCCTTCAGCTTGGAGATGGAGACGCGGGTGTACACCTGGGTGGAGGTGAGGCTGGAGTGGCCCAGGAGTTCCTGGACGAAGCGGACGTCGGCGCCGCCCTCCAGCATGGCGGTGGCACAGGCATGGCGGAAGAGGTGGCAGCTGCCGAGGCCCTTGAAGCCGGCGCGGACGAGGTAGGCGTGCACCTCTTGAGTGAGGGCGGCGGGGGACAGCGCGTCGCCAGACTCGGAGAGGAAGAAGAAGCCCTCGTCCCTGACGGCGCAGAAGCGCGGCCGCACGTCGCCCAAGTAGCGGCGCAGCCAGGAGGCAGCGCGCAGACTCAAAGGGACGACTCTGTCCTTCTTGCCCTTGCCCTGGCGGACGAAGAGGGTGCCCTTCTCGAAGGCGACGTCGTACAGCTTCAGCGCCGACACCTCGGCGCGCCGCAGGCCCGAGGCCCACAGCAATTCGAGGATGGCCCTGTCGCGCAGCCCAACAAGCGTGGCGACGTCGGGCACGGCGAAGACCTTCTCCACGTCGGCCACCGACAGGATGTGCCTGGGCAGGCGGATGGGCTGGCGAGGCAACTCGACGTCGGAGGCGGGGTTGGCGGGGAGGAGGTTTTCGCGACACAGCCAGCGGAAGTAGCCGCGCAGCTGCACCAGGAGGATGCCCTGCCGCTGGACGGATAAAGGGTGGCCGTTGGGCTTGCGCCAGTAGAAGAGGTGGCGCTGGTACCTCTCCAGCACCGGCCTGGTGACGTCGGCCGGCCGAAGCAGCGCCCTGTCCTCGCACCAGGCGGCGAAGAGACGGAAGTCGCGGGCGCGCGAGGCGACGGTGGAGCCGCTGTAGTGCCGCACCTGCAGCGCCTCGAGGTAGGCCAGCATGGTGGCGCGCAGCGAGTCGGGCGCCATGCCGGGCGCGGCCAGCCACTCGCGAGGGCCCTTGCGCGGGCGCCGCGTGCGAGGGACGCGGGCGTCGAAGGGGCCCTCGCCGACGCGGCGGGGACGGCGGCCGCGACTCACGGGGCCACCTGCGAGTACGACGCCGCGGTGCCGTTGCGCGAATGCGCGGTGGCGGAAGGCCCGGAAGCTGCGGAAGCGGCGCGAGAAGGCGAGAGGTTGGGCGGGCTTCCAGCTTCCGGGGTGGGGGCCGGAAGGGGGCCGGAAGTCTGGGCGGCGCCCCGGAAGTCCGCGTCGTAGGCGCGCAGGCCCTCGACGTCGGCGAGGCCGAAGGCGACAGCGCCTCCACCGCCCGGGGCCAGCTGGTAGCCGAGGCCACCGCGGCCGAGGCGGCGCACGGCGAGGTACTCGAAGTCGACGAGGCGACTGAGGTGGAGGGCCAGCTGGCTGTTGCGCCAGCCGAGGGCCTCGCGCACCTCGCGGCGGGTGAAGCACACCTCGGCCGGCAGCACCCTGGTGGCCTGGGCGCGCGCGGTGACGAAGGCCTCGAGTTGGCCCAGCAGGCGCCGTGTCTGCGGAGGCAACTCGTCGAGGCTGCGGCCCAGCACCGCGGTGGCGAGGCGGTTGGCGGTGGAGATGTCCTCGAGTGTCACCTCGACGTACTCGACGACGCCGCCCGCGTGCGGCGCCGTCTTCACCGGCCGCTGGTACTGGTGCAGCAGGGCGATGGCCTCGATGAGGGTGAGGTACTTTGGGAAGTCGCGGCGCATGCGGGTGCGGCTGTCCGGAAACGTCAGCCGCCGGGCGAAGGGGTTGACGACGGCCAGCGGCCGCAAGAGGCGCTGCGCGTCCTGGTGCAGCTTCAAGGTGGCCTTCTTCTCCCGCTGTTGCAGCCGGCCCTCCAGAGTGCGCCGCGCCCGCTGCCTCTCGTGGATGGCCGACGTCTGCGCCCTCTCTTCGTCCACCGAGAGCACCAGGCAGCGGTTGAGGAGTTCCTCGTCCAGCTCCGCCGCGGTGGTGGTGAGAAACAGCTGGGTGGGCCCCTCGACGCGGTACTCGTGCGTGACGAGGCGCCCGGTGTGCGGGTCCTTCCCCGTCGAGGCGATGGTGAGTTCTCCCTCGGACTGCAGGAGCTTCAGCGCGTAGGCGGCCCGCGCCGCGCCCTCTTCCTCGACGACGGCCAGCACCTTGTGCCGCAGCGAGACGTCGCCCATGTAGAAGAGAGCCTGGCCCGTCATGGCCGAGTACTTCGTCTTCTCCTCGTCGGGGACGAAGGCCAGCACCGCCTCCATCAGCGACGACTTGCCGGCGGCGGAGGAGGACTGGATGAGGACGGCCAGCGGCTCCTCCAGCTTGCGGGACACCGCGGCGAGGTAGCCCACCAGCGTGTTGGTTTCCTCGCCCACCACGCCGCAGCGGCCGAAGTCCAACAGCACGCGCCCCAGCAAGTCCGGCGTGCGCAGCAGCGCCAGGGCGGCGTCTCTCTCCTCGTCGGTGAGGACGGGCACTTTCGGGCCCTTGGCTTCCTCGCGCCGCTTGTCGAGGAGGGCCTCCACCTGCAGCAGCAGCTGGCCGACATCGCGCTTCACCGCGTCGGCCTCGAGGCCGCACTCGAGGGCGGCCTGCTGCACGAAGGCCATGCGCGCCTTGGCCGAGTACCAGTCGAAGGTGTCGACGTGGAAGGTGTCGCGGATGCTGAGGAGGAGGTTGAGGCGCAGGCTGTCCGGCGTGTGCGGCTTCAGCAGCCCGCGCACTCGGTAACGCCGCGAGCCGAAGGTGAAGACGGCCTCGTCGACGTCGGTGGCCACGGGCGCGGTGGCCGGCGGCGGTGAGCTCGCCGTCGAGCTGGTCGCCGGCGTCGAGCTGGTCACCGGCGTCGAGCTGATCGCCGGCGTCGAGTTGGTCGCCGGCGTCGAGTTGGTCACCGGCGGCGAGCTGGTCACCGGCGGCGAGCTGGTCACCGGCGGCGAGCTGGTCACCGGCGTCGAGCTGGTCGCCGGCGTCGAGTCGATCGCTGGCGTCGGGTCGATCGCTGGCGTCGAGGCGATCGCTGGCGTCGAGCTGGTCTCCGGCGTCGAGGCGGGCATCGAAGTCGCAGCGCTGGGCGTCGTGTTCGACGCCGAGCTCGCGGCCACCGCCACGGTCGGTGTGGCCACAGCCGTGCGCGCCGCCACCCAGCCACCTCTCTCAGCAGCCCGCGGCGCGGCCGGCGGTGGCGCCTCGGTGCGCGCCGGCGGCAGGGCAGCTAAAGGAGAGGTGGTGGTGGCCGTCGGCGCCGGCGCGCAAGCGATGACGGGCGCGGTACGCGGGACGCCGCTGCCCATGAAGAGGGCGTGGCGAAGCGCGACGCCGAGGGACTTCGAGGCCGGCGTCACCTTCTCTGCGTACTCGTTGGCGTCCATGCCGCGAGGAAACTGCACGCGGTGGCAGTCGAAGCCCTCACCCTCGAGCTGCCTGGCAAGGACCGCGGCGGCGGCGTCGCCGGCGTCGTCTCTGTCGAAGGCGATGAGGACGTGCCGCACCTGGTGGCGCACGAGGGCGTCGAGGTGCAGAGGAGTGAAGCCCTCGACGCCGTAGGCGGAGATGACGTTGCGGAAGCCGGCGGCCCAGAAAGTCAGGGCGTCCAGCAGCGCCTCGCAGAGGATGACGGTTCCGCCGGCGCTGACGAGGGAGGCGGAGTTGAAGGCGGCGCGGTGAGGGCCCGGGAGGTACAGATGCAGGGGCGTGCCGGGGCGGAGGTTGGGCGTCACCTTACGGCCGTAGAGGCCCACCACCTTGCCCGTCTCGGCGTGGATGGGGACGACGAGGCTGCCGGCGAGATGCTCGTGCCCGGTGTCGCGGTACACGCCGAGGGCCTGCAGCCGCCCGCGCAGCCTGGCGCCCTCGAGGCGGCTGGACTCGGGCAGGTGCAGGCCGAGGGTGCGGTTGGCGTAGCCCAACTTGAAGTGGCGGATGAGGGACTCGTCTCGCAGCCCACGCTTCTCGAGGTAGGCCAGCGCCTCGGGCGAGGCCAGCAGCGTGCGGTGGTAGTAGTCGACGACGTCGGCCAGCACCTTCGCGTCGTCGGCGTCGGGCGTCACCGGCGCCGGCAGCCGCCGGACGCTGGAGGACTTCACCGCGCCCGCCGGCGTCGCCGACAGCGGCGCGTCGTTGCGGAGCAGCTCGACGGCGTGGCGGAAGCTGACGCCCTCGGCGCGCATGACGAAGTCGATGACGCTGCCGCCGACCTGGCAGGCGCCCAGGCAGTGCCAGACGTTCTTCTTCGGGGAGACGACGAAGCTGGGCGTCTTGTCCTCGTGGAAGGGGCAGTGGCCAACGAGGTTGTCCGGCCCGTGCTTCGCCAGCGCCACGCCCTTCGCCTCGCACAGCCGCACGAGGCTCGTCTCCCGCTTCAGCCGCTCCAACTCCACGTCCGAAATGCGCGCCATGCGTTGGCTCCGAGTCCTGTCAAGGGCCGCTCGTGCTCGAAAAGAGGCCCGGTGGATGCCCGTTTCAGTTGCCCACGCTATATAGACGTGGTGAATATGCAACCGCAAGCCGCCGCGGGGCTGGGCGGCTCTTCGTCGGAAACAGGCCTTACGCTTCAAGGCATGGCTACTCACGCCCTGAAGCGCCGGGCATCCCGTGCAGCACGCGGCTCCTCGTCGACGGACGAAGCGGTCCCCCAGCTCGGCGCCATCGGCGCGCGCGTCGCTCAGCTTCGCAAGGAGCGCGGCATCACCCAGGTGGAGGTGGCCTCGCTGCTGGGCGTCAGCCAGCCCGTCGTCTCGGCCTACGAGAGAGGCGCGGTGCCGTTGCGCGCCGAGCAGCTCGCGTTGCTTGCCCAGCGCCTGCGCGTCTCCGCGGACGTGCTGCTGGGCCTCAAGGGCGCGGCGGCGCCGACCGCCGTCGCGCCCTCCACCGCCGATGCCCGCCTGGCTCGCCGTCTGCGTGAAGCCCGCGCGCTGCCTCGCAGGGACAAGGAGGCGCTGCTGCGCACCCTCGACGCCTTCCTCGCGCGCGCTGCTCAAGGGTGAGACGGGAGGGGTGGCGATGGGCCGCCGTTGCGCGAGGCCAACACCGCCGCGGCGCGCTCCGTTTCGGCTGGTCACCAGGCCTTCTCGAAGTAGGTCGTGACGACGAGGTTCAGCGCACGGAAAGCTGCGAGGGTAGCGTCGGCCAGCCGCTGTAGCCGAGCTTCGACGTCGGCGGGTTTTTCGTCCTTGTCGGCGACGCACGCGAGGAGAATGCGGTGAGCGAGTTCGTCGCTGAATCTCACTCCATCGACGCCCCGTTCCCACGACAGGGGGAGCAACTCGTCGTCGTTGATGTGCTCGCGGCGCTCGTGGACGTCCTTCTCGACGTGGCCGCCGAAGCGGTGACGCAGGCTGGTGAATTCTTGCGTCGCCTTGTGCACCGCAGTCAGGCACTGCTGGAATTCATCGAAGCGGTCGCGCGCGCGGAGGAGTTCCACAAGCTCTGGCATGCCGCGGAGCGCCTGAAGGACGACTTTGGCGCTGTAGATGGAGCGCATCGAGCCGCGGAAGAAGTACGACCGCGCGTAGAAGTGGAACTCGATGTTGGAGGAGTCCGCGATGACCGAGACCTTCTCGTCGCTGGCTCCGATGTGCCGCCACTCGAAGTAGAGGTCTTCGCGCAGGATGAGGGCGGGGAGAATCCAGCTGGCGAGGTTGCTGTGGCGCGGGAGCAGTTCGCCGGCACGTTTGAATCTGGTGCGAGTGTGGCGGAACTTGCTCACATGATCTCCAGGGGCGCGACCCGGACGCGCGGCGGTCCACGCTCCTCCAGGGGTGCCGCGGTGACCTCTACCGCTTGGGAGCCAACCGGAGTCCGGCAATCCATTCTTCGATTCCGTACGCTGTGCCCGTGGGCGACTCCAGTGTCGCGAGCAGTACGGCTTCGCCGTTCGTTGCTACACACTGCTCGAAGCGCACTGAGCCATCCGTCGTGCGCGCTCGGACCACCCACACCTCCAATGGACTTGAGTGGAGCCTCTGCCTGGGCGCAACGATCAGGAGGTCGGGGTGAGACGCAGCTCGGTCCATGGCCGCCAGCGCCGCATCAACCAGGGTGCTCTGCAGGGCGGGGGGCGCGGTCGTTCCGGTGGTTGACGCGATCGCCCCGATGCTGACGATGAGCTCTTCGTTATTTGTGCCTTGGCAGACGCAACGTCCTGCCTCCGCGAAGTGCGTCCACGTGTCCGGTACGTCGAACGCGAACATCGAGAAGTTGATTGTCGTCATCGCGTTTGAATCTGGGTCGGAGCGACGCCAAAGCGCCGTTGGATTTCTTGCAGTTTGGTGGGTGACCAAGGGCGGCCAGTCTTTAGATCGAAACCTGCGACGGGCTGTCCGACCCTGAGGTCATAGACAACGGCGTCCAAGCCCAACGATCCCTTTGCTCTGCGGCCGGTCACGCCTCCCGCCGTGGTGCGGAATTCCTCCATGGCGACTCGGTAGGGGCTGCCCGCGGCCGTGAGACTGGCATTCAGCGATCTACCGGTCGCCTCGAAGTCGTTGTGAGCCGCTGTGCCAAACCGTCCGGAGGTCCTCGGAGTTCCGACGGCGGACAGGTCCGCCTGGCCTGCTGCAAGTCGCAAAGCGTCCTCGACTTCAGCAAGTGTCTGCGGCGTCATGGGGATCTGCTGCTCCGCCTTCGTCATCTCGGCAAACCCTGGACCAGGGCCAGCGAGCGGTTCTCTGCTACTGAGCGAGGCGTCCCCGCCCAATACCGATCGTTCCGCTGCCGCATAAGCCGCGAAACCACTCGTCGCGCTAGCAGCTCTGCTGGCGTTGACGGCGCGAAGGACATTCTCCCGGAGGACGAATCCACCGAAGCCGCTGCTGGCCGAGGCGGCGCGTGACTGCAACACGTTGTCCAGGACGTACTGCTTCCTCGCCCACAGAGCTTGCTGGGCGCTCACGTCGAGCATGGTGCTGGCGCCGGCCCCAACGCCCATGGCGCCGACGAAGAAGAGCATGGTGTCGCGGCCGCTTGCCCCCCGGTAGCGCGCCTCCTCTTCGCTGAGCGGTTCGAGAGTGACGAGATTCTGCGTGTGGCCCCACTCGAGGACGCCGCGCGTGCCGGTCAACTCCCCTGCAGCCCCCACCGGTGCGAGGGCGATGCTTGCCGGGATGCTGCGGTTCGCCTTCTGCGCTTCGTCGTAGACGGCCATCGTCTTGGCCACGAGGACGAAGCTCGGCATGTACCAACCGCCGACGTCCGAGACATCGACGCGCTCGACCTTCTCTTTCATCGCGGTGCCGGGCGTCACCAACTCGCGACTCGCCCACGCGAGGCACCGCGCCCTGTCGCCGCCGAAAGACCTCAGGTTCTGCGCGTCCAAGCAGTAACCGATGGGCGTGTAGCCCTCATCTGGCACCGCCTCACCGGTCGGGTCGGTGAAGGAGAGGGGATTGCCGTTGGCGTAGGCCCATTCTCTTTGGCCAGCTGCGGTTTCACCGGCCTCGCCCGCGCAAGGACGCGACGCGCGGCGGTTTTCTCCTCGAGAAACGGGACGCGCGTGCAGTGTGCGCGAGGGCGAGGTTGGGGCCCACTGCGGTTTTGGGCCTGCGTGTGCGTGGAGCTCGTCGAGGTGCACGCCGAGGACGAGCTGCTGCGCGTCGTCGTCGGTGGGCGCGTGCTTCGTCGCCGTCGCGTAGGTGGCACCGCTCGCTGCGGCCGCGAGCATCACCACGACGAGGGCAGCGGTGCGCTTCACCTCGCGGACTCT
>Ga0316628_100005167_pt1 | contig 10391 bp, 7 predicted proteins | sample OWC_Aug_M2_C1_D5_FD_207648 | JGI IMG/M metagenome (GOLD analysis project Ga0316628, IMG submission 207648) | Wetland soil microbial communities from Old Woman Creek delta, Ohio, United States - OWC_Aug_M2_C1_D5_C | ecosystem: Environmental > Terrestrial > Soil > Wetlands | place: USA: Ohio... | reverse complement strand
AAAAATGCCTCTGGGGTGAGGATTTCCAGTTTTTCCACTATATGGAAATCGTTTCCGAATATTGAAAATTTAGATGAAACCGGCTAAGGTTGTCAATATTTTTTTTATTGGAACTGGTTCTAAAGCTCATCAGGAAACGACCCGGAAAGGGGGATGAATGCAACCTTCTGTCAGAAGATACGTGCGGTATGAATATCGGAGGATAATATCTTACGGCATTCTCGACGGCGCCAAAATCTCGCCGGTAAAGGGAGATCTCTTCGGAAGCGTATCGGCATTTTAAAAAATATGGTCGCAGCATTAAGAACGCCGCAACCATATTTTTTAAAAACAGCAGGTGATGTTCCAAAAGCCGCAACCCTCAGCGCACGGGTCACGGACAGGGGAGCCGTCTTTCAAAAACCTGATTAGAAGCGCTTTCATAACGGAAGTTATGAAAGCGCTTCTATAGTACCTCGGTCAGGTGCTTGACCTGGACCTTGAGCCCATGCCGCCGCACGCCATAGGACAGCTGGATCATGCAGGCTGGACAGGTGGTCACCAGAACATCTGCGGCGGTCTTCTTCAGGTTTTCCATCTTGCGGTCCAGGACCTGCACGGCGAGGTCGTAGTGGGACAGCGCATAGGAACCCGCGCCGCCACAGCACCAGTCTGCTTCCGGAAGCTCAACGAACTCCGCACCCGGCATGCGGCGCAGCAGCTCCCGCGGCTGTTTTACCAGGCCCTGACCGCGTGAGGCGTGGCAGGGGTCGTGGAACGTGACGCGTTTGCCCTGCAGGGCGTTGGAGAACGGGATGGCCTCCGCCGCCAGCCACTCCGAGACGTCCCTGGCCTTAGCGGCCACGGATTGGGCTGCCTGGCTCTGCTGATCGTCTTCGGAAAACAGGCGCGAGTATTTCTTGATGAAGGCGGTGCAGCTCGAACAGTCGGTGACAATGGCATCTACGTCTCCCGCCTTGAGCACCGGCAGGTTCTTGCCCGCCAGCTTGCGCGCCGCGGCGAGATCGCCGTAAGACCACGCGGGAAGTCCGCAGCAGTTATTGTCAAGGACGCGGACGCTCCGGCTGAAGCGCCTCAGCAGCGCCAGGGTGGCCGCCCCGGCCGCGTGGCTGACCACGTCGACCCCGCAGCCCACAAAATACGCAACCCGCTGGCTCCGGCCCTGCCCGTCGAAGATCCCGGGCTTGAAGCGGGCCCGGAACGCCTGCGCCGGCAGCCGATCGACAATCTTCTCTGCCCGAGACACGTCACGGCCGAAAATACGCAGCAGCCCTAAGGCGCGAGCCAGCTCACTCATGCCGCTGTTTTTGCCCAGGGCCACGGCCCGGGCGGCCAGGTGCAGCCGCCGAGGGTAAGGCAGCAGTTTGTCGAACAGCAGATGGTGGATGGATTTCCGGCCGACTTTCTCAAGGTACTCGGCTCGCGCCGTGATGACCAGCTCCGAGGTGGGTATGGCGGGAAAGCAGTTGCTCGTACAGGCGCCGCAGAGCAGACAGGTGTAAAGGGGCTCCTCGAGCTCCGGGCTCCATTCGAGGCGGCCTTCGATCACGGCCCGCATCAACGCCAGCCGGCCCCGTGCGACACCCGCTTCATGGCCGGTGGAACGGAAGATCGGGCAGGCCACCTGGCAGAAACCGCAGCGATTGCAGTGAGCGATGTCGTCGTAATGTGCGAACAGGTTCATGGAGCGTCAATCCTGGTGATGCGGGATGCTCCCTGCCGGATCAGGTCCAATGCTTCGTCAAACCCGGCCGGGCATCCTACCCGGTGCAAAAATGTGATACGGGTCGAGGATATCCTTGACCCGGTGCATGAGCTTCCATTCCGGCCGCGGCGGGCCGAACACATCATTGCGCTGTTTGAATTCATCCGGCGCCTTTTCCAGAACGACATGTCCGGCCAGCGCATGCATCCGCTGCCCGATCTCCTGCCATGCCTCGTCGCTCACATCGCTGCTTCCGGCCAGGATCCTCCCGCAGCCGAAATCGACCAGCAGGGTCTCAACTGGTGTCTGCTGCCGGAGGATGGCTGCGGCCCGTCCGGCCCGGTCCGGCGGCGCTCCTGTCCGCAAGACAAAGGGACAAGCGGCGATGCGGTCATATAGACCGGCAAAGGGCCCAGAGAGGACATCGTAGTCCTCGACGCGGATGGACCTGAAATCTGCCTCGTCGAAAAGGGCTTCAGCCCGGACCAACTGGGAGACGACGGTTTCGCTGAACCCTTCGAAGCCAACCTGAAGCTGCCAGCCTTCGCCGCCGTTCTCGGGCGCGGCGGCCGCAAACACGGCCCCCAGACTTGAGCCGAGCACCTGCGCAGCCAGGCTGGCGCAGGCCTCGAGGATGCCGCAGGCCGAAATGGCCGCACAGCGCTCCGGCCGGGTGGCCGTTTTCATGGTCACGCGGGTGATGATGCCCAAGGTCCCGGAGGATCCGGCCACAAGGCGGGTCATGTCATAGCCGGCGACATTCTTCACGACTTTGCCGCCGGCGTTGATCAACCGGCCGCGGCCGTCGATGAAGCGCAGGCCGAGCAGCAGTCGGCGCGGTGCGCCATAGGCGATCCGCTCCGGACCACAGGCCCCGGTTGCCGCAACCCCGCCGAGGGTGCGCCGCAGCAGGCCGAGGGCCGGCCGCAGAGGCAGCCATTGGTTGTAAGGAGCCAGCCTTGCCTGGATCGCCGCCAGCGTCATACCGGCGCCAGCCGTGAAATACTGGTTGGACGGGTCGAGATCGATCACCCTGTCGAGCGCATCCGTGGACAGCGGCGCCAGGGGACGGGTGGATGCGTTTCCCAACCCGGCCAGCGAGCCGCTGCCGAGAGGCAGAAGCGCCCGGCCTGCATCGCAGGCCTGTTTCACCGCCTCGGCCATGCGTTTTTCGACGGCGCTGAGCGGGTCGTCGGCTGCGGCCCAGGCGGCCTGGTCCTTGAAGGCAAACGCGGTGGCCGTGTCCGGGAACATTTTCCCCGGGTTCAAGACGCGGCCCGGATCAAAGGCGCCCTGGAGCGAACGCTGAGCGTCGATGTCCGCATCCGAGAACACCATGCGCATGGCGTCCATCTTTTCAAGCCCGATCCCGTGCTCGCCCGAGATGGTGCCGCCCAGCGCCACGCAGGCCTGCATGATCTCCCAGCCGGCTGCGTGCACCCGCTTGACCTGATCCGGGTCGCGCGAGTCGAACAAGATCAAGGGGTGCAGGTTCCCGTCGCCGGCGTGAAAAACGTTGCCGTGCTCGAAACCGCGGCGCTTGACGATCTCAGCGACCTGCGCCAGGGCCGTCGGCAGCAGGGTCCGCGGCACCGTGCAGTCGTTCACCAGGTAGTTCGGCGCCAGCCGCGCCACTGCACCGAAAGCGCCGCGCCGACCCTCCCAGAGACGGCCGCGCTCTTCGACGCCGGCCGCATCGCGGATCTCCCGGCAGCGGTTGGCCGTGCAGATCTCGCGGATACGGCCGGCCTGTTGTTCCAGCCCCGCCGCAGGCCCCTCCACCTCGATGATCAGGACCGCCGCGGCGTCCCGGGGGTATCCGCAGGTGTAGCTGTCCTCCACCGCCCGGATGATCGGGGCATCCATCATCTCGAGGGTCGCCGGTACGATCCCGGCGGCGATGATGCCCGCCACCGAGCGGGCCGCATCGCCGATGTCGTCGTAAACCGCGAGCTGCGTCATCACTTTTTCCGGCTTCGGCATGATGCGCACGGTGACCTCGGTCACCACGGCCAGCGTGCCTTCGCTGCCGATGAGCAGCGCCCGCAGATCGTATCCGACCGGATCGTAGTCTGCTCCGCCCAGCCGCAACAGCTCACCGGAGGCCAGCACGATTTCCAGCCCGAGCACATGGTTGGTCGTGACCCCGTACTTGAGGCAGCGCGGGCCGCCGGAATTTTCGCCCACGTTGCCGCCGAGGGTCGCCACTTTCTGGCTGGCGGGATCAGGGGCGTAGAAAAATCCCAGAGGGGATAAGGCATTCTGCAGCTCCAGGTTGGTGACGCCGGGCTGGACCACGGCGGTACGGCTTAGCGGAAAAATCCCGATGATGCGGTTGAGCCGCGAGAGGCAGACCGTCAGCCCGCCGTAAGGCAAAACCGTTCCGCCGGACAAGTTCGTCCCGAAGCCGCGGGGCACGAGGGGCACGGCGGCCCGGGCGGCCGCCTGGACCACCCGGCGGGTCTCCTGCGCGTCGGCAGGGAAAACCACTGCGCCGGGCGTTCCCTTGGCAAGGGAGCCGTCATAGGAATAGAGTTCTGCCGCCGTGCGGGACTCGGATACGTTCCGGTCACCGACGATCCGCTGCAGCTCTCGGATAAGCTCTCTCGGTATCATGTTGACGCGTAAGCGGGGGGTTGAAAAACAAGAATCGGGCCGTCAGGCCGGGCGCGCTGTTACCGACGCCCACGGATCGTAATACATTATAGAAGAGGCCAGGGAGTGTCAATCATGAGAAGCGGTTTCAGAACTCCGCCCGACACCCGATGGTCTCGCCGTTGCAGAGATTGCAGTTCTCTTGAAAGGTACTGCTCATCCCGCCTGGCGGGACCTTTGGGTCTCATCCGCGGTCCTGAAATCACTTCGGCAGACACCGCACTTCCGGGCGCGCTCGTCCGCATAAATTTTGACTTTCGCATCGCCTAAGGGTAGAGGGAAGCCTAATTTGGACGTTGCGTCAAAGGAGATCATGGTTCGCGCCTGGCTCATATTTGCCCTCTGCTCGCTTCATCTGTTCATCTCGCAGCTCTACCGGGCGACGAACGCTGTCCTGGCCCCCTGGCTGATCCAAGACCTCCGCCTCGACACCGAGGGCATCGGACTGCTGTCCGCGGGGTTTTTCTATGCCTTTTCCCTGACCCAGATCCCCATCAGCATTTTCCTGGACAAAGCCGGGGCGAAGCGGCTGATGATCGCTCTTTCCTTTGTGGGGATGGCAGGCGGCATCATGTTCTCCCAGGCGCAAGGCCTGGCAATGGGCCTGGCCGGTCGCCTGCTGCTCGGGGTGGGCATGGCCTGCAACCTGATGGGTCCCCTGAAGCTGGTCACGGAATGGTTCCCGCCGAGCACGTTTGGGACGGTTTCAGGCTTGCTTTTCGCCATCGGGACCCTCGGCAGCATCGTGGCCGCCACGCCGCTGGTTCTCCTGGTGGAGCAGCTCGGGTGGCGCCTGAGCTTTGAGGCCATCATCGCCTTCCACTTGCTCTTGACCCTCGCTCTCTTCTGGGTCGTAGAGGACCGGCCGGGAGGCGGGAGCGCGGCAGCGCCGCCGATCACACGTGGATCCCCCTTCGGAAACCTTGCGATCCTGATGCGCACCAAAGACTACTGGATCATCTCGGCCGGCTCGTTCGTGCGCTACGGCACCCACGCCGCGCTGCAGACCCTGTGGGCCGGCCCTCTTCTGATGGAAGCCTTGGGGTTTTCGCCCGTGCAGGCCGGGAACATTCTTCTGGCTATGAATATGGGGCTGATCCTGGGGGGGCCTCTGTGGGGCGCGGTTTTCGACCGGGTTTTCAAGACACCCAAATGGGGCGTAGCCAGCGGCCTGCTGATGCTGGCGCTGATCACGGTTGGAATGAGAGCGCTGCCGCCGGGGACCAGCGTTCTCGTCGCCGGAGCCATTTTCCTATCCTTTGGAATCGTCTCGGCCAGCGGCATGCATGTCTATGCCCACATCAAGGCGCTCGTCGCAAAGGATATGGCCGGCGCGGCCATGAGCGGGACCAACATCTTCACCATGATGGGCCCGGCCGTGTTCCTCCAGGGCCTGGGTATCGTCATGCAGAGCCTTTATCCGGAGGCCTCCCGCGGCCCCCAGGCCTTCAGCACCGCGCTGCTGATCTGCGCCGTCTGCCAGGCGGCGACCGGCGGGCTCTATCTGTTCACGCGGAGCAAATGACAAAAGCCCCCTCCCCTCACTCCCCTCCCGCAAGGGGAGGGGAATTTCTCGGGAGCTAATCTCATCGTTTCTTCTCTCTAATCGAAGCCCCAAATTGTCACTTTCCCTCGAGCAGCTTCTTGAGGATATCCGGCCGGTTGGTCGTGATCGCATCGACCTTCATGTCGATCAGCTTCTTCATGTCTTCGGGGTTATCCGGGGTCCAAACCGATACGGACAGGCCCAGCTGCCGGGCTTCCGCAAGGGTCTCCGACGTCAAGTTCTTGAAATAAGGGGACCAGCCCCGGCCTCCGGCCGCCTTCACCGCCCGGGGTGCGGAGCTGTTGAAGTCGTCGATGTCGAGCCCGGCCATCCAGGGCGAGGCCCCGGGCTGGTTCGGTTTGAGGTTGTTCAGCCCCGGTCCGACAATGGAGAGATAGACGGTGCCTATCTCAGGTGCCGTCTTTTGAATGTGCACGAGATTGCGCCAATCGAACGAGAGCATCCACGTGCGCTCGGCGATTCCGGCCTCCTTCACCATTTTCACGACGCTGTCCGACACCGCCTCCGGCGGCGGGGTCAAGCCCGGTTCTTCCGGCGAGGTCTTGATTTCCACGAAGAGTCGGGTGGAGGGATGGCATGAGGTCTTGAAGCGCTGGATAACCTCCGTAAAAGTCGGGATCCGCTCACCGTCTGCCGGGGTTTGCTCCGGATAGCGCGCAGCATACGGCGTCCCGGGCTTCAGCCTTCCCACGTCATAGGCCTTGAGCTGGGCCAGCGTCAGGTCTTTGATGGCCGGTGGCGACCCGGGGGAGATCCATGACCCCTCGGCCGTGCGTGCGATTTCCGGCCTCAGCCTGAAATCGTGGTGCACCACCAACTGCCCGTCGGCCGAGACCAGGACATCGAGCTCGAGGGCGTCGATGCCGAGCTCGCAGGCCTTGGCAAAAGCAGCCAGGGTGTTCTCCGGCAGAAGCCCCGCCGCCCCGCGGTGGCCGACCACCAGCGGTTTCTCGGGAATTTTGCCTGCAGCCGACCCGGTCGGCACCTGGGCCGGCGCGAAGCCGGCAAACGCCAGAAGCGCAACTGTCGCCACGATAGCTGACGCGGCCAGATTTCGTTTGACTATGTTCCCGTTCATGGAATATTTTCCTTCCTGTTATCCATGTCTATGGTTCTTCTTGCCGTTGTTTTACACATGTTGGGTTTCCATCGCAAGACGTGCTTCGACGGAAATGGGAACTGCGATTAAACTGAGTTCAGCGAAAAGGAGGAACCCATGAGAAACTTTCGTCATGTGAGGATGGCACTGGCTGCGTTGATGATGCTGATGGTGCCGGCCATCGCCTTAGCGGCCCCGGTCACCGTCAACTGGTGGCACGCCCACGGCGGTGCACTCGGCGAGCGCGTGAACGCCATCTGCGAAGGGTTCAACAAATCCCAGTCCCAGTACCAGGTAGTGGCTACCTACAAAGGCAACTACGCGGACACCATGAATGCCGGCATTGCAGCATTTCGTGCCAAGACCCCGCCCCACATCCTGCAGGTCTTCGAAGTCGGCACGGCCACCATGATGGCGGCCAAAGGTGCGATCAAGCCGGTTTACCAGGTCATGAAGGAATCCGGCTTGCCGTTCGATCCCGGAGTTTACCTCTCTACGGTGACCGGCTACTACACCACCACGGACGGCAAGATGCTGTCCATGCCCTTCAACAGCTCGACCCCGGTTCTTTACTATAACGTGGACGCCTTCAAGAAAGCCGGTCTTGACCCTGAAAAGCCGCCGGTCACCTGGCTGACCATGGGCGAAATCGCCAAAAAGCTGGTTGCGGCGGGAGTGAGCCAGTCGGGTTTCTCATCCGCCTGGAACGGCTGGATCCAAATTGAAAACCTGAGCGCCTGGCACAACGTGCCCATCGGCACCAGGGCCAACGGCTTCGGCGGCCTGGATACGGCTTACACTTTCAACGGTCCGGTCCAGGTGAAGCACATCCAACAGTTGGCGGACTGGCAGAAGGACAAGGTGTTCGTTTACGGCGGCCGGACCAACGTCGGCAACGCCAAGTTCTCATCCGGCGAGGTGGCCATGTACACCGAGTCCTCAGCCGGATACGCCGGGTTCAAGAGCACCTGCAAGTTCGAGTTCCGGACCAGCATGCTGCCCTACTGGCCGGACGTGAAGGGCGCGCCTCAGAACACGATCATCGGCGGGGCGAGCCTGTGGGTCCTGCAGGGCCACAAGGCCGAAGACTACAAGGGCGTCGCGGCATTCTTCAACTACCTGTCCCGGCCTGAAGTGCAGGCCGAATGGCATCAGGGCACGGGCTACTTGCCTATCACCCTGGCCGCCTATGAGCTGACCAAGAAACAGGGCTTTTATGAAAAGAACCCCGGCACCGAAACCGCGTTGAAACAGATGACCCTGCACAAACCGACCGAGAACTCAAAGGGGTTGCGCTTCGGCGACCACGCCAAGACCCGCGAGATCATGGACAACGAGTTCGAGGCCGTTTTCGTCGGCAAGAAGACCGCCAAGCAGGGGCTGGACGATGCGGTCAAGGCCGGCAACGAGTTGCTGCGGAAATTCGAGAAGGCGAATAAATAGAGATTGTCCGAATGCCGTTTCTGGGTAGGCCTATTGGAGCGATCTGAAAAATCCCCCTCACCCCCTCTGCGAAAGGGGGGGGGATTTCAGCCGGTGCGTGGAAAATCTGATCGCTTATGGAAAAGCGCGTCGTATTTAGAAACAAAGTCCTGCCTTACCTTCTGGTCGCGCCCCAGATCATCATCACCCTCGTGTTCTTTATCTGGCCGGCCTCTCAAGCGCTGCTGCAGTCTTTTCTGCAGGAGGATGCCTTCGGCACCTCTTCTGCTTTTGTCTGGTTCGACAACTTCGTCGACATCTTTACCAGCGACGAATACCACGGCTCGTTCCGCGTGACACTCCTCTTCAGCTTCTCGGTGGCGGGCATCGCGCTTTCGGTGGCACTGCTGCTGGCGGTCATGGCAGACCGGACCCTGCGGGGAGCGACCACTTACAAGACCCTCATCATCTGGCCCTACGCCGTAGCCCCCGTGGTGGCCGGCGTCTTGTGGTTTTTCCTGTTCAACCCCACGGTAGGCATGGTGACGTTTGTACTGAAAAGCGCCGGCATTGCCTGGAACCACACCCTCAACGGCCCCCAGGCCATGCTGCTGGTGATCATTGCGGCGGCCTGGCGTGAGGTGTCCTACAACTTTCTGTTCTTCCTGGCGGGGCTTCAAGCCATTCCGGCTTCCTTTATCGAGGCGGCGGCCATCGACGGAGCCGGCCCGTGGCGGCGCTTCTGGACCATCGTGTTCCCCCTGCTCTCACCCACGGCCTTTTTCCTGATCGTGGTCAACATCGTCTACGCCTTTTTCGATACCTTCGGCGTCATCCACGCCATCACCCGTGGCGGTCCCAACTACGCTACGAACATATTGGTGTACAAAGTCTTCAACGACGGTTTCATCAACCTCGACCTCGGCGGCTCGGCGGCCCAGTCGGTGGTTCTGATGATCGTGGTCATTGCCCTCACCGTGGTCCAGTTCCGCTTCATTGAACGTAAGGTGCATTACTAGCGATGATGGTCGAACACCGCCCAGCCCTGAAATTAATCACCCATGCGGTTCTCATCCTGGGCGCGCTGGTGCTCGCCTTCCCGATCTGGGTCACCTTCGTCGCTTCGACCCACACCATCGAGGCGATCACCAAGTCTTTTCCGCTGCTTCCCGGTGGCCACCTCGTGGAGAATTACGTGCGCGCCCTCACCGTGGGACCCCGGGACGTTGGGGCTACCGTCGGCACCATGATGCTGAACAGCTTGATCATGGCGCTCGGCATCACATTCGGAAAAATCGCCATCTCACTGCTGGCCGCGTTCGCCATCGTGTACTTCCGCTTTCGCCTGCGGATGGTCTTTTTCTGGATGATCTTCATCACGCTCATGCTGCCGGTGGAGGTTCGCATCCTGCCGACCTACAAGGTGGCCGCCGATCTCAAGCTGCTCGACTCCTATGCCGGACTGATTTTGCCGCTGATCGCGTCCGCCACGGCCACATTCCTGTTCCGGCAGTTCTTTATGACCGTGCCCGATGAGCTCTGCGAAGCCCACCGCATCGACGGCGGCAGTGCAATGCAGTTTTTCTTCGACATCCTGCTGCCGATGTCGCGCACATCGATAGCGGCCCTGTTCGTGATTTTGTTCATCTACGGCTGGAACCAGTACCTCTGGCCGCTGTTGATCACGAGCGACCAGGGTTATTACACGCTATTGATCGGCATCAAGCGCATGCTCGACGTAGGCGAAGGCCAGGCCGAGTGGCACATCATCATGGCCGCCACGATCCTGGCCATGCTGCCGCCGGTGCTGGTGGTGATCTTCATGCAGAAGCAGTTTGTACGCGGAATGACGGAAACCGAGAAATGACGAGTTAATGGAGTCCAAATGGCAGACGTCACGATTCGAAATATCACGAAAAAATTCGGCAAGACCGAAGTGATTC
>Ga0316628_100005166_pt1 | contig 10392 bp, 8 predicted proteins | sample OWC_Aug_M2_C1_D5_FD_207648 | JGI IMG/M metagenome (GOLD analysis project Ga0316628, IMG submission 207648) | Wetland soil microbial communities from Old Woman Creek delta, Ohio, United States - OWC_Aug_M2_C1_D5_C | ecosystem: Environmental > Terrestrial > Soil > Wetlands | place: USA: Ohio... | reverse complement strand
TACGCGCTGCCGAGCCTGCGCCGCGCGCTCGAGCTCGACCCCGCCAACCGTGCCGCGTACGCCGCGCTCGCCGAGAGCCAGCGCAAGCAGCAGAAGTGGGCGGATCTCGCCGACACGCTGCGCGCGCACGCCGAGATCGAGATCGACATCAAGACCAAGGTCGATCTGCTGATCGGCCTCGGCGATCTCAGCGAGACGCAGCTCGCGTCGACCGGCAAGGCGATCGACGCCTACCAGCAGGCGGCCGATCTCGACGAGTCGAGCGACGACGCGCTCGCCGCGCTCGAGCGGCTGTACCGCCGCGACGAGAAGTGGGCGAACCTCGCGAAGGTCCTCGACCGCCGCGCCGAGATCAGCGAGGAGACCGGCGACACCGGCCGCGCCGCGGCGATCCGCCGCGAGCTGGCGACCCTGCGCGCCGAGAAGCTCGGTGACCTCGAGGGCGCGATCGCGCGCTACGAGGCCGCCGTCGCCGCCAACGGCAGCGACGCGACCGCGCTCAAGGCGCTCGTCGACCTCTACGACAAGACCGGCCGCACCGAGGACTACCTCCGCACGATGGAGCGGCTCGGCGCCGTCGCGCCCGAGGGCGAGAAGCTCGCGACCTTGCGCAAGCTCGCCGCCGAGCTCGAGGACCGCGAGCCGCAGCGCGCCCGCGAGGCGTACGAGAAGCTGCTCGCCGCCGACCCGAACGCCGACGACGCCTACCGCGGCCTCGAGCGCGTGCTGACCGGCGAGGGCAACTGGTACGAGCTGGTGTCCGTCCACGCGCGCCACATCGCGGCCGCGAAGGCGCCCGCGACGCGCGTCGAGCTGTACCTGGAGACGGCCAAGGTCTACGAGCGCGAGCTCGACGATCCGCACAAGGCCGTCGACGCGCTGATGAACGTGCTCGCGATCGAGGACAGCAACAAGACCGCGCTCTCGGTCCTGCCGCGCCTCTACGTGCGCACCGAGCAGTTCGATCGCGCGGTCGAGACGCTCGTGCGGCACGCGCCGCTCGAGGCCGCCGACCACCAGAAGGCGGCGCTCTACGCCGAGGCCGGCCGGATCGCGTTCGAGAACCTGATGGATCCCGAGCTGGCCCAGCGCCACCTCGACTCCGCGCTCTCGCACGACAACGAGAACCTCGCGGCGCTCAAGGTGCTCGGACAGCTCCACGAGAAGCGCGGCAACTGGACCTCCGCCGCCGAGATGCTGCTGCGCGCCGAGGCCGTCAGCGGCAGCCGCGGCGAGCGCATCCAGCTGTTGTGGGACGCCGCCCAGATCGTCGACCAGCGGGTCGAGGACCCCAAGCACGCGCTCGATCTGTACGAGCGCATCTTGAAGCTCGATCCCGACCACGTCGACGCCGGCACGCGCGTCGCCGATCGCCTGGTGTCGAGCAAGCGCTGGGACGACGCGCTGCCCGTGCTCGAGATGCTCGCTCGCACGAGCGAGGGCCTCGATCGCATCGAGCGCAGCCGCCGCGAGGCGCAGCTCGGCAAGGCGTACGAGGCGCTGCACCGCACCGAGAAGGCGGCGCGCCACTTCCGGCTCGCCGTCGAGGCGGATCCGGATAGCATCGACGCCGCGATCGGCCTGGCCTCGATGCTGATGGCCGAGGCGAAGGTCCACGAGGGCAGCGAGCAGGCTGCCGAGATGTGGAAGGAAGTCGACAAGCGCTACCGCGAGATCCTCGCGCGGCACCGCAGCGGCATCTCCGACAGCCAGGTCGCCGAGATCTGGTACCGGCTCGGCGTCGCGTCGCGCGCGATGGGCGAGGACAAGAAGGCGGAAGGCAGCTTCCGCCGCGCTCTCGAGCGCGAGCCGCTGCACGAGCCGACGCTCGGCCAGATGGTCGAGCTCGGCGGGGCCCGCGGCGAGTGGAAGATGGTCGTCGACGCCAAGCGCCTCCAGATCGACGCGATCGCGAAGGACCCCGACAGCGAGGCGACGCGCGCCAAGCTGTTCGAGGACATCGGTGACCTCTGGCGCGAGCGCCTGAAGGACGTCAACTCGGCGACGGGTGCGTACCTCGAGGGGCTCAAGCTCGTCCCGGGCTCGCGCGTGCTCCTGCACAAGCTGCTCGAGGCGTTCACCGAGCAGCGCCAGTGGCGCCGGGCGATCGAGACGCTCGATCAGCTGTCCGCGCTCGAGACCTCGCCGGAGCGCCGCGCGCGCTTCCACTACACCGCCGCCGTGATCGCTCGCGACGAGCTCCACGACAGCGAGCTCGCCGTCGACAAGTTCCACGCCGCGCTCGATGACGCGCCGCAGACGCCGAAAGCGTTCGAGGCCGTCGAGAAGCTGCTGCAGGAGCGCAAGGACTGGAAGAACCTGTCGCGCGCGTATCGCCGCCAGCTCAAGCGGATGGGCGAGGGCGCCGAGACGGAAGCGCTGCTCGCGCTGTGGACCAAGCTCGGCGACGTCTACGCCGATCACCTCGGCGACACCGAGGCGGCGACCGAGGCCTACCAGGTCGCGTGCGAGCTCGCGCCGGACGACATCCAGCGCCACGAGCAGCTCGCCGACCTCTACCTCGACGCCGGCGAAGCCCGCCGCAGCGAGGCGATCCGCGAGCTGCAGTACCTGCTCGGCCACGCCCCGGATCGCGTCGAGCTGTACAAGGCGCTCGCGAACCTCTACCGGGCCGAGCACGAGATCGACAAGGCGTGGTGCGTCGCGCAGGCGCTGGTGTTCCTCGGCGCTGCCTCCGACGAGGAGCGCATGCTGTTCGAGAAGTTCCGGCCGCGCGAGTTCCAGCCCGCGCCGCGCCGGCTGACCGAGGAGCTGTGGCAGAAGTCGATCATCCACCCGCGTGAGGACCGCCACGTCGGCGCGATCTTCAGCTCGACGCTCGGCGCGATCGCGGCGACCACGGCCCAGCCGGTCACCGCGTTCGGCCTTCAGCCCGAGTCGCGCGCGGACCTCGACCGCGACCCGCGCCCGGTGAGCCGCATCGTCAAGTACGTCGCCGGCGTGCTCGCGATCGATCCGGCGCCCATGGTGTGGATGCAGGAGACCGGTGACGGTCTGCGCGTCGCCAACACCGTCGGCCTCGGCGCCGAGCGCCAGAAGCTGGTGCCGTCGCTGCTGGTCGGTGCGCCGCAGCTCGGCAAGAACGACGAGCGCGAGCTCGCGTTCGAGGTCGCCAAGCGCATGGCGTACCTGCGGCCCGAGCGGTTCGTGACGCTCGCGGTCGGCACGCTGCCGAAGCTCGAGTCGGCGTTCGCCGCGGCGGTCGCCGCGAGCGGCGTCCGGATCAACGCGCACGACGGCAAGGTGTTCGACGTCGAGAGCGAGGACGCGAAGAAGCTCGCGGCCGCGCTGCAGAAGCAGGTGCCGGGGCCGCTGCTCGAGCAGGTCGGAGACATCTCCGTCAAGCTCAGCGGCCGCGTCGGCAACGGCCTGATCTCGTCGTGGCGTGCGGCGACCGACCTGACCGCGAATCGCGTCGGGCTCATCGTCAGCAACGACCTCGAGGTCGCGGCGAAGTCGATCGCGACCGAGGGCGCGAGCCTGTCGAGCATGTCCGTCAAGGAGCGCCTGCGCGACCTGCTCGCGTACGCGGTCAGCGAGCCGTACTTCCTCGTGCGGCGCCACCTCGGCCTGCACGTTCGCGGAGAGGTGAGCGCATGAAGAAGCTAGCCGGTCTCGCGCTGGTGCTCTCGTGTGGTGGCGGGAGCACGCCGCAGTGCGCGAACAACAACTGCACCCTGCCGAGCCAGGACGTCGTCAAGTTCACCTTCGACGCGTACCCGCAGTGGAAGTTCCCGATGGACTCGTGCTCGGACCTCGGCGTCCAGCAGGTCCAGGTCGATGCCACCGACGGCGCGGGCGTGGTCACCACGCTCGTCGTCGACTGTGGCGAGGCCCAGGCGACCTTCGAGGGCCTCGAGCCGGGGCCCTACACGATCAGCATCACGCCGCTCGACGCCGGCGGCGCCGCGCTCGTCAAGGCGCCCGTCACGACGATGCTGACGTCGATGGGGCCCGGGACGACCTCGAGCACGGCGGTCAACGTGCCGTGGGACTCGTGGACGCAGACGTACACCGGCACGTACCTGTTCCGGCTGTCGTGGGACGGTCACTCGTGTGCCGCGGCCGCGCCGCCGGTCGCCGTGCAGGAGCTGACGCTGACGATCAACGGCCAGATGTTCACGGGCATGACCGACACCATGCACCACATGAACGGCATGGATCCGGAGATGTGCAAGCCGCTCGAGGACAACTTCCCCGAGAGCGCGCTGACCGTTCCGTTCGGCCCGGCGACGCTGACGGTCGTCGGCAAGGACAACGGCGGCAACGTCCACTGGGAGCACACGTTCGACACGTTCGTCGGCGCGGGCATCTCCAACCCGACGATCACGTACGACGTTCCGGCGGCGCCCATGGATGCCGGCGTCGATGCGCCTCCCGACGCCTGACTGCTATCCTCTCCACGTGTGGCGATTCGCGCTCGTGCTGGGGGCCGTCGCGTGCGGGCATCCGGCCGCACCGCTGACGCCGGCGCCGCTGACCGCGCCGCGGCTGCTGCCCCCGCTGCCGGCGGACCCGTCGGCGCGCGGCGCCGCCTACCTCAACCAGGTCGCGCTGCAGCTGCAGCCCGGCTGGGGCCAGTTCCTCGATGACTGCCGGCTCCGCCTGCCGGGCAACCACCCGCTCAACACGATGACGCTCGCGGCGACGGTCGACGTCGCGGTCGATCGGCGCGGCCGCATCGGCGACATCGAGCTGCACGGGTCGGGCAATGCCGACTTCGACCAGGCGGTCCGCGACGCGCTCGCCGACGCACAGCCGCTCGCGTCGCCGCCGGAGGATCTGCTCTCCGACGACGATCGCGTCCACCTGCGCTGGCTGTTCGCGCGCGATCGCCGCCAGGCCGGCCCGGCGACCGCCGAGGTCCGACAGGTCGACCTGCCGGTGGCCGAGGTGGTGCACCGGCTCGTCGAGGCCGGTGACCTGGTGCGCGCCGCGCGCCGCGCCGCCCGCGCTCCGGCCGGTGACGAGCGAACGGCCGCGATCCAGAGCATCATGAACGACGCGCTCGCCGAGGCGCTCGGCAGCGCCGACGGTGCGACGCGCCGCGCGGCGGTCGCGGCGATCGGGCGGGCGCACCTGCGACAGCTCGCGCCGGAGGTGCGCGGGATGCTGCGCGCGACGACCGACACCGAGCTGCGGCTCATCGCGATCGGGACCACGCTCGCGCTCGAGGATGCCGACGCAGCGCCGCTGATGCTGCAGCAACTTCCGGCGGACTTGCCGGATCACCCGCGGCTCGCGCTCGCCGAGACCCGCGCGCTCGTCGGCCTCGGTCATGCCGCCGATGCAGCGGCCGCGCTCGCGAGCGATCTCGCCGGCACCGACAAGCCGCACGTGATCGCGCTGCAGGCACTCGCGCTCGCCCCGGTCCCGGCGCTCGCGAACAAGCTGGCCGACTGGATGCAACACGGCGATGCCCACACCCGCGCCGGCGTGTGCGGCGCGCTCGGCGGCCCGGGCGGCGATCTCGCGCTGCTCGCGCGCGGCCTGCGCGATCCCGACGCGAGCGTGCGCGCCGCGTGCAGCGATGCGGTCCGCGGGCGCGCCTCCGATCCGAAGGCCGCGAGGCTCGTGCCGCGGATCCGCGAGCTCGCGCGCGACCGCGATCGCCAGGTCCGCGCGCACGCGCTCGCCGCGATCGTCGCCCTCGATCCGGCGCACCTGGTGAGCGCCGTCGCCGACCCCGCGGCCGAGGTGCGCGCCGCGTTCGCGACCGCGCTGGCGACCACGCTGCCGTCGGAGGCCGAGGCAGACCTGCGCGACCTGATCGACGACCGCGACGCCGACGTGCGAGCCGCCGCGTGGGGGGCGCTGGTCGCGCTCGCCGCGGCGCCGCCGGATCGCGCACAGCTCGCCGCGCGCGCCGTCCGCGACGCCGCTCCGTCGGTCCGACTCGCCGCGCTCCCGGCGGTCGACGACGACGCCGCGCTCGCACGCCTGGCGACGAGCGACGACTCGCCGGACGTCCGCACCGCTGCCACGGTCCAGCTCGCCGGGCGTCGCGGCCGGGCGGCGAGCGAGCAGGCGCTGCTCGAGCGTCTGGCGGGCGCCCCGCCGGCCAGCGCCGACCGCGTGCGGGTGGCCCTCGCGTGGTTGCTGGCGCGATGATTCCGCGCCAGGATTGCGTCGTGAGGTCCGCGCTGGTCCTGTTCGCGCTCGGCGGTGTCGCTGCCGCAGCCGGCAGGGTCGTGCGCATCGAGCAGCCGCCGCGCCGCGAGGTGTTCGTGCCCGCGGGGACGTTCCTGATGGGCGTCGCCGAGGACGACGTCGACATGCTGGTCCAGCGCTGCAACGAGTACTTCGAGCCGCACGAGATCACGCAGTTCCTCGGGCCCGGCGGCACGCCGACCTCGTTCTGCGAGATGTTCCACGACGAGCTCGAGGCGATGGCCCCGCGCCAGGTCTTCGTGTCGGCGTTCGCGATCGATCGCGACGAGGTCACGGTCGCCGACTACCGCGCGTGCGTGGCCGCCGGCGAGTGCGCGCTCGATCCGCTGATCTCCGGCGACGAGCGCTACATCCACGACGAGTGGCCGCTGGTCAACGTCACCTGGAACGAGGCCGGCGACTACTGCCGGTGGCGCGGCGGCCGGCTGCCGACCGAGGCCGAGTGGGAGCGCGCCGCGCGTGGCGACTCCGACGGCCCGTGGCCGTGGTGCAGCGAGGCCGACCACGGCTGCGTCGAGCGGCCGGCCGACTTCAACCACGGCCAGGCGCGTGCCCAGTCGATGCGCGAGGTCGATCGCACGAGCGGCGTGATCCCGTTTCACCTGATGGGCGACCCCGACGACGTCGACGGCTCGGTCCTGCTCGCCAGGCCCGGCAGCTACCCGTGGGGTGACGGCCCGTACGGCACGCGCGATCAGGCCGGCAACGTCGCCGAGTGGACCGCCGATGCCCGCAGCGACCACGACGCGACGCTCGGCTACAAGGGCCTGCCGCCGATCAACCCGCGCCGCGACGGCACGGGCACCGATGCGCGCGTCGTGCGCGGTGGATCGTGGCGCGAGCCGCCGTTCGTCGCGCGCGCCAACGTCCGCGACCCGTTCAACCTCGAGTACGAGCCCGACCGCCGGTTCTCGCACATCGGGTTTCGCTGCGCGCGCAGCATCAACTAGATCGCGCTGCCGCTGCCCGAGCCGCTACCGCTGCCCGAGCCGCTCCCGCTGCCGCTGCCGGCATCGACCATCGCGTCGTGGGGAGCGTCGACGGGGAGCTCGGCGTCGAGCGGTGCGCCGCCCGAGCCCTGACACGTGTTCGTGGCGGTGTTGCAGAGCAGCGGTGGCTCGCAATCATCCATCACCTGGCAACGCTCGTTCTTGCCCTGCTTGCACGCGGCAACCACCGCGATCGCGATCACGATCAGACGCTTCACGACGCAACCTCCTCGAGCGGCGGGACCTCGAGCCATTCGACCTCGGTCACCTCGAACTCGCGCTTGCCCTTCGGGCTCTGCACCGTGACCAGATCCCCGATCTCCTTGCCGATCAGAGCGCGCGCGACGGGAGCGCCGATCGAGATCCGACCCTTCTTGATGTCGGCCTCGTGCTCGCCCACGATCGTGTAGCGCTGCTTTTCGCCGCTCTCGCTGTCCTCGATGGTCACGGTGGCGCCGAATTTGACTCTCGAACCCGAGAGTTTGGTTGGATCAATTACTTCGGCCATGGCGGTTTTCGCCTCGAGCTCGCGGATCTTGGCCTCGATCAGGCCCTGTTCTTCCTTGGCGGCACTGTAGTCGGCGTTCTCCGAGAGATCTCCGTGGCCGCGCGCGATCTCGATGGCGCGGCTATTGGCCGGCCGGTCGACGTTCTTGAGCTTCAGGAGCTGCGCCTTCATCGAGGCGTAGCCCGAAGGCGTCATCGGGAACTTTTCGCTCATGACGGATGCGGGATACTAGCAGCTGCAGCCGGAAGTGGTGTCGATACAGGGGTCTCCGTTCGCCCCGGTCCCCGTGCAGTACGTATTTCCCGTCGCCTTGGGGCAGGCCAGGATGCCGCAGTCGCCGCCCGAGCAGCCGTCGATCACGCAATCGCAGGCGTTGGTGCAGGTGATGTCGTTGCAGCCACCGGTCGCGCACGTCGTCCGGCAGCGCCCGGCCTTGGTGCCCGTCGACAGGTTGCCGCACGTGATGTCGTGGCATGCGGTCGCGGCCGAGCACGTGATCACGCAGTCGGCCGTGCCGCAAATGATGTCATGACAGGCGGTATCGCCGGTGCACATGATCGTGCAGGACGTCGCTCCCGCGCAGTTGATGTCGTGGCAGGCGTCGCCGGTGCACGTGATGTCGCAATGATGGCCGGGAGGGCACGTGTAGTCGTCGCCGCCGCTGCCGTTGATGGTGCAGGTCGGCGGGCTCGCGGTGAGATCGCACCCGCCGTTGCACTCGGCCGGGCAGGCGTTCTCGTCGACGACGCAATAGCCACCCTCGCAGAGCCGCGGCGCCGCGCAGTCCGCCTGCGACGTGCACGCGAGCCCGTCCGACCGCGTGCTGACGAGGCACGCGCCGCCAACGGCGGTCGACAGGATCAGGGCGAGGACATGCGGCTTCATGGGCAGGTCTTGAGGCAGCCGCCGAACACGCTCGAGTTGCACGGAGCTCCCGGCACCATGCCGTCGGAGCAGTAGTGGCTCGGGTTCGGCTGCGGGCACGTCATCTGGCCGCACGCGCCGAGCAGCGGATTGCACGTCACGTTGCACATGCACGACGACGCGCACGACGTGTTGCCGCACGCGCCCGAGCCGGTGCAGCTCTCGGTACATGCTCCGGTGCCGCACGAGAGATCGCCGCACGCGCCGCTGCCGGTGCACGTCACATCGCACGCGCCGGTCGTGCAGCTCACGCCGCCGCACGCGGTCGCCGCCGACCCCGAGCCCGAGCCTGCGCCCGAGCCGGTGCAGCCGATCGTGCAATGCGCGGCGCCGCAGGCGATGCCGTTGCACGCGCCCTCGATGCCGCACGTGATGTTGCACGCCTGCGCGGCCGTGCACGTGATCCCGGCGCACGCCCCCGCCGTCGCGCAGTCGATCGTGCAGCTCCAGCCCGCGGGGCAGCTCACCGCCGCGCCCGTGCCGGTGATCGTGCACGTGCCGCCGGCGCAGCCGCCGTTGCACTCGGGCGGGCAGAAGAACGCGTCGATCCTCTTGGCGTCGATCGCGGCATCGAGCTTCGCACTCGGATCGACGACGCAGTAGCCGCTCTCGCATGCGCGGCCGCTCGACCCGCAGTCCGCCTGCGTCCTGCACGCCAGCTTGTCGGTCCTGGTGTTGACGGTGCAGCTCCAGGTCACCGCGAGGGCGATACCGACCACTGCGCCTGCGACGGCGGCTCTCACCAGCGCCCCGTCAGCACGAACGTCATGCCGGTGCCGGTCGGCGGCGGGGCCGGCGTCACGATCGCGTGCTCCTTGTGGTCCTTCCACAGCAGGTACGCACCGTAGCCGCCGGCGCCGAGGCCGAGGATCATGGCGATGTTGCCGCCCCACGCGTAGCCGCTCGCCTTGCTCTCGAGGTCCTTGAGGTGCTGGATGTCGGCGGCCGTCATGTCGGGCGAGCTGTCGATGTCGCTCTGGACGCTGCTCTCGCTCGCCCACAGCGCCGCGCCGACGACGATCAGCGCGCTGCCGCCGATCGCGAGGCCGACGCCGAGCTTCTTCTGCGAGCTCCACGGGACGACGGGCGGGGGAGGCGGCAGAGGCTCGCTCGAGCCCGAGCCTTCACCGCTGCCGAGGTCCGCGCCGCCGCTGCCCGCCGGCACGACCGCGCCGGAGACGCCGAACAGCGGAGCGAGCCCCGGCTCGGCCGACTCCGGCTGCTCCGACGCCGCGATGATCGCGGTCTGCGATTGCGCGGGCGTGCCCTTGGTGGCGCGCCGCACGACGACGGTGGTCTGGCCGTTGTCCGTCGTCGCGGTGCCCCAGACGATCTCGTCGACCGCGAGCGTCGACAGCACGTTGTCGATGCACGCCGTCTTGTTCGGATCGCAGCCGACGGCGGACGCGGTCTCCGCGAGCGTCGTGTCGCCATTGCTGACGCTGCCGGGGATGGACTTCGCGAGGTTCTGGACGACGCTGTTGAGCTTGGCCTTGGTCGGGGCGTCGGCGCTGCCGTCGAGCGGCAGCACGAGGACCTTGTGCGGGCCGGCGGCGACCGTCGCCGCCAGCGCGATCACGAGCACTACGCTGGGGATTCTCATAACTGATTGATCTGTTCACGGATCTGTGGGGCGTCGGACGCCTTGGGATCGATGCTCAGATAGCGCTGGAACGCCGCCTTCGCCTGCCCCTTGTCGCCGAGCTTCCGGTACACCTGACCGAGCACTCGCCACGTCGGTGCGAAGCTCGGGTTCACGGCCTTCGCCTTCTGCAGCAG
>Ga0316628_100005165_pt1 | contig 10396 bp, 9 predicted proteins | sample OWC_Aug_M2_C1_D5_FD_207648 | JGI IMG/M metagenome (GOLD analysis project Ga0316628, IMG submission 207648) | Wetland soil microbial communities from Old Woman Creek delta, Ohio, United States - OWC_Aug_M2_C1_D5_C | ecosystem: Environmental > Terrestrial > Soil > Wetlands | place: USA: Ohio... | reverse complement strand
CATTTTTTGCCCAGGCTACTCAAAAAGGCTCAGATGCAAGGCGGAGCGCGACGCGAGGCGCGAGGTGTACTTAACGCGTACGCCGCAACGCCGCGCGAGCGCGACAACGCCGCAGATGGGCCTTTTTCAGCGGCCCGCTAAAGCGTTTGACAAGCCCGAAGATCGCGTGCTACAAGGACGCGGATGATTTCACCGCCGAGCCGACGCATCTATTCGGTCAGCGCGCTGACCGCCGAGGTCAAAGCCGTCCTGGAGGACGGCTTTTCGGCCATATGGGTGGAAGGCGAGTTGTCCAACTTCAAGCATCACACCTCCGGGCACATGTACTTCACCCTGAAGGACGCTCAGGCCCAGATCCGGGGCGTGATGTTTCGCGGCCACAACCGCCTCCTGCGATTTCAGCCGACGGACGGTCTCGCGGTGCTCGTCTGCGGGACGGTCACGGTGTACGAGCGGCGAGGCGACTATCAGATCAACGCGGAGTTCATGGAGCCGAAGGGAGTCGGCGCGCTGCAGCTCGCCTTCGAGCAGCTCAAGGCCAGGCTGGAGGCGGAAGGGCTCTTCGACGCATCTCGCAAGCGGCCGCTTCCGTTGCTCCCGCGGAAAATCGGGATCATCACGTCGCCCACCGGGGCCGTCATCCGGGACATGCTCACGGTCATCGGCCGTCGGTTCCCCGGCTTGGAGGTCCTGATCCATCCCGTGGCCGTGCAAGGAGAAGGCGCGGCCGGCGAGATCGCGGCGGCGCTCGGGCGGCTGGGCTCCAGGACGGACCTGGATGTCCTGGTGGTGGCCAGGGGTGGGGGGTCGCTGGAAGATCTCTGGGCGTTCAACGAAGAGGTGGTGGCCCGCGCCATCGCGGCGAGCCCCATCCCCGTGATTTCCGCGGTGGGGCACGAGACCGACGTCACCATCGCGGACTTTGTCGCGGACCTCAGGGCGCCGACACCGTCGGCGGCGGCCGAGCTGGTCGTGGCTCGCCGGGACGAACTGCGGCAGCGGGTGGATGATCTCGTGGCGCGCGGCCTGTCCGCGCTCCAGCACGGCCTGGCGGTCGGGCGGAACCGGGCGGAGATGCTGGGCCGCCATCTCGCGCTGCTGAGTCCCGTGGCCCAGCTAGCCAGGCAGGCGGAGCGGCTGCAGGGGCTGCGCCGTCGTCTGGACGCGTGGTGGGCGCTCTTCCGGACGGTGCGGGGCGAGCGACTGGCGCGGGCTGCCGGCAAGCTGGAGTCCCTCAGTCCGCTGGGCATTCTGGCTCGCGGCTACAGTATCTGCTTCGCGGTTCCCGGGCGCCGCGTGGTCAAGGCAGCCACCGAGGTGGCGCCGGGCTCGACGGTGGCGGTCCGGCTGCACCGGGGCGAACTGGACTGCGTCGTGCGGGGTGTCCATTCCGCGGAGGACGCGAGATGAGCGAGCCGACGTTCGAGGAAGCGCTGGGGCAACTGGAGACGGTGGTCGCGCGGCTCGAGGGGGGCGACCTGCCGCTGGAGGAGGCCCTGCGGGCCTTCGAGGACGGAGTCCGGCTGGCCAGAATGTGCGCCGCCCGCCTGGAGGACGCGGAGCAGCGCGTGCGCCTCCTCACACGGGGACCCGACGGGACGGAGACCGAGGTGCCTTTCGCCGTGGGGAACGAGGGAACGAGCGATGTCTGACGATGGTTCGACGCGAGACCTGGCCGACATCATGGCCGAGCGCCGCGCCCTGGTGGACGCCGAGCTCGACCGGCGGTTGCCGAAAGCCGACGTGCCGCCCCCCACGATCCACGAGGCCATGCGCTACAGCGTGTTCGCGGGCGGAAAGCGGCTGCGCCCCATCCTGGCGCTGTTCGGCTGCGAGGCCGTGGGCGGAAAGCTGGAGGACGCCATGCCTGCCGCGGTGGCGTTGGAACTGATCCACACGTACTCGCTGGTCCACGACGACCTGCCCGCCATGGACGATGACGACTTCCGGCGGGGGCGGCCCACCTGCCACAAAGTGTACGGCGAGGCCGTCGCCATCCTGGCGGGGGATGGACTGCTCACACACGCCTTCCAGGTGTTGGCCGATCCGACCGACGCGGGCGTCCCTGCGGCGCGTCGCCTGCAGATCGTTGGCGAGATCAGCGCGGCTGCGGGCAGTGTCGGAATGGTCGGCGGGCAGACCATGGACATCCAGGCGGAGGGAAAGGCCCTGGACCCGACCACGCTCCTCACGCTGCACTCCAAGAAGACGGGCGCGCTGCTCCGCGTGTCGCTGCGCGTCGGCGGACTGGCGGGCGGCGCGGACGACGACGCCATGGCGAGCTTGACCCGCTACGGCGAGCGCCTGGGGCTTGCCTTCCAGATCGTGGACGACATCCTGGACATCGAGGGGAGCAGCGCCGAGATGGGCAAGACCGCCGGCAGCGACCTGCGTAAGCACAAGGCGACCTACCCGGCGGTCTTCGGCCTGGAGGCGTCGCGCCGGGAAGCGGCGCGGCTGCTTGGGGAGGCCCGCGAGGCGGTGCGGCCCCTCGGGGCCGGCGCGGCGACGTTGCTGGCCCTGGCCGATTTCGTCGGCCGGCGCCGGTCCTGACGGAGTCACAGACACCGGCAGCGACGGGGCGGCGAGCCGGAACGTGTCCATGGGCTTGCCGTGAATCTGGCTGTCGGCGGAGGTAATTCAGTGTATCTGGAGCAGATCGAATCCCCGGCGGATCTCCGGAAACTCGATCGGGCGGTCCTGCCGAAAGTCGCGGAAGAGATCCGGGCCTTGATCCTCGCGACGGTGGCCAAGACGGGAGGACACCTGGCTTCCAACCTGGGCACCGTCGAGCTGACGCTGGCCCTGCACACGATCTTCAACGCGCCGGACGACAAGATCCTGTGGGACGTCGGCCACCAGGCGTATGCGCACAAGATCCTCACCGGACGGCGGGACCGCTTTCCTACCCTGCGCCAGGAGCACGGTCTCAGCGGGTTCACGCGGCGCGATGAGAGTCCGTACGACCCGTTCGGCGCCGCGCACGCCGGGACCGCCATCTCCGCGGCGGTGGGCATGGCCGAGGCGCGTCAGTTGGCCGGCGCGCGCTACCGCATCGTGGCGGTGGTGGGCGACGGCGCGCTCACCTCGGGGATGGTGTGGGAAGGCCTGAATCACGCCGGGGCCCTCAAGCGGGACGTGCTCTTCGTGCTCAACGACAACACCATGTCCATCTCGCGGAACGTGGGCGCGGTGTCCGCCTACCTGAACCGCGTCCTCACCGGCCCGCTGGCGACGCGGATGCGCAGCGAAACTCGGCACCTCTTGGGGCAGATTCCCCGCGTGGGGCCGCGCGTGGCGGACATGGCCAAGCGCGTGGAAGAAATGGCCAAGGGATTGGTCACGCCCGGCGTCCTCTTCGAAGAGTTGGGTTTCACGTACGTCGGACCCATCGACGGGCACAACCTGGAGCATCTCCTCGGCACCCTCACGAACGTCGCCAAGGTGCGGGGGCCCGTCCTGCTACACGTGATCACGGTGAAGGGAAGGGGATACGCCCCGGCCGAGGGCGACGCGGTGACGTGGCACGGCGCCGCACCCTTCGAGGTGGAGACGGGCGCGTTCATGAAAAAGGCCTCGCCCATGACCTACACCGAAGCGTTCTCCCGGGCCCTGATCAAGCTGGCCGACGAGGACGACCGCATTGTCGGGGTCACGGCCGCCATGGCCGAGGGGACGGGGCTGGCGCGTTTCCAGCACGCGCACCCGGCGCGGTTCTTCGACGTCGGGATTGCCGAGCAGCACGCCGTGGTCTTCGCGGCCGGCCTGGCTGCCCAGGGGCTGCGGCCGGTGGCGGCGATCTACTCGACGTTCCTGCAGCGGGGTTACGATCAGGTGATCCATGATGTGTGTCTGCAGCGTCTTCCGGTCACGTTTGCGCTGGATCGGGCCGGGATCGTGGGAGACGACGGGCCGACGCACCAGGGGCTCTACGACCTTGCGTTTCTCCGGACGGTTCCCAACATGGTCATCCTGGCCCCCCGGGACGAGAACGACCTGCAGCACTGCCTGAAGACGGCCATCGAGTGCGGCGCCCCCGCCGCCGTCCGGTATCCGCGCGGCGCGGGGTACGGCGTGGCGATCGAGCAGGAGGCACGGGCCTATCCTCTCGGAACGGCGGAACTGCTGCGGGACGGAGAGGATGTGCTGCTCCTGCCGCTCGGCACGCTGGTGGGTCCGACCCTGGAAGCGGCACGTCAGTTGGCGCGGGCGGGAATCTCCGCCGCCGTGATCAACCCGCGCTTCGTCAAGCCGCTGGACCGGACGCTGATCGCGGACGCAGCGCGCCGCACGGGGCGCGTCGTGACGATCGAGGAGCACATGCTGGCCGGCGGATTCGGCTCGGCCGTGCTGGAACTGTTCGAGGAGATCGGCCTCACGCGGGTCCAGGTCGCGCGGTTGGGCATCCCGGACGTGCTCGTGGAGCAGGGGACGCAGGCCGCCATGCGCGCCCGCTTCGGCCTCACGGCGGAGGGCATCCGGGCCGCGGCCGAGGACCTGCTGAAGATGCGTGTGCTGGAGGGCCGGCGGGTCGAAGGCGCCGCCTGATGGCGAGCCGGCGCCGCGTGGATCTCGTCCTAGTCGAGCAGGGGCTCTGCGCCAGCCGGGCCGAGGCGCAGCGGCTGCTCCTGGCCGGGAAGGTCTTCGCGGCAGGCCAGCGCGTGGAGACGCCGGGCACTCTGGTTTCCGCCGACGCGCCGCTCTCGGTGTCGGGGCCGGACCACCCGTTCGTGAGCCGCGGCGGGGTGAAGCTCCGGCACGCGCTGCAGGCCTTTCGCGTGAATCCGCGCGACCGGGCGTGCCTGGATGTGGGTGCCTCCACGGGAGGATTCACCGATTGCCTGCTCCAGGCCGGGGCGCGCCTGGTCATCGCGGTGGACGTGGGGTACGGGCAGCTCCACGTGCGGCTCCGGCAGGACGCCAGAGTCCACGTCCTCGAGCGGACGAACATCCGTCACCTGGAACCGTCGCAGCTGCCGGCGGTGCCCGATCTGGCCACGATCGATGCGTCCTTCATCTCTTTGACTCTCGTCCTGCCCTGTGTGCGGCGGCTGCTGGCGGAACCCTTCGACCTCATCGCGCTGGTGAAGCCGCAGTTCGAAGTGGGCAAGGGGCAGGTCGGAAAGCGCGGCGTCGTCCGCGACGCCGCGCTGCACCGGGCAGTGCTGGAACGGGTGGCCGCATCGGCGGCCGATCTCGGCTGCGGCGTGACCGGGGTCGCCGTCTCCCCGCTGCGCGGGCCGATGGGGAACCGCGAATTCTTGGTCCATCTCCAACCGGACGGCGGCGGTGACACGTCCGCGCTGATCGCCGATGCCCTAGCCGGGGCACCGACCGACGAGGAATGACGACGATGTCCGTTCGCTGCGTGGGGATCGCGCTGAAGCCGAGCAAACCCGAGGCCGGCCCCGTGCTGCAGGAGTTGATCGCCTGGCTCCGGAAGCGGGATCGAGAGGTGCTGCTCGACCCGGAGGCGGCGGCCGTCTGTCCGGCGTGCGGACCCGGTCGACCGCGCGCCGAGGTGGCGGCGCGCGCGGATCTCATCGTGGTCCTCGGGGGAGACGGGACGATTCTGTCCATCTCGCGGCTGATCGGCTCGCGCGAGGTCCCGATCCTCGGCGTGAACCTCGGCGGCCTGGGGTTCCTGACGGAGGTCGCGCTCCCGGAGTTGTTCACGGCGCTGGAGGCCGTGCTGCGGTCCGAGTACGCCGTAAGCCGCCGGCGCATGCTGTCCGCGCAGGTTCGGCGCGGCGACGCGAGCGTGGGGGAGTACGAAGCGCTGAACGACTTCGTCATCAACAAGACCGCCCCCTCCCGCATCGTGGAGCTGGAGACGTTCGTCAACGGCGAATACGTGGCCACCTATCGGGCGGACGGGCTGATCGTGGCGTCGCCCACCGGCTCCACGGCGTACTGTCTGTCGGCGGGCGGGCCGATCCTGTACCCCACGCTGCCCGCGCTCGTCCTCATCCCCATCTGTCCGCACACGCTCACCAACCGCCCGCTCGTGCTCCCCGACAGTGCCCGGCTCGAGGTAGTCCAGCGATCGCCGGGCGAGGACGTGCATCTGACCGTCGACGGGCAGGTGGACGTGCCGCTCCAGCATCGGGACTCCGTGGTCGTGCAGAGATCGGCGAACGTCATCCGGCTGGTCAAGTCGCCCAAGCTGAACTACTTCGAGCTGCTCCGAACCAAGCTGCGCTGGGGCGAGCGGTAGCGTTCCGGCTCCGCGCCGTCCGGCGACAGGCATCCGACATGCTGCGCGAGCTGAGCATCAAGAACGTGGCGGTGATCGACACGCTGACGGTGCCGTTCGTGCCCGGGCTGAACGTCCTGACGGGCGAGACGGGCGCGGGGAAGTCCATTCTCATCGACGCGCTGCAGCTGGTGCTGGGCGCACGCAGCAGCGAGGATCTCCTGCGCTCCGGGACGGACGAGGCGGTGGTCGAAGCCGCCTTCGACCCGCCCGGCGATCCCGCGGGTCGGGCGGTGCTGGAGGGCGAGGGGATCGCGGTCGAGCCTGGCGAGTTTCTCATCCTGCGCCGCCACGTGTTCCGGGACGGCAAGAGCAAGGCCTACGTCGGCGGACGGCTCACGTCGGCCGCGACGCTCCGAGCGCTCGCCGAATGCCTGGTGGATATCCACGGTCAGCACCCCGGCCAGCCGCTCCTGGATCCCCGCCGGCATCGAGAATTCGTGGATGCCTACGCCGGGGTCCTGGACGACGCCGGCGTCTATCGAGAGCGGTTTTCGGCGTGGCAGGGCCTCCAGAGGGAGCGCGATGCGCTGCTCGCGGCGGAGCGCGAGCGCGAGCGCCGCACGGAGCTCTTGGAGTTTCAGCGGCGCGAGTTGGGGGGCGCGCATCTCGAGCCGAGCGAGGAGGAAGCGCTGGCCGCGGAGCGCGCGATCCTCGCGAACCACGAGCGCCTCTTCTCGACCGTCGAGCAGGCGTACGTGGAGCTGGAAGAATCCGAGGGTGCGGTCCTGATGCGCCTGGGCCCGCTCGCGACGCGCCTGCGCGACGCGAGCGGCATCGACGCCCGGCTTCGCGAAATCCTGGAGGCGCTCGAAACCGCCATGGTGCACCTCGGCGAGGCGGCGCGGGGCCTACGGGATTACCGCGGCCGCATCGAGTTCGATCCGCAACGGCTGGAAAGCATCGAAGCGCGGCTGCACGAGATCGGCAAGCTGAAGCGAAAGTACGGCGGCGGCGTGGCAGACCTCCTGGCGCATCTGGCCGGCGTGCGCCGCGATCTGGAGGCGCTGGGACAATCCGAGGCGCATCTGCAGGACGTGGAGGGCGCGCTGCGGGCGTCCGCCAGCGACCTCCTCCGGCGCGCGACCGACCTGTCGGCGGCGCGCAAACGGGCGGCCCAGGCGCTCCAGACGGCGGTGCTGGCCGAACTCAGCGAACTCGGCATGACCAAGGCGGCCTTCGAGGTCCGGGTGGCCACGGGTGCGGGCGATGAGGCGGCGCTGGGTCCCCACGGTCTGGATGCCGTCGAGTTCCTGATCTCACCGAATCCCGGGGAGGCAGTGAAACCTCTCCACAAGATCGCCTCCGGCGGAGAGCTGTCGCGGGTGATGCTGGCTATCCGCACTATTCTGGCGGACGCCGACCGAACGCCGACCGTAATCTTCGACGAGGTGGATGCAGGAATCGGCGGGGGGATGGGAGAGGTGGTCGGGCGGAAACTGTCGGCTGCCGCCAGGCGGCATCAGGTGCTGTGCGTCACGCACCTTCCGCAGATCGCGTGCTTCGGCGATCAGCATCTCCTGGTGCAGAAGCGGAGCCTCGCCGATCGCACCGAGACGATGGTTCGCGTCCTGAGCCCCGAGGAGCGGCCGCGCGAGGTCGCCCGCATGCTCGGCGGGCCGAGCCGGTCCGCGACAGCCCTCGATCATGCGAATGAATTATTGGGGGCGGCTATGCGTCTGAAGAGGCGACTGAAGGGAACAAGCGAGTAAGGCGATTGCAGGGGTGGATACTCCAAATGGTGCAGCACCACCCCAAACGGAGTACCAGAAACAGGGAGCGGACGAGGCCGAGAAGGACTGGGCGTTCAGCGTGTCGTTAAGTTGTCTAAAACACAGCGCAAGAAAATGCCAGGCATTCCTCGGATTTGGCACAAATGCTGCTGTTGGTTTACCGGTTTCTCTTCGGGTAAGAATTTCGTTGAGAAAGGAGGTGAATCGAGAATGAAGAAGCTGTTCGTATTTGCTCTGGCTCTGGCTGTGGCGGTCTCTTTCTCCGGTGTTGTGTTCGCCGGCGAGGCGAAGAAGGCGGAGGAGAAGGCCCCAGCGGCCGCTCCGGCGGCTCCGGCTCCGGCTCCAGCTCCGGCGGCTCCGGCTCCGGCTCCTGAGAAGAAGGCGGAGAAGAAGGGCGCCGAGAAGGCCGAGAAGAAGGGCGCCGAAAAGGGCGAGAAGAAGGCCACGAAGAAGGGCGCCGAGAAGGCCGAGAAGAAGGGCGCGGAAAAGAAAGAGCAGAAGATGGAGAAGAAGGAAGAGAAGAAGGAAGAGAAGAAGTCGTAGTCCTTCTTTCTTACCTCGGAACTCATCAACAACAAGGGCATCCCAATCGGGATGCCCTTGTTGTCTTTGCCGGCGAGTTCCTTTCGATAAAGCGCTTGACTTCTCCGGCGGCTTCAACTACATATCGCCGCACACCGGATGTCGTGCGTAAGGAGGGTGTTGCCTGACAAATGAATAGGTGAGGTTGAGTGGTCCCCACCAGGGGATCCACGAGGGAAAATGGTGAGGCTCCGTGTTCGCGTTCGATGCGGCCCGCGGAGCAAAGCCATTGCTGCCCCGCAACTGTGAGCGGCGTTGAAATCTGCACGGGCCACTTTCCCGCCGACGGCGGGATGGGAAGGCGCAGAGAGTAAGCCGAGCCGCAAGCCAGGAAACCTGCTCAGCCTTCTGGGTGTCGTGATCCCTCCGCGGGGAGGGGCCGCCCGCACGTCCCGGTCCTGACGCGTTTCCTTCGGACTGTCGGATACTGGCGCCCCTATCCGCTGCATGTGGATGGGGGCGTTGTGTTTTTGAGCGACTGTGCGAGTCGGACGAGCGGACTCAGGCCCGCGATGGCGCGGGCAGCCATTCATTCCCTGCTGATCCTCTGCGTGGTGTCGGGGACGGTGTCCGGCGCGCTTGGCGTCGCGGCTGCGGCGGTCGTGCCCGATATGCTGGGGCGGGCCGTGGCGACCCCGGACCGTTCGCTGCGCGTCGTGTCGCTGGCGCCGAGCATCACCGAGACGGTTTACGCTTTGGGCCGGGGCGATTGGCTGGTCGGCGTCACGGACGTCTGCGATTATCCGCCGCCGGCGCGCCGCCTTCCCAGGGTCGGCGGCATTGCCGCGCCGAACCTGGAGCGGATCGTCCGCTTGCGGCCGGACCTTGTCTTCGCGACTGCCGAAGGGAATGCCCGCGACCTGCTTGATCGGCTGGAGCGGCTCGGCGTGCCGACGTTTGCGCTACAGCCCGACAGCTACACGCGGGTACTCGACTCCGTCCGGGCCATGGGGCGAGCGCTGGCGGCGGATCAGGCCGCCCGCCGCATCGTGGACGACATCCAGCGGAAGGCCGCCCACGTTCAGGGGCTCGTGGCCGGACGTCCCCGGCCCGGCGTCCTCTATCTGATCTGGACCGATCCGCTGATCGCCGCCGGCGCCGGGACGTACCTCGACGATCTGCTGGGGCTGGCAGGAGGCCGGAACATCGTGTGGGAGCGGACCGGCTCGTACCCGCGCTTGAACTGGGAGCAGGTGGTCGCCCGCGCTCCCGACGTGATCCTGCTGGCGGACCACCGCGAGGACAGCGAACGTCCGGAAACCGGGAGCGGCGTTGTGCCGCGGGAGTGGCACGCGTGGCAGGTTGTGCCGGCGATCCGGGCTGGGCGCGTTCTCGCGGTTCCGAGCAACGCGATTCTGCGGCCCGGGCCGCGGCTCGGCGAGGGGCTGAACCGGCTGGCGCGGGCGATCCATCCGCAGGTGTTTGCCGTGGCGGAGACGACGAAATGAGCGCCCCCGCGGCAGCCCGTCACGTGGGTGCCTCCAGCGCCACGGTCTTGGCATGGCTCGCGGTGATCCTGCTGGCGAGCATCGTGGCCTCGGTCATGGTCGGCAGCGTCTGGTTGTCGCCCTGGGAAGTGCTCCGCGGCCTCGTCGAGGGAGGATCCCAGGATACGGCGGCGACGATCGTGCGGAAGATCCGCCTTCCCCGGACGCTGTTGGCGGGAATCGTGGGAGGCTGCCTGTCCTTGGCGGGCCTCGGCTTTCAAGCCATCTCGCGGAATCCTCTCGCAGACCCGTCGGTGCTGGGCGTGAGCAGCGGCGCCTCGTTCGGTCTCATGGCGGCCGTCCTTCTGGGGATCGCCGGACCGACGAGCAATCCGGTC
>Ga0316628_100005164_pt1 | contig 10397 bp, 5 predicted proteins | sample OWC_Aug_M2_C1_D5_FD_207648 | JGI IMG/M metagenome (GOLD analysis project Ga0316628, IMG submission 207648) | Wetland soil microbial communities from Old Woman Creek delta, Ohio, United States - OWC_Aug_M2_C1_D5_C | ecosystem: Environmental > Terrestrial > Soil > Wetlands | place: USA: Ohio... | reverse complement strand
TGCCGTCGTTCCCGTAGAGGAACGCCACCCAGTTGCTGTTGTTCACATAGGCCATCAGGCCAGCCTTCTGGCCGGCCACGTTGGGGGTGGCGCTCATCTTGAGGATGGAGCTGTAGCTCCATCCGCTGATGTTCTGATACAGGTAGTTGCCGGTGACGGTGGTCCCCCAAAGATCGGTGCCGATGGAGGCCGGGACCTGCAAGGCGCCGGTGGTGATGTTGCCCTCGTCAAAGGAGGAGGGAGCGTTCAGCCACTTCCACTTGGGGTCCAGGCTCTTGTCGTTGAATGTGTCGTCATAGGGCTTGCCGAGGGTCACGTTGTCGTTGTCCGAGGTAACATCGAGGTGGTAGATGGGATCGAACTTCGAAAAATCGGTCGAGTAGGTGTCGGTGAAGGTGTCGTTCCAGATGAAGATCTTGCCCGAAACGTTGAGCGACGCTCCCAGGATGGTGACGCGCTTGGGGAGCTTGAGGGCAAGGTCGGTGTTGGTACCCGGCTGCCCGAAAAAAAGCGACGCCTCCGGGTTTCCGTTCATGAACGTCGAAAGCTCGACCGGGGCCTGCTCCCTCGGGGACGCGCCCCCGGAAAGCATGGACATGCCGGTGGTCGCCAGTAAAAGGATAGCCATGGCTATAGCGAGTCTTTTCACCATTCTCTGCACCCCTGCAAGTAACAGCATTACTCTAGGATTTATAATGGTTTGGTATATAAAAGGAAATTGGTGCAAGGTCAAAAAGCTGCATTGGTGCAAGGGTGGAAGGGTGGAAGGGTGGAAGGGTGGAAGGGGACAAGGGGTGAAACGGTGGTTGGGGCTGATCTAACTCGAACCCCCTTCCACCCTGTTACCCTTTCACCCTTCCACCCTTAGCTTCTTTCCAGCCAGCGCGCGCACTCGCCCGACACGATGTACTTTGCCCGCGCCAGGTCCGAAAGGTCGGCCGAGCCGGTGAGGAACATGGCCGCCCGCAGCTCCGCCTTCATCATCTCGAGCTCGTCGACGACGGCCTTGGCGCTCTCCATCGCCGGGGCCAGGAAGGGCTGCGCCAGCCCGGCGGCGGTGGCGCCCAGGGCCAGCGCCCGGGCGACGTCCAGCCCGTTGCGGACTCCCCCGGTGGCAATGATGGGGAACGTTCGATGCAGCTCCCTTATCTCAAGGACGGATACAGGGGCCGGGATGCCCCAGTCCCAGAAAGTCGTGCCGAGCCGCTCGCTGGTGGCGTTGCGCTTCTTGCGGGCGCGAAAGACCTCCACCGCGGCGAAGCTCGTGCCGCCGGCGCCACCGACGTCTATGCCCTTTATCTCGGTGCGCAGGAGCCGGCGGGCAACCTCCCGGCCTATCCCGGCGCCGGTCTCCTTGACCACGATGGGCAGCCGGCGCGAGAGCGCGTCGATGGCCGCCAGGCACCCCTTTGCCTGCGTGTCGCCGTCCCACTCGGCGACCTCCTGCAGGAAATTGAGGTGCACCGCCATCAGGTCCGCCCGGACCATATTCTTGGCCCGCAGCAGGTCCGCCGCGCCCAGTGGCCTCCTGCCGCCCTGCTTTATGAGCTGGGGCGCGCCCACGTTGCCCAGCACCAGCGGGGGCCGGTACTCCTTCACTATCGAGAAGGTGCCCTCCAGGGAGGGGTCCTCCAGCGCCGCCCGCTGGCTTCCAAGGCCGAGCCCCACCCCGCATTCGGCCGCCGCCTTGGCCAGGTTGCGGTTTATCTCCTTGGCCTCGGGATAGCCGCCGGTCATCGCCGCGATGATGATGGGCGCCTCCAGCTTCTTTCCGAACAGGGTGACCCCTAGATCGATGTCGCCGATGTCCAGCTCCGGCAGGGCGGAGTGGACCAGCGAGATGTCGTCCCAGTGGCGCCGCCGGGCCTGCACGGGCTCGTCGCGGCAGATATCGACGTGCTCCTCCTTGCGGTTCTGGGTGACGTGTTCTTCGCTCATTCCGGCGGCCTCCTGAACCAGGTCCCGACGGGCTCGCCGCCCTTGAGGGCGGAAAGCAGGCGCCCCCTTTTCTTCCCGTTGACTATGACGGTCTCGGTGCCGGAGGCGGCAAGCTCCAGCGCCAGCCGCGCCTTGGCGGCAATGCCCCCGGTGACGTCCTTGCCCCCGGGGTGCCTCGGCGGCGTGATGCGGCCCAATTCCGCCGACGTGAACTCCCGGGCGAGCGCGCCGCGCTCCCCGACCCTTATTCCGTCGATGTCCGAAACGAAGATGGCGCGCTCGGCCCGGAAGAGCTGCGAAAGGTGCAATGCCAGCGCGTCCCCTCCGCAGATGGAGAAGCGGCGCTCGCCCATATCGAGGACGACATCGCCGAAGGTCACCGGCATGAGGCCCTGCGCCAGGTACCGGCGGAAAACTCCCTCGTCCAGGTAGTGTATCTTCCCCTCAGCCTGTAGCACCGAGACGCTCGGCGGGATGGAGATGGGGCGCATGCCCAGGCGCAAGGCCTCGTCGAGCACCATGAGGTCGAGGCGGCGCACGTCGCGGGAGACCTGGCAGTAGCCATCCCACTGGCCGTCCTGCCTGTAACCGAGCTTGAGGCCGTGCTTGTCGGCCAGCACGTGGCCGAACGAGCCGGCGCCCGTGATGAGGATGACCTCCTGCCGGGAATCCCGTATCTCCTTCAGGAGCCTTCGCGCCACGCCCTGGAAGAACCGGGCCTTGATCCCCTTGCGTGAGCCGGCCGCCCTCTTGTTGGTGAGGACGCTCCCGCCCAGCTTGACGACCTTCATGTGATTGGCAACTCAGTTTGGGTAGATAATGACATCGAGCAATTTTATATATATCCGTAATATGCTTTATCGGGGCGATAGGCATGATACGGTTCGGGCCGGGAGGCATACCCCTGTCGTGCAAGGGGCGGACCCAGCGGGACGGAATCGAGGACGTCCACACGCTTGGACTCAACGCCATGGAGATCCAGTTCGTCCGCGTCAACCTTTTCGAGCGCTACGTGGCGGACGAAGAGATGGGCCTGCGGCCGCGCGAGGTGGCCGGCGAGTTCGTGGTCGACGTCCTGCGCGGGCGCAAGCCCCTTTCGGTCTTCGGCGGCGACATCCGGCTCGAGAAGGGCGACATCGTGCGCACCCTCAACTGCGGCGTCGGCCGGGACTGCTGCGATTTCCACGAGATAGGCGAGATAGCCGACGACCTGGACGTGGCCATCTCGCTGCACGCGCCCTACTACATGGACCTTCTCGGCTCGGACGAAATAGCGGGCCGGAGCGTCGAGAACATCCGCTACGGCGGGCTGGTGGCGCGCGAGATAGGCGCCGACATGCTGGTGACGCACCTGGGGTTCTACCACGAGAGCAGCCCGGAGGTGGCGCTGGAGAAGGTCGCCGCCCGCCTCAAGGAGATACGCGACTGGTTCGACCGCATGGGCGTCCGGACGAAGCTGGGGCTGGAGTGCTCCGGCAAGCGCGTTGTATTCGGCGGCGTCGACGAGATACTGGCGGTGTGCAAGCGCGTCGGCGGCGTGGTGCCGGTGCTGAGCTTCCCCCACATCCACGCCCGCGAGGGCGGCACCCTCAAGCGCCGGGAGGATTTCCGCGAGCTCTTCGACAAGGTCAAGGACGCCCTGAAGCTTTCCGCCTTCTATACGCATTTCTCGGGCGTGGAGCACGAGGGCGGGAACGAGCTGCGCTACACACCCATAAAGAAGGGCGACATGCGCTTCGAGCCGCTGGCGGAGTACCTCGCCGACGAGAGCGCCGACATCACGATAATCTCGGATTCGCCGCTTCTGGAGCATGACGCGATGTACATGAAGGTGATTCTCGAGCGCGTCCAGCTCAAGAACGAGGCCAAGGTCACCCGCGAGGAGGTCAAGGTCGGCGCGCCCATCAGGCCGCCGACCAAGCCCATCGCGCCCCCGAAGAAGGGCAAGGCGCCGGCCAAGCCCCCGAAGAAGGGCGCAAAGGTGCCGGCGGGGAAGCCCGCGGCAAAGGCGCCGGCAAAGAAGCCTGTGAAGAAGGCGCCAGCAAAGAGGCCCGCGGCCAAAGCGGCGGCAAAGAAACCCGTGAAGAAAGCGCCGGCGAAGAGGCCCGCGGCTTCGGCGCCGGCAAGGAAGCCCGCGCCCAGGGCGGCGGCGAAGAAGCCCGTCAAGAAGGCGGCGGCGAAGAAACTTGGAGCCAAGGCCGGCCCGAAGAAGCCCCCGCCGAGGAAGCCGGCGGCAAAGCCCTCCTCAAGGGCCAGGCCCAAGAAGAAGTAGCCGGACATGCCGCGCACCCGAGACCGTGAATCGATGCTGTGGAGCCCCGAGGGCGATGCCGCGCGGTGCGCCCTCTGCGAGCGCCGGTGCCTGATACCCGTCGGCCAGGGCGGCTTCTGCAAGACCCGGTACAACGAGGACGGGACGCTGATGTCGCGCACATACGGCGACCTCTCCGCCGTCGAGAGCCGGCCCATCGAGATAAAGCCGTTCTACCACTATTGGCCCGGGAGCACCGCCCTCACGTTCTCCAGCTGGTCTTGCAACCTGACCTGCCGATGGTGCCAGAACTACCACCTCTCGCGGCGGCCCCCCTCGCCGGCCGGCCGCACCCACACGGCGCCGGAGGAACTGGTGGTGCGGGCTCTTGGCGCCGGTGACGCCGGGCTCTGCGCCAGTTTCCAGGAACCCACCCTCCTCTACGAGTACTGCCTGGAGCTTTTCCCGCTGGCCAGGCAGAGCGGCCTCTATTGCTGCTTCGTGTCCAACGGCTACATGACCGGCGAGGCGCTGGACGGGCTCGCCCGGGCCGGGCTGGACGGCCTGAAGGTGGACATCAAGGGCGGTCCCGACCTCTACCGCGAGCATTGCGGCGGCGCCGACGGCACGGTGCCATGGAGGCGCGCGCAGGAGGCCAGGGGACTGGGCCTCCATGTCGAGGTTGTCTGCCTTCTCGTCACGGACCTCAATGACGGTCCGGAACAGGTTTCGGAGCTCGTCGGGGAGCACCTCCATCGCCTCGGCCCCGACGTGCCGCTCCATTTCACCCGGTACCACCCCGTGAAGGCGTTCGGGCGCCCGCCCACGCCCCCCGGCAGGCTCGAGCGGGCGCGGGAGATCGCTTTCAAGGCGGGCGTCCGCTTCCCCTATGTCGGCAACCTGCCGGGCAACCGGTACGAGAACACCTGGTGCCCCCGGTGCGGGAAGCTCTTGGTGATGAGGGACGGCCCGCAGGTCCTGGAGTACCGCATATCGGCAGAAAAGAGGTGCCCCGGGTGCGGCGAACCGATACCGATAACGGGCGAGGGACGACGGACTGAGGAACAAGTTAACAGGTTAACAAGGAAACAAGTGAACAAGTCAAGTGAACAAGTTAAAAAGTGAACATGTAAGCAAGTTAAGTGAACAAGTTAAAAAGTGAACATGTAAGCAAGTTAAGTGAACAAGTTAAAAAGTGAACATGTATGCAAGTTAAGTAAACAAGTTGACGGTAAACAAGTTAATAAGCGGGTTGATCTGTCGGCGTTCTTCCTTTCCAACTTGTTAACTTGCTAACTTGTCAACTTGTTTACTTCGTTCATTCCAGGCTCTATCCCGCGTTCCTCGTCTCCACCGGGACCTCGCTGTACTCGGGCTCGGGGAGGCTCACCGAATCTATCAGCCTGCGGTAGTTCACCACCGCCTTCTTGCTCATGGTCCCGTCGAGGCGGTGGGCGCTGTAGCGCGCCTCCTCGAAGATCAGTGTGAGCAACCGGAGGCTCCGCAGGTCCAGCGCCAGGCGCCTCTGCAACCAATATTCGTACTCGTGCACGGTCCAGGCGTCGCGCCGGGCATGTCCCATGTCCCGCATCTGGCCCAGCATCTTCGTGTAGACCTTGAAGATGGTCTTGCGGTACTTGTCCGATATCCAGGACTTGTCCAGCATCTCCACCAAAAGCTCCTCGGGCCGGCGGCCCCACCCGAGCTTCCGGTAGATGTAGTACGCCATCGCAAAGAGCGCCGCGGCCACCAGGATGCCCAGCAGGCGGTAGAGCATCACCGGCTCGCCCGAAAGGCCCAGCCGGGCGTTCGCCGGGCGCATGTACAGCCCGCCCTTATAGACCACCTGCAGTTCCTCCCTGGTCGAGAACCACGGGTAGCGCAGCCGGAACACTGCCCGGCCGAAGACGTCCGTCATCCGCGTGTAGCTTTTCCCGTCGAACCTGACGGTGATGTTCTCGCGGGAGACAGGCCCGTCCCGGTCGTCGACCAGCTGGGCCACGACCTCGAACTCGCCCCCCTGCTCCAGGTTGCCGGGCACGGACAGGTTGAGGAAGACCATCGTGTAGATGGTCACGTTGAACACGCTCGAGGCCGGCTCCTGGTAGCCCTCGCCGGCGTAGCGCAGCTCTATCCGCGTCTCGCCCAGGTCCTCGCTCGACGGGACCTCCGCCACCAGGCTGAAACGGCCGGATTCGTCCGTCCAGCCCACGCCCCATAGGGCGTTGCCCCGCTGGAGCGAAAGGCGCGAGCCGGCTATCGGTTTGCGATTGTGGTCGGAGAGCGAGCCGTTCACGGTAAAGGCGGTGCCCCTAGTAAGGTCACGGGGGGCCAGGGCCGAGAAGACCGACGGGGAGGTGAGCTGGATGTAGGTGGTGTTGGTGGAGTAGGTGTAGTTGTTGTCGCCGGGGAAGGTGGCATTGACGAGTATCCCGCCGGGCGGCGTGTCCTTGGAGGTGAACAGGCTGTAGGTGAAGTAGCCGTCGCCGATGACCATGGGGGTCAGGATCACCTCGCGACCCTGGGTGTCGAGCCACCGCACCGTGACGTAGACGCCCGGGATGGGGTCCCGCAGGTTGTCTCGCAGCGACCCGGTAAGGTCCTTGGACGATCCCAGGCTCACGCTCCCGGGCTCGAGGGATATTTCGGACAGGCCCACGACCCAGACGGCGTTCTCGGCCACGGTCTCGGGGTAGAGGTCGCACCCGTCGTACCTGCAGGAGAGCCTGTGCAGGCCGAAGCCGACCACGGCCCGGTCCAGCGCGACCTTGATTATCGAGCCGCTGAGGTTGGTCCCGACCGGCTCGTTGTCCAGCGAGAGGGTCACGTTCGCGATGACGGCGCGCCCCTGTGCGTCCATGAGCACCGGCTCGACGAACAGCGGGTTGCCCGTGATGGGGCGCTCGGGGAACCATTTCATCGAGAGCCGCAGGCCTTCCGATTTCACCCAGACGGTCCGGTTGACGCTGGCAGCGTACAGGAACCTCGAGCCGGAAAAGCTCGCGGTGAGGTTGTAGGGCCCCGCCGGGTCCTGGACCTGGAAACGGTCGGACTCCTCCCTCTCGGCCGCCTCGACCATCCCGATGAGGCTCCCGTTCCAGGAGATGTTGGCGGTCTCCTGCCACGGCGAGGCCATGCCGCCGGCATCCCGCAACCGGACGGTGTAACAGTAATCGTTGCCCCGGATGACGTAGCCCTTGCCGATGATTTCCAGCGTCACGTTGGAGCAGAGCTCGACATCGATCATATCCTTCTGGGGGGTCACGGCCCACAGGCGGGAGCTCTGGTACAGCATGGTCATGTTCAGGCCGACGGTCCTTTGGCCCACCACGAGGCCGTCGGCATTGCACAGGATCGTGAACGTACCGTCGGGGCCGGTGCGCCCCCGGCCCACCACCGAGGCGGGGTCGTCCATGAACACGCTCACCGAGGCGTCGCCGACCAGGGGAAAGGTGGGCAGGATCCTGCCAGAGACCTCGAAAATAGAGCCCTTCCGGATGATTTTGGGATCAACGTCGAACTTGAACCTGACCTCCGCGCTCCCGTTCACCAGCGTGAGGTTCGTGGTGTCGTTGTGGGTCGTCCCGCCGCCGGAAGCGCCCGGGACGAACTCGTTGTTTTCCACATTCACCTCCACCACCGTCGTGTCGTTGCCCTCGGCACCGACCTCGCTGGCCGGCCCGGCCAGCTCGGCATTCGAGGTCTCGAACTGGACCCATCCAAGATTGGAAAACAGGACCTCGGCCCAGGCGTGGAAGTGGCCCGCCCGGACCGCCCGCCGGTCACCGATCATTTCCCCCAGGGCGAACCCGGTGACGAACCGGCAGGGTATGCCGTTGTACCGGCACAATGTCACGAAGGCCGAGGCGAACTCGAGGCTCGAGCCCTGGCGGGTCTTGAAGAGGAACCGGTCCACCAGGTCCTCGCCCGGAGAGACCGGCGAGGGCTCGACGGTGAACCTGTAGTTGGACTTGAGGTGCCCCAGTATCTCCTTTATGACCGCCGCCGGCGTCTTCTGGCCGGTGCCGAGGGTCAGCGCCAGGGCCATCACCCGGGAAGGCATCTCGTCCGGGACGACGGTAAGCTCCGAGTGGACCTTGTCCGGCGAGAACTGCCCCGTCTCCAGCTGGGCCGGGGTGAGCTGGACGGCGAAAGTGGAGAACCAGTAGGAGTTGACCATGACCGGGGAATGGAAGTCGTACATCCGGTCGACCGAGACCCCCACGGACGGCACTATCGAGAAAAGGCGCGTGGTGTGGAGCGTGGTCGGCAGGAAGCCGGTGCTCTCGTTGTTGAAGCTGATTTGGTACTCGCTCTCGGGGACCAGGGCGGGCCGCTCGATCTCCTGGGGCAGCACCTGCCCGGCGTAGGCCGTCCTCTCCGGCGCAGCCAGGAGCCAGCTGCCGTTGCGGTAGGTGTCGTAGGCCGCCAGCCTCCAGTAGCGCGGGTTCGAGGCCGGGGAGACATAGAAGAGCACCTGCTTGTCCCCCTGGCGGATGTCGGAGAAGTTCTGGGGGTTCTGCTCCTCCTGGCTCATGTTCCCCGAGATGGGATGCTGTTCCTCGGTGTGGTTCGTGGGGTTCACAGGCGGGTTGGTCTCCCCCGGATGCGTGTTCTCGTTGTCCAGGTTGTCGGGTATGCCGTCGCCGTCCGTGTCCGGGTTCGCCGGGTCGGTGCCCCCGTCCAGCTCGATGCCGTCGAGGAGCGTGTCCCCGTCGGAATCGGGGTCCCGGATGTTGGACAGCCGGTCGCCGTCCAGGTCCCCGGAGGGCCCGTAGCGCTTCAGCAGCGATGGCCGCCCCTCCTTGGGATACTTGTCGACCAGCCACCGGGCCGTCGAATTGGAGGTCCCCTCGCGATCGGAGCGTGTGAACCAGTAGCGGTACTCCTGGCCGTCGGTGAGCGTGTCCGCGTCCGTATCGGGCCTCAACGGGTCGGTGCCCATCTTCTTCTCGAGGTTGTCGTAGAGCCCGTCCCCGTCGGTGTCGGACCCCGGCATCGGCTCCGCCCGGGAGGTGTCGTAGGCTATCTGCTCCGAGGCCCGAAACCACGGCAGGGGCAGATGGGGGAACATCACGAGCAGGGCAAGGAAGATCGCCCCGGCAGCCATCGCCGGACCCCGGGCGTTCCATTTCCATTTGACCCCGAGCCTAAATTTCATCGACATATACCTATAATTAAGAAGTATATATAATTTTTAGAACGACATTCGTATTTATATAAGTAAAGAAGTTGACAAGTGAACAAGTTAACAAGGAAAAAGGAAAACTGAAGAACAGGCTGGCGCGAATGCCCAGTCCGCTCCCTTTTTCGTCACCTTGTTAACTTGTTAACCTGTCAACTTGTCAACTTATTAACTTGTTCTCACCTGTTCCCCTCGTTTTCTTCCAGTTCCCGTCAATCCGCTCCTCTATCACGATGCCTCGGCGCGCCACCTCTGAAAGGTACTCGGCCGCCGGCACGCAGGTCTCCTGCGGCAGGGCGCCCTTTTTCGCTATCCTTCCGTTGCCGAGCATCCAGGCCACCGCCGCCGCCGGGAAAGCCGTCGTGCGCATCATCGCAGTGATGCCCCTGTCTGGCTCGCCCTCGTCCACCATCTGGAAACGGACCGTCCGGCCGCCCTTCCTCCCAGTGACCCGCATGAGCACCGCATCAGTGTCCCCATCCGTGAGGCGTTGGCGCAAAAGCTCCAGGAGCAGCTCCCGGGGGGCCAGCCTCGCCGCGCCCGCTCTCACCGGCCGGAGGTCGCCCAGGCCCAGCCAGAGCATCCCCTTCATGATGGCGCAATGGCCGGGATAGCGGATGGTCTTATAGTCGAGGTCCTGCACCTTCCCGAGCATCGTGCGCGGCAGGGTGGAGGCGCCCCCGGAGGTCACGAATGCCTCCAGCTTCCCGAACGGTGGCGGGAACTCGAGCTCCTCGAGCTCCGTGAGGGATTCCAGGACCACCGGCCGGCCGCCCCGGAGGGCCACCGCCGGCTCCCAGTACTCGTTGACCAACCCCTCGGCCGAGAAAACGAGCTTGTAGTTGAGGGGCGGCCTCGGGTGCAGGGGCAGCCCGCCCACCCGGATGCGGAGCTCGTCGGCCGTCCCGCCCAGAAGCTCCAGCGCCCGGACGGCGACGGGCTGGACCAGGCCCGGCGCCAGCCCGCAGTCGGGCACCACGGTGACGCCGGCCGCCTTCGCCCGGGCATCGAGGGCCAGCTCCC
>Ga0316628_100005163_pt1 | contig 10398 bp, 12 predicted proteins | sample OWC_Aug_M2_C1_D5_FD_207648 | JGI IMG/M metagenome (GOLD analysis project Ga0316628, IMG submission 207648) | Wetland soil microbial communities from Old Woman Creek delta, Ohio, United States - OWC_Aug_M2_C1_D5_C | ecosystem: Environmental > Terrestrial > Soil > Wetlands | place: USA: Ohio... | reverse complement strand
AGTATTACCGATTGGAGACCTTATCCCCATGCCTACAACGACAACTCTTCTCCTGTTTCCCATTTTTATGAAATTTTCCGCACAAAAATCTTCCAAAAATAGTGGCTGCTTCGCCAGACTTCTATGGCTGCCCTGTTTTCACTTCGGCGGTTCGTCACTGGATAAAGCTTTCTGGATTTCTTCAGGGATCTGAAAGACCATTTCCATCTCTGGTAATAAAACCGCTACTTGCTCAGTCCAGCCTTTGGCGCAGACTTTGCCGTTGGATATGAGCTTGATCTCAAAATCCAAGACGATCTTAACTCGAGCTTCCTTGAGCACTGCCGTGCAAATGAACTCATCATCAAACCTCAAAGGCCAGATATGCTTGATCATGGAGCGGACTACAGGAAATACGTATCTCGTATCTTCCGTATAGCACCGCATATCCACTCCATATTTTTTAAATAGTGCCTGCCGAGCCACTTCGAAGTATTTCAAGTAATTCCCGTGCCAGACGATCTGCATCAGGTCTACATCGTAATAGGGCACTTTCAATGTGACACTTGTCGAAACAGGTTGACTCATTCTTCTTACAAAAATATCTCAGTAGAAACTCACGAGAATGCCTCCAAAACGGCGGCCTTGTTCCAGAAATTATTTGAAAAATTCCCCCAATTTTATTAAGGATCGAACTTTCCAAAACGTTTTTGTATTGAAACTTAAATTATCATAACATAAATGTTTTTTCAATTGCTCGACACCGCCGACTTGTAATCTTTGGGTTATCTTGACATGAGCCAATCTAGATCGCTATCATTTCTATTATTCTTGCCTGGAGGGTGAATCCCTTTGTCTTTGAATGAAAGAGGCTTGGACTTCATTTCTGCTTTATCTCTTACGAACGATTCCTCCAGATGGCGTGGGATGGACCAACTGGAATCGGCCTGCCTTGGATTGATACTCCTCGATATCGAAACTATTTCCTCTGTTGGTGAGCATCTCTATACCCCCCGTGAAGCGGCAAAGGCAATGAAAATGGGTCCACGAAGGCAGAGGGGATTTACTGCAGCGAGAGTCGCCCTGAAAAGACTCGCCCGCCAACTCGATCTCGTAGAAAAGAACAGGTTTGACCGAGCGATTGAGACAGTTTGCCTTGATGGTGTGAGGCCTTGTCTCGCCGAGAGTGGAATCTATTGTTCGGTATCCCACAGTGGCCGTCTAGTCGTAGCCGTTGCACATAGGCATCCGGTCGGCGTTGATCTTGAGATGGTTTCAGAGAAGGCGAAAAGGGTCTGGTCCCTCTTTCTGTCATCCAAGGAAAGGGACCTTGTTTTGCAGTCTGGGTTGAGCCCAGAGAGGGCCGCCACACGCGCCTGGACCATCAAAGAGGCAGCAGCCAAGGCATTGGGTTTTCATCTGATTCAAGCCATCCGGGAGGTGGATGTGGTTAAGGTGGGTGTGGAAGAAGGAGTGATGAGTTATCAAGGAAAGAGTTATCCTATAAGGCACAGCGAAGGGAATGGGTATGTAATCACTCTGATCACCTGCGATGACTTGTGAAAAAATCCCGGATTAATGTTTTGAAAAATCGGCCACCGCAAAAACGTCGCAATGATTCCCCGGAGTTTCCCACTTAGTTTGCAGAACTTTGTGAAATCTTTTAAGGTCGAATTCTTATTTGTCCTGGTCAGTACTCCATTTGATACTCAAGGTCGATGTTGGTCTTGTCCTATCAATTACACCGACGAGTTGTGATCGCCCTATGTTAAGAGGTTACGATTACTATTTGAATGAGAGTTTAATATGGCTGGACCAAGGTCATCCTAAGTCTGTAGGACGCTGGTTTGAATGCCTGCAGTTCCACGCGAGATGCAAGACCATTGACAAAGGGTCCGCGCAGGACAGCCTTCTTTATTACCTTTCCCTGTTTATTCCGGCGCAGGATTTTCCAGCCGCTCTCCATCGATCCGGAAATCTCAACATGAGATTCATCAGGTCCTTCCCATGCGCAAATCATCGTCCCGTCCGTTTCCTTCCCCCATGCTGTGGGCTTGGCCTGTGGAGGAAGAAAGAGGAGAGACACATCCTCCATCAGTCCTCTGGCAAATGCCGGTGAATCGAAGGGATCCACTGCCTTTCGTACGGCAATTCCATCTCCCGACAGTTCTGCATCAAAAAGGATAAATCCTTCAGGACTCAGCAAGAGGCTCTGGAGCCTGCGCTCCGATGGTTCGCCCTTGGTGACCCCAAGCAGCGAGAAAGACCCTCCTCCGATTGTGGCCTCAAGCCTATGGACAGACTCCCATGGTTCTGCTGGGAAGATTGCGTAGCAGCCTGGGAGGTCATCCGGTGATCCAGGTCTCAGGGTTGTCTTGGATATAGGACCACATCCTGCGAAGAGGATTAGAAATCCCAGAAGACAGATATCAAGACCTTTCCTGCGAATCATGGTTTCTCAAAGACCTCTGATGAGAAGCTGGAATTGATCTCCACGTTCTTGAATTCGATTGAGGTCCGGGAGCCTCCGGGTTCCTCTATTTCCACCCGGTCAATGACCCCAGGTCTGACAGAAAGGACAATCTCAATCCTGTTGATAAACCTGTTGATCCCTTCTCCTGAGACCAAAATGACACGTTCAGGCGGTCCGGGAGAGTAGAGATGATTGAATGCCTTGCTCTCATCGAAACGGCCCTGAAACCAATGACTGATTTCCGCGAGTACCATCCGTCTTGACTCAACGGCCTGCGCCATTTCCGGTTTCCATACACCGTCAGAGAAATTGTAAATCTGGATGGTATTCCCCTTCTGCAGCATGACGGTCCGCAGCGGGCTGAGGTACTCCCATCTGAGAGAATCGGGGGTGTAGAAAAAGAGCTTCCCCTCTGAAAAGAGAGGTTTGGTGAGGATCTGAATGGATCTCTTCTGGGAGAATTCGGCCTTTACGGATCGGATGTTCCTGAAGGCCTCTTTGAGAGAGGTCAAATCTTGGGCAGGTGCAATTTCAGCGAAGAAAAGTCCTCCTGTGATTAGGACACTTAAGAAAATGAATCTTTTCATCCTACTCTCTTCCACCAGAGCACTCTTATAAGTTTGTTGAAAAAGTCATTTTTCTAAGGGTCTCAAAAATGTCCAGATGCAAGGCGCCCGAAATCCAGAAGAGTGAGGCGTACTTTGGTGTACGCCGCAACGATTAAGGATGAGGGCAACGCTGCAGATAGGCGTTTTTGAGGAGCCTGCCTAGATCATTCCACCATTTACCGAGATGACCTGGCCGGTAATGTAAGAGGCTTCGTCAGAGCACAGGAATCGAACGACCTTTGCTATCTCTTCAGGAAGGCCCACACGACCCATAGGTATGATCTGTTTTAAGACCTCACTTGGAAGGCTCTGGATCATCTCGGTTTTAACCAGTCCGGGTGCGACCACATTGACCCGGATGCCAAGTCGAGCCACCTCCGACGCCAAGGATCGACAGGCTCCTTCGAGGCCTGCCTTGGCCGCAGAGTAGTTTGTTTGACCCCGTTGACCGAGCCGTGCGGATACGGAGGAGACAGTAACAATGCAGCCCCGCTTCAGGTTGACCATCTTCATAAGAACAGGTTTCGTAACATTGTAGAATCCTTGCAAAGAGGTGTTAAGCACTTTCATCCATTCCTCGAGAGACATGAGGACAAAAAGACTGTCCGCAGTTTCTCCAGCATTGTTTACCAAAATGTCAATCGATTCATGGCGTGTCAGAAGGGCCTCGATGTTTTGCTTGGTCGCTTCTTGGTCGGCGACATCGAAACAGACCGTTTCTCCCATTCCTCCGGCTTGGTGAATAAACTCCAATGTTTCTTCGGCCGCCTTCTTGTTGGAGCGGAAATTAACCACCACGTAAGAGCCGCTCTTTGCCAACTCTAGGCAGATGGCGCGTCCGATTCCTCGGCTCCCTCCTGTTACAAGGGCAATCTGTTTAGACATCATAGGCCTCCATTTCCCCTCTCTTTTTCCCAAGAGGTGATCCTCTGCGAGGTCATGAGGTTCGATAGGGTCTCCTCTTCTGGCTCCATTACCTGGATGATGGTTTTACAATAGAAAGCCAACTCTGAACTGACTGTGCCTTGGAACACGGCGTAGTCCCCGACATGGTAAAGCTCTGCAATCTGAACGGTGAGTCTGGTCAACACAGGGATTCTGGAATAAGGGAGATCCGCTTCTTTGATGCCCACCAGCAGTCCGACCCGCGGTTTGGCCCCTTCACCTCGGCGCCATGTGCTCAGGGCTGAGATGGCCTGGGCCACCAGTTCAATACATATCAGGGAACTCACCCATCCGTCCGTGTTCAGAGGCCACGCCTCAGTTACGGTCGTTTCAGCCTGCAAACCGCTCTGAGTTGGATTCTTCACCCACTCTATGAGTTTCATACGGAGGCGCTGCGGAATCAGTGGTTCAGCTGGAAGGAGTTTGTTCTGTTCCATTTCCTTTCCCTGCAATCCGTGCGCTTTTCTTCTCTGAGGTTAAGCCCAGCGCATGCCTGTATCGTGCCTCCAGATTCTTAGCAAACTCCCGCTCCTGGCCGGCCATTGGAGGAGCCATTGGCTCCCAGAATTCAATCTCAAGAGTCGAGACCTGGGAGGGTGGGAAATACCATTTTTCTTCCTTTGGGAGAAAAGGTGGATCGTTCTTTACAAACAGGGGCTGGACCGGCACGTTCGATAGCCTTGCAAGCATGAAAGGTCCCGCATTGAACCTCCCCAGACTCCCTCTGGGAGATCGGGTGGCTTCAGGAAAGATCATAAATTTGTATCCCATGTGAATCTTCTCAATCGCTTCATCCAGGCATTGGAACGGCCCCCTCTGCTCAAAATCGGGCGAGAGGACATATCCCGCAGAGTGAAAGACTGGGCCGAGGGGAAGTTTTCTTGCCAGAGATTGCTTAACCATGACAGACATGCGCGGGATATCCCGGATCAGGAAGAGCACATCGAAGAGGCCGGGATGGTTGGAAACGATCACGCACGGTCCATCGAAGGGTTTCCCTTTTGACTCCCTCGCCTTGAGCAGCCCACACCCTCTCAGCAAGAAGAGCCACAGACTCACGAGGATGCGGATTGTCCACTGCGTCCGATAATGCTGGGGGCCAAGGATCCTGTTGAAGACCCAGAGGATGGGAAGGACGATCAAGAGTTCTAAGAAGATGCCAAAAAGAAACACCCCAAAAAGGGCTGTCACCATAAAACCTTTCATGATGCGTAAGAATTTCTCAGACATACGAATCGCTTTTTAAAAGGTCTTCTGTAAGAAAGGCTATGCCCCAGGAGCCCGGGCCCGTATGAGCAGCTGTGGTAAGGGATAGGGGTTGCATGATGACTTCCACCAGAGGAAACCTGCGCTCTATCTCCGGTTTAATCTCCGCTTCAACCCACCCCCGGTTGTCTGAGTACTCGAGAAGCAGGGTAGCCTTTTGATCTTTCGAAATATTTTGCTCAAGATGGCGGAAGGCGAATTTCACTTGGTCTCTAGGACTCTTTACAATCCCTATCTTCCTAGCTCCGTCAGGATAGGGACTGATGATCGGTTTGATATGAAGGACATCGCCGAAAAAAGCGCTCGCCTTTGAGATTCTGCCACCGGCGGCTAAGAATTGCAGCTTGTCAAGAAAAATATATTCCTTCACCTTCTGGATTGCGCCCTTGACAAAGGCTAGCATTTCCGAAGAGTCGCTGACAGTGAAAGCAAGGTTGGCAGCAGCTCTGGCTATTAGACCGAGCTTACCAGAGGCCAACCCCGTATCCATGATGGTCATTCGGTCTTCGGGATCATTCTCAGCCTTCCATTTGATGGCCACATCGTAATTACTGGTGTAAAAGGAACCCACACAGAGATAGAGGACGTGGTCATAGAACTTGATGATGTTGTTATAGCATTCATGTCGCTCCAGCACAGAGGCCTGACTTGTGGAGACCTTGACCCCGGCCTTCATGGCCGCAAAGAGCTGTGAAGGATCCACGTAGGTCTCAGGGAGGAAACGATTTTCGACGGCAATGTAGCTGTTGAGGAGGGTGATTCCAAGGCTCTGAGCCAGATCCCTCGTTATGGAGCCAGCACCATCCGTCATGATATGGATGGTCTGATTTTCCCTGAGTTCGCTGAACCGAAAAGTCTGTTCAGCAAGGTCATCCTCAGCCCAGCTCAGAATTGCTCCAATAGCGGTGAGGTCTTGTCTTACTCTCTCTCTGTCCGTGACATGGAGGTGTACTTTGAGACACTCGCCATTGGGCATAGCGACCACTGATTCTCCCACATCCATGATATGTTTTATGACTTCTTCCTCTTGATGTTGGATCTTGAGCAACACATCAACACAGTAACCCTGGTACTTCCGGTCTTGCCAGGTCCCTGAGAGGTTGTAGGAATCCTTCAGATCATCAATGAAGAGTGAGGGCCTGACCGCCCGGCCAGCCAAAGTATTTAACAAGGGATCGAAGAAAACGAGCATGCCGAGGGCCCCTGCGTCTACCACCCCTGCCTTCTTGAGTTCGGGTAACTGGTTCCTGGTATTTCTCACCGTCTCTTCCATGTCATGGATTACCGAATCAACCCATTTCCCTGTCTCTTCAGGTGGGGTCCTCTTCAAGGATGTAGCCAGGGTATCAAACAGAGAAATCACGGTTCCTTGTTGAGGGTTAGGGACCGCTCGGTACGCAAGATTACAGCCGGCCTCAGCCGCTGCGGGCAGCGACAGCAAGTCCTTGCAGGTGAGGAACCCCGTAAGGAAACCGGCGACAATGTTTCCGGAATTGCCCCTGGCCGTGAGTAGGATCTCCCGGCTCAGAGAATCGGGATCTTCATTGATATTCCTGCAGGCGCTCAAGGTGATGACAAGATTTCGGCCGGTGTCACCGTCAGGAACAGGGTAGACATTGATCCGGTCAAGGATATCGGCCCAAGCTACAACCCTCTCATAGGCCATAGCAAGGGCATTCATCATGGTATGGACCATATCGAATTCCTCAACTTCTGTCTTCCCGATTATTGGATTCTCCTTTATCACATGATCCGGATCGAAAGAAGTCCTCAAAGATGTACCACTGGAAAGGGTGCTGGCGCACCATTTCTTCGAGAGCATTAGCGTATGCTTGTGCGCTCGCCTGAATGGCCGTGTTTCGTTCAGAACGGGATGTGGCCTTCACCTCCCCTGGAGGAGACATAATGATCAGGTGCTTTCCTTTTTCAACTCGAAAGGTGAACATGGTGAAGAGAGGCGCTCTTGAAGCCAGGGCCAGGAGATGAGGCCCTGGGGGGAGGCCCACCTCATGGCCAAAGAGAGTCACGGGTAGACGTGAGCGCTGTTCAGTCCAAACAACATCTCCAGCGACAGTAACGAATCCTCCTTCTCTCACGAACTTGAGGGCCTCTACCCCGCCGAAGAGGGAATCCTCCTGTGGCGTGGCCACCTGAATGTGGATTCCCCGTGCCTTCATGGCTTCGCGCTGATCGCGGGCCACCTGTTTTGCTTCCTTTTCGCCCATGATCACAAGGAGCCTCAATCCAAGTTCCTGAAAGGCATAGGTTGCAATCTCGAAACTTCCCAGATGGGACATTAGGATAATTCCTCCGCTCCCTCTCTTTGCCACCTCTACGAATCCTTCCTTCCCTTGGACGGAGGTGGTTACCCCTTTTTTTCTCCCGAATTCAATCCGCTCGGCAAAAGTGGCTGCGTAGGAGTGAAACTGGCGCCAGGTGCAATAAAGATAGTACCATAGCCTTCTGTCAGGAAAGATGACCTGATAGAGGCGGATACTTAATCTCCTCCTAGAAGGACGAAATAGGAAGTATCCTGTGGCGATCCACCAGGCGAAGAAACGGATGGGCCAAGAGCCCAGGAGAAGAGAAACTCTTATGACTACCTTATGAATGAAGGCCTTCATTATTCTCTCTTAGACCGCCTGTGGCTCTTGCCTCAATACCCTCTTCAGGATCTTCCCTGCTGGATTCCGAGGGATCGCATCGCGAAGGAGGATGGTTTTGGGCACCCTGTAGTCAGGCATGTTCTCCTTGCAATAGTTGAGGAACTCCTCTTTGTCCCCTTGTATGCCTTCTCGCAGGACAATCACCGCTAAAATGGCCTGCCCCTTGATCCGGTCAGGAACACCGATCACTGCAGCTTCCCTGATCTTGGGGTGTTTCTCCAGGACTTCCTCGATCTGATTGGGGTATATGTTGTACCCGCTGGAGATGATGAGGTCATCTTTTCTGTCCACAAGGTAGAAAAATCCATCCTGATCCATTCGGGCCAAGTCCCCTGTATAAAACCATCCATCACGCAAGGCTGCTGATGTAAGATCTTCATTTTTCCAATATCCCCGCATGATCTGGGGCCCCTTGACCACGAGTTCACCAATCTCGCTAACCAGACATTCCTTCTCTCCAGTTTCAATGTCCATGATCCTGGCCTCTGTGTCCGGAAGGGGAACCCCTATTGAGCCCTTAGGCCCACCACGGGGATAAGGGGTAAAATGGGTGGCCGATGAGGCTTCAGAGAGACCATAGGCCTCCATCATCTTTCTTCCCGTGAGGTTCTCAAACCTTTCATGGATCCAGGACGGCAGAGGTGCCCCCCCGCTCGTTGCTACCTGAATGGAGGAGAGCTGGTTCCTGGCTGTCTCAGGAGGAAGAGAGAGGATAGCTCCCCATAGACTCGGTACGGCTGGAAAGGAGATAGGCCTGTAGGTCTCTATGGTCTTCATCAGAGAAAGGATGTCCATCAAATCAACCCGAGGGATGAGGACCATCCTGTATCCTTTGAGTACAGAGAGGAGGAGACAAGCCGACATCCCAAAAACGTGGAAAAAGGGAATGACACACATGACCGCAGCATTCCCTGCACTCTCTATCCCTATCCATTTATCGGACTGAAGCACGCTGGCAACGAGATTATAGTGGGTCAAAGTGGCGGCCTTGGGCGCTCCGGTAGAGCCACTGGTATATTGGAGAACTGCTATATCTCCGTGAGAGACGTGAACTGCCGGTTCTTCTGTGTTTTGAGCTGCAGCGAGCACTTCCTGATAGAGCTGAGGTTGAGGGGCTCCTTCCTCCAGGCGTATCTTCTTTTCCAACCCCATGACAGAGTAAAGGATAACCGTTTTTACCCTCGTGTTTTTGATCACCTTGTAGAGGCTTGGGATGAAGAGATCCATGGTGACCACTACCTTGGCATCCGATTCATTCAAACAGCGGACCAGTTCCTCCCCCTGTATCCCGACGCTCAAGTTGACAACAACGGCCCCGATCTTCAGGACAGCGAAGAAGGAGACGACATAGACTGGGGAGTTTACCAAGAGCAAGGCGACCCTATCCCCCTTCGCCACTCCAGCCTTCTGAAGGGCGAAGGCGAACATATTTACCCTTGTGTTTAGCTCCTTGTAGGGAATTTGGATCTCGTTCATAGTGATCGCTATGTCATCCGGGTGTTCCGCAACCGTATCCAACAGAAAACGATGAATGGGAATCTCAGGGTAAGGGATGGAAGGAAGGACGTGTCCTTCGTACTGTTTGAGCCATGGTCTTTTCATCGTCTCTGCACCTCTCTAATATGAAACTGTGGGAAATCCTCTTCCTCGAATCCTTAAGGGCAGTCTTTAGGAGTGGAAGTAGCCTGTTCATGGCCTAGGACTATGGTAGCCCCAATCCGTTGGAAGGTTTCTATCCCCTTTTCTTGTGCTTCGTGATGTATTCAGCTAGGGTGGAGAGAGTGATGAAAACCTTCTTTCCCAATTCACGGTTGAAGATCTCTACTCCGTAGTCTCTGTCCACAAGAGCTACGAGAACCATAAGATCAACCGAATCCAAACCCAGACCTCCGTCGAAAAAAAAGGTGTCATCCGCCAGTTCGTTCGGGTTTACATCTTTGAGGTCGAGTTCTTCCACGATCTTCTTTTTGAGTTCTTGCAAGATTTTTTCCATCACTTCTTCAACCGCCGGACAATTCTTCAATGGCTTTCAATACACCATGGACAACGATATGGCCATGACAGGTCACATGAAAATCAAGTTTTGCCTCAGACTCAGGGGGCATGGCCCCCACTGAAATGAGTAACTTCTCACCAGGTAAGACTAAACGCCTGAACCTAACGCCGAAAAATCCAGAAACCTCAAGAAAACGTCCTTGTTCGCGACCCTGTCTTTTCACCGCTTCAGCCGCCAAGGCGAGGAGGGCCACGCCAGGCGCTAAAGGGTATTCATCGAAGTGGCCTGAGAACCATTCTGAGGAGGGCCCAAGTTGTACGCTGGATTCCCAAACTCCTTCGGAGGTAATCCGAAGATCCTTCAGGGGCAGCCATCTATCTTGGGATATCCGCATTTCACCTCAAATTCCGGACTAAATAGTCTACTACGTCCTGGACAGTTCTTATCATCTTGAGTTCTTTCTCG
>Ga0316628_100005162_pt1 | contig 10400 bp, 4 predicted proteins | sample OWC_Aug_M2_C1_D5_FD_207648 | JGI IMG/M metagenome (GOLD analysis project Ga0316628, IMG submission 207648) | Wetland soil microbial communities from Old Woman Creek delta, Ohio, United States - OWC_Aug_M2_C1_D5_C | ecosystem: Environmental > Terrestrial > Soil > Wetlands | place: USA: Ohio... | reverse complement strand
GCGCTTGAAGGGAATGTTGCGGGTGAATGTGTGCGAGATCTACCATCGGTGGCGGAGCAAACAGCGGACGCACCCAGGCGAGCAAGGCCAGCAATCCCACGCCCACCATTGCTACTGCGCCACCATAGGGCACTGAACGGGGAGCGTGGAGTGTGGAGTGTGGAGCGAAGAGCGAAGGCAGGCGGGCCAAGCCAAAAGCCAACAGCGTGGAGGTAGCTCCGACCGCGGTGAACAGCAATCGCCCGCCGGGTGCGGGTGTGGTCAGGTTCCAGCGTAGCCACCCGATCAGCACCAGCGCCAGCCAGGCAGCTAGAATATAGGAGGCACCTTTTGCGGTTGTCCTTTCACGAAACAATCCCCAAACTGCGCCGATCACTCCCAGTACAGCGACTAGAGTCCAGACGGAATAATACAGCGCACTATCGAAAAACGCGCAGGGAAATTGCCCCCAATAAGAGCGGAAAACTAGTCCAAACTCGGATAGCACAAGTCCAAGCGGCACTGCGCTGCGCCGTCCCACAATGTCCAGCATGGGGGCTAGACCAGTTGGATCGCCATAGAGTCGCCAGTTGCGGATGTACCACCAGCCAGCCACGGCCAATGTCACGCATCCCAGAATGACGAGATTGCGGGCTTGAGATTTAAGATTTGAGATTTGAAACTTGAGATGTGCGCCGACTGCCAAAACTGCGAGCGGCAACAGCAACAACCCGGTCAGCTTGGAGAGTGCCGCCAATCCGATCAACACACCGAGCGTCAATGCGCGCCGGAACGAGATGCCGTCCTGCGCGACGACGATAGTCATGCACACTGCCCAGGTAACGACAGGTGTGGCGATGTTGTCATTGTTCACGCCGCTGGCGACGATGAGGAACTGCGGGTTGAATGCCGTCAGCGCCGCTGCCAATGCCGCAACGCCGGGACGCGTCGGGAAAACTCGTAGGGCGCTGGCATACACGCCGGCGATGGTGAACGCCTGCATCACCGTCGAAAGCGCGCGCAGCAAGTGCAGCGCCAACAGCGCGCCATGCCAGGGAAACGCTTCGGCGAATGGATTATGGCGGAGCACTGCCTTGTCGGCGCGGATGTTCTCCGTGCCGCAAGTGACGTAGGGGTTCGGCGCCAGGTAATCCGCAGTATTCGCCGTAGAGATGCGTGAGAGGCGCAGCAGCGGCCCGGCTACCAGGTAGTAGAGTGGTGGCTGGCTCGCTTCTTGTCGGATATGGTATGCAGCAAGCGACGCATCGCCTTGAACCGGCAAGCGGCCCGTGTCGGCCACATAGCGCACCACGCCAAAATGCTCGGCCTCGTCCAGCGCCTCAAACGGCGGGATGACGATGCCGTAGGCCAGGGCCAGCGCCAGATAGGCCGCGATGATCAAAGTGAGAGGGGATGAAAGTTTGCTCATCGCGCGCTGAGTCGCCCTTTCTCAAGCGGAACAAACAGGGCATCACTCCCCGGGGTATTGACTACTTGCCAACGCTCGGATGTGTCCAGCCAGTAAGCGCCCGTTCGCAGCCAGAGATCCTGGCCTGATGAGATGGCGAAACGATGGCGCTGCACCAAGATGTCGCCGACCTGCAATGTGAGCGGCGAGAGGCCGAGGCCGTCGGCTACGCTCAGCGGCTCACCTTGCGCAGTGAGCAGATGGGCCATGATGGAGAACGACCGGGTGATGGGCGCCTGAGTCACCTGCCACCAGGTTTCCACTTCCAAATCATCTGTGCTCGCAAGAGTCGCTGCGCCCAGAAAAGCGAGTGGCCCGTTCAGGGAAATGGGCGCGGGGAGATCGCCGGCGTTCGCCAACTCTGAGGGCAGTGTGCCGGCTGAGGCCGCCCGACCGAGCAGCAAGTTGGACAATTTCATGCTCTCTGGTTCGTAGAGTGCGAACGCGGGCAAGAGGCTGGTGTATCGTTGCTCGTAAGACAATCGAGCGCCCGACAGATGGCGAGCAATAAATGGATCAGTTGGAACTGGATCACATCGCAGCAGAGATAAACAGCGATTCTCTTGCAGCCAGGCATGATGCAGGGCATATACACCTAACTGATTTCCGTCAGCCGGATACAGCCAGGTCGTCTCGCAATTGAAATCGGCGCGACGCAAATCGGCGCGACCAAAGCCTCCAGCTATCGCGGCATCATCCAGCGGCACGGTCGGCGTGATACATTGCGACACCCACTCAGGTGAATTCGTCATGTCGTAGACAAACAGCGAATGTCCCACGGTGGCCGTAGGGCGAGCGCGGCGAAACCAATCGAGTTGTTGCGGGTCAGGACCGACCAATCCATACAGCGGCGCATCACCCATCACGTAGCGACCCGGTTGCGGATGAAAGGGCGTGGCGCTCGCTTGCGCACCCGCCGAAGGCCACAACGAGCGAAATCGGATGCCATAGTAATCAGGGCTGACGGCGGTAAAGTAAACCACCTGTGGCTCCGGACCAGGATGCATTTGCAAAAAAGTCCGTAGTTGCTTGAAGGCCTGTCCCCAATCCCGCGTAAAATCTACCAGGATACGATAGCCGCCATCAGGACCGCCCACGAGTTCGTTGAAATAGCTCAACTCGTTGGGAAAGATCAAGACTGCGCCCAAGACATACCAGGCCGCTAACACGCCGCAAGCCAGTTTCGCAACCGCCCGGCCGTGCGGCTGTGCCCCATGAAGAGAGTTAATCGGATTCACGCGAAGTGGGTGCTGCTCTGAAGCCAGCCGATTCGCCGGATGGTGAGCGCCAGAAACCAAATACGCTAAACCCCAAGCCGACATCAAATACAGAAAAGGATGAACCGGATAAAAGTGCCGATAGCCGACGTTCATCCCTGCCGTAATGGAGGACACTGCGTAGATTAATGGAAAGATTGTGAAAGCCAAAAACCAGGGGCGGCGCCAGTTGTGCCGAATGAAAATCCCGCCGCCAATCATAAAAGCCAGCAGCAACGGTAGGGGATTCTTGATGATGAAATTGAGTATAAAGTACCACCACTGCGTACCGAACCATACATGGTCAAAGGCGATAAAGATGCGCTGGGCAGCCGTGCCTTGTTGATTGTAGAAGGCCGTCCAGTACGTTGGAGCAGGCAAGGGAAAAGGAGCCAGTGGCGTCGGGCCGACCGAGAATCCAAAAGTCGCCCCGACAATGACAAATGCCAGCGCACCCATGGTCACTGCCTGCACAATACGGATCAAACCCTCCGGTCGCCAACGTTGAAGTATGGCGACCAACGCCAGTATTCCGACAGCGGCGACCCATAGGAAGCCGGAGAACTTGCTCAACATAGTCAGCCCCAAGAGTCCGCCGGTAGCCAATGTCCATTTCCAGGTGGGCTGCTTGAGCCAGCGCCAACCAGCATATACCGCGGCCGTCCCCATAACAGTCACGCCCACATCCGTGTGTGCCAGCCGCCCATGTGCCAACAGGGTCGGGTCGAAGGTAAGGAGTGTTAGGGCCAGCAGCCCGACCTTGGTGCCGCCGATTTCTTTGCCCCAGCGGAACACCAGCGCGCCCAACAATACTGCCAGGTACATCATGGGCGTGCGTGCCAGGACTTCGGTCTGCTCCATCGGCGTCAGGTAGGGCAGGAAGGCGTTCGTGTAAGCGATAAAGTCATGTCCCCATCCGTCCAATGTTTCCAAGGGAATATATGGCCTGGATAGGAAAAGGAGAATTCCATTGCCCGCGTTGAGCAGAGGCGGCGGCAGATTAAGCGGAAACAGCCAAAAGCTCGCCTGCCCGCGCGCCAGAAAGGTGTAGCCCGCTGCGATGTGAAGCGGCTCATCCATCGAGAGTGAAAGACGCTGCGCGCCCAGAACCAGCCATGCCCACAGCAAAAGTAATAAGGCATATGCGCCAGCATAGACCCAACGGCGCTGAATCATTTAACCTCCAGGGTTGTGACGATCGCATCAACGCCCGGCGAGCCAGACACCATCCACCGCTCCATCGGATCAAGCCAGTAGGCCCCTACCTGCAATTGAATCGTTCGCCCTACCGGAGACCGGAAGCGGTGCCGCTGCACGATCACGTCGCCCGTTTGCAGCACGAGAGGCGAGACACCCAAGCCGTCGGCTATACCTAGAACCTTGCCATCTGGCGCGAGCAGATGCGCCATGATCGAAAAAGGACGAGTGATAGGGCCATCGGTGACTCGCCACCAGGTCTCTGCATCTACACCGTCTTTATCGGAATAGGCGCCCGCGCCGAGAAAGGTGAGCGGGCCTTCCAGTGGCATGGGCGCTACGGGCGGCGATGAAATCGGCTTCTCTTGTTCGTAAATCACAAAAGCGGGTGATTGCTCAGTGTATCGGCGCAGGTCGCAGGCGAGGCGCGCCTCCTTCAGATGCCTGGCAATGAAAGGGTCAGCGGCCTGAGGAGTGGCAAGCAGCAACGATGGAAAATAGCGTCCCACTTCAGGTACGAGCACGTGATGCAGCGCGTATGCGCCAGCTTCTGCGCCGCCCGCAGGATACAACCATGTCATCGTACAGTCAAAGTCGGCCCGGCGTAAATCAGTTTGTCCGAAGCCACGTGCTACGGCCACCTCGTCCAGCGGAACAGCCGGCGTGATACACTGGCTGAGCCAATTTAACCGGTGCGGCTCGATATCGTAGACGAACATCGAGTCTGCCAGGCGGTCCGTCGGCTCAATCTGCCGGAACCAAGCATACATATCTGGGTCGGCCGGCCAACCGCGCTGAAGCGCATCTGCGCCGATCACGTAACGGCCTGGCTGTGGATGAAGTGGCGCTGCCAACGGCGGCGCGTCCGGCTCGGGCGGCAACGCTTCCAATTCGATGCCATACAGATCGGGCGGGACGCCGGCGAAATGATATGCTACTTGCGGCGGGCGGCCAGGATGAGTAATCAGATAGTCGCGCAGTGCTTTGGAACCCTGTCCCCAATCCAGGTTGGAATCCACCAAGTAGCGATCTGCCTGATGTGATCCCCCGACTAACTCGTTAAAGTACGCCAGCTCGTAAGGGAAAGCTCGTAGTGTAGAGACTGCACTCCATGCGAGCCCAATCGCCAACAGCCAGCGCCATCCGCGTTGACTCCAGGCCCATTGCCCCAATCCGCCGCCAATCGCCAGGTAGAGGAAAGGATGTACGGCGAGCATGTACCGATACCCGATGTTCATCCCAAAGGGAATCGCCAGTGCTGTATAAGAAAGCGGGAAAAGCCCCACGGCGAGGAGACGCGGCACATTCGGCGGCCGGCGCGAGAATATAAGCAAACTCGCTGCACAGCCAATTAGCAATGGAAGAGGATTCTTGATCAAGAATGCGAGTGGCAAATACCACCACCAATTGCCTTGTTTGCGCTCACCCAACGCAAAGACCCAACGCTCACTGGCGCTCAAGCTGCCTGCGGATTGGGCGAGCAAACCCTCCCAATGCACCGGCGCAGGCACTGGCAAAGGGAACCCACGCACCGGACCCCAGGTAAAATCATAACCGGCCCACAACACGAGCAAGCTCAACCCGGCGGCCACGATGCCCTGAGCCAGTCGAAGCGCAATATGGCTCTCTCGCCGCCTCTGGATGACGGCGGCAGCAAACATTATGCCGGCGGCGACCACCCAGAGAACACCGGAAGACTTGGCTAACATGGTCAAGCCCAATAGCACAGCGGCCGCCAATGCCCAACGCCAGGCCGGCGATGTCGTCCAGCGCCAGGCGGCGTACAGGGCCGCTGTTCCCAACGTGGCTGTGCCGACGTCTGTCGTCGCCAGCCGCCCGTGAGCCAGCAGCGTCGGGTCAAAGACTAGTATAGCCAACGCCAGTATTCCAGCCACCGGCCCCCACGAATCTCGTCCCCAGCGAAAGACAATCGCCCCCAAAAGCACCGTCAGTAACATCGCTGGCGTTCGCACCAAGATCTCTGTGCGCTCTAGCGGGAGCAGATAATGATTCAACCCTCGGATAAACGGCATGAAAGATGGAGGTTGCCCTGCCAATTGTTCCACCGGAATATCGGACTTGGTCAGGTAAAAGAGCAGAGCCTCGACTTTATCAAGCAGGGGCGGATTGCCGTATTGCGGAATGATCCAAAAGGCGCTCTCTCCGCGCGCCAGGAGGGAATATCCGACGGCGATATGTGCAGGTTCATCCACAGTAAACGCGTTGTATCGGGCGCCCATCGTTAACAAAGTAAACAGTATCAGGAGTAATCCCACTGCCACCCATTGGATAGCCTGCTTCATGGCCTGCTCCCAGCCATCTGAATCAATACGAACGGTGTCGAGTCGCCGGTCACGCCTGGGGTGTGACTAGGGCTGCGAATAAAATGGCCCCAGGCCAATCTGATCGTCGCGCACGCCATCCGGCATGACGACGCTCACCTTTTGCCCAGTTCTGCCATCCAGCAGAGAGAGACTCACCCACCAACCGCCAGCTCGGTCGCTCTCGAACAACGGAACCTGAATGCGATCCCGAATTGGCCCGCTGCGGGGCAGCCAGCAGGTTGTCGGATATAGTCCACGCAGAGGTTGGGTGAGTGTGGCCTGACCTGCCACTTGACCATCTGGCGCGACGGGAACCAGCGACACTAGGTAAGGGGTGTCTACTTGCCCGCGCGAAGTCCACTCTAGCTCAAGGACGAGAGATGACTGCGTACGTCCTTCAGCATCCAGGTTCTGTTCAATCTTGCCAGAGAACGAATTCAGGCGCAAAACGTCCAGAACCGCGCCACTCGAAATGGGGGGCGCGAGCCAGTCTTGCGCGAGTGCTGGCGGAGCAGGTGGTGGTTCTTGATCGAACTCGGTTTCGATGACATGCAGGAAAGCAACCATCACCACGATCACGGCAATCTGTCCCACCACAAATATCCAACTTGATCGGCGCACGTCAGCGGCCGCTCCCCTATTCAACGCATAGGAAGCGGCCAACAGAAAGAAAGGAGTCAGATATAGCAAAATGCGTCCAGATTCGCCGCGCAGCGTGCCGGAAAGGTCTAGAATCAGCAAGGCAGCAAACGCCGCCAGGATCAATATTTCGCCGTCGGAAAGAGGCTGCTTTGTGCGCAGTTTGGTGGCTATGCGCCACACGCCCAGGCCAGCCAGGGCGACCAATGGCCAGCCGGAAAACATGCCGTAATCGTATGCGTGGAGAAAAAGCCAGGGCCAGTACGGACGATCAAGCACAGTGTGCGCCGTCGTCGCCTCTAGCAAGATAGCCCAGGGAGGCTGGCCTGTTGCCGCATAGAAAATCACCCAGACGGCAGACAACCCCAACCCGAACCAGAGGCCGGTCCAGAATGGCCAATGCCACGCCAGGTGCGCGGTCGGCGAAGAAACGAACAAGCTCGTCTTTGCGATCCAGATTCCCAAGACAAACAAACCGGCCATCAGGATGAGGGGTAGGAACGCAAACGAGATGAAGGTCATGCCGGACATCAGCGCGCCGGCGGCGAACACCAAACCAGCCTGGCCCCGGTGCAATCCCTTTATCAGCAAGACAAAAACGGTCACTGTCAGCAAGGGAAAGAATGTGTTGGGCAAAGGAGCAAACATCAAGAAACTGGGAACAAGCGGCCACCACAAGATGCTCCAACGCGCTGTTCGCTCGTCAAACAGGTATCGCCCCAACTGATAAAGCGGGAGAACGGTCAAGCTGCCCCACACCGGCATCAGAATTCCCAACCAGGCGCTCGCCAATTGGGCATTGGTGTAGTCCATCAAGTGAAAGTTGTGGCATTGCATCGCCCGCAAAGGTCGTCCTAATGCGTTCGCGGCCGCTGTAGATTTCTCCAAAATCTGATTGGCGACGGAATAAACTACTACCAGCCCTGGCGGCGAAATCCCCATGTGAGTCGAGAAATGAGTGGACTGCTGCATGAAATGAGGCCAGTCCCGCAGTACTGCGCTCAGATCGGTGATCTGTGCGGCGGCATAATGCCATCCGCCAGAAATGCCGCTCGCCGTGCCGGCGAAGAGCTTGAACAGCGGGGAGGCATTGACGTATAGGCTCGTTACCGTCAATGCCACACTGCCAATGATCGTCCACACCAGCAATCCGGCAGCGCGCCGATGCTGTAGCAACCGCCACGCCCCCACCACGTACACGGACAAAGCCATAACCAGCGGTGCAAGCCGCCAAAGGTCGTGCGGGATGCCATAATGCCAGCGCCAGCCATAGCCGCCGCGCAGTTGGGGCACCCAGTTCAAAGCCAACGCGACCGCCCATATCAAACTAATCAGCACAATCCATACAGCGCGACGCAATTCCGCCGTCCTATATCTTTCGTTGGAGAATAGTGTCAAGGTGCGACTATAAGCTTACGAAGGTCAAGCGGAATGTCCATCCAGTGGCTCGCAAGTGGAGCGTCCGCTGCGTGCGTCGATCATTCACGAGCCCTGGCTTGATGTCGAGGATTCGATTGTACCCGATTAAGCGAGATGGTCAAGCGCCGAATCGCGAGTGATACTTGACTATCTACTGACTGATGGCATAATTGCATCCGTATTCCAAGACTCGGTTTACTCAAGGAGCAGTCTATGCGGCGACAGATTTCCATGCTCGTCCTCGTCTTATTGGTTACAGCCTGTAGCGTCGGCCCCACTCCTGCGCCAACCGCCCTGGTTCCTACACAGGTCCCCACGCAGACAACACAGCCGACATATACGCCCAATCCGACTTATACACCCAACCCAACTTACACCCCTTATCCGACCTTCACTCCGCCTGCCACGCAAACTGCCTTGCCTACGACCACATCAACCATGACGCCGATGCCGACTTCAGTCACCTATGTTGTCCAACCGGGTGATTCGGTCAACTCGGTGGCGGCAAAATATGGCATTTCGCAGGCGGCACTGGTTGACGCGAATGCGATCCAAAACGTTGACGTCATCACAGTTGGACAAGTGCTTGTCATCCCGTCGCCGTCGTCCACAGTGTCCATCACTATCCCGATTACGGTGACGCCCAAACCGGTCGTGCGCCTGGCGCCGCCGGCGCCTGCCCCGACCACGCTGCCGGGCTATATTTTTCCTGCGCCCAAGGCTATCCGTCCTCTTAACGGTATCAGGCTCAAGTATGATGCCCGCATGAGGAACGGCGGAGTGGACACAGTCACGTTCGAGTGGACTTCGGTGGGCCAACTCGAAAACGGCACAAAAGAATGTCGGTGGCCTGGTTTGCCGAATGGCGATATCGGCATTATGTGGGATCGCTATCAGATCGAATTCACGCCGCATCTGATTAGCGCGAGCGGACGGCAACAGATCAGCCATAACAACGATCATGGCCTGAACAAGACGTTTGGCCTCCTCGAGTTCAAGCCAGATATTACCTATTCCTGGCGAGTCGTAGTGGTGCGCTGGTGTATGGCCAAGTATGCCAAGAAGACGAACCCGGGATCATTGGGACAAGTCAGTCCGTACTCGGAACCTTCCACGTTTAGTTTCTCGTTCTAGCCCGTCGAATGCGCAGGGCCTCTCGAACATGAGAGGCCCTGTTCTTTTGGGCAACGTGCTGGGTCAATAGGTGATCAGGGGGGCGTGACTCGGATCTGTGTTAGTAGCAACCGTTCGTCGGATCGGTGTCCGTTAGCGCTCCAGATCATCAGCCGGTTGCCTTCGGGACCGCCGTAGACTCCAAATTCGATGGGATAATCACCGGGCGGTATGTCGGCGGGCAGTCGCAGTGCCCGAGCGTCCGTGTAAACTTGGCCGACCGTCCACCGCCGCGTACGCTTGGGGCTAGTATACGGAAAGCCATCGTTGGACGCCCACTTTTGATCTGTCCCACCCAAGACATGGGCAAACACACTGTAATCGTATTGGGCGGGCCGAGGAATCTGCCAATACAAGGTGAGTGTCAGGGTCTGGCCGGGGCGCACACTCCGGTCGGTGAGAGTATAGCCCAGAAGAGTCAACTTGTTATCAAAGTTGAGGTGAGCTGGATTGGGGTACACGCCACTCAACTCTGCGATTGTCACCTGCGTCAATGTGATGGCATCATCGCTCCCGCCGCTCGTCACCGGGATGCGACCGCCACTGGGAGTATACATGCCCAAAACCACGTCCGTCACGTCAGGCGCGTAGGTGTATGAATCCAGCACGATGCGATACCGGTCGCTGAATGTGTCGCCTGGCTGCCAGGCGGAGGCTGGGTATCTGCCGAGGCCGGGGTACGTGTTGCGCTGCGTGATGACGGGCCCTTCGCGGCTGAGTAGGTGCACAAACACTGTCAGGTCGGGTGCCGAGGGAGCCAGGGCCTGCCAGTATGCGGTGAGGATGAACTCGTCGCCGGGCAACAATTGATCGGTATTAACGTCGTAACCGAGCAAACGCACCTGGTCCCCAAATACAATCTGAGTGGGATGTGTGATGGCGGCGATTTGTTGTTCGCCCAACTGCGTCGGGCAAGCATAAGCTGGGGCCAGCACGCCAACCAGG
>Ga0316628_100005161_pt1 | contig 10400 bp, 8 predicted proteins | sample OWC_Aug_M2_C1_D5_FD_207648 | JGI IMG/M metagenome (GOLD analysis project Ga0316628, IMG submission 207648) | Wetland soil microbial communities from Old Woman Creek delta, Ohio, United States - OWC_Aug_M2_C1_D5_C | ecosystem: Environmental > Terrestrial > Soil > Wetlands | place: USA: Ohio... | reverse complement strand
AGAAAACAGCGCAGCAGCGCGACCCCGGGTGGTACCCGGCAAGGAAACTTGGTGCCGACCCAGGTGCAGGCGATGAGCCGTTTGCGCTCCCGTTTGGGGATCAGGAAGCCGAATCCCGGGAGCGGGTGGGGAAAGGCACGCTCCTCGAAGCCCAGCGCCACGGTCATGGAGGAGCTGTAGGCCACCCCGCCCAGCAGTTCGCCGAGGCGCGCATCCAGGGTGGCGCCCAGCGGAGCCGCCGCGTGCGCCTCGCAGGCCAGCGCCAGGTGCTCGGATTCCACCCAGCCGCCGTTCACCCGCAGCCGGAAACCGGTCCCGGAGCGTTCCACCGCCTCCGCCCGGCCCGGCATCCACAGAAGATGCGGCGCCGCAGCCTTCACCGTGGCCTCCACCAGTTGGCCCAGCCCGCCTTTGAGCGTCCGGAATAGCGGCAGGCTGCCCGCTTCCTTGCGGGCGGTCTTCCGGCCGGCCAGCACCCCACGGGTCAGGCTGCCGTAGCGCGTCGAGAGATCCACGAAGCGCGGCAGAACCGCCCGCACGCTGAGCGATTCGGGATCGCCGCCGTAGATCCCGGAAAGCAGGGGCTCGGCCAGGTAGTCCACCGCCTCCTGCCCGTAATGCTCCCGCACGAATTCCGCCACGGATTCGTCTTCGGCCCGCGGGGCCGGGGCGCGGAACCACTCCAGGCCCATCCGGATCTTGGTGGACCAGCTCAACAGCGGGGAAGTCACGAGCGGCATGATCCTGGTGGGCACCATCATCATGAGTCCGTCCGGCAGCGGCACCAGGCGCCCCCGCTTGCGCACCCAGGTTTTGCGCAGGTGGTCGTTGGATCCGATCACCTCGCCGGCCAGGCCCAATTCGCGGATCAGGTCCATGGCCGCGGGCTTGATGGAGAGGAAGCTGTCCGGCCCCGCCTCAATCACGCACCCCTCCACGCGCTCGGTCTGGATCACGCCGCCCAGGCGCGGCCGGGACTCCACCACGGTGGAGCCGATTCCGCGCCGGGCCAGGTAGTAGGCGGTGGAGAGCCCGGAGATGCCGCCGCCGACGATGGTTACGCGAGGCATCGCATGGCCACGTCCGCAAGCGCCGCGGTGAGTTTCAGGGAGCCGTTGAGGGATTCGGGCCGCACCAGCCGGATACCGCGTTCGGCGGCGTAGCCCCGGAAGACGATATCTACGTCGTAGAGGATCTCGACGTGGTCGCACACGAAACCAATGGGGGCCAGCACCACGTCCCGCACGCCCTCCGCCGCGTAGCGGTCCAGGCACGATTCCACGGTGGGACCGAGCCACTTCTCGTCCGTCATTCCCTGGCTCTGATAGGCAAAATCCCAGTCCGCGAGGCCCAGCCGCTCGGCCACCGCCGCCGCGGTCCCCCGCGCCTCGGCATCGTACGGGTCCGCCTGCTCCAGGATCTTCTCCGGTAGGCTGTGGGCGGTAAACAGGACCTTGCGGCCGCCGGCCACCGGCTCCAGGTTGGCCGCGAAGGCCTCCACGAGCTGCGGGTGGCGGTGAAAGCTCTTGGCCCAAACGATGGCGACGGGGGCGCCGGTTTCCTGTTTGGCTTCCTGGGTGCGGCGGAAGTACAGCCCCACGCTCAGCTTGGAGTACTGCGGAGCCAGACAGATGGCCGCCAGGCGCTCGACGGGTGAGCCGGCAATCTGCGCCATCGCCTCGCGGATGAACGGGTGCCAGTTCCGCATCCCGTAGTAAACCGGGATGCCGAGCGCGGCTTCAAGCGCCCGGGCCTGCACGCGGGTCCAGTAGCCTAGGGGCGAGCAGCCGCCGATGGTCGCGTAGCGCTGCCGGATCTCCTCGACCACGCTTGGGGCGAGCGGCCGGCCGCTCCGCACATTCGCCAGGTAGCGGTCCACGTCTTCCAACCGCTCCGGCGCGCCGTGCGCCAGCAGCAGGACCCCCCGGTTCATGGACGGAATTCCCGCACCATCTCCACCACGGCCTTGACGTTCTCGACCGGGGTTTCCGGTAAAATGCCGTGGCCCACGTTAACGATATGGCCGGGCCGCGTGCCGGTCCGCTTCAGCAGTTCCGTCACCTTCTGTTTGAGTTCGGGGAGCGGGGCGAACAGCGCCACCGGGTCCAGGTTGCCCTGGATGGCGGAGCGGTAGCTGATATCGGTCCAGGCCTGGTCGATGCTGATGCGCCAGTCCATCCCCATAACGTCGCCGCCGGCCGCGTGCAGTTCGCGGAAAAACCCCGAAGCGCCGGTGCCGAAGTGGATGACGGGCGCGCCGGTGGAGCGGATGCGCTCGATGAGCGCCCGGGAATACGGCTGCACGAAGCGCACGTAGTCGTCCGGACCGAGCGCGCCCACCCAACTGTCGAAAACCTGGATGGCGCGCGCGCCGGCCGCCACCTGGAGTTGCGCGAATGGGGCCAGCACGTCCACGATCTTGCCCATCAGCCGGCGCCACAGCGTCTCGTCCGCGTACATCATGCGCTTGGTGCGGATGAAACGGCGGGAAGCGCCGCCCTCGATCATGTAGCTGGCCAGCGTGAAAGGGGCGCCCACGAAGCCGATCACGGGCACGCGCCCGGCGAGCGCCCGCACCACCATCTGGATGGCTTCCCCCACGTAGCCCAGGTCGTCGGTATTGGTGGTGGACAGGCCGTCGATGTCTTCCGAGGTGAGCACCGGGTTATCGATGACGGGGCCCTCGCCGGCGGCATAGCGCAACTTCAGCCCCATCGGTTCCGCCGGCAATAGCAGGTCGGCGAAGATAATGGCCGCATCCACATCCAGCAGTTCCACCGGTTGCAGCGTCACGGTGGCGGCGAGGTCGGGGCGTTTGCAGATCTCGAGAATGCCGTGCCGGGCGCGAATCTCCCGGTACTGCCGGATGTACCGGCCGGCCTGGCGCATGAACCACACCGGCCTCACGTCGGTGGGTCTGCGCCGGCACGCATCCAAAAAGCGGCTTGTCATGGGAGCCACGCGCATGCCTGTTCCGTCCTGTCTTCGCATAGAAACGCGCGAAAATCTTTCGGTTTGTGTTCGGCCGCCCATCGGCGGCCGTTGATGAAGATGGGTTTGGTCCACGCCTCGCTGTCGAGGGTGCGGGGTGCGAGCACGGAAACCGCCAGCATGCCCGGGGCGGGAAAGCCGGTGCGCGGGTCCATAATATGGCTCCACACGCGCCCCTCGGCCCGGAAGAACTTCTCGTAGCTGCCGGATGTGGACAAGGATTCGTTCTTGAGGTAAACCGTGGCGGCGGTCCGGGAGGGCGACTTGGGGTCGCGAATTTCGATTTTCCAGCCCCGCGGCTCGGACGGCGGCGCGCCCAGCCCGTAAATGCTGCTGCCCGCGCCCGATACCAGGGCGCTCGAGATCCCGTACTGTTTCAACACTTCGACCATGCGGTCTACCGCGTAGCCCTTGCCGATCCCACCCGGGTCGAGTTCCACGCCCTTCCGGTCGAACCGCACCGTTTGCGCGGCCCCGTCGAGCACCACGTGGCGCCAGCCGACGCGCGCCAGTACAGCCCGCACTTCGGCCTGGTGCGGAAGCCGACCGGAGCCCTTGTAAAAGCCCCACAGCTTCATGAGCGGGCCTACCGTGATATCGAACGCCCCGTCGCTCGCCCGGCTGTAGCCCTGGCACGCCTCCAGCAGCCGGAACAGTTCCGGGGACACCTTCACCGGGCGTTCGGCGGCCTCGCGGTTCACTTCGCTCCATTCGCTGTCCGGCTTGTAGTTGGAAAGCATGGCGTCAAGGCGTTGGACTTCATCGAACGCCGCCTCCACCGCGCGCTCCATCTCCTGCCGGTCTCCGCCGTACACGGCTACCGAGTACGTCGAGCCCATGGCGTCGATGCTCTTTTCGAGCCGGAGGGTTTCCCCCTGGCCCGGAGCGAGCACCGCCGTGCCCAACAAAAACAAAACTAACACAAGATGTTTGAGTTTAGGCCTCGTTTTCGGTGCGCGCACGCGTTTTTTTCGCCCGTTTCAGCAGAATTTCGATGCGGCTGTCCGCTTCCGCCCAGCGATCCACCTGGAAATGCAGTTCCGGTACCTTGCGGAGGGTCAAGCGGGAGGCCAGTTCGTGGCGCAGGTAGTGCCGGGCGTGATCGAGGGCGGCCAGGGCGGCTCTTTGGTCCGTCTCGTCCCCGGCGGCTATTACTTTCACTCGGGCGTAGCGCCCGTCGGGACTAACCTCCACCTGGCTGACGTCGACCGACCGCAGGCGCGGATCGTCCATCTCGAAGCCGATCATCTCCGCGAGCTCTTCCCGCACGGCTTCGGATACGCGCTGGGAACGCCGTTCATCCATAGAGGTGCCGTACCCCGGACCCGCTTATCAACTCAGCCACTCCAGGGTCGCCCCCGCCAGGTCCGGGCCTAACAGGGCGGCCGCCTCCGCCTCCACTGATTGCAGGACGCGCTCGGCGTGGCCGCGGTCGGCCGACACCGTGGCGGCCGCAATGGCGGCGCGCTGCCACAGGTCCTGGTAGTCGATTTCCGCCACCGCGACGTTGAACCGGTTCCGCAGGCGGTCCTTGAGACTCTTGACCACGTGCCGCTTATCTTTCAGCGAGTGCGAGTTCTCCAGGCGTAATTCCAAGGTCAGGACCCCGACGACAGGCATCCCGGCACCACCTCAGGCGAATACTTCCGTGGCCACCCTTTCGGTGACGAACGCCTCGACGATGTCTCCCTGCTTTACATCGCTGTAGTTCTCGAGCGTGACGCCGCAATCCTGCCCGCTGCGGACTTCGCTCACGTCGTCCTTGAAGCGCCGTAGAGACCCGATTTTACCGGTGTAGACCACCACGTTGTCGCGCAGCAGCCGCACTTCGCTGTCGCGCGTCAGCACGCCGTCCTGCACGAAACAGCCGGCCACGTTGCCCACCTTGGTGATGTGGAACGTCTCCCGCACCTCCGCCTTGCCCTTGTACACTTCGCGGAACACGGGCTCGAGCAGGCCGGTCATGGCGCGCTTCATCTCGTCGGTGAGGTTGTAGATGATAGTGTGCAGCCGGATGTCCACTTTTTCCTGCTCGGCGAGCGCCGTGGCATTCCGCTCCGGGCGCACGTTGAACCCGACAATGACGGCGTTCGACGCCGAAGCCAGCAGCACGTCGCTCTCGTTGATGGCGCCCACGCCCGAGTGCAGCACCCGCACCTTCACCTTGTCGTTGGACATCTTCTGCAAGGTGTCGGTGAGCACTTCGGCGGAACCGCCCACGTCGGTCTTGAGAATGATCGGCAGCTCCTTGACCTCGCCCCGCTCCATGCGCTTGTGGAGCTGCTCGAGGGTCAGGCGGCTGCTCTTCGCCAGGGCGGCCTCGCGCGCCTTGGCTTCGCGGTACAGCACGATCTGCTTGGCCTTGGCGGTATCGGTCACCACCTGGAACTCGTCGCCCGCCTCCGGCAGGGATTCGAGACCCAGCACCTCGACCGGAGTGGAGGGCTCGGCTTCGCGCACCTGCTGTCCGCGGTCGTCGTACATGGCCCGCACTTTGCCGAATACGGTGCCGCAGATGAAGTAATCGCCGACGTGCAGCGTGCCGTTGCGCACGAGCACCGTAGGGACAGGGCCGCGCCCGCGGTCGAGCTTGGCTTCGAGCACGCTGCCCATGGCGGGACGGGCGGGATTGGCCTTGAGATCCTGCATATCCGCCACCAGCAGGATCATCTCCAGCAGCAGGTCCAGGTTGGTCTTCATCTTGGCGGAAACCGGCACCGTGACGGTGTCGCCGCCCCATTCCTCGGCCAGCAGGCCGCGGTCGGCCAGTTGCTGTTTGATGCGTTCGGGCTGCGCGTCGGGCCGGTCGATCTTGTTGATCGCCACCACGATGGGCACCTTGGCGGCCCGGGCGTGGTCGATGGCCTCGAGCGTCTGCGGCATGACGCCATCGTCCGCCGCCACCACCAGCACCACGATATCGGTCACCTTGGCGCCGCGGGCGCGCATGCGGGTGAAGGCTTCGTGGCCGGGAGTATCGATGAAGACGATCTTGCGGTTCTTGAGCTCGACGGTGTAAGCGCCAATGTGCTGGGTGATGCCACCCGCCTCATGCCCCGCCACGTTGGCCACGCGGATGGAGTCGAGCAGCGAGGTCTTGCCGTGATCGACGTGCCCCATGATGGTGACCACGGGGGCCCGCTTCAGAAGGTCCTTCTCGCTCTCGTCCACTTCCACCTGGTGCATGGCCTCTTCTTCGAAAGTGACCGTGTTGGTGGAGGCGCCGAAATCGCGCGCCAGGTCGCTGGCGAGCTTGGACTCGAGCGTCTGGTTGATGGTCGCGAAGATGCCCTTATCCAGCAGCTTCTTAATGACGAGGTTGGCCTTGACGTCGAGCTTTTCGGAAAGCTCCTTGACGGTGATGCCCTCGGAGACCGTAATGTTGCGGTTGATGGGAGGCGGCCCGGCTTCGGCCGAGCGCCGCGTGGGGCGCAATACGCGCTCTTCTTCCATCCGCTCGCGCTGCGGCCGTGCCCCGCGATTGGGCGCCCGGCGCTGCTGGTCGGGCGGGGGCGGGGCAACGGGTGGCTCCAGGCGGCCGCGGGAGGTCGGGTGCATGGGACGCGGTCCGCCGGGACGCGCGGGCATGCCGGGACGCGTGCCCTGCTTGGCCACCATGGGCTGGCCAGGCCGGATCGGCCCGCGATAGATGGGCTGGCCGGGAACAGGCGTAGTCTGCTTGGCGGGAATGCCGGGCCGCGGCGCCGCGGGCGCGGCGGGCATCACCGGCGCCGGACGGGCCTGCGCCAGTTTGGCCGCCAGATCCGGACGCGGCGGCACGATGGGGCGGGCCGCGGGCTGTCCCGCCAGGGGCCGTGCGGCGGGAGGCCGCGGCGCGCCGGGAATCGCCTGCGGGGGCGGCGGCGCGGCATGTGCCGACGGGGCCTGCGCGGGTGGCGGCTGCGTCCGCGGGCCAGGCCGCACCACGGTGGGCCGGCTGGGCGGCGCGGGCGCCCCGGGGGCGCGCACGCCTTCAGGTAATCCCGACGGGAAGGGCTGCCGGGGGCCGGATAGAACTTGGCCCGGTTTGGGCATGGTAGGTACGGGTTTGGGCGTCGAAGGAATGGGCCGGCCGGGTGCGATCACCGCTGATGGAGGCGCGGGGCTGGGTGCGGCCGGCGGCGCGGCGGCCTGCGGAGGCGCGACCGGGGCGGCCGGTTCCGCGCGGCGCAGCGGCGGCGGAGCCACTGCCGGTGCGGCCGGCTGCATGCCGGCCAGCGGCGGACGAATGGGGTGCGCGGGCCGCAGCGGTACGCGTTCCTGCGGCGGTTCGCCCGAAGCGGGTTCGGCGGGCGTCTCCGGCACCGCCGGCTCGTAGGTTGGAGCCTCTACGGCTTCCGGCGCCGGCCGGGTCTCGCGGGCTGCGCCTTCCGCCGGTTCCGCCGGCTGCGCGGCCTCGGCGGGTGTTTCCGCCTCCGGCTCCGCGCGGCCGAGCAGCCGCCGCAGCTTTACCGCGACATCTTCATCGATCGAGCTGGAGTGCGTCTTCTTCTCGCTGACCCCGAGTTCGGGGAGCCGGTCCAGAATCTCGTGGGCCTTGACTTCCAGCTCCCGCGCCAGCTCATTGATTCGAATCTTCTTCATAGAGTAAAGCTAAGTGTTTCGTCTACCGCTCGAACCCGCTAGGCCTCGTTCTCCGGCTCTTCCGGCACACCATTCTCATGCTCTCTGCCGTCCTGCGGAGATTCGGGACCCGAGTCTCCTATCGTATCAGACTCCGCCGGAGGCGCAGTACCCGCTTCCGCGGCTGCCGAACCCGGCTCCAATCCCTCCTCGGGCGGTTCCGGATCGTACAAATCGGCAGCGCCGGTTTCCTCCACCGGAGCGTTCTCCTCCGCTTCCGCGCCAGGAGCCGCCGATCCCGGCTCCACGGCCAGTTCCGCCACCTCGATACCCTGAAATTCCGCCAGTTCCCCGGGGGTGGCGCGCATGTCCGGCGCGGCCGGCTCGGCCGAGGGCAGAGCGGCTTCCCCTTGGGCCGCCGCGGCCGGGTCCTCGAACTGGTTGTAATAGGCATTCACCGACTGCTGGATACGTTCCACCGTGGCCGGTTCGATCCCCGGAATATCCTGCAACTGCTCCGGCGTCATGCCACCCAGCTTCTCGATGGTGCCCACCCCAGCTTCCACCAGGCCTTCCACCACTTTCTCGTCCAGCCCGTACTCGAGCAGCACGGAAACCGGCGCGCCCGGGGCCACCAGCGCCGCCATGGCGCTCTCCACCTCCTGCCGCTTCTCCTCTTCGCTCTTGATGTCGACTTTCCAGCCGAGCAGTTTGGCGGCCAGCCGCACGTTCTGCCCCTTCTTGCCGATGGCGAGAGAGAGCTGGGAGTCGTCCACGATGACTTCCATGTGCTTCTCGACCGCGTCCAGCACGGTTACCCTGCTGATCTTGGCCGGGCTGAGCGCGTGGGTGGCGAAGACCACCGGGTCTTCCGAGTACTCGATGATGTCGATCTTTTCCCCGCGCAGCTCCCGGATGATGGACTGCACCCGCATGCCTTTCATCCCGACGCATGCGCCCACGCTGTCCACGTCGCGGTCGCGGCTCTGCACCGCGATCTTGGTGCGCTCCCCGGCTTCCCGCGCGCAGCCCCGGATCACCACCGTGCTGTCGTAGATTTCGGGCACTTCCTGCTCGAACAGCCGCATCACCAACTCCGGCGCGGCGCGCGACACGATCACGCCGGGCCCCTTGCTGGCCTTGTCCACCAACTTGATGATGCAGCGCACGCGATCCCCTACGCTGTAGCTTTCCAGGCGCGACTGCTCCTTTTTCGGCAGCTTGGCTTCGGTCTTGCCGAGGTCCAGGACATAGTCCGGTCCTTCCACGCGCTTGACCGTGCAGTTCACGAGTTCGCCCGCCCGGCCCGAATACTCCTGGTAGACGGTTTCACGCTCGGCCTCCCGCACCTTCTGGAAGATCACCTGCTTGGCGGTCTGGGCGGAGATGCGTCCCAGCGCCTCGGTGTTCTTCTTGATGCGGATTTCGGAGCCGATCTCCGCATCGGGTTCGATGCGCCTGGCCTCGGCCAGAAGCATTTCTCTGGCCGGGTCCTCCACCGTTTCCACCGCGCGCTTGACGGAATACAACTGTAGCGCGCCGGTCTTCTCGTTCAGCTCCGCGACGTAGTCCTCGTTATTGCGGAAATGCTTCCGGGCGGCGATCAGCATGGCGTCCTTGACAGCATCCAGGACGATCTGCGGATCGATGCCCTTTTCCTTGCTCAGAATCTCGATGGACTGAAAGATTGTTTCCAATGCGTTCCTCGTATTCCTTGACTTGTCGCTGGGCTTGTTGCCGGGTGGGCTACCACTCGAACTTCAGGTTGGCCTTTTCGATCTGGTCGTAGCGGAATTGGACGGATTTCCCCCCGTTGGCCTCCAGTCCGATGACCCCGTCCTCAAAGCGGGCCAAGATCCCCTCCCAGTGCCGCTGACCGTCTACCGGTTCGCGGAGCGCGACCTTGACCTTCTTCCCCTGAAAGCGCTCGTAATCCTTTGGTTTTAGCAGTTTGCGCTCCACTCCCGGAGAACTCACCTCGAGCGTATAACGGCCCGGGACGACGTCCTCCACGTCCAGGATGGTGCCCACCTGCTGGGAAACCAGTTCACAATCGGCGTGCGAGATGCCGGCGGGTTTGTCGATGGCGATGCGTACCAGCCGGTTATTCCCCCCGCCCAAGACCTGGACCTCGACGAGTTCCATGCCTTCGGACTCGACTACGCGTTGCGCGATCTCTTCGACTCGGGCTGCCACCGGCTGACGCATGATGCAAAATTGTGAAGAAACCAACAAAAAAGTGGGCTTTCGCCCACTCATTGGTTCGACACTACACCACCCATTCTAACGCGTCTGGCCGAAAACGCAACAACGGCACGATATACGGCCACGGTCGAGTGGACTCAGCTTCACTACTGTGAGACGCGCGCGGCGCGGCGCGGTGTACGGCCGCGGCGCTCGAGCGTGGCGAGAAGGAAGGCCACCGCCAGCGCGAGGAGCGGGTCGGTGGTTTCGGGAGTCCGCGCGGGTAAGTAGGCTTGCGCCGCCTCCACCGCGGCCAGCAGGATGGCGATACCGGCCGCCGCGGTGCTGTAGCTCCAGCCCGTCCGCCGCAGCAGCCAGACCGCCGCGCCGTAGCGGAAGAGTTTGCGGAACAGGATCGCGAGGGCCGTCCGCGGTGCGTGCCACACCACGGCCTGAAACGGGACCCAGTAGAACACGCCGGGAGCGCCCCGGAACGCGAATGGCGCCAGGCCATCGGCCACCAGGGCGGCTGGCAGCAGGATGGCGAGCGCCAGGGTGCGGCGGGGCCGGCCGCCGAGCGCCGCCACCCATACGAGCCAGGCCAGCGCCGCGCCGCCCAGTTCCGGCAGGGTGACGGTACGGCCGGCGATGATCAGGCGGGC
>Ga0316628_100005160_pt1 | contig 10400 bp, 8 predicted proteins | sample OWC_Aug_M2_C1_D5_FD_207648 | JGI IMG/M metagenome (GOLD analysis project Ga0316628, IMG submission 207648) | Wetland soil microbial communities from Old Woman Creek delta, Ohio, United States - OWC_Aug_M2_C1_D5_C | ecosystem: Environmental > Terrestrial > Soil > Wetlands | place: USA: Ohio... | reverse complement strand
CGCTGGCTCGGGCAGCGCCGGTTACGCGGCGGACACCGACAGCGCGGCGCAGAACCAGGATCTCGAGCGGCGGCTCGAGGCGGCACGTGCGCGGCTCGAAGACGCGGCGCGCGAGGTGGCCGACCTGTCGCAGCAGTTGTCCGGACCCGCGATGCACGACCTGCTCATCGGCGAGATGTTCGGCGGCCACCGTGCGATCCTCGGGATCAATATCGGCCCGCGCGGCGACGCCAAGGTTGCAGGTGTGTCTGTCGCGGGCGTCACGCCGGGCGGACCCGCCGACCAGGCCGGGCTCAAGACGGGCGACGTGATCCTCGCCCTCGACGGCAAGAGCCTGGGCGCTGCAGCCGACAGCGATCCCAATCGCGAGCTGATCGAGCGCATGCGGGCGGTCAAGCCCGGAGACAAGGTCAGGATCCAGTATCAGCGGGAAGGCAAGACGGCCACGGTCGAGATCACGACGCGCGCGCCGGAGCGCCGCACGTTCGGTTGGCGCGGCGCACCCGACGGTGGGTGGAACATGCCGATGCCTCCGGGGGCGCCCGGTGCGCCAGGCGAGCCCGGGCAGTTCATGTACTTCAACCACTTCATGGAGCGCTTCGGCGACATGGAGCTCGTCACGCTGACGCCCAAGCTCGGAGCCTATTTCGGCACCGACCGCGGTGTGCTCGTCGTGAGCGCGCCGTCGCCGGACCTGAAGCTCGAGGAGGGCGACGTCATCACGGCCATCGATGGACGGCAGCCACAATCGGGAGCGCACGCACTCAGGATTCTCCGCTCATACCAGCCGGGCGAGAAGCTGAAGCTCTCGATCTTGCGCGCGCGCAAGGCGCAGACGATCGAAGTCACGCTCCCTGACCGCCCGCACGCGGGCGCGCACAAATTCCTGGTCGCACCGGAAGCCGCCCCGTCCGCGCCTTCCGCACCGCCCGCTCCTCCGGCCCCGGACGACGCGCAGCGCAACCGAACCTAGCCAGAGCGGGGTGGGTCGCGCCGGGCCCTGCGGGCGGCGGTGTACACTCGCGGCGCCCATGCGCCGCTCCGACTTCCATTACGACCTGCCCGCCGAGCTCATCGCCCAGCATCCGACTGCGGAACGCCGTGCGAGCCGCCTGCTGGTGGTGAATGGCGGCTGCCAGGATCGCCGGTTTCCCGACCTGGTCGAGTGGCTGAAACCGGGCGACCTCATGGTGTTCAACGACACGCGTGTGATTCCCGCGCGCGTCGTCGCGCGCAAGCCCAGCGGCGGAACCGTCGAGCTCCTCATCGAGCGCGTGCTCGACGGAGCGCACGTGCTCGCGCAAGCGCGCGCGAGCAAGCCGATCCGCGCGGGCTCCACCGTCAATTTCGAGGACGGGTCGAGCGCCCGGATCGTCGAGCGCCGCGGCGACTTCTACCAGGTCGAGCTGCCGCAGGACGCCGAGGCATTCCTCGAGCGCTGCGGACGCATCCCGTTGCCGCCCTACATCGAACGCGCACCGTCAAGCGTCGACCGCGAGCGGTATCAGACGATATTCGCACGCACGCCGGGCGCGGTCGCGGCGCCGACCGCGGGACTGCATTTCGATCAGGCGTTACTCGACGCGATCAGGGCGCGCGGCGTGGACCTCGGGTACGTCACGCTGCACGTTGGCGCCGGTACCTTTCAGCCCGTGCGCGTGGACGATCTCGGCCAGCATCGCATGCATGCCGAGCGCGTGTGGGTTACGCAGGCTTTGTGCCGGCAGATCGAGGCGACGCGGGAGCGGGGCGGGCGCGTGTGGGCCGTAGGAACGACCGTGGTGCGCAGCCTCGAAACCGCTGCGCTCGCGGGCTCCGAAGAAGGAAAGTTGCGGCCGTTCGCCGGAGAGACCCAGCTTTTCATCGTTCCGGGATTCCGCTTTCGCGTGGTTGATGCGCTGCTCACGAACTTTCACCTGCCGGAATCGACGCTACTGATGCTCGTGTGTGCGTTCGCGGGGTACGATCGGGTGATGTCCGCCTACCGGCACGCGGTCGCCGAGCGCTATCGGTTCTTCAGTTATGGCGACGCGATGCTTCTGCCGCAGCGCGCGCCCGCCGCATGAAGTTCGAGTTGCTCCGGGAGTGTGGCGCGGCGCGCCGCGGGCGCCTGGCGTTCGCGCGCGGCCCGGTCGCGACGCCCGCGTTCATGCCGGTCGGCACGTACGGCACGGTGAAGGCGATGACCGCCGAGGAGCTGCGCGCCTGCGGCGCCGACATCATTCTCGGGAACACCTTTCACCTGATGTTGAGACCCGGCACGGAGGTCGTGAAACGGCACGGCAGCCTGCACGAATTCATGCATTGGGACGGCCCGATCCTCACCGATTCGGGCGGATTCCAGGTATTCAGCCTGCGCGACCTGCGCAAGCTCGGCGCGCAGGGCGTGCGGTTTCGCTCACCGGTGGACGGAGCGGAGGTGCTGCTGACGCCGGAGCTGTCCATGCAGGTGCAGCGTGATCTCGGTGCCGACATCGCAATGATCTTCGATGAGTGTACGCCGTATCCTGCGACCTTCGAGGAGGCGCGCGCGTCCATGGAGCTTTCGCTCGGCTGGGCGCAGCGCAGTGCCGACGCCTACTACGCCACCGAGCCCCCCGGAACCCTGTTCGGCATCATCCAGGGCGGAGTGCATCCCGCGCTCCGTTCCGCTTCTCTCGCCGGGCTCGAGCGCATCGGTTTCGAGGGTTACGCGATCGGCGGTCTCGCGGTCGGGGAGAGCGAGGCCGAGCGACTGGCGATGCTCGAGCACATCGTGCCCGGCATCCCGCGCGCGAAGCCGCGCTACCTCATGGGGGTCGGGCGGCCCGAGGATATCGTCGAGGCGGTGCGCCGTGGCATCGACCTCTTCGATTGCGTGATGCCGACCCGCCACGCGCGCAACGGCCACCTGTTCACCAGCGCCGGCGACATCAACATCCGCAACAGCCGCTACCGCTACGACACCGGGCCGGTCGATCCCGAGTGCGACTGCTATACCTGCCGCAACTACAGCCGCGCCTACCTGCGCCACCTCGATCGCTGCAAGGAAATCCTCGGTGCGCGCCTCAATACGCTGCATAACCTGCGCTTCTACCTGCGCCTGATGGCGGAGCTGCGCGCGGCCATCGAGGCGGGCGACCTGGAGGCCTATGCCCGGCGCTTTTTCGCGGCGCGCCGCCGATCCGGCGAGCCTTCCGACGGGCCTGTGGCATAATACCGCGCCATTTTTCCGGGCTGCCAAAGCCCAGATTCCAATAAAAGGTCGGCATTCATGGATTTCTTCATCAGCAGCGCCTGGGCGCAGACGGCGGGCGGCAGTTCTCCGGGCGGCGGCATGCAAATGCTCGTCTTCATGGGCCTGTTCTTCGTCGTGTTCTACTTCCTGCTCATTCGCCCGCAGAACAAGCGCGCCAAGGAGCACCGCGCCATGCTGGGGGCCCTGGCGACCGGCAACGAGGTCGTGACGACCGGCGGCATCCTCGGCAAGATCACCGCGGTGAGCGACAACTTCGTCACGCTCGAGATCGCGAACGGCGTCGCGATCAAGGTGCAGAAGGCGCAGATCGCGGCGCTCATGCCGAACGGCACGATCAAGAATGCCTGAGTTCCGCGGATGACCGATTTTCCCCGCTGGCGATACTGGCTGGTCGGCACCCTGACGCTGCTTGGCCTGCTGCTCGCCTTGCCGAACGTGTTCGGCGAGGACCCGGCGCTGCAGATCGCGCTCACCGGCCGCGACAAGCCGCCCTGCACGGCGACCTGCGTCACGGCCGTCGAGACCCTGCTGCGCTCCAAGGGCGTCGCGTTCCTGCGCACCTCCGTGAAGAACGGGGAGCTGCTGGTACGCTTTCCGTCGCACGTCGAGCAGTTGAAGGCGCGCGACGTGGTCAAGGATCAACCCGAGTACAACCACGCGCTCACCAGCGCGCCGCGCACGCCGGCCTGGATGCAGTGGCTCGGCCTGAAGCCGATGAAGCTCGGCCTCGACCTGCGCGGTGGCTCCTATCTCGTCTACCAGGTCGACATCGACGGCGCGATCAAGCAGCTGCAGGGCACGCTGGAGCAGGACCTGAGGCGGAGCCTGCGCGAAGCCAAGATCGAGTACACCGACATCGCGCCGCTTGCGAGCGTCGGCGCCGGTGGCGAGGCGCTCAAGATCACGCTGCGCAACGGCGCGGACCTCGACAAGGCGCGCGAGCTCGTCGCCAAGGTCAACCCGAAGCTCGAGATCCGCGAGGATACGAACCCGGCGGCGCCAGCGATCACCGCCCGGGTGACCGAGGACATGGCGCGCGAACGCGCCGACTACGCGATCGACCAGAACCTGACCACCCTGCGCAACCGCATCAACGAGCTCGGCGTTTCGGAGCCGCTGATCCAGCGCCAGGGCCGCGACCGGATCGTGGTCCAGCTGCCGGGCGTCGACGATCCGGCGGACGCGAAGCGCATCCTTGGCAGCACGGCGACCCTCGAGTTCCGCCTGGTCGACGAGATCAACGACCCGCTCGAAGCGCAGCGCCGCGGCGTCGCGCCGCTCGGCTCCAAGCTCTACGTGCGGCGTGACAACGGCGGACCGATCCTGCTCAAGCGCGAAGTCATCGCGACCGGCGACCAGCTGGTCGACGCCTCCTACGAGCTGCGCCAGGAGGGACCGGCCGTCAACGTCAAGCTCGACAGCCGCGGCGGCCGGCGCATGGCCGAGACCACGCGCGCCAACCTTGGCCACCGCATGGCGGTCGTATACGTCGAGAAGCTGCGCGAGACGAAGATGGTCGACGGCAAGCCGGTCGACGTCGATCGCACCAAGGAAGACGTCATCAGCGATGCCACCATCCAGGGCCTGTTCAGCAACAACTTCCAGATCACGGGATTGAGCCAGACCGAGGCGCCGGAGCTCGCGAAGCTCTTGCGCGCGGGCGCGCTTGCGGCGCCGCTTTACCTCGTGGAAGAGCGCACCATCGGCCCGAGCCTCGGCGAGGACAACATCCGCCGCGGCGTCGACGCGATGATCTACGGCATGCTCACGATCTTCACCTTCATGGCGATCTACTACCGCGTGTTCGGCTGGGTCGCGAACCTCGTGCTGCTGTCGAACGTGGTGCTGCTCACGGCGCTGCTGTCCGTCATCAACGCGGTGCTGACGCTGCCGGGCATCGGCGGCATCGTGCTCACGGTCGGCATGGCGGTCGACGCCAACATCCTCATCTACGAGCGCATCCGCGAGGAGGTGCGCAACGGCGTGTCGCCGCGCGCCGCGATCGACAAGGGCTTCGAGCGCGCGTTCACGGCGATCGCCGATTCGAACGTCACGACGCTGATCGCGGGCGTCGTGCTGTGGGCGTTCGGCAGCGGCCCGGTGCGCGGCTTCGCGGTGGTGCTCACGCTCGGTATCCTGACGTCCCTCTTTACCGCGATCATCGGCAGCCGGGTCGTCATCCACCTCATCTACACCCGGCGCCGCGACATCGGGCGCCTGTCGATCTGACGGGGCGGTTCAATGGAATTTTTCAAGAAGGTTCCGACGCTGCACTTCATGCGGCCCCGCCGCCGGTGGTACACGGTGTCGGCAACCCTCGTGCTCGCGACGGTCGTGTCGCTCGTGTGGCGTGGCCTGCACCTCTCCATCGACTTCACCGGCGGCGTCGAGGTCGAGGTCGGCTTTTCGCAGCCGGCCAATCTCGATGCGGTTCGCCAGACCCTGATCGCGCACGGATTCTCGGATCCGCAGGTGCAGATCGTCGACACGGTGCGCGACGTCCTGGTGCGCCTGCCACCGCAGGGTGAGACCGTGACCGGCGCCGAGGTCGGCAACCGGATCAAGGCGGCGCTCTCCGCCATCGACCCGGCGGTGCAGCTGCGGCGCGCCGACTCGGTGGGTTCGCAGGTCGGCCGCGAGCTTGCAAACAACGGCGCGCTCGCGCTCCTGTTCACGTTCCTGCTGATCGGCCTGTACGTGAGCGTGCGCTTTCACACCTATCGACTGGGTGTCGGCGCGACCGTCGCCGCCATGCACAACCCGATCGTGGTGGTGGGCTTCTTCTCCGTCACCGGTCTCACGTTCGATCTGCCCGCGCTCGCCGCGGTGCTCGCGGTCATCGGACACTCGCTGAACGATACCGTCGTGGTGTTCGACCGCATCCGCGAGAATTTCGAGAAATCGCGGCGCGCGACGCCCATGGACCTCATCGACGCGGCCATCAACCAGACGCTGTCGCGCACGGTCATCACGAGCGGCGCGACCTTCGTGGTCGTGCTCATGCTGTTCCTGTTCGGCGGCGAGGCGCTGCGCGGATTTTCGGTGGCGCTGCTGGTCGGTATCGTCGTCGTCACCTACTCTTCCATCTACGTCGCGAGCGCGCTCGCGCTCGACCTCGGCCTTACGGGCAACGATCTCTTCCCGGTGCGCAAGAGCGCGGACGAGCTCGACCGGATGCCCTGAGCGCAACCCTCACCGCCGGACCTGGGCGCCCTGATGGAATTCCTGCTCGACCCGCACGCCTGGCTCGCGTTCATCACGCTCACTGCGCTCGAGATCGTTCTCGGCGTCGACAACATCATCGTGCTGGCGATCCTCGTGAGTCGCCTGCCGCGCGAGCGGCAACCGGCCGCGAGCAAGCTCGGTCTGGCCCTGGCGATGCTGACCCGCATCGCGCTCCTGTTCTCGATCACCTGGCTCACCCGGCTCACGACGCCGCTGTTCGCCGCCTTCGGGCGGCAGGTCTCCGGACGCGACCTGGTGCTGTTCGTCGGCGGACTGTTCCTGCTCGCTAAAGCCGTGAGCGAGATTCACGCGACGCTCGAGGGGCGCGGTTCGCAGCGCCAGCCGAGTGCGCGCGCGGGCTTCATCGCAGTCATCGTGCAGATAGCGCTCATCGACATCGTGTTCTCGCTCGACTCGGTGTTTACCGCGATTGGGCTTTCCAATCAGCTGCCGATCATGGTGGCGGCGATCATGGTCTCGGTGCTTGTGATGATGTGGCTCGCCGGGCCGCTCAATGCGTTCATCGAGCGCCATCCGACCATCAAGATCATCGCGCTCGCATTCCTCATCCTGGTGGGGGTGCTGCTCATGGCAGAGGGCATCGAGTACCACATCGAGCGCGGCTATCTGTATTTTGCGATGGCCTTCTCCGTGGTCGTCGAGATGCTGAACATAAGACTGCGCCGCATGCTCGACCGGCACAGCCGCGAGCAGCACGGCCCGGACAAAAAAGACTGAGATGCGGCTTGCCTCCGCCAGGCCTTGCGCCTAGTCTCAGTGCCACCTGCGCTCGAGGCGCGTACCGGCTAAGAAGGAGAAAAACATGGCCCAAGGCCAGCTGTTCGCGAAGAAATCCGTCGACCAGATCCAGGCGGAGTTCAGCGCCGGGGAGTTGAAACGCACGCTCGGTGCGTTGAATCTCACGAGCCTCGGCATCGGGGCGATCATCGGCGCGGGCATCTTCGTGCTCACCGGCAATGCCGCGGCGAATTTCGCCGGCCCGGGCGTGTTGCTGTCCTTCGTCATCGCTGGCACCTGCTGTGCGTTCGCGGGCCTGTGCTACGCGGAGCTCGCTTCGACGATGCCGGTTTCGGGCTCGGCCTACTCGTACTCCTACGTCACCATGGGCGAAGTCTTTGCCTGGGTCATGGGCTGGCTGCTGCTCCTTGAGTACGGGGTCGCGGCGTCGACCGTCGCATCCGGCTGGACCGGCTATGTGATTTCGCTGCTGTCCGACTTTGGTGTGCATTTCGGCAGCGGCGTGACGGAGTCAACGCTCAGGCTCGAGGCGGGCGTCATGCATCCGGGCTCGACCGTCAACGTGGTCGGCGCGATCGGCATCCTCGCCGTCACGTCCCTGCTGGTGATCGGTGTGAAGGAATCGGCGTCGGTCAACAACGTCATCGTCGCGATCAAGATCACGGTGCTGCTCGCATTCATCGCGGTCGGCGTCTTCTACGTGAACTCGGACAACTGGCATCCGTTCATCCCGGCGAACGAAGGCGGATTCAAGTACGGCCCGCAAGGGGTTCTGCGCGCGGCCGCCATCATCTTCTTCGCCTACGTCGGCTTCGAAGCGGTGTCCACCGCCGCCGGCGAAGCGCGCAACCCGCAGAAGGACCTGCCCATCGGCATCCTCGGGTCGCTCATCATCTGCACGGTGCTCTACATCGCGGTCGCGGCGGTGATGACCGGCGTCGTCCCCTACAAGGAACTCGCAGGCGGCGCGCCGATCGCCATCGCGATCGATCGGATGAATCCGCACTGGGCCGTGATCCATTGGGGCCTGACCGACAACGGCCAGCTCAATCTGCTGGCGTTCCTCATCAAGATCGGCGCTTTCACCGGCCTGTCGTCCGTGATGCTGGTGCTGATGTACGCACAGACGCGCGTGTTCTACCAGATGGCGAAGGACGGGCTGCTGCCGAGCGTGTTCTCGCGCGTCAACCAGAAATTCAAGACCCCGGCGGCGGGCACGGTCCTGCTCGGCGCCGTGATCGCGGTCGCGGCCGCCACCCTGCCGCTCGATGTCCTGAACGATCTGGTCAGTCTCGGCACCGCGGTCGCGTTTGCAATCGTGTGCATGAGCGTGATCTACCTGCGCCGGCGCAACCCGACCCTGCACCGCCCGTTCCAGGTGCCGTGGTACCCGGTGACGCCGATCCTCGGCGTGATTTTCTGCCTCGTGCTGATGATGGGACCGATCCTGACCGACATCCTGTCGAAGGCGTTCGACTACGACATCATGGGGCACCTGGTCGGTGCCCCGGGCGACGTCCACAAGGACCCGATAGCGATGTGGATCCTGGTGGGCTACTTCACGCTCGGAGCGCTGGTCTACGCGCTGTACGGCTACCGCAATTCGAAGCAACGCGTGCCGGCGAAGTAGGCGCCGGCGCAACCGTTCAGGCGTTGCGCAGCTCGTCCGGCACGTAGGGCGTCAGTGCCTCGATCAGCGCGGCATGCACCTTCGGGTTGCCGCAGAGGATATTTCCGCCCTGGGTGTATTCGGCGCCCGACAGTGTGCTGACGAGGCCTCCCGCTTCGGTGATGAGGAGGGTTCCCGCGGCGGTGTCCCAGGGTGAGAGCCCGATCTCCCAGAAGCCGTCGAGCCGGCCGGCGGCAACGAATGCCAGGTCGAGCGCCGCCGCGCCCGGCCGCCGCACCCCGGCCGCGCTCGACATCACGACGCGCAACATCGAGAGGTAGGGTTCCAGCCAGCGCGCGTTCGCGCGATAGGGAAAGCCCGTGCCGATCAGCGCGCCCGTCAGCTCCTGCTGCTTGCTCACCCGCATGCGGCGGCCGTCGACCTGGGAGCCCTCGCCACGGGATGCGGTGAACAGCTCCTGCCGCATGGGATCGTAGACGACCGCGTTCTCCAGCCGGCCGCGGCGCTCGAACGCAATCGAAACCGCGAACACCGGATTGCCGTGCAGGAAGTTGGTCGTGCCGTCGAGCGGATCGATGATCCACAGATTCTCGTCCTGTCCGCTGCGGCCGCTCTCCTCGGCGAGGATCGCGTGCCCCGGGTGCATCTTGCGGATGAAGCTGATGATTTCCTGCTCCGCCCGCCGGTCGATTTCGCACACGAAATCGTTCCGTCCCTTGCTGGCGACGTCCAGGCTGTCGAGGCGCCCGAGGCTGCGCACGATCAGGTCGCCGGCACGGCGTGCGGCTTGCACCGCGATGTTCAGAATGGGCTGCATGCGTGGGGTCGGAAGCGATGGCGGGGCGCTTCCCGCCGCGGGGCGCTAGAATAGCAAAGACCCGTGTGTGCCGCCGTCTCCATGGCGGTCTTGTCGAGCGTATGAGCTTCCCCGTCCGCATCGTGTTGATCGAAACCAGCCACCCCGGAAACATCGGGGCGGTGGCGCGCGCCATGAAGAACATGGCGCTCGATGACCTGTGGCTGGTGCGGCCGAAGCAGTTTCCGGACCCCGAAGCGCGCGCGCGCGCCTCCGGCGCCACGGACGTGCTCGACGCGGCGCATCGCGTGGAGCGACTGGACGATGCCATCGCCGACTGCGGATTCGTCGTCGGCACCACGGCGCGGCCGCGCGTGCACAACTGGACGGTGCAGACGCCGCGCGATCTGGCGGCGCGCGCTCTCGAGCTGGTGCCCGGGACCCGGGTCGCGGTGCTGTTCGGATCCGAGCGTTTTGGCCTCGAGAACGACGCGCTCCGCCGCTGCCATGGCCTCATGAAGATTCCGGTGAGCCCCGAGTACGAGTCGCTCAATCTCGCCATGGCGGTGCAGATCGTCTGTTACGAGCTGTTCCTCGCGCGCTCCGCGGCGCGCACGGTGACCCAGCAGGAAACACCCCTTGCGACCGCCGACGAGCTCGAGCGCCTCTATGCGCATCTCGGCGAGGTCATGGCGGAGGCGGATTTTCACGACCGCACGGGCGGCGGCCACCTCATGACCCGGATTCGCCGC